>Ga0113563_10001012_pt1 | contig 15215 bp, 11 predicted proteins | sample Mud3Dept3metaG_FD_80117 | JGI IMG/M metagenome (GOLD analysis project Ga0113563, IMG submission 80117) | Freshwater wetland microbial communities from Ohio, USA, analyzing the effect of biotic and abiotic controls - Mud 3 Core 4 Depth 3... | ecosystem: Environmental > Aquatic > Freshwater >...
GTCTTTCCTTCGTGCCAGAACAACAAGATTGATCCTGACAAGCCAATGTCGAGCTGGCGCACTGCATGGCGGAACCTGACAAAGGCTGCCGGATTGGGCGGACTCCGCTTCCATGACCTCCGGCATCACGCGGTGACGGAACTGGCCGAATGTGGATTGAGCGACGAAACGATCATGTCGATTGCGGGTCATGTCAGCCGCGAGATGCTGTCGCACTATAGTCATATCCGCTTTGCGGCGAAGCGCCGCGCTCTGGACATGATCGCTACAAAGCCGACGGAGGAGGGCATCCCAGCGTTTGATGCCGCTCCCGCCACGGCAGTTCCCAGCGTGTCACAGGCGGTCAATTGAGGCGGTTTCCGGTATGGTTACGTCACAATTCACGTCACAAACGGTTTTTGCTGAGGAGATGGGCAGCGGTAAGTTGTTGAAAGAATTGGTCGGGGCATCCAGATTTGAACTGGAGACCTCCTGCGCCCAAGGCAGGCGCGCTACCAGGCTGCGCTATGCCCCGACCGAACGAAGACGCATATTGTAACCCAGATCCCCATCTCCTGCCACCCCGATCCGGCTCGCGCGGTGCAATCGGAAGTGGGACGCAACAGAGAACATTTATCAAATGTCATTTTTCGATTGTCGTTTGTCATTTCCGTTTGGATCAGTTTGGAGCATCGTCACGGAGAATTGCGAGCTTGCGCATATTCTCAGCGCCTCGATCAGGACCGCACAAGCCAAAGGCTTGCATCGGCCAAATGACAAATGACCATTGACAATTGATAAATTCTTTTGTCGTTGATCGTTGCGCGACGCATCCTTATTGTCCGAATCCCACCGAAGATCAAGTGCCACTTCCGATTGCACCCCGGCTCGATCGTGACTCCGGTCCTGATCCTGCTGTGGCAAGACAGTGCACGGGGAGTTCCTCAAGCCGACTGCCGGGAGTGTGGGAGCGGCTCCGCGGTTTCGCAGGGGAACAAAAACACGATTCCGTCATCGTATCTGCATTTTCCCCAGCAGCGACTCCACGGCGCGTGAACGGTGGCTCAGGCGGTTTTTTTCCGCTTCGTCCAGTTCTGCGAAGGTCTTTCCCAGTTCCGGCACATAAAACACGGGATCATAACCAAAGCCGTGGTTCCCGCGCGGGGCGGCGGCGATTTCACCGATGCATTCTCCGGTGGCCTCCAGGATCAAGGATCCCCACTGCGCCAGGGCGAGGGCGCAGAAAAACCGGGCTGAACGCGGGCGCCCGGCGTGCTCCAGTTCGGAGAGGAGCTTACGGATGCGATCCGCGTCCGACGCTTCTTTCCCAGCATAGCGTGCCGATTCCACACCGGGCCTGCCGTCCAGTGCAATCACTTCGAGCCCCGAATCGTCGGCAAGAACCGGCAGGTCGGTTTCCAGCGAGTAGCCGATCGCTTTGAGGCGGGCGTTTCCGGCGAACGAGCCGGCGGTCTCATCCACGTGCTCCGAGATGGCGAGGTCCCCCAGCCCCACCACTTCCCATCCCGATGGCCCCAGCAGTGCCCTGAATTCTCTGAGTTTTCCGGCGTTGTGGGTCGCCAGCAGCATGGTTGGCATTGCTCTTTGATCTCCCATTGTGTTCCTCATGCAGAGATTACGGATGCAGGATCAACAAACCTGCCGGATTGCGGGAACCAGGAAACACACGAAATACATTTTCGTATGTTTCGTGACTGCCTGACTGAGCCCGGTATTTCTGCCACTGCAGTCTGCCGTTCGACGGTAGGATTGGCGGAGCGGTCTTCGGCAAGGGCCCTCAGGATTTTGGAGCAGCAGGGAACAGGCGGCGGAGCACGACACCACGCGCCTTGAGGGCCGACTCCTGCGCGGCGATCAGCAGCGCCGCACCCTTGGAGCCCAGCGCCAGGAGCGACTGCAGCTGTTCCCCGGAGAATGGTTGCTTTTCCGCCGTACCCTGAATTTCGACGAAGCGTCCGCTGCCCGTGATGACCAGATTCATATCCACCTCAGCCTGAGAGTCCTCCTCATAGCACAGGTCCAGGCACGGTGTGCCCTGAATGATGCCGACGCTGGTGGCAGCGACGAAATCCAGGAGGGGGGAGTACTCCAGGAGTCTTCTATCGAGCAGCCGGTTGACGGCAAGGGCCAGGGCCAGAAAGCCTCCGGATATCGATGCGGTGCGCGTGCCGCCGTCGGCCTGAATAACGTCGCAATCGATCAGAAGGCTGCGCGTTCCCAACAGAGGAAGATGAACCACACTGCGCAACGATCTGCCGATGAGGCGCTGAATCTCTATCGTGCGCCCGGTCTGCTTTCCGCGCGCAGCTTCGCGCGGGGAGCGCGTGCCGGTAGATCGGGGGACCATCCCGTATTCCGCCGTGACCCAGCCCCGGTTAGCCTGGTACAGGAAGGGGGGCACCTTGTCCTCAACACTGCACGTGCATAGCACGATCGTGTCTCCGATCGTGATCAATACCGATCCTTCGGCGTGTTTCGTATAATCCAATTCAATCTTCACTTCCCGCATATTGTCGGGATTTCGTCGGTCCGGTCTCATGGATGTGCGGCCTCTGATGGGGTTCACGAGAAATCACATTTTACCATGGATGCCGATTTTCTGCATCCTATTGAAAATATGCCCATTTCAGAGGTTTTTGCTGGTGAAGGAGCAGGGAGGTGCCGGTTGCATTCCAACCCCCATTCTCCTACTATTCTGAGGTGCCATATTATTATGCAGGTTCGCCCTCGGCATTCTTCGGCGGTCCGGTCACCCGGACGGTGAAGACGCTGATTGCCCTCAATGTAGCGGTGTTCGTTCTCCAGGTGCTGGCCAGGGCGGGGGGAATCCGATTCCTGGAACTGTACTTCGGGCTGATCCCCTGGCGCGTCACTCACGATCTGATGATCTGGCAGTTCGTGAGCTACATGTTCCTCCATGACGGTTTTTTCCATATTTTCATCAACATGTTTACCCTTTACATGTTCGGGAACGACCTGGAGCGCACCTGGGGTTCGAGGCAGTTCTTGCGTTACTACTTCATCACCGGGATTGGCGCCGGACTCTGTTCCTACCTCGCGGGGCTGAACAGCCTGACGGTGACGATAGGGGCATCGGGGGCGATCTATGGGCTTCTTCTCGCCTACGGCCTGATGTATCCGAACCGGCTCGTTTACCTTTATTTTCTGTTCCCGGTAAGGGTCAAATGGCTGGTGCTCGTCATGGGGGTCCTGGCTTTCTTGTCTTCGATCAGCGGATCGCAGCCGGGAGTGGCAAACATCGCCCACCTGGGCGGCCTGCTGGTCGGGTATGTGTACCTGCAAGGGGGCAGCTGGCTGCGGCGCTACCAGGTTTACAAGAACCGGCGGAAGCACGAAGAGCTCAAGCGGCAATTTGAAGTCTATTACGGAGATATCCGCCGCAAGATCGACAGTGACAAGAAACCCACCATTCATTGATTCCGGCGGGGAAGGCGATTTTCAGTGGTGCGCCCGGAATCCGGTCTCCGCCACTCCTTGACGGATCCGGTCTAGAATGCCGGGCCGAATGTCAGGTACAGGTTAAACCTGCCGCCCTGGCCCCATCCGGCCGCGAGCCGCACGGGCCCGATCATGGTGTCGAAGGAGAACTCCGCGCCCATCCCATGATATAGCCTGAAGTCATAAGGCGCCTCCTCCCGCAGACTGAGCGGCGCCGCGTTGTAATATCCGGCGATGAAACCGCTCTTGGCGAAGCCGAGCGGCTGGTAATACCACCTGTAACGGAACTCGGCCGCCAGCACACCCATCTGATTGGCGGACAGTTCGTCGTATTGGAAACCGATCAGCCTTTGGGGGCCTATCTCCGAGTAATTGAATCCACCCAGGAAATACCGGTCGTAGAACGGTACGGATCCGCGCGAGTACCCTGCAGCGCCATAAACCTGAATCGACGAGTCGGGTGTGAGACGAAAGTAGCGGCGGACCTGCAAATCCCATTTTGAGTAATGGACGTCGCTGCCGAACGCATCGAGATGCGCATCCGCCCGGGCCGAGACGTAGGTCCCGGAGGTGGGAAAGCGCTGTGCATCGAGCGTGTTCCTGCTGAATTGCGCCGAGACGCCGCGGAGGTGTGATGCGCCATCCTGGCGATTCGGGGGCGTGCCCCCCAAAACGGTGACTCTGTCGGCGCGGTATCCGAATTCAAACTCCGATCGCCCGAGAGCGGCTCCCACCATCAGCTGGGCACCGATGCGGCGGTCTGTGAAGCTGTCCACGAGCTCGCCGCTGCGGAAATCACGGTACTCACGCTTGCGGAAGTGGGCTTCGGGCGTGACGAAGAGGAACGGCATGCGGTTGAATGGGATGTAGCGCAGGCTCGCGGAATCGTTGTCTATCCCCCCAAACTGCGTGGAAACGATCAGAACCGACGGCGTGTGAAAGAGCTGGCGGACCCGGAGCTCGGCCAGCGCGACGAAGTGATTGTCGGGATCATATCGTATGCTGGCGCCCAGGATTCCTGCCGGCAACTCCCGCACCAGATAGGCGAGGTGATAGCTGCCAGGTCCGGCAGGCGTCAGCCGGTAATCGACGTGCTCGAACAAGCCGGTAGCGTAGAGGCGGCGCTGATCTTCCTCGAGCAGATTCACATCCACCGGCTGTCCCGGTCTGGTACGGATCTCGTTTTTCAGCTGCCCTGCTGGTACTCTCTTCAAACCTTCGAAAGACACGGATGCTACCTCGAGGGCGAGCGGGAAGGTCGGCGCCGGCGGCATGGGACGGGCTGGAACCCGCGCAAGCAGGGCCTTCAGCTCGCCCAGCCTGCTTTCTGCCGCCTGTGCCCCGAGCTGAACAATCTCCGGGATGCGGAGGTAATCGGCCACGGTGAAGTCCTTCAGCTCCGGCCGAAGCACGAGATCGGCCAGCTTGATGTTTTCTTCCACGCCCCGTCGCATCAGCAATCCAATCGATTGATCCATGACCTCGACAAAAGTCTTGATCTGGTCCTTCTCCAGCAAAGGGGACGTAGCGTCGATCGCAATGACGATATCCGCACCCATCTGACGCACCACGTCGGTCGGCAGATTGTCGACCAGCCCCCCGTCAACCAGCAGCATCCCGTCCTTTTCAACGGGAGTGAAAACAAGCGGGACAGCGATGGATGCGCGGATAGCCTCGGTCATCGTTCCCCGTTGAAAAACTACCTTCTCCCCGTTGACGATGTCGGTGGCCACGGCGCGAAACGGGATGGGCAGGCGGTCAAAGTCGAAGGCTGCGGCGAGGATTCGTTCCGTCGTGAGCAGATCGAGAACTTCGGTCAGTTTTTGTCCGGCGATCAGGCCGCCGGGGAGTTCCGGGAGAAAGCCGTGGAAATTCAGTTCGCCCTGATAGCGTGACTTGGCGCGCGCGAGCAGTGGAGCAAGCGACAGATCGGGCTCGTTGCTGAAGAGAGCAGACCAGTCCTGCCGCGCGAAAATCTGTTCTATTTCAACGGCTCGATAGCCGAGGGCGTACAGCCCGCCCACGAGTGCGCCAAAGCTGGTGCCGGCGATACAGTCGATCCGGATGCCCTCCTGCTCCAGTACCCGAAGAGCTCCGATGTGGGCGGCGCCGCGTGCGCCGCCTCCGCTGAGAGCCAAGCCCACTTTCAGCGCGGGACGTTCCGCCGGCATAGCCCGGGGCGCGGCAAGGGATATCAGGATGAGCAGAAAAAAACGCAGCCGGACTCGTGATATGGGCATCAACTGCACGCTCCACGTCGGGGAATGCCTTGCAGGATCCATTATACGTGGCGAAGGGTGGAATCGGATGGCGGATGTTTCTGCCGGGGACGGGCGGCGCCCGTCGAGTTGCAGCGTGTTTACAGGAATGCTTGCCTGCGATGCGGGTTGAGGGGCATCCGGGCTGCCATGACAAAAGAAGTGGCGGGAGATCGCGCCTTACGGTCATTCCGTGCACTTTGTGACTTCGGCGGGGTGCTGCTGCGCCCGCAGGTCCGGTTCATCGAGGCTCCTGTCCGAGCGGGGATTGTGCGCTTGAACACAGCAATGGGACGGCCGATACCGATATGATGGATTGTGACGCCTTTCACAATCCATCGACAGGAGGGTCTCATGTCGCGTCGTACTCATGCTTTGGCCCTGACAGTGCTCCTGGCGGGGTGCATTTCGTCCGGCTTCGCATTTGCGTCCCCGGCGGAGAATACCACCTACTATTTCCCCCAGGTGGCAGACGGCAGGAGCGGTTCCACGTATTACACCACCGAGTTTCTGTTCAACAACGCTCAGAATACGGAGACCACGCTGACTCTGAGCTTCTTTTCCAACGCCGGATCTCCCTGGACGGTGGATCTGCGCAGCAACGACCGGGGGGATGCTCCCGGACTGACGAACTCGGCGACAATCAGACTCCAGCCGTGGGAAGCCGCCAATTACTACACGGCTGGCACGGGTGCGCAGGCCGTCGGATGGGCGGTGGTGCAATCGTCGCAGCCGCTGGTCACATCATCGGGCTTCACCTATTACGTTCAGGGATCCCCACCTAAGCTGCTCTGGCAGGCCGGGGTGTTGCCGGCCCCTGCGGCCACCCAATTCTCATGCGAAGCGAACGTCAGCACAGTCCGCGATCTTTTTGAGGGCGTCGCGTCGGATACCGGTTTCGCCATCGCGAATCCAAGCGCGGCGGAGGCCAGGATCACGGTGAACCTGATTCCACGCTATGGTGGAGCACCTGCCGTGCAGACGATCGTCGTGCCGCCGGGAGGCCACACTGCCCGGTTCTTGTCGGAGCTGTTCCTTGGTTTCTTTTTCGGCAACACGTTCCACGGAACCGTCCGGTTTTCCAGCAACGTCAACGTGGCGCTGGTGGCACTCCGCCGGTCTTATGGGGTAGGGAATGACGTCTATTCTTCCGTTCTTCTGCAGCCCGAGGAAGTGGTCAGCCGCAATCTGATCTATGACAGGGAGGACAATTCCTCCTTCAGCCTCGCGCAGGCAGTCACCGCGCCTGTGGAGATTTCCGGCACCCTGAATTATCACGACGACACGTCCGACAGCGACTACTACGCCGTTTTCGTGCCGGCGAGCCGTACTCTGACCGCATATCTGCTGACAGACATGATCGGATCCCCGATAGACAACGGCATGATCCTGTATGGACCGCATCTCTCTCAGGTCAACATCTCCGATAACACGTTTCCACTGATGAAGGACGGATTCATCAGCCACACCGCGACGCTCTCGGGAACCTATTATGTCCGCGTCGGCGGTTTTAACGGAACCGCCGGGAGAGGGCTCTTCTATCGCCTGTTCCTGAAGGTCAAGTAGAACGGAGGGCGTCCCGGTTGCCGTGGGACGCCCTTGTGCGGCTGGTGGTGCGGAGAGAGGGCGCCGACTGCGGAATCCCGCCGGAAGCCCGAGGTCTCCCCTACTTTTCTGCGCGGCGCCGGAGAAAGGCGGGCTGGTCCAGGTCGCTCTTCAGGGATGCGAGGCGGTAATCAATGGATCTCTCCGATGCCCCGTGAAATTCAAGCCCGGCGTTGCGCCCGAGAACGTCTGCCTGCGGGCTCAGCGGGATTACGTTGGAACCTCTCAGCGATTCGCCGGCAGCGCGGGCGTTGAATCCGGTGGCGATAACGGTGATCTTGATCCGGTCGCCTGCCGATTCGTCGTACACAGCGCCGAAAATGGTGTCCTCGGGATCGGCGGCCTCCTCGATGATTTTGGCTGCGGCGTCGACCTCCTGAAGCTTGAGAGAGCCGCGCGTGGCCGTGATGTTGATGAGGACGCCCTTTGCGCCCCGGATCGAAGTCTCCTCCAGGAGGGGGCTGGCGATGGCGCGCTGCGCCGCCTCGACAGCACGGTTTTCCCCCTCGGCCACTCCGGTCCCCATCAGCGCCATGCCTTTGCCGGCCATGATGGTCCGGACGTCGGCGAAATCGACATTGACGATGCCGGGAAGCGTGATGATGTCGGAGATGCCCTGGACAGCCTGGCAGAGTACGTCGTCGGCGTAACGGAACGAGTCTTCCAGGAGCGCCTCGCTTCCCATGGCGTAGAGCAGTCTCTCGTTGGGGATCGTGATCAGGGTGTCAACGACTTCTTTCAGCTCGGTGATCCCCTGGTCCGCGTGCGCCCCCCGTTTTTTCCCTTCGAAATTGAACGGCTTGGTGACGACGCCCACGGTGAGGGCGCCGAGTTCGGTCGCCAGGCTTGCGACGACCGGCGCCGCCCCGGTGCCGGTACCGCCGCCCATGCCGCAGGTGATGAAGACCATGTCCGCGCCGTCGATGACTTCGATGATCCGTTCGGTGTCCTCGAGCGCAGCCTGGCGGCCGCGTTCCGGTATCGCGCCGCACCCCAGGCCGTTGGTGAGTTTGGCCCCGATCTGCAGCTTGATGGGAGCCAGCGAGCTGCGGAGAGCCTGTAAGTCCGTGTTGGCGGCGATGAAGTCCACACCTTCGATTTTCGCCTGTATCATTCGATTCACCGCATTCCCTCCGGCGCCCCCGATTCCGACCACCTTGATGCGGGCCGGAGGCTGCCTGTCGGTGTCGAAACTGAACTTTGGTGCCGTTTCGTCAAACCGCAGCTTTTCCCCTTGCATGGTATCTCCTTTACTTGAATTCTAACTGCTTACCCACGACAGAAACCGATTCACAATCCAGGGGGGCGAGTTTGCCCTGCTCGTGCGCGCCCGGAGTTCGCCGCCGTCCTGAACCGCGACCAGGATCAGGCCGACGGCCGTCGCGTACACGGGATGGACCAGGTCATCGGGAAGGCCCGGCAGACCCTGCGGCAGTCCCAGCCGCACGGGCATCCCCAGGATCTGCTCGGCCATCGTCGGCAGTCCTTCCAGGAGGCTCCCGCCGCCGGTAAAGACTGCGCCGGAGACGAGCTGGTCGCGGAAGCCGGAACGTGCGATCTGGTCTTTGATGAGCTCGAGCACTTCGATGGCCCGATCCCGCAGGATCTGGCAGGCGGTGCGGCGAGGGATGTCGCGCGCGCCCCTCATGGCGACGCCCGCCACTTCCAGAACTTCATCGTCGGCGACGTGGTCCACCAGAACATGGCCCCATTCCCGCTTAACGCGTTCCGCCTCTTCCATAGTGCTCCGCAGGCCGACGGCCAGGTCGCGGGTGAAGTGGATCCCGCCGACCGGCAGCGCAGATGAGTGGCGCATGGCGTCGCGCGTGATCAGCGCGATGTCGGTCGTGCCGGCGCCGATGTCGATCAGGGCCACTCCCAGCTCTTTTTCATCCTGTGTCAGGACCGCGTGTGCGGCGGCGAGCTGCGGCAGAACAATCTTCCTGACGCGCATTTGCGCCTTGTTCACTGCGTTGATGAGGTTTTGTGCCAGCCTGCTGTCGCACGTCACTACATGCACATCTGCATCCAGGCGCTCTCCGGTCAGCCCCACGGGAGCCCGTATGTCTCCCCTGCTGTCCAGGAAGAATTCCTGTGGCAGCACGTGTATGATCTCCCGCTCGGCCGGGATGGGAACTGTCTGGGCTGCATGGATGACCTGGGAGACGTCCTCCTGCGTGACCTCGTGTTGCCTGCCGTTGACAGCAACTGCGCCGCGGCAATTGAAGCTCTGGATGTGGTCGCCCGAGAAACCGACCGTGACCCAGTCGATGGAGACGGAGGCCTTGAGTTCCGCCTCCTGGCCTGCCTTCCGGATGCTCTCCGCCGCATCCTCCAGGTTCACGATGATGCCTTTTTTGATTCCGCCGGATTCGGCATAGCCGCTGCCGATGATTTCCGGGCGGTGATCCGGTCGGCAGCGGGCGATCAGGCAGCAGACCTTTTCGGTGCCGACATCCAATCCGCACGCGATGATTTCTTTTTTCTTCACGGCTGCATCCACTCCATCAATTCCTGCTGGCGGTCTTTATCCCCGCCTCCGCCGCGCCCTGGTCGGCCGCGGTCTCCTTCGGTTTGAACACGATGGTCGGGTAGAAGCGGAGATCCGCCCAGAGGATTTCTCCGTGCTGGGATTTTGCCTCCCCATACCTGGCCGCGAACGCCTGGAACCGCTTGAGGAAATCCCGGTCCCCCATCGAGATCTCCGCCGCATCGTCGATCAGCAGGATCTTCACGTTGCCGATTTCCGACAGGTCCACCTCCGAAATGTTGCGCGTGTAGTCGGTTATGCCGGACTGGAGTTCCTTCAGCACCTCGACTCCAAGCCTGACGCGGGGAGTGTTCTCTTCCTGCCTTGCCCTGTAAGCCTCCGGATTGTCTCCCTTCAGGCCGCGGAAGACCGGCACGTCGAGCCTTCCGTAACTCGGGCCGAATTCATCCAGCAGGATTCCTTCGTTATCCAACAGGATCAGCTCCCCGCCGATTTCCGCGATCACCGAAGGGAGGCGCTCCTCGACGTAGATCTTGAGTCCCGCAGGCAGGATCCGTCGGATCTCGACGCGGCGGATCCAGTTCTCCTGCTCCAGGCGGCGGCGAAGGCCGTTCAGGTCGATCTGCAGGATGTTGGCGGGGAAGTCGCTGCGGACAATCGACTCGATCTTCGTTGGGTCGGCGTGACGGCAGCCCTCGATGTCGATGTTGCGGAGGGAGAGCAGGTTCGAAGTGGCTGCGTAGCGATAGCCGAAGAGGCCCGCCGCAGCGAGCATGCCGATCCCTGCCGCCACCGCGATCATCCTGGCGGCGGCGAAGATCCGTGCGGCCAGATTCCCGCTGCGCGCGGCCTTTTGAGATGCCCTCTTGCGCGCACCGCGTCTGCGGTCGGGAGGTACATCTACCGCCGGCCTTCCCGCCTCCCTGTTTACCTTGCCGGTATGAATCTCCACGCCTTGCCTTTCGGTTTGCTACTCGACAGTGTGCCCAAGAAACTCTTCCGCCGCCTTCCAGACGTCCCCGGCGCCGAGGGTAATCAGCAGATCTCCTTCCCGCAGCTTCTCCCGCAGCAACCGCTGGGCGGTGGCGAAGTCGGGCGCGCATGTGACGTCCCGGTGTCCGTGCTTCTTGATGAGGGCGGTCAGCTTCTCGGCCGACACCCCTTCGATGACGTCTTCGCCGGCGGCGTAGATGGGCAGCACGATGACCACATCGGCGTCATAGAATGCGCGGGCGAACCCCTCTTCCAGCGCCCTGGTGCGCGTGTATCGGTGCGGCTGGAACAGCGCGACGACGCGCCGGTCGGACGATCCGCGCGCGGCGCTGAGCGTCGCGGCGATTTCCGTGGGATGGTGTGCGTAATCATCCACCACCAGGATTCCCCCGGTCTCTCCCCTGATCTGAAAGCGCCGGTCGGCGTTCTGGAATGTGGCCAGGGCAGCGCGGATTTTCTCGACCGGGACCTCCAGCTCGACACCGACCGCGACGGCCGCCAGCGAATTCAAAACCCCGTGTTGCCCGGGAACCTGGAGAGATATCGAGCCGAGCATCTCTCCGTGGAAACGGGCCTGATACAAGCAGCCGAAATCCCTGAACTCGACACGCGATGCCACGAGGTCGGCCTGTTTGATTGTGCCGTAGGTGAGGATGCGGCGTTCAATACGCGGGATGATGGCCTGGACATTCGGGTCGTCGAGGCAGAGAATGGCGGCGCCGTAGAACGGCACCTTGTTGACGAAGCGGACAAACGCCTCCTGAATATCTTCGAGACCCGAATAATGATCCAGGTGTTCCCGGTCGATATTTGTGACCACCGCCAGAGTCGGGCTGAGCTTTAGAAAGGAGCGGTCGCTCTCATCGGCTTCGGCGACGAGAAATTCGCCTTTGCCCAGCTTCGCGTTGCTGCCGAGCGCATTCAGCCGGCCTCCGATGACGACGGTGGGGTCGTACCCCCCGTGCACCAGGACTGTGGCGACCATCGAGGTGGTGGTGGTTTTGCCGTGGGCGCCCGCAACAGCCACGCTGTACTTGAGTCGCATGAGCTCGGCCAGCATCTCGGCACGCGGGATCACGGGAATCTGCAGTTTCTTCGCTTCCTGGATCTCCACGTTGTCGGATCGCACAGCCGAGGACACCACGACCACGTTCGCATCCCGCACATTTTCCGCGCGATGCCCGGAGTAGATCCTGCCTCCCAGCTCCGCAAGCCGCCGGGTGATGGAGCTCAAGCGGGTATCGGAGCCAGAGACCCGGTAACCGAGGTTGAGCAACAGTTCGGCGATGCCGCTCATGCCGATCCCCCCGATTCCGACAAAGTGGATATGCTGGATTTTCTTGAACATCACCGGCTTTCCTTCCGCCCGCCGCCCCGTGCGAGTTCCTCGATCAGGTCCGAAATCCGGCGCGTGGCTTCCGGTCTCGCCAGCCGGCGCGCTCCCTCCTCCATTTTTTCGATCTCCTCCGGGTGATCCAGGTAATGACGCAATTCCGCCGCCAGCCGCCCCGGTTTCCACTCAATCTCGGGGATCAGCCTCGCCGCTCCCCTTTCCTGCAGAGCGCGCGCATTCCGGGTCTGGTGATCGTCTGCCGCGCCGCGGAAGGGAACAAGCAGAGCAGCCTTGCCGGAAGCAGTCACTTCGGCGACGGTGCTGGCTCCGGCCCGCGAGAGGATCAGGTCGGCCTCGGCGAATTGTCTGTAGATGTGCGGGAAGAACGCCTTGACCTCTCCCTCCACGCCTGCGTCCCGATAGGCGCTGCGCACCGGCTCGAGCTCCCTTTCTCCGGTCTGGTGTGTCAGTCTCAGGCCGGGGCTCAGATTCCTGAGCTCGGCCAGGTCGGCACAGACGATCCTATTGAGCGGGCGGCTGCCCTGGCTGCCGCCATAGATCAGAAGGCTGAGTTGGCCGGCGCGGTGCTGCCGGCGCGGCATCTCCTGGAACTCCGCGCGGACCGGGATGCCGGTGACCGCCGCCTTTTTGCCGAAAAACCGGACGGCTTCGGGGAGGGCCAGAGCGACGCGGTTGACCACAGGAGCCAAAAGCCGGTTCGCCAGTCCGGGATAGGCGTTCGGTTCGACGATCAGAGTGGGCTTCCCCAGCCACCACGCGGCCAGGACCACCGGGCCGGACGAATATCCGCCTACCCCTACGACGGCGGCAGGCGAATAACTGCGGATCAGACGCCGTGATTGCAGCAGACTGCTGGGAATCAGAAGAAAATTGCGCACAGCCGTCACTGCCCCCACCCGCTTCAGTCCCGCGGAAACGATGAACTCGACACGGAATCCTTCCTGGGGAACGATGCGGGCTTCCAGGCCCCGGCGCGTGCCGACGAACACGAAGTCGCGCGCGGGATCGCGCCGCTCGAGTTCCCGCGCCAGCGCGATGCCGAGATATAGGTGGCCGCCCGTGCCCCCGCCCGCAAACATCACCCGTTCCGATTTTGGATTTTGGATTGGGGATTTTGGATGTGAGGACATAAATTTCAGCGGTCCGTCGAGCTGTGCCGTTTTTCAAATGACAAAAACATTCCGTGATCCCCGATGGCCGGTCGGTTACGCCGCCTTGTCCGCATGATTGGAAATGTTCAGCAGGACGCCTGCCGCCATGAGATTCAACAGCAGCGAGGACCCTCCCTGGCTTATAAAAGGCAGTGCGATCCCCTTCGTCGGTGCGAGCGCAAGCACCATCGAGATGTTGATGAATGCCTGCAGCACCACCATGAGCGTAATCCCCAGAGCAAGATAAAAGCCGAACGGGTCGGGCGCCCTGAGCGCGATCTTGATGCCGCGATAGAAAAACACAACGAAGGCGATGCAGAGCAGGCTGGCGCCGACCAGCCCGAGCTCTTCCCCCACGATCGCGAAAATGAAATCACTCTGGGCCTCGGGCAGATAAAACAACTTCTGCTTGCTCGCCCCGAGCCCGAGGCCAAAAACACCGCCGCTGCCGATCGCCGTCAGCGCTTGCGAGATCTGCCATCCCGAGCCCAGCGGGTCGTGCGAAGGATTCAGGAAGGCAACCACACGCTCGAACCGGAACCGCACGCGCAACACCAGGAAATAGAGGAGGGGCAGGGAGAACAGCACCGCGGCTCCGACGTATTTCCAGCTCAATCCGGCGGCGAAGAGCAGCACGGCCGCCATCAGGAGCACGCACAACGCCTGGCCCAGGTCCGGTTCGACTGCAATGAGCGCCGCCAGCACCACCACCACCGCCAGGCACGGCATCAGCTTCCGCCAGGGTTCGTTGATCTCCGCTGCGTGTTTGTGGAGATACGCCGCCAGGAAGACGAGCAGCACGAGCTTGGCATTTTCCGAAGGCTGAATCGAGATAACTCCGTAGCGCAGCCATCGGTGGGCGCCGTTCAGGGCGGGCTGGAAGAGCACGAGCACCAGACTCACGACACTCACCGCCAGAAGGATTTTGATCAGTTTCTCCCTTTGCCAGAGATGATAGTCCGTGTTCATGAGCACGATCATGAGCGCATAGCCCATCACTGCCCAGATCAACTGGCGCACGAAGTAATACGCCGACATTCCGTCATGTCGAGTGGCGGCGATGACGGACGAGGCGCTGTAGATCATGACCAGCCCGAAAATGGACAACAGGCTGGTGATCAGGAACAGGGTCCGGTCGCTGCTCGCTCTGTATGCCATGGACCTTTCCGCTCAATTCGTAACTAGTTTGCGCACCGCTTCCTTGAAAACCCGGCCGCGATGCTCATAGTTCTGGAACATGTCGAAACTGGCGCAGGCGGGCGCGAGCAACACCACATCCCCCGGTTCCGCCTTCCTGCCTGCCATCCGCACGGCCTCGGGCAGGTCTGCCGCCTGCCTGGTCTCCACCAGGTCCGACAACGCCTCCCGGATCTTCCCGGCAGCCTCACCGACCACGATCAATTGCTTCACCCGCTCTGCCACCAGGGGACGCAGCGGCGCAAAATCCCCCCCCTTATCCCTTCCGCCCGCGATCAGGATGATATTGCGCGGGAATGCTTCGAGGGACTTCGCGGCGGCGTCGACGTTGGTGGCCTTGGAGTCGTTGAAAAACTGCACACCGCGGATTTCTGCCACCCATTCCAGCCGGTGCTCCACTCCGGAAAAGGACAGGACGGTCTCCGCCAGGCTTTCCGGCGCCGCTCCTGCCAAAAGGACCATGGTGGCCGCTGCCAGGACATTTTCGAGGTTATGAGTGCCCCTGAGCCGGACGGCGTCGGTGGCAAACAGATCCGATTCGCCCGTTCCGTCCCGGTACACCATGCGTCCGGCCCTGACAAAAACCCCGCGCCCGACCTCGCGTTGTCGGCTGAAGAGCACCGGCGCGGCCGCTACCTGCGCTGCCAGCGAAGCGGTGCGCGGATCGTCCGCATTCAGAACCGCGAAGTCTTCCGCGGTCTGGTTCA
>Ga0113563_10001014_pt1 | contig 15176 bp, 9 predicted proteins | sample Mud3Dept3metaG_FD_80117 | JGI IMG/M metagenome (GOLD analysis project Ga0113563, IMG submission 80117) | Freshwater wetland microbial communities from Ohio, USA, analyzing the effect of biotic and abiotic controls - Mud 3 Core 4 Depth 3... | ecosystem: Environmental > Aquatic > Freshwater >...
ATCGCGATCGGCTACGTGCTGTGGGGCGGGCTGCTGGCCGCGGTGTGGGCCGACCTCTTCCAGGGCTCGGCGCTGCTCGTGGGCGGCCTGGTGACACTGGGCCTCGGCCTCGCCGCGGTGGGCGGGCCCGGCGCCTTCCTGCAGGCCAACGCCGACCGGCTGCACATGGTCCTGCCGAGGACCCACCCCGAGCTGCCCTGGACGGTGCTGGTGGGCGGGATGTGGATCCCGATCTTCTACTACTGCGGCCTCAACCAGTTCATCACCCAGCGCACGCTCGCCGCGCGCTCGCTCGGGCAGGGCCAGGCGGGGATCGTCCTGGCCGCGGCCCTCTGGCTCCTCGTGCCCTTCGCGATCGTGATGCCCGGCGCGATCGCGCACCAGCTCTACGGGGCCGCGATCGAGCGGCCGGACCAGGCCTACCCGATGCTCATCCGGGAGCTGGTGCCGGTGGGGCTGCGCGGCTTCATCCTCGCCGCCCTCGCCGGCGCCGTGATCAGCACCCTCGCCTCTGTCCTGAACTCGGCCTCGACGCTCTTCACCATGGATCTCTACCGCCGCTTCGTCCGCAAGGGCGCGAGCCAGGCGGAGCTCGTCCGTGTCGGTCGGTCGGTCACGGTGTTTGCCCTCGCGCTCGCCGCCGTCCTCGCCACGTCCCCCTTCCTGAAGGGCGGCGTCTTCACGTTCATCCAGGAGTTCCAGGGCTACGTGTCCCCCGGCATCGTGGCCGCGTTCGTGTTCGGCTTCGCCGTGCCGAAGGCGCCGCCGCTCGCCGGGCTCGCGGCGCTCGTCCTCTCCGCGCCGGTCTACGGCCTGCTGGCCTGGGCCTGGCCTGATGTCGCCTACCTGCACCGCATGGTAGCGACACTCCTCGTGCTCGTGCTCGCGATGGCCCTGATCACGGCCTTCCGTCCGCTGAGCGAGCCGCGGCGGCTGCCCGTCCGGGAAGGCTTCGACATGCGCTCCTCGCGCCCGGCCCTGGCCGGGGGCGTGGCGGTCATCGTGGCCGTCCTCGTCTTCTTCGGGGCCTTCCGATGATCGAGCTCGCCCTCCGCGCGTTCCTGACCCTCTTCGTGGTCGTAGACCCGGTCGGGATCGCGCCGGTGTTCCTGGCCCTGGCCGGCGGCCGCCCGAAGCCGGAGCAGGCCCGGATCGCGCGGCGGGCCGTGGTCGTGGCGGGCGGGGTCCTCTTCTTCTTCGCTCTCGGCGGGCCGTGGCTCCTCGGGAAGCTCGGGATCAGCATGGACGCGTTCCGGATCGCGGGCGGGATCCTCCTGTTTCGCATCGCCGTCGGCATGGTGCTCGCCGCCCACGAGCGCGAGACGCGGGAGGAGGAGGAGGAGGCCCGCTCGCGGCCGGACGTGAGCGTCTTTCCCCTCGCCATCCCGCTCATCGCGGGCCCGGGGGCGATGGCGAGTACGATGATCCTGGTCGGGCAGGCCGGCTCCGATCCGCGACGGCTCGCCGTCGTGTTCGCGATGGCGGCGGCGGTGCTCGCCCTGACGTGGCTGGCGCTCCGCCTCGCCGCGCCTCTCGGCCGCGTGCTACGGCGCACCGGGGTGAACGTGGTGACGCGCGTCCTCGGCGTCCTGCTCGCGGCCCTCGCCGTGCAGTACGTGGCCGACGGCGTCCGCGGCCTCCTTCGGGCGGGCTGAGAGCGCGGGATATGATCGCGCCCGGCCGGGTTCGCGGGCGCCCGGGTCTGCCTGGAGAAGGTGCATGAAGCCAACCCCGACGATCTTCGCCTTCTGGCTTCTGGGGCTCGCCGCGAGCAGCACACTCGCCGCGCCGCCCTCCCCTGGCCCCGCGCACTCGGTCTATGGGCGGCTTCCGATCACGAAGGTCACGGCTGAAGGCTGGATGAGGCAGCTCCTCGAGCGACAGCGCTCGGGGCTGACCGGCCACATCGAGGCGGCGGGCTACCCGTTCGACACCTGCGGCTGGGCCTGCAGCGAGGTCGCGGCGTCCACCCAGAAGTGGTGGCCCTACGAGCAGACGAGCTACTACCTCGACGGGCTGCTCCGGCTGGGTTACCTGCTCGACGATCCAGAGCTCGTCGACAAGGCCCGCCGCCAGACGGACTACGTCCTGGCACACCGGGACGCGGTAGCGGGACGCCTGGGGCCCCTGCACCTCAACGACGAGTGGTGGCGCTGGCCGTACGCCAGCTTCTTCCGCACCTTCATGACCCAGCACGCGGTCACCGGGGACCCGGACCTCGTGGAGGCACTGCGGCAGCACTACCTCGCGTTCTCCGCCTACGACTTCGCCGACGACCTGGAGCTGGCCAACGTCGAGGAGCTGTGCTGGCTGTACGGGCAGACCCGGGACCCGAGGCTCCTCGACACGGCGGAGCGGGCCTACCGACTCTTCACGTCGCACGAGCACTACCGGGACCGTGGCGGCTGGCACGTCAACTTCGCCTCGGACCGCGTGCCGGACACGCACGCCGTCGTCTACCAGGAGCTCGTGAAGATCCCGGCGATCCTCTACGCGCACACGGGGAAGAAGGCCTACCTGGACGAGGCGCGGAACGGGCTCGACAAGATGCTGGCGAGCCAGATGCTGGCCTCGGGCCTGCCCAGCTCGACCGAGCACTTCCAGGGCGTCCACGAGCGCGCGGGCCACGAGACGTGCAACACGGCGGTGTTCCCCTACACCCTGGGCACCTTCCTGCGGATCACGGGCGATGCCCGGCTGGGCGACCGGATCGAGAAGGCGGTGTTCAACGCCGCGCTGGGATCGGTGACCAAGGACTTCCGGGCCCACCAGTACTTCTCCTGCCCGAACCAGGTGGTCGCCTCGCTGCGCTCGAACCTGTTCGGCCACCACCCGGGCCGGATGGCCTTCTCCCCCGGGCACGACGTCGAGTGCTGCACCGGCAACGTCACGCGGTTCCTGCCGTACTACGTGGACCAGATGTGGCTTCGCGCGCCGGGGAACGGCGTGGCGGCCGCGCTCTACGGGGCGTCGAGCCTGCGCGCCGAGGTGGGCGCCGAGCGGGCGAGCGTCGTGATCCGGCAGGAGACCGCGTACCCGTTCTCGGAGGACGTCGAGCTCACCGTGGAGGCCGAGCGCCCCGTCGCCTTCCCGCTCCACCTCCGCATCCCGCTCTGGGCGAAAGGAGCGTCCGTCTCGGTCAACGGCGAGCCCGCGGCGCGGCCGGTCGAGCCCGGGACCTTCTTCGTCCTCGAGCGCACGTTCGCGCAGGGCGACCGGGTCTCCCTGCGGCTGCCCATGGCCGTCGAGGTCACCGAGTGGCCACACGAAGGCGTCGGGATCGAGAGAGGGCCCCTCGTGTTCAGCCTGCCGGTGCCCTCGAGGTCGAAGGCCGTGACGAACTACGTGGCCAGGGGCAAGCGGCGGTCGACCGAGGCCTTCCCGGCGTTCGAGTACTTCCCGGCGGGCGCCTGGAACTACGGGCTGCTGGTCGGGAGCGCGAGCGATGTCGAGGTGATCACGCGCCCGACGACCGGCTACCCGTGGACAGTCGAAGACGCGCCGATCCGCCTGAGGGTTCCGGCCCGCAGGCTCGAGGGCTGGACGCTGGTCCGCGAGGGGGAGGGGGGCGCTCCCGCGACCCCCGGGTTCCCGACCCGGAGGCGTCCCGGGCCGCGGCAGCCCGTGGAGCTCGTCCCCTACGGAAGCACGCTGCTGCGAGTCACGGTGTTTCCCCGCCTGCCGGTGGAGCGGGCCGGCTCCCGCCGTTGACGCCCCTCGCGCGCGGGCGATACTGTGCCAGAGTCGCCGTTCCGATGGGGTGACGATCATCGAGGAGAGCATGAGCAAGCTGCAGGGAAAGGCCGCCATCGTCACCGGGGCCACGAGCGGGATGGGGCGTGCCACCGCGCTTCTTTTCGCCCGCGAGGGCGCCGCGGTCGTCGCGAGCGGTCGCGACCCGGAGCGGGGGCAGGCCCTCGTCGAGGAGATCCGCGCCGGCGGCGGCCGGGCCGAGTTCGTGCCCGGCGACGTCTCGATCCAGGAGACGAACGAGCGGTTGGTCGGGGAGTGCGCGCGCGCGTTCGGCGGGGTGGACGCGGTCGTGGCGTGCGCGGGGATGCTCGGCCTCGGCTCGGCCACCGAGGTCCCCGTCGACACCTGGCGGCAGACCCTCGCCGTGAACCTGGACGCCGTCTTCTACCTGATGCGCTCCTCCCTCCCGGCGCTCCAGGAGCGCGGCGGGGGATCGGTCGTGATCGTCGGGTCGATCGCTGCCTTCAAGGGATTCCCCAACCATGCGGCCTACTGTGCCTCCAAGGGCGCCCTCGTGGCCCTCGTCCGCCAGGTCGCGGTGGACTACGGCCCGAAGATCCGCGTCAACCTGCTGTGCCCCGGCCCCGTGGACACGCCCCTCATCTGGGAGTCGGCGGTCGCGTTCCCGGACCCGTCGAAAGCCGTCGAGGACGTCGGCCGGAGGACCGTCCTCAAGCGCCTGGGGCTCCCCGAGGACATCGCCCGCGCGGCGCTCTTCTTCGCCTCCGGCGACTCGGCGTGGGTGACGGGAACCGCGCTCACCGTCGACGGCGGCATCATGACGGGGGCCTAGCCCCCCGTGCGCGGTGCCTTCCGATGCCTCGCGGTCATCGCCTTCCTCGGCGGCCCTGCCTTGCTCCGCGCCCAGGTCCCGGCCGAGCTCTCGCAGCGCGGGAGCGAGCTGATGGCCGCCGGGCGCTACGCCGAGGCGGTGCCGGTCTATCGCGACCTGGTGAAGGCCGTGCCCGGCAACGCCGGCCCTCTCCTGAACCTCGGCATGGCGCTCCACCTCTCCGGGCAGGACGGCGAGGCCGTCGCCCCGCTCGAGGCCGCGCTGAAGCTCGATCCCGACTCGGCCCCCGCCGCGCTCTTCCTGGGCACCGCCCGGTTGAGCCTGGGGCGGGCCGCGGCGGCCGTGGCTCCTCTCCAGAAGGCCGTGCGCCTCCAGCCGGAAAACAGCGAGGCGCGAGCGATGCTCGCCAACGCGCTCGTCGCCCTCGACCGACACGCCGAGGCGGAGCCGCACCTGCGACGGCTCTCCCGGGCGAACCCCGGCGACCCCGCGGTGTGGTTCGCTCTCGGCAAGACCTACGAGGCGCTCGCCGGCCAGGCCTTCGGGAGGTTGCTGGAGCGGGAGCCCGAGTCGCCGCTGACCCTCGCCCTCGTCGCCGAGGCGCGGCTCGACCAGGACCAGGCGACCGCCGCGTTCCAGCTCTACCGCCGGGCGCTCGAGCGGGCCCCGGCGCAGCGCGGGCTCCACGCGGGGGTGGCCGAGGTCTACCGCCGCACGGGCCACCCCGACTGGGCCGCGGTCGAGGAGGAGAAGGAGAAGCGGCTCCCGAAGGCGGACTGCGCCCGCGACACGCTGGAGTGCGCCTTCGGCGCCGGGAAGCACCGCGAGGTCCTCGCCGCCGCGACGAAGCTCGAGACGCCTGCGGCGTCCTACTGGATGGCCCGCTCCTGCAACGCGCTCGCCGTCGAGGCGTTCGCGCGGCTCACCGCGCTGCCCCCGTCCGCGCCGTCTCACGAGTGGACGGCCGCGATGCAGCGCAACGAGGGCCGGTACGCGGAGTCGGCGGGGGAGTGGCGCAAGGCCATCGCCCTCGCGCCCGGTGAGCCCCGGCTGAAGCTGGAACTCGCCGTGACGCTCCGACTCAACCAGGACCTCGTCGGGGCGCAGCAGGTCCTGGAGGGGGTGCGGCGCGACGGCTTCGACTCGCCCGAGGCGAGCTACCTGCTGGGCGACGTGCTCCTCGCGCGCCAGCAGCCCGAGCCGGCGATCCCGCTCCTCGAGACAGCGGTGCGCCTGGAGCCGAAACTCGCGGAAGCCCACGGGGCGCTCGGCCGCGCCTACGCCCTCGTGGGCCGGCCCGCGGACGCCATCCCGCACCTCGAGCAGGCCCTGGCCACCGACCCGGACGGGAGCCTGCGGTACCAGCTGGCCCGCTCGTACCAGGCGACGGGGCGGGCGGACGACGCGCGGCGCGCACTCGCGGACTACGAGGCGTTCCGCAAGGCGGTCGGGGTCGGGTCCGAAGCGCAGGGACAGGGGGTCGAGATCACCCCGCCCTGAGGCGCGTGGTACGGTGAAAGCACTGCCATGACGCGCTCGCTCACCCTGGCCGTTTCCCTCCTGCTGGCCCCGGCATCCGCCCCGTCGGGACAGATCCGGTTCGAGGACGTCGCCCGCGAGGCCGGGATCGACTTCGCCTACCAGAACGCGCCGACGCCCCGCAAGCACCTCATCGAGACGATGCCCGGCGGGATGGCCGTCTTCGACTTCGACGGCGACGGGAGGCTCGACCTCTTCTTCCCGAACGGAGCCGCGATTCCCGGCCTCGTGAAGGACTCCCCGCGGTACTGGAACCGCCTCTTCCGCAACGAGGGGGGCATGAGGTTCAGCGACCAGACGGAGGCGGCGGGACTGCGGGGCGAGGGTTACGCGTCGTCCGCGGCCGTTGCCGACTACGACAACGACGGCGACGCCGACCTCTTCGTGGGCGGCGTCCACCGGCAGACCCTGTACCGCAACTCCGGCGGTCGGTTCGAGGACGTGACCGCGAAAGCGGGCCTCGCGAGCGACCAGTGGGTGGTCGGCGGCGGGTGGTTCGACTACGACGACGACGGCTGGCTGGACCTCCTCGTCGTGAACTACACGGTGTGGGACGAGGGCTACGACCGTTACTGCGGCGACCAGGCCCGCGGGGTCCGGGTCTACTGCCACCCCAAGTGGTTCCCCGCGATCCCGCTCTCCCTCCACCGAAACCGCGGCGACGGGACGTTCGAGGACGTGAGCGTCAAGTCCGGGGTCGCGGGGCACAAGGGGCGTGGGATGGGCCTCGCCTTCGCCGACTACGACCGCGACGGCCTTCTCGACTTCTACGTCACCAACGACAAGCTCCCGAGCTTCCTCTTCCGGAACCGCGGCGACGGCACCTTCGAAGAGACGGCGCTTCTGGCCGGCGTCGCCCTGCCCGAGCACGGCCAGGACATCTCGGCCATGGCGGTGGACTTCCGCGACTACGATAACGACGGCCTGCCCGACGTCCACGTCACGGCGCTCGCCGGCGAGAGCTTCCCGCTCTACCGCAACCAGGGAAAGGGCCTCTTCCAGGACGTGACGTACCGCACCGGGCTCGGTCCCGTCGTGGCCGGCAGGAGCGGCTGGAGCAACGGCCTCTTCGACTTCGACAACGACGGCTGGAAGGACCTCTTCACCGCCAACTCCCACGTCAACGACTCGATCGACCAGTTCGAGGCCTTCGCCTACCGGCTGCCCAACAGCGTCTTCCGCAACCGCGGCGACGGGACGTTCGCCGACGCGTCGGCCGAATCAGGCCTCGCCGCCGGGCCTGCCCGTGCCCACCGGGGAGCCGGCTTCGCCGACCTCGACGAGGACGGCCGGCTCGACGTGGTGGTCACGGCGCTCGAGGGGCCGACCGAGGTCTGGCGGAACCGCTCGGAAGGCGTGGGCCACTGGCTGCGCTTCCGCCTCGTCGGCACGAAGAGCAACCGGGACGGGATCGGCGCCGTGGTGAAGCTCGCCGCCGCGTCCGATCCCCGCTGGCGCGAGCAGTGGAACCAGGTCACGACCGCGGTTGGCTACGGCTCCTCGACGCACGCCCCGCTGCACTTCGGCACGGGTAAGGCCACGACGATCGACCGCGTGGAGATCCGCTGGCCGAGCGGAACCCTCCAGGTCCTCGAGAGCGTCGCCGCCGACCAGACGCTGACGGTGAAGGAGACGCCCTGACGAAAGAACGGGCCGGAGCGCCCTTCGGCGCCCCGGCCCGTTCGCGTCTCACGCCCGCGGCGAGCGGGCGCGAGCGCTCACGCGAAGGCTAGAACTCCAGCCGCAGGCCGATCTGGACCGTCCGCTCGCCGGTCTGGGTGGCGTTGTGCGCCCCGCTCGGGATGAACGTCATGAAGCGCGGGTCGGTGAAGCCGGTGACCGGGGCGCCCCAGTTCGTGTGGTTGAACAGGTTGGTGACGTCGACCCGGAGCTCGGGGCGGAAGCGGCCCACCGGGAACGCGCGGAAGACGCCGAGGTTCACGTTCCACACGCTCGGGCGGCGGAACTGGTTGCGCTCGCTGTTGCCGAAGCCGCCGAGGTCGGCGCCGGTCGGCTGGGAGAACGCCGCCTTGTCGTAGTAGGCCTCGGTGTTGGAGCCGGCCGTGCCCGTCGGCTCGGGGTCGCCCGACACGTTGATCAGGATGGAGCCGCAGCCCGGGCAGTTGAGCGCGTTGTTCGTGCCGCCGATCGAGTAGGGAGTGCCCGAGTAGGCCGAGAAGATGCCGTTCAGCTGCCAGTTCTTGACGACCTGGGCGAGCACGCTCTTGGACTCCTTGGCGAACGGCATCTCCCACACGAAGCCCATCTGGAACACGTGGGTGCGGTCGTAGCCGGCGGTCGCGAAGTTCTTGTAGAGCATGTCCGGGTGGTTCCAGGTGAGGCCGGCCCACCCGTCGTCGTCCGTCTCGTTCTTCGCGTGGCTGAGCGTGTACGCACCCTTCAGCAGCAGGCCGTTGCGGAACGGACGGTTGATGGCGACCTGCAGGGCGTTGTAGCGGGCCTTCGTGCGGCCGGCCCAGTCCACGATGTCGGTGGTGCCGGCGACCGAGTAGTACTGGCGGCTCGTCTGGCCCCCGCCCGGCTGCCCGTAGTTCAGGTTGCGGTCGGCGTAGCCGCCGTCCTGCGCGGTGCCGACGTAGGCCACCTCGACCGCGATGTCGCCGGGGATCCGCTGCTCGACCGCCACGTTCCAGCTCTTGAGGGTCGCGCGGTCGACGTCGGTCGGGTTGGGCGAGCGCATGTAGGTGTTCGGCGGCAGCTTCGCCTTGCCCGCGTTGAGGTCGGGCACGGCCACCGGCGGGATGCCGTCATCGATCGTGCCGAGCCAGGCGTAGTTCTCGGCCGTCTTGTTGTAGTAGATGTCGAACGGGTAGGAGCCGCGCAGCGGGCGCGACCAGACCATCGGGTTGATCGAGTGGCCGTAGCCGGCGCGCAGCACCGTCTTCTCGCTCAGGCGGTACATCACGCCGAGCTTCGGGGCCAGGTAGAAGTTCTGCATCTCGATGCCCACGTCCTCGGGCGTCGAGCCGTAGCCGCCGAACAGCACCTCGTAGGTGCTGTAGTCGAGCCGCTCGGGGCCGCTGTCCTTGCGCTTGAAGAGCGGGTAGTACTCGAGGCGCAGGCCGAGGTAGACGCTCAGCTTGTCCGTGACGTTCCACCGGTCCTGGGCGTAGAGGGCGGTCTGCCACTCACGACCGGTCATCTCGTACTCCTGCACGTCCTTGCCCTGGAACGTCTGGAGGCCCAGCAGGAACGTCCCGAAGTTGTTCCAGCCGGGAGAGACGTAGCCGGGGACGGACGTCGGCAGGGCGCCGAAGGTCAGGTTGCCCCGCAGACCGCCCGTGCCGCCGAACTCGGCCTGGTAGTGGTTCAGCTCGTGCTTGACCAGGTCCACGCCGAAGCGCAGCTCGTGCCTGGGGAGCACCTTCGTCAGGTTGGTCGTGAACGTGTAGCTGCGCTCCTTGCGGAACAGAGGCATCCAGTTCGGCGTGGTGCCGTACTCGTAGGTGGCGCCGATGTAGGGCAGGCCGCTGTAGCGCTCGGAGGGGCCGTTCGTGCCGGGGATGCCGAAGTTGAGGCCGTAGTTCGTGCCGTAGTCCGGTCCGGTCACGGTCTGGTCCTGGCGGTTCATGCCGAAGTAGCCGTCCAGCACCAGCGTCGGGCTGAGCGTCCAGGTGTGGCCGATCGTGCCGACGTACACGCGGGTGTCGCCGAGGCTGCCGTCCTCGAAGCCGAGGATGAAGTTGTCCACGACCTCGGCGTCCAGCATCGAGAACTTGCCCCAGATCGAGTGCGAGGCGGTGCGCTGCCAGGTCAGCTTGAGGTCGAAGTTGTCCCGGTCGTTGGTGATGGTTCGCGGGATGACGATGTCGTCGAGGATCCCGTTGCGGTTGATGTCGGTGGTCGAGCTGGGCGACGGCCAGAAGGCCAGGATCTCCGTCGCGGTCGGGTTGATGAGGTTGGCGGGGATCGTGTAGTTCGCGAACTCCTGGCGGCCCACGCCGCCGGCGCCGCCGGTGTAGGGGTTGTACAGCTTGAACGCCGGGTAGGCCGCGGCGACCTCGCTGAAGTCGCCCGCCCGCATCTTGGCGGTGGGGGCGGTGTAGGTCGACTGGACGCCCGTGCGGCCCTGGTAGCGCTCCCACGACCCGAAGAAGAAGAGCTTGTTCTTCACGATCGGGCCGCCGAGGGTGCCGCCGAAGATGCTGCGCGACAGGTCGGGCTTCGGGAGGTTGTTCGCGTTGTTCGCGAACGTATTGGCGTTGAAGTCCTCCTGGTTGCGGAACAGGAACGCCGAGCCGTGGAGCTCGTTCGTGCCGGACTTGGTGACGACGGTGACCGCCGCGCCGCCGGCCATGCCCTGGTCGGCGCCGAAGTTGTTGGTCGAGATGTTCACCGACTCGATCGTCTCCGCCGGGTTCACGTAGCCCACGTGGTGCGGTAGCCAGACGTTCAGCGACACGGCGCCGTCGATGCGGAAGGCGTTGCTGTTGCGCTGCAGGCCGTTGACGTTCGTCGTGAGGGCGCGGCCGGGCGTGTCGATCTCGGCGTTCTGCAGGGCGGAGGGCGTCGCGCCGGGCACCAGGTCGAGCAGCTTCTGGTAGTTCCGGAACTGGTTGAGCGGGAGGTTGACGATCTCCTTCGCCGAGATCTCCGTGCTGAGGTCGGCCTTCTCCGTCTGGAGGAGCGTCGTCTCGCTGACCACGTTCACGGTCTCGGCCAGCGTGCCCACCTCGAGCTTGAGGTCCACGCGGACGGGGTTGCCGGCGGAGACGCGCAGGCCCGTCTGGTTCAACGCGCGGAAGCCCTCGAGCGAGGCGTTGAGGTCATAGACGCCGGGGAGCAGGTTGCGGAACGTGTACGCCCCGCTCGTGTCGGTCACGGCCTCGACCTTGAGGCCCGTGCCGGTATTGGTCGCCATCACGGCGGCGCCGGGAATGGGGGCGCCCTGCTGGTCCGTCACGGTGCCCGTGATGGACCCGTAGAGGGTCTGCGCAGAGGCCGGAAGCGGCGCGATCAGCGCGGCGACGATCGCCAGCGCCAGTGCCGCCTTCAGCGTGAAGCGTGTGAGAGGAACCATCCGGAATATCTCCTTGATTGTTGAGCTCTGGGTTCGTGCGCGCCCGTTGGCCGGCCCCGGACCGAAAGGACCCAGCGACACGCGCGCCTGACCCAAATCAAATGCAACGCTCGTGCCCTTCGGATCCAGGTCTGACCACATTGGATCTTGTTGCAATCAAGAGAGTTACCTGAGTTGGCGTGGTCCCGTTCCGCATAGGTCGCTCCAACTCACCGTATCGATGCAAGAATTCGTATCGATGTCCGGCGGGCGCCTGTCGTGGCGGCTATCTCGCCGGCGTGCCCGGGACGGGCTGGCCTTCGTCCACCTCGAGGATCTGGTTCGCCGGCACCTGCCGAAGCGTCTGGACCATGCCGCTCGGCCAGCGGATCTCGAGATCCGCCTCCGTCGCGGTGCCGAGGCCGAAGTGCACCCGCGAGTCGCTGGCCGAGAAGATGCTGCCCGCCGTCGTCGCCTCGGCGATCTGGCGCAGCTCGCGCGCGATGGCAGCGATGCGCGCCCCGAGCCCGAAGCGGTTGCTGGCGCGGCCGCGCAGCTTCACGCTCAGCCAGTTCCTCCGGTTGCCGCCGTCGTTGCGCAGGATCGAGGGGACGGCGTCCATGTTCACGACGACCACGTCGAGGTCGCCGTCGTTGTCGAGGTCCCCCACGGCCAGGCCGCGGCTCGACCGCTCCTCCCGGATCCCCGGCCCGGCCTCCTTCGACACGTCGGCGAACTTCCCGTGGCCGAGGTTGCGGAAGAGGAGCCGCCGCTGCTCGTAGGTCTCGCCTCCCGCGGGGCTCCGGCGCAGGTACGGGTAGACGTGTCCGTTCACCACGACCACGTCCTTCCAGCCGTCGTTGTCGTAGTCGAGGAACTTCGTGCCCCACTTCACGAGGGGGTACGTGAGGACCGCGATGCCGGCGACGCTCCCCGACTGGTCGTTGAAGTGGCCGTCCTTCTCGTTGTGGTAGAGGTTCGTGTTCTCGAAGGCGAAGTTGCTCTTCGTGAGATCGAGCCAGCCGTCGTTGTCGTAGTCGCCGAAGTCCGTCCCCATGCCGGCCTGCTCCATGCCGTCGTCGGACACCGCCACCCCGGCGAGGAGGGCCACGTCCTCGAAGGTCCCGTCCCGCCGGTTCCGGTAGAGGTAGCTGGGCGTCGAGTCGTTGGCCACGTAGAGGTCGGGCCAACCGTCGTTGTCGAAGTCCCCCACGGCGACCCCCAGGCCGTAGCGCGGGTGCTCCTCCATGAGGCCGGCCGCGGCCGTCACGTCGGTGAACGTCCCGTCCCCGCCATTGCGGTAGAAGGCGTCGAGCGCGCCGGTGAGGCCGCGCGGGCCGCACATCACGCGGGTCCCCCGGTAGTTGCAGTCGGGCCCCGGGAAGGAGAGAGGGGCCTTGCGCGTGTCGACCTGGATGTTGTTGGCGACGTAGAGGTCCAGGTCCCCGTCGCGGTCGTAGTCGAGGAAGGCGGCGCTCGTGCTCCACCGCCCGCCCTCGAGGCCCGCCCTCGCGGTCGCGTCCTCGAAACGGTGGTCGGGCGTGTTGCGGTAGAAGACGTTGCCGTTGACGCCGAGCACGTAGAGGTCGGGGAGCCCGTCGTTGTCGGCGTCACCGACTGCACACCCCATCCCCCATCCCCGGCCGGCCACTCCGGCCGCCGTCGTGACGTCGGTGTAGGTGCCGTCGCCGTTCGCCCGGTAGAGGGCGCTCGGGTGGCTCGCGCCCCGGCGGACGTCCTCGAGCGTGTTCCCGTTCACGAAGTAGATGTCGAGGAGGCCGTCGCCGTCGTAGTCGAGGAGGCAGACACCGCCACCCTTGGCCTCGAAGATGTAGTTCTTCTCGGGGCTTCCGTTGAGATGGTGGAAGCGGATGCCCGCCTGCGCCGCGACGTCCGTGAACGTGGGGAGCGGGGGCGAAGGCGGAGCGGCGAGCACGGAAGCCGCCTGCGTGAGGAGGGCAGCGAAGATCGCCGAGCGGAGGATCAAGGCACTTGCCCCAGCGCGCGCAGGTCCCTGTCGATCGAGGCCAGGAGCTCGGTCTGGCCGAGAGTCGTGGCCTTCCACCGGGCCTCGCGCATGTACTTGACCGCTTCCTCGCGGTTCCCGAGGCGGGCCCAGGCCGCCCCGAGCGCGTAGGTGCAGCGGGGCGTCTCCGCGTCCTCGGGGAGGAGCGTCTGCTCGAGGTGCTCGATGGCCTCCCGGATCCTCCCCTGCTGGACGAGGATGCGCGCGAGGTTGAAACGGGCCGCGCGGTACGGAGGGCGGCTCTCGAGGGCCTTGCGGTAGTGCTCGGCCGCCTCGTCCAGCCTTCCCGAGGTCATGAGGAGGTAGGCGAGGTTGTTCTGGGCGTCGGCGTAGGCGGGGTTCAGCTCGACCGCCTTGCGGAAGGCGTCCATCGCCTCGGCGTTTCTCCCCTGCCCGATCAGGAGGACGCCCAGGTTGTGGTGGAGCTCGGCGAGGTTGGGGTCCACCGCGAGCGCCTGGCGGTAGTGCTCCTCCGCCCTGCCGGGCTGGCCCAGCTCGGCGTAGAGCCGGATGAGGTTGACGTGCGCCTGGACGAGCTTGGGGTCGGTGGCGAGAGCGGCCTCGTGCTCCTCGGCCGCCTCGCGGAGCCGGCCCTCCTCGGTGAGCTGGATGCCCTTGCGCAGGCGGGCGTTGGCCCCGGTCTTGAGGGCGACGATCGCGGCGAGCCAGGGATCGGGGACGGTCGGCCAGCCGAGCTTGTTCTCCTGGTAGAGGGCGAGCTCCTCGCGGGCCTTCGCCTCGTCGCCCGTCTCCCGGTAAGCTCGCGCGAGGGCGTAGTGGGCGGCCCCGAACCCGGAGAAGAGCGCGCAGGCCTTCCGCAGGTGCTCGATCGCGGCCTTCGTGTCGCCCCGCGCCGCGGCGATCCGTCCCCGGCCGTAGTGCGCCTCGGCGGTGTCGGGGTGCTCGTCCACGATCTTCTCGTAAAGGGCCCGGCTCTCCTCGGCTCGGCCCCCTTCGAGGAGGGCCTTGGCCAGCATCAGCCGGGCGGGAAGCGAGCCCGGCTCGCGCCGCAGCGCCTCCTCCAGAGACGCGATGGCGCGGTCGTACCGGGCCAGGTAGACCTGCGTCCGCCCGAGGGCGTAGGCCCAGCGCGCCTCGGCCGGCGCGAGGGCGTGGGCCCGTGCGAAGCAGGTCTCGGCCAGCTCGTACTGCTCGTTGGCGTAGAGGAGCATCCCGAGCGCCCCGTTCCGCTCCGGGTCCCGGGGCGCTTGCCGGACGGCTGCGTCGGCCTGCGTGATCGGCTCCCGGATGCCGGGCTCGTAGGTGTCGAGGGGCAGCCTGGGGAGCGGAGGCAGCGACTGGCCAGCGGCGGAGACGCCCGCCAGCAGCGCGAGCCCGGCCAGGAGCCCCGGCGCCGTCCGTCTCGAGACGGCCTGCATCAGGCGGGTGAGGGCATCGCGCAGGGCTCGCATCGACGGTCAGGCCTATGCTATCGAAGTCCGGTCCGCCGCGCGCAGCGTCAGCCGACCGGGCCTGGGGGCGCGATCAGCCTGACCTTCGGGAAGTACGTTCGGTACCGCGAGGGATCACGCGTGAGAAGAGAGAGCCCCGACACTGCCGCGTGAGCGCCGATGTAGAAGTCCGGCAGCGGGGAACGCTTCTCTCCCCCCCGTCGCCGGTAGGCCAGGAAGCACTTACCGGCCAGGAAGCCCGCGTCCCAGGGCAGCGGGCTCCGGACGAACACGTCCTGGGGCAGGGCGGACTCGACGTCTTCGATGCGGTCGAACCCGATCGAAACCTCCGCGTAGACGATCGGGTTGATCACGAGGCCCGATTCGTCGGCGCAGCGCGCGAGGGCCTCGGAGGACCACGCGAACCACCCGGGGTCCTCGGTGAGCACGTCGAGGAGGACGTTGCTGTCGACGAGGACGCCCGACACGCCCCTATCCCCGGGTGAGCGCGAGGATCTGGTCGGTGGTCAGCCGGGTCGTTGCGCGCCCGCGGAGCCGATCGACGATCCCCCGGCCGCGACCGGGGCGCCCGCCGACCTTGCGGATCCTCACCGTGTTCCCGACGACATCGAACTCGACCTCGGTCTCCGGCTG
>Ga0113563_10001015_pt1 | contig 15166 bp, 15 predicted proteins | sample Mud3Dept3metaG_FD_80117 | JGI IMG/M metagenome (GOLD analysis project Ga0113563, IMG submission 80117) | Freshwater wetland microbial communities from Ohio, USA, analyzing the effect of biotic and abiotic controls - Mud 3 Core 4 Depth 3... | ecosystem: Environmental > Aquatic > Freshwater >...
ATATTCTCCATTCCTGAAATGTGAAATTTTCCTCCCGTCTTCTCAATGAACCTGAAAATATAATAGGACGAATCAGCCCATGCTTCAGTATCGTATATGCCTCTTCTGGCTTCTTTTCTTGTTTTAAAAACGATAACCGCATATTTCAGTGTAAAGTAAAAACGGTTATCCAACAGGAACCTTTCCCAAAGATTTAATTTTTCTTTTTCAGGTGTATCATATGTATATGACTCAAAATAACCTTTTTGCATCACATCTATTTTATATTCTGGTACTTCTCCATAATATCCTTGTTAAGATCAAGTGGCGGTTTTGTACCTTCAGGCAGAAATGATTTATACGGGTGAGCTTTGGAATATTCAGCAAATTCAGTTTTTATTTCTCCCAGCAGTTTTGAGTTGGTCAACAGATCAAGTGCTGTAGCTGCAATAACCCTGGCACCTGCATTAAGTCCTTTCCATGCTGCATTGCCGTAGCCCGCTGTCACCGTCGACCAGTGATGTCCTATTGCTCCCGGCACTTCTCCCGGGAAATTAAGAGTTGCCGTGGGAGTTATCAGTGAAACTTCTCCCACATCAGTTGAGGCACCTCCAGGCTTTGCATCCGGCTCCTTCCATGGATTTATTTTTACAGGATAACCTGTTTCCTTTCCTCCAAGCTCTTTTTGAAGTGATTTCGCAAAAACCTGCTCATTTTCTGTCCACTCAGGCATTCCGACAAGTTCTATGTTTTTACGTATTGTTTCTGCCATCCCCTTGCTTGAATGTTTCTGATGAATTGCAGTTATGATCCTGACTGAATCCAGAGTTGTTCCTGAGGCTAATGCTGCCCCTTTTGCACAATCCATTACCCGTTTAAACATATCTTCCAGGTTTTCATCAGTATTTCTTATGTAGTACCATACCGATGCTTCATCGGGAACTACGTTAGGGGCTTCCCCTCCTTCAGAGATTACATAATGAATCCGCGCGTTTGTATTAATATGTTCACGCAGATAATTTGTTGCTATATCCATTAATTCTACGCCGTCCAATGCGCTTCTTCCGCTCCATGGTGCACTTGCAGCATGAGCAGTTTTTCCCCTGAAAGTAAAGACTGCTGAAATAACCGCGTTCCCATCTACTCCATAGCTGGTTGAAAAATCCGAAGATGCATGATTATCAATTACTGCATCAACATCTTTAAATACACCTGCTTTTACCATATAAGGTCTGCTTATTATCGTCTCCTCAGCAGGTGATCCGAAGAATTTTATGGTACCTTGAATATTATTAAGTTCCATGCTTTTTTTTACTGCAACAGCTGCGGCTACTCAGGCTGTTCCCATCATATTATGTCCGCAGCCATGTCCCGGGGCTCCCTTAATAATCGGGTCCTGTACTGGAGTAAGAGCTTTCTGTGATATCATCGGAAGTGCATCAAATTCACCAAGGACACCGATTACAGGTTTCCCTTTTCCCCATGTCGCGATAAAACATGTTGGCATTCCGGCAATATCTTTTTCGACAATAAAACCTTCCTCTTCGAGAGTCTTCATAAGTATTACCGATGATTTGAATTCCTGCATGCCAAGTTCCGCATAGGACCATATAGAATCCGAGATAATTCCGAACTTTCTGATTATCATACTATCACTAAGATAATCCAATGCATGCTTCTTTGCCCTATACAGATCTGCCTTTCCTATAAAACCTTCCTCGCTTTTTTTCTGACCATAAATCAATGATGCAGAAAGCAAAATTAAAATTATTAGGAGGTATTTATTTCTTCTATTGAATAATGCTATCATAACACTGAAGATTGAGATTTAATCAGAACAAACTATTTACAAATCTAATACTTAATTGTAAAATAATCTGCAGTTATATAATCATCTTATATGCTGGAGCAAATCATATTAAGAAGTTATATCAGACAATCGTATTGGGTATAATACAGGCTTATTTTAAGGTCATATATATTTGTAAGAATAGCTGAAATCATCTGCTGAGAACCGGCAGAATCAGAAGTGTAGCTGATAGTCCGATAAGAATGATTACTGCGCTCCAACCAATTATATTTGTCACCTTTTTATTCACATGAGAACCCATTATCCTGTTTTTATTTATCAGGACCATCATACTTAAAAGGACTACCGGCAGCAATATGCCATTAATTACCTGCGACCACAGGGATATTGGTATCAGGGGAGCGTTAGGGATAAGAATGATTACAGCGGAGACGAAAAGTATCCCGGTATAGAGGACATAAAATTCTTTGGCTTCATCCCATTTTTTATCTATTCCTGCTTCAAAGCCGAATGCCTCGCAGACGAAAAATGCAGTTGCCAATGGCAAGATTGTTGCTGAGAATATAGATGCTATAAAGAGACCAAAAGCAAAAACCTGCGATGCCAGGTTTCCTGCAAGAGGACGGAGAGACAAGGCGGCGTCTTTAGCTTCATTAATAACGATACCATTAGGATGGAGGGTTGATCCGCATGCCACCATAATAAAAAAAGCAACTACAACTGTTATTATACATCCGACAATAATATCGGCAAGTGTATATTTGTAATTCTTCATCTTCAGACCTTTCTCAATTACAGAAGATTGCATATAGAACTGCATCCATGGGGCAATAGTTGTACCAACAAGACCGATCACCATGGCCATGCCTTTTGTGCTGACATCAAACTGCGGATGAATTATTGCACTGCCTATCTCTGTCCAGTCAGGTTTGCCCATAATCGCTGAAACGACATATGTCAGTAGCGATACGCTGAAAACCAGGAATATACGTTCAGCAATTTTATAGGTGCCCTTCACAACAAGGATCCATACCAGTATTGCAACAAGAGGCACCGAGATATATTTTGTGACGCCAAAAACCTCCATACTTCCTGCAACTCCTGCAAATTCTGTTGTCGTGTTACCAATGCCTGAGAGCAGAAGTCCAATAAAAATGAAAAAAGTGATCTTTATGCCGGCATTCTCCCTGATCAGATCTGCCAGACCCTTTCCGGTTACTATTCCCATCCTTGCATTCATTTCCTGGATAACGACCAGTACAACAAATGAAGGTATCAGGGTCCATATCAATCCGTAACCATACTGAGCAGCGGCCACGGAATAGGTTGTTATCCCGCCTGCATCATTATCCACACTGCCTGTAATGATTCCCGGGCCGAGAATCATGAAGAAAATACCCAGTCTTCTTAAAATATGTTTTCTTCTGATTCTTTCAAATACCATGATTCCGGATTATTTTCTTTTCCTGGTTTTCCTTTCGCTGATAAGATCTTCCACAACATCATCTACCACGACCATACCCTGAAGTTGTTCATTCTGATCAATTACAGGAACTGCCAGAAGGTTATATTTAGAGACTATTTCTGCAACAGCTGTTGTCTTCTGGTTGTCGAATAATGAAACAGGTTCTGATTTCATTATCTGGCTTAAAGTTGCATCTGGTTCTGCCACAACAAGATCACGAAGGTTGAAGGTACCAATAAGCCTGTCATTTTTCTCTGTAACGAACAAATTATAAAGTTCAGCTGCTTCCGGTTTTTTTGTACGGAGTTCACGAAGAACCTCCTCGACAGTTTTTGTTTCACTAAATGAAAGAAAGTCTGTTGTCATAATACTACCCACCAGGTTGTCATCATATTCGAGCAACTCCCTGACCTCCTGTGAAGATTCAGCTTCCATTTCTTTCAGAAGCAGTTCGGCTTTGTCGTCCTCCAGTTCATCGAGTATATCGGCTACTTCATCAGCGGGCATTTTTTCAAAAACATCTGCAACTTTATTGACAGGCAGGCTCTCAACAATATGAATCTGTGCATGTGTCTCAAGCTCTTCCAGCACATCAGCAGCTTTTTCTTCATCGAGAGCAGAAAAAACTGAAGTACTTGATTTCTTTCCCAGATCTTCAAGGATATCTGCCAGGTCAGAAGGGTGAAGCATTTGGAGCTTTGCATAGCTTTTAGATAGCTTGATATTCAGATTTGAAAAGTCGATTGCCTGGACATCATCCCAAAGAATATATTTGGTAGGAATGCTTATCTTAAAAAGTGAAAGTATTCTTTTAATCGGGAAAGAGATTCCTATCCTGCGTAACAGTCCATCTATACCTATATCGACAGCTACAGCAAATGTCCCCGCAGGTAATGTAGCAAGCCTTACATCATTAACCCTGACAAGTTTACGTCCGTTAAGATCAACAATTTGCTTATCGAGGATATTTTCAACAAGCAAAAGTCCATTATCGATTTCTTCTTTACTCAGCTGTGTCAGTCCTGTGCATGCTACATTGATCATCTCCCGGGCTTTTACCACTCTGAAAGTCTTAAATGAATAAAAACCGGTATCTTTTTTTATTTTAAGCCTGACACCGATAACCATCTGCTGGTTAGGATCATTCTGTCCTGAAGGTACTGCATTAATCAGCAGGTCTTTAATTACACCAATAGCATCGCCATCAGCGCCAAATGCTTCTTTGCCTATTATTCCGCTTAAATAAAAAGTTGTTAGTGAAGTCATAGCCACCTCCTTGTCGTTTCTGATACAGGAGTACAAGGCCATAAAAACCGGCAATCCTTCTGTATCAGGATTCAGATTAAAATATTCGCCGGATAGTCGTCCATTTAGTTTAATAAATTGATCGCGAGCGTAAAAGTAAAATTCAATAAAAATATTTCCAAATAAAAAGTAAACAAAGTTTAGAGTGAGATGGAGTTTGGAGTACTTAGAGTTATAGAAATAGTAACTTTATGTACTTTATTTATTCTGCACTTATATGATAAAAGGAATCACAGCCTTCCGGGATTCAGGATAATCTTCGAAATTATCCTTATACCATTTGTGAGAACTAATTGCTCTCGGGAAAAGATTTGCAAATGTAAATATGAAGAATGCAAATCCGGGAAGCGACCATGTTATAACCGCCCATCCGGCCCATTCGATCATCTCTCCTAAATAATGAGGGCATGAAATATAATTAAACAGCCACCCGTTGGGAATAACATATTCCGCAGGATTATCATTCCTCATTTTTCTCAACATTTCATCAGCCGTTTTATTGATAATAAATCCTGAAATGAAGATCACTCCCCCTGTAATGAATTGCCAGGACAGGAGCCATGATATATTATAAGTCATAAGGTGGAAAATCCCATATCCGTTCATAAAGCCATTAAACCAATTGAAGATAAAAGCCATACAAACCAAAATCAGGGGATATGATTTATTTCTTCCCGATTGTGTGAACGGGTAAATAAGAGCGCGATGAATATAATGAGAGAGCCACAGTAATATAAATATGATCTTCACCAGGTTTTTCGGTTCAGAGATTAAAAAGAAAACGATCATTAGAAGAGGTGATGGTAACTCCATTAACAGCCATGCCCATTTTGATTTTATTGCAGGGCCCCATCCTTTTCTGCGGAACTTGCCATAAGGAGCCGAGATGAAAAAGAGCAGGATAAACACTATCACTGCCAGACTGAAAACAATAATTAAAGAATACTTATAAAAATGGGACATCTTAAATATAAACTATTGTTATTTAAAAATTATCCGGCATAAGTCACTTCCGGTAATTTAAATAACTCAGGCATTTTTTTTATTTAATCGTCAAATATGCTTATAATCATTCATTAATAGTTGTATTTGATGAAATATTTTCTTTTTTATATATATTTACCGCGTAATTAATAACTAAACCCTTGAGAATCTTACAGGAAAAACTCTCAAAGTATGATGCCCCACAGAAAGCTATGGCGGCTGGCATCTATCCTTATTTCAGGGAAATTGAATCGGATCAGGATACAGTAGTAAAAATCAAAGGAAAAGATGTCCTGATGTTTGGCTCAAACAGTTACCTCGGTCTCACAAATCATCCAAAAATTAAGGAAGCGGCAAAAAAAGCTGTGGACAAATACGGTACAGGTTGTGCGGGATCAAGGTTTCTTAATGGCACGCTCGATATTCATATTGAGCTTGAGAAGAGGCTTGCAGATCTTGTCGGAAAAGACGGAGCTCTATGTTACAGCACCGGATTCCAGGTTAATCTGGGTGTTGTTTCAGTCCTTACTGGTCGAAGAGACCATATCCTGCTGGATGAGCTGGATCATGCCTCAATAATAGAAGGAAGCAGGTTATCATTCTCAAAAGTACTCAAGTACGCGCATAACGATATGCATGCACTGGAAAGCAAACTGAAGCGTTGTGCACATGACAGTATTAAGCTCATTGTAGTAGATGGGATTTTTTCCATGGAAGGGGACATTGCCAATCTGCCTGCAATCGTTTCACTTGCAGATAAATACCAGGCCACAATCATGATCGATGATGCTCACTCGCTTGGAGTGCTTGGAAAAAATGGTTCAGGTACAGCATCCCACTTTGGACTGACTGATAAGGTAGATCTTATTATGGGAACGTTTTCAAAGTCCTTTGCATCACTTGGGGGATTCATTGCATCTGATAAACACACCATAAACTTCATTAAACATAATTCACGTTCGCTGATCTTCAGTGCCAGTATGACACCTGCATCTACAGCTGCAGTACTGGCAGCTATCGATATTATGGTCAGCGAACCAGAGAGGATCAGTCATCTGTGGGATATTTCAAGATATGCACTGAAGGGATTTAAAGAGATGGGATTTGATACAGGAAAATCTGAAACACCTATTATACCTCTGTTCATACGCGATGATATAAAAGCTCTAGTGCTCACACAAAAATTACTTGCCGATGGGATTTTCGTAAATCCTGTTGTATCTCCTGCAGTACCAAAAGAAGATTGTCTAATAAGGTATTCGCTGATGGCTACACATACAAAGGAGCAGATTGATATCTCAATTGAAAAAATAACAAAAGCTGCAAAAGAACTGGGGATACTGAAATAAGTTCATCAGCTTGAATTTACTATTAAGAATCCCCCGCCCCTCTGAAGTGGGATTAATACAGAAACAAAAGAAAATTCGCCTCAATGACAAACCATTAGCTCTCCTATAATGGAATTGTTGGGGGTTGAATATTTACAGAATTATGAAAAAAGTTATTCTTATAACAGGCATTTCTTCCGGTTTTGGCAAGGAGACTTCCATATTACTTGCAGAAGAAGGACACAAGGTATATGGAACAATAAGGAGAGGTACTAATCCATCTGGTAAAGTACAAGTCCTTAGAATGGATTTAACCGATGCGGAATCAATCAAAAAAACAGTTGAAACAATTATTCAAAAAGAAGGTAAGATTGATATCCTTATCAATAATGCCGGCATGCATACCGGTGGTCCCATTGAGACTACACCGGTTGAAAATATTAAACTTCAGATGGAGACCAATTTTCTGGGAATGGTTTCCCTGACACGGGAAATTTTACCTCACATGCGCAGACAGGGTGGTGGTACAATCATTAATTTCAGCTCTGTTGGCGGCTTAATGGGATTGCCTTTCCAGTCCTTTTACTCTTCAAGTAAATTTGCAATTGAGGGTTTCAGTGAAGCACTCAGGATGGAAGTCAAAAGATACAATATTAAGGTTGTCATTATAAATCCGGGTGATTTTCATACAAATAATTCAGCCAACAGAAGGAATTTTCTTGCTCCCACAGGACCGGATGATCCTTATAATGAGCAATTTGAAAAAACACTTGCTGTGGTTGAAAAAGATGAAAAAAACGGCTGGGAGCCTCAGGTTCTTGCCCGCAAACTGGTAAGAATAGTTGAAAGTAAAAATCCCTGTCAGAGGTATATCATTGCATCATTCGAACAGAAGACGGCAGTATTTCTGAAATATATTTTACCTGGCAGATTGTTCAGGTTGATTCTGGAGGACCATTATAAAATAGGGTAAGTTTAATCAGGTTTTCGGTCTTTGGTTCCCGGTTCTTTTTGTTTAAGCAACTTTTATTGAACATCTATTTCCGATGTTGTATTAAAATTTCTATATAGTTTTTATATCTGGTCAAATTAGAATTTCCCGCAGAAATTATTATTTTTGCACACCAAAATATTCCGGCCCGTAGCTCAGCTGGCAGAGCACGTGACTCTTAATCATGGGGTCGAGGGTTCGATTCCCTCCGGGCCGACAAAATATTGACGCAATTGTAATTACAAGAGACAGTTGCGTTTATTTTATTTAATAGAATCCCTATTGTTCACTTCAATGGCAGAAATTAGTTATAAATCCTCGATAAAAACATAAAGTCCCCGGAATTGAATTCCGGTGGCTAATCCTTGCTGCGAAGATGGTAATTCGCATCATGCAGGGAGACTATTTTTCCCATCCTAACGAAATAAAGTTCCCTTTATTTTAATCTATTGGCTGCAGGTTTAAGCCAGTTAAAGATCCGGACAATTTCATAAGAAATTTCTGACGTGTGACTTCATCTGGTTCATCAATCTTCTTTTCGATCCAGGTATAAGCATCAATGCGGACGAATTTCATTGTCTTCTTTATCTTTGAGAGCCGTGCTATTTTCATAATACTGTTATTATATTTAATTAGACTTAAAGATATTATTAGCAGTATCTAATGGACATACCCGAAATAGTATGTATACTGGTACTCATAACCATTTTCACGTAACCACCAGCGTAACGCTTTAGCGATTTTTCTGCGTCTTATTAAAACACTACCAGTAACTTCTGATGAGAACTGATAAATTACTTTCATGCCATTTTATTATTAATGATTAAAATCAACGATTTATAAATTTCAGATATCCATGCTTTTCATTGTACACTTAATTAAACGGGAAGACCGACATTTTGTGAATTAAAATATATAAGGCCGTTCATCTCTTTCATATTAATAGTTTTAAAACCGTTTCTTTCCAAAAGTTCTAAAACTTCATTCTTTTTCATAATATATTCTGTTCTGGAATGAAGGAAATTAATCAATCTACTATATAGTCTCGAAGGATTAGTTAAGGGAAAGCTATTCTCTTTCACAGTTTTTCTATCGGAAAAACATCCTATGAAATTTGTATTTGGTGGCAAAATACGAACAAGAGTATTCAAAAAAATATCCAGGTGTTTAATCAGATTCAGCTTCTTCAGGTTTATTAAAGTTCTGACGTTCTTTAAATCATTTTCATCATAATAATAATGGTGTTTTGAAGAAAGAACAATTAGATTAGTTTCTCCGGACATATGAAGACTTTTCAGGTAACGAAAAAAATTTATACCACCCTCTGCAATTAAAGAAACAATTGCGGGATTGAAACTGATCCTCCTTTGGAATATCTTTTTTCCCTTAACATGTTCTTCAGGAGTTTTATTTCCTGTAATGCTGGTCCTCTTTAAAACTGAAACATCTTCCATTATTATTTTAAGTTTTAATAATGACTTAAAGGTAATGGAAGTGAACAATAATTACAAACTGCATATGCCCTATTAGTGGGCTTATGAGATGGTTTTAGGATATGCTTGTCAAGGAAATAATGAGGATTATTTACAGGGATCTTTGATTGATAAATAATTAAGGGTTATTCATCAAAAACAAATAAATATTGACTAATAAAAGGCATAAAAAACGTAATAAAGATTTTTCTATGATTTATAAAATTGACAATCAGAATTATACAGGCATTTTTAAAGCATGATCGATCTGACTGCTGTTTTGACAAACGTCAAGTTCAGGAGGATATAATTCTATTTCGTTGCAGGTGAAAATTTTATGCGAACTGAATGGAGATTCTGATTGAAATTCTTAAGATGTGGTTCAATAATTAAAGTAGTGAATCAGGCATTATGTTACATGCTGATGATTAAAATCTTATTAAAATCGAGGTAATAGTCAAGTTCCGAAGAAGGTATGTGATTAAATGTCAAGTTGTTAATAGATACTAAGTGTTAAAGTAGCAAAAGATTTTTCAAATGTCGGATATTTTTTTATTTTTAATGATTCTTAGTAGAGATTGATTCTCATTTGTGATTTGTTCTTATTTGATAATAGTTCTTATTTGTGAATTACTATTAAATGATATTTATTCCTATCTGAGAATAATTCTCATCGAAGAATTAATGTTAATTGACAGAGACTCTTATTTCTATATGATACTCACTAAAATAATACCCAATGGCAAACAAAACTGTTATTAAAATCCTTACCGAAAACGGACTGAAGGTGACTCCTCAAAGAACCGCTGTTCTTGAAGTTATCCTTGGTCTGGATAACCACCCCACTGCTGAAAATATCGCAGAATACTTGAGACTCAATTTTCCCCATATCCCCATAGGAACCGTATATAGAATTCTGGAAACCTTCATATCAAAAGGAATAATTAAAAGAGTAAATACAAAAGACGATATTATTAGATTCGATCCGGTGAAAGAAAACCATCATCATCTCTATCATTCTGATTCTGAACGTATCCAAGATTTATATGATGATGAACTAAACAAACTCCTTGAAAATTATTTCAAAAAGAAAAAGATTCCTGACTTTAGTATTGAAGAAATTAAAGTGCAGGTAACAGGAAAATACATTAATAATAAGAAATAATTATAACTTTAAATTTATCAAATAATAAACTTTTAATTATGGGACAAAAAGGAAGAGAAATAGTAAAAATGGATGTTGATAAACTAATCAACCTGTTAAACAAGGCCCTGTCTGATGAATGGCTTGCCTATTATCAATACTGGATTGGCGCTAAAGTTGTGAAGGGTCCTATGAAAGATGCAGTTATTGCTGAACTCATACTTCACGCAACCGAAGAACTGAGCCACGCAGAACTGGTTTCAACAAGGATAATCCAGCTGGGAGGAGTACCTGTACTGTCACCGGAAAAATGGATGAAGCTGACAAACTGCGGATATGAAGCTCCTGATGATCCTTATGTTGAAGAAGTTTTAAACCAGAACATTAAGGGAGAACAATGTGCTATCAAAGTATATAATAACTTGTTGGATATCACCAGAGAAGGAGATCCTGTTACATATAATATCGTGCTTACAATTCTGTCACAGGAAGTTGAACACGAAGAGGACCTCACTGCACTTAAAGAGGATCTGGAACTGATGCTTCTTAAAAGAAGATAATCCCGATTTTAGTTTAAAGTATTACAGCTTCCGGGAATTCTTATGCATTGCCGACCCGGACAACTATTAAAAATCACTCAACAATGGAAATAACATTCGACGGAGGTAAAGTTATCACAGCTCATTCTCAAGGCCATATTATCAAAACCGATCAACCACTTGATAACGGAGGCGGCAACAGTGCTCCCACCCCTTATGACCTTTTCCTGGCATCAATAGGAACCTGTGCAGGAATATACGTTAAGTCTTTCTGCGATAATCGTAAAATTCCTGCTGAAGGTATAAAAATCATTCAAAGCTACGAATGGAATAAAGAGACGGGATTGCCGATAAAAATAAAGCTGGATATTAAATTACCTGCTGACTTCCCTGAAAAATACAAGGCATCCTTGATTCATGTTGCAGAATTATGCAAAGTGAAAAAAACTATTGCGGATCCGCCTGAATTTGAAATTATCACTTCGAAGATCTGAAGAAACTTAGATTAAGTACATATTTATCAGCTGTTCATAAAGCTCTTGTTTGCCGCTCCTGACAGCCGGTTCGCCATTTCTGACAGCTAAATCCCGTAATTGCTGTAAATCAAGCTTGCCCTTTTCAAAATCCTTACCAGGACTTTTGTCAAATGAAGCATATCTGTTTTTTCTCATCTTCAGATAATCGCTCTCGTTCAGTATTTTATCAGCAATGAGCAGAGCCCGTGCAAAAGTATCCATACCACTGATATGTGCTATGAAAATATCTTCGATATCTGTAGAGTTACGCCTGATTTTTGCATCAAAGTTGATACCTCCTGTCTTAAAACCTCCTGCCTGGAGTATAACCATCATGGCTTCAGTTATCTCATATACATTTGTCGGAAATTCATCAGTATCCCAGCCGTTCTGGTAATCTCCCTTATTGGCATCAATGCTTCCCAGTAATCCTGCATCTGCTGCAACCTGAAGTTCGTGCTGAAATGTATGCCCGGCGAGAGTAGCATGATTTACTTCAATGTTGAGTTTGAAATCCTTATCAAGTTTGTGCTGGCGAAGAAATCCTATTATGGTGGCAGCATCGAAATCATACTGATGTTTTGTAGGCTCCATAGGTTTAGGTTCTACAAAAAACGTCCCTTTGAAACCTTTTTTGCGACCATAATCACGTGCCATCGAAAGCATCATTCCCATATGGTCAAGTTCTCTTTTCATATCAGTGTTATGAAGGCTCATATATCCCTCTCTCCCACCCCAGAACAAGTAGTTCTGTCCTCCCAGTTCGATAGTTGCCTGTAATGCATTCTTAATCTGTGCTCCTGCATGCGCCACAACAGCAAAGTCGGGATTTGTTGCTGCTCCGTTCATGTAACGTGGATGGGAAAACAGGTTTGCAGTAGCCCAGAGAAGCTTCACTCTTGTCTGCTGCTGCATTTTTTTTATTACAGGAACAATGTTTTCAAGACGCTTTTCGATTTCAAAAACTGTCCCGGAACCAACAATATCTGTATCATGGAAACAGTAGAAGCTGGCTCCAATCTTTGTAATAAATTCAAATGCTGCATCAAGCTTCATCTTTATTTTATCGTCACTGCCTGAATCTTTCCATTTGAAGTTATGTGTCGCATCACCAAACGGATCTGTTCCTTCACTGCAGAATGAATGCCAGTAAGCTATTGCAAAACGCAGATGATCTTTCATCTTCTTTCCCGACACTTCCTGGTCAGGATTATACCACCTGAATGCCAGCGGATTCTTCGAGTTTTTACCTTCGTACCCTATTTTTCCTATACCTGGATAGTACTCTTTTTTACCTTTATAAATCATTACAATTATATTTTATTGTTATTAAATCAGATGACTGGAAAGGACGCAAAACAAAATTATTAATTAAACTGTGTCAAGATATTTAATCCATACTGAATAAGCTTCTTCATAAGCTCCGGTCTTTGATTTGTCCGGTGCCGTAATTCTCACTGTTGCCAGTCCTGTAAATGACTCTTCAGCAGACTTATAATAACCACAACCGATACCTGCTCCCCTTGCTGCACCAATTGAGCCATCAGTGTTAAATAAGTGTATTTCCCTATCAATCATGCATGATAAAGCTTCCCTGAAAATCCTGCTCTGGAACATATTCGCATCTCCAGCCCTTATGACAGATGGAATAATGCCTGTTTCCTTCATTATATCCAGCCCGTATCTGAATGAAAAAACTATACCTTCCTGTGCTGCTCTGAAAAGATGACCGCTAGAATGTGTATTAAAGTTGATACCCATAATTTTTGCACCTGCATCTTTGTTTCCAAAAATCCGCTCCGCTCCATTACCGAATGGTATAATTGAAAGTCCATCCGATCCCGGTGATACTTTTTCAGCCAGATCATTCATTTCATTATATGACAGATTATTGCCGGTATTACGCTTCAACCAGGAATTTAGTATACCCGCTCCACTTATACACAGAAGCACTCCAAGACGAGGATCTTTTTCTGAATTATTGACATGCAAAAACGTATTGACTCTAGAGTACGGTTCATGTTGTTTCTTATCCGTTACTCCATATATGACACCTGAAGTCCCGGCAGTTGCAGCCACCTCACCCGGTTCCAGAACATTCAGTGAAAATGCATTATTAGGCTGATCTCCGGCTCTGTATGCTACAGGTATGCCTTCCGGCAATCCAAGCTCCGATGCGACTGACCTGAGAAGTTTGCCCTGTATTGAAAAAGACGGGACAGCCGTCGCCAGTATATCAGGACTGAATCCGAAGTGATTCATCAGCTGCCCTGATATGGCATTTCCCTTAAAGTCCCAGAAAATTCCTTCAGAAAGTCCGGAAAATGTGGTTAATAATTCACCTGTCATTCTCAAGGCAATATAATCACCCGGGAGCATTATCTTATGAATTTTAGAGAATAGTTCAGGTTCATTTTCTTTCACCCAGGCAAGTTTTGTCGCTGTAAAATTACCGGGAGAATTCAAAAGGTGAGTCAGACAAAAATTCTCCCCAAGCTTACTAAATGCTTTCTGCCCATATTCGACAGCCCTGCCATCGCACCATATTATTGAAGGTCGAAGTACCTCCAGGCTTTTATCAACAGTTACAAGTCCGTGCATCTGATAAGAAATCCCTATTGCTCCTATATCTTCTTTTCTTTGCCCTAACTGATTGTTGCAATCCGATATTGAAGCTTTCAGGTTAGTCCACCAGATTGCAGGATCCTGCTCAGCCCATCCGGGTTTTTTTGCGATGATCACCATTTCATCTTCAGGGTGAAATGCAGAGGCCAGACATTTACCTGATTCACCGTCAATTACAGAAGCTTTTACTGAGGAACTTCCCAGGTCTATTCCAAGTAGTAACATATTTAATATTCAATTAAATTACTTCTATTAAATCAACACAAAAACAGATAAATGGCACTTAAATCTCCCATACTCAGACCTCTCCATCCACTCTTAATCTCTCTTTATTCCTTTCTCCCACTCTCCCACTCTCCTCTTCTCCCACTCTTTCCTACACTTTCATCTTTCTGTAAATACAATCCTTCATATCACATAAGATGCATGTATAAGGACCATGTTTTACATTCTCTCCGATCCCGATAATCCCGCTGATAGACTTCACAGGATCCATCAGTGCAGACGGAGTCAGTCGGATTCCGCAATAATTATCAGGCATCAGTTGAAATAATTTATGTTGCTCAACTACATCCCATCCGCAGTATCCCGGGCTGAAACGGTTGGTTATTTTCTTCCCGGAAGAGAGCATCTCTTTTTCAAGTACATCTTGCATCAGGTCTGCAGCTGCTTCAACTACCTCACTACCAATAACATCATAGATATATCCCCTTAAAAAATCCCCTTCTTTCATAGCTTTCCTGCTTCTGTTACCTATCTCCTGTCCTGCAGTACAAAGGAAAAAAGCAGCTGATTCAGATTCTTTAATCTGATCATAAATGATTTTTTTAATATTAAAAACCTGATTGTTGATTTTTACTGATTTTTCCGCTGCATTAAATTTTATTTTGCTGAAAATTTTGTATTCAGCTTTTATGTTGGCAATAGTCTCTGATTCCCTGAGGATTTCAGTAATAAGTTGCGAAATGGTTTCTTCTGATTGTCCATGCTTGTATCCCAAAACTCTTTC
>Ga0113563_10001016_pt1 | contig 15164 bp, 9 predicted proteins | sample Mud3Dept3metaG_FD_80117 | JGI IMG/M metagenome (GOLD analysis project Ga0113563, IMG submission 80117) | Freshwater wetland microbial communities from Ohio, USA, analyzing the effect of biotic and abiotic controls - Mud 3 Core 4 Depth 3... | ecosystem: Environmental > Aquatic > Freshwater >...
TAGTGTATTTTATATCCAGTCTTGAGTGACTCTTTCTTTAAAGTATCAAGAGTAGTTTTAAGGATTTCGAGATCATAATAATAAAATGGTGTGGGAAGATCCCGGAATTTTTCAATTGTTTCCCTGGTTATCATAGTTTTATGCAAAAAGATGTTTGCTGAGCAGTCTCAGTGCCTGGGTTTTATTACTTGTATCAATGAGCAGTGAAATGCTGTTCGGGCTTCCGCCGTATGAGATCATCTTGAGAGGTATCGTATTGAGGGCTTCGAAGATTTCGGGAGCTGAACCGGTGCGTTCGGTCCGGAAGTCACCTACAATGCAGATTATGGTTTGGTTCTCCTCCACATCAACCGTACCCAGTTCTCTGAGGTCAGCTGCGATCTGGTTAAGATGCTGGGGATTATCAATGGTAAGTGATACACCGACCTCCGATGTTGTTATCATATCGATCGGGGTTTTGTAAGCTTCAAATATTTCAAAAACTTTGCGCAGAAAACCGTACGCCATAAGCATCCTGGCCGATCTGATCCTTATGACAGAAATCCCATCCTTTGCTGCTACAGCCTTATAATCAAGGAGAGCACTGTTCGATGTTATAAGTGTTCCCTCATCATCAGGCACCATTGTATTCTTTAACCGGACAGGAATATTATTTACCCTGGCCGGATTTACGCTTGCCGGATGCAGTATCTTGGCTCCGAAATATGCAAGTTCTGCCGCCTCATCAAAGGATAATTCGCGGATGACCCTGGTGTTTTCGACAAACCGGGGGTCGTTATTGTGAAAGCCGCTTATATCGGTCCATATCTGTATCTCCTTCACTTTCAGCGCAGCGCCTATTATTGAGGCTGAATAATCGCTTCCTCCGCGCTTGAGGTTATCAATCTCGCCATAAGCATTCCTGCAGATAAAACCCTGCGTTATTATAATGCTCTTTGAGTCGATTTTTCTGAGTTCTCTTTTTAGATTCTCCTCGATATAAAAATAATCAGGTTCGCCGTCCTTGTCTATACGCATGAAGTTGAGTGCGGGCATCAGAGCCGATTTGATCCCTTTTTCCTGAAGCAAATGATGAACCAGTGATGTTGAGATCAGCTCACCCTCTGCATGAATTGCTTTCTCCTGGATCCTGGTGAATGCCCTGAGCGTAAAATTATTGATATAGCCAAAATGAGAATCAATTAATTCGTGACCTGTCTTTTTATAAGGATCAGTAGCATACAGATCATCAACTACACTGTGATATTTCTCCCTGAGCGCTTCAATTTTGTTTGAGGCCTCGCCAATGTTGCCTCCATATATAAGGTCCGTGATCTCAACAAGGCTGTTGGTTGTTCCGGACATTGCCGACAGGACAACCACTTTACGTTCACTGTCGGTGATAAGCGGGATCAGGTCTCTCATTCTGTCGGGACTGCCCACAGACGTCCCGCCGAATTTCATGATTTTTACGATGTTCATTTTCTGGTTTAGTTTATAAAAAAACCTGCTCATCAGGCAGGTCTGTCATTTCTTCGGCATCATAAACTCAAACATACAGATGATACAGACCCGGCATACGGATGCATTACCATAAATGTGAGTTTTTTTATCCTTTTATACATTGTGTTCCAATCAGTGTGCAAAAATATACTTTTCTGTAATACGTGATTAATTGTTAATATTTTTTTTGTTATTTTTGTGCCCGCTAATATGGCCCGCCCAGATGGCGAAATTGGTAGACGCGCTAGTTTCAGGGACTAGTGTCAGTAATGATGTGCAGGTTCGAGTCCTGTTCTGGGCACTGAAACTAATTTCCGCCCAGATGGTGAAATTGGTAGACACGCCAGCTTGAGGGGCTGGTGCCGGCAACGGTGTGCAAGTTCGAGTCTTGTTCTGGGCACTATCAACGGTACTACGGCTTTAAGATATTACGGATTTAAGGATTTAATGCCTTTACGCCATTGAGCCTTTTTAACAATTGAATTCAACGACCAACTTTTTATTCCATTCAAAAATAAGGGATTTGATTTTTTCTGCTTTGTTGTTTTCAGTATAGGGTGAGAAACCTTCAAGATACACAATATTATATTTATAGTCTGTTTTGATATACTTTTCATCAACAGCAGTCAGGGTGGTTGTAATAATCTGATCCGAATCAGAACTAAGGATCAGTCTGGCTCTTTTCCGGATTTCCCATCGAATTTTTGATGTAAAAGTTTTATAGTAGAGCGTTGCTTCTGCCCAGCCGTTACCCATTATAAGTTCCCCTGTTTTTGTTGTATAGGCATCATCTCCTATCCTGAAAGTTGAGAACTGCGGATTCTTTTTTGATTTGTAGCCGATCAATATCAGGCCTTCTTTTTCATGAGATAAATATACCATATTCTGCTGGTCGAGTGCATAGTCGCTACCAGGTTGAATAATGCGGTTTAATGCAAAAAGCGCGGAAATACCAGCTGTGAAGCCATTTTTACGCACTACACCAAGCGGAAGTGTAATCCGGCTGTTTCCTTCAATGCGGTTTTCAGACATTCTGCAATCGCCAGTCTGCATCAGATCCAGTTCGTGATAGATAACTGCCAGATTTTCTATTGAAAGTTTACTGTAATCGATTGTGTTAAGGTTATCTACAATAAAATACCTGCCCTGCGGGGTCAGCGAATGCAAAGCAAGGCCATAATCAATTCCTTTTGAATTATGGCAATTTGTTCGTTCATCAGCGATAGAAATCATTCTGTAATCATAATTTACGAATGAACGGTAAAAATTTCCAGCCCTGACAAATTTATCCTGTGAATTATTTTTCCCACCCAGAACATCATACAGACATCCAAGGGTTAACCGGGTATATACCATCGATGGCCCTCCCTCATGTTCTTCATTGGTATGTTCTTCGAAATATCCGTCAGGATGCACGCAATCATACATGCGATGCGCAAATTCTTCCATCATCTGAACCCATTCAGGACGGTTGAACAATTTACCGCAATAGTAAATACCTTGCATGAAAATGGCTGTATGATTATTTGCTGATGTCCGGTTTAAGTTTAACTCTCCGGGAAAGAAATTCCTATTGTGTTCAATTGCAAGCCTGACCTGCTGATCAATCAGTTCAGTATACCATTGCTTTTCTTCAACTGTTAAAGCTGGTTCCATCTTCTCATAAGCCAGTGCAATATGGAGTAAAAGCCTTCGCAGGGGAATACTCCATATCCTCTCTCCAAGTCTGCCATTAACATTAGTTCCATGTATATTTTCCTGGTAGAACTTTATGTTTCTTTGGATTTTTTTCATCAGGTTGAGAGCTCTTTGGTCGCCTAGTGAAGCATGACAGGCCAGAACAGAAATTCCGGTTGCACCATAATCGTAAAAACTCACAATTTTTTCGTTATACTTTAAATCAGGTCTGTAACTTTCATCGAATATTTCGTTATTATGAAGATAAACTGCCTCCATAGCTGAGAGAATATTATTCTCGATAATTACCTTATGCCGGTCAATAAAGGCCTTATCCAGAACAGGTTGAAGACCTGAGTAGAACTCAAATGGATTAATAATGGTGGTTCCCATTAAACCCAGGCTTGCTGTAAGAAAATCTCTGCGTGATAATTGCATTTTTTGGATCATTTAATATTAATCACTATTGTATAAAACGACTATCGTTTTATTATTGAATCATAAATCGCCTGCAATATGTCCGATCTGACATTCAGCTCTGACAACAGATTATTGTTCCGCGTAGGATAAACACGGTTGCTCAGGAATACATAGCTGATCTCATACTCCGGATCCATCCATACGAAAGTACCGGTAAATCCTGAATGACCAAAACTGGAAGTTGAAACTCCGGGCGCAGGGTATGCTTGTCTGGGAGAGACTTCAGGATTATTGAGCAGTGGCTTATCAAATCCCAACCCACGCCTGTTTTTATTTTCCGGGAATTGCACCCGGGTATACTCTCTCATTACATCATCACCAATGATCTGCTCTCCGCCATAGCTGCCCATTCGCCGGTAAAGCTCCATCAGCTTCATCAGATCATTTGCTGTGGAAAAGAGACCGGCATGCCCTGATATTCCTCCCAGCATTGCTGCTCCTTCGTCATGAACAGTGCCATGTATCTGCTGTTTCCTGAACAATGAGTCATATTCAGTGGGGACGATCCTGCTTAAAGGATACCGCAGATAAGGATTAAATCCAATATCGTAAGCTCCGATCTTGTGGTAAATGTTATTTGTTACAAATTCGTTCCATTTTTCACCAGAAAGTGCTTCTATGATCTCCGGAGAAATCATAAATGTGAGATCAGAATAGACATACTTCTTTTCACCAAGCGGACTCTTCCTTATTTCAGAAAAAATCTTACGCCTGGAGTTTTTATTTATATAAAGAACATCTGCTACTTTCAGGGGATACTTTTCTGATGGTTCATGCCTGAGAGCGCTTTTTTTGTAGGAAGAGTCTTTTTTTACTGTTTCCCTCCAGAATGGAAGCCAGGCTGCTAATCCTGACTGATGGGCAAGCAGATCCCTCATAAGAAGATTTCCTTTGTCCGATTTTCTGAAATACGGAAGGTAATCTCCAAGTCTCTTATCGGGTGAAAATTTACCCTGGGTATCAAGGAGCAATAAACCTGCAAGGGTTGAGGATACTTTGGTTACCGATGCAAGGTCGAACAGGTCATCCTCCCGCAATGCGATCCTGTTGTCATAAGTCTGGTATCCGTAACTTTTATTAAAAATTACTATCCCTTTTCTTGCGATCATCACTTCACAGCCCGGAAAAGCCTTCGCAGCCAATCCTGCATTCACAATCGAATCAACCTTCTCTTCAAGCACTACCGAGGATACGCCGGCACTTTCCGGCAAGCCATACTGGAGCCTGATATTTCCCTCTGTTATTATGCCTGAACCGTATGTCCATTTTTCATTTATTGTTACCGGCACTCTCCCCAGAGCTCCTATGCCTCCGAATATCAATTGGGCTGACAGTTCCTCCGTGAATTCATTTTCCTGATAAGCAAGTAACACTCCATCGCAATCCGTTAGCGATTCTATCCCGGCAATTGCATAAGGATTACCAAACCATGTTATAATGCTTTGATTCTTTTCGACTAATTTGTTAAAAAATTCGATAAGTTCAGGAGTTATTCCGAAGTTCACCTGGGGACGCTGATCTGTTCCATATACTCCTGCAATCACCAGATCATAATCCTCCAGCTTTTTCAATAAGCCGGCAACACTGTTTGTATCAGAAGGATCGACAAAGAGATTATCTACAAGACAATATTTTGAGAGTCTCTGCTGAAATATGGTTATTTTGTCTGCATTAACGGCAACTACTGCAATTCTTATTTTCCCGAGGTTCTTTACAGGGATTATATCATTTTTGTTATTCAGGACAGTAAGGGAATTAGCATATAATTCCCTTATAAGCGCAAGTGTTGGAGACTGAGATAAATCTTCAGCGACATTATTTTCAACAATGGCAGGCTGATCCTTCAGTCCGGCCCAGAATTTTGCAGCGAGCACTTTACGGCATTTTTCCGTTATGATTTCACCAGATAATTCACCTGTTTTAATTCTCTCTGCTATCGTTCTAATTGTTCCTTCAGGATCAGTAACATACTCAAGAACATCCATTCCGGCTTTAAGAGACTGTACTTCAGCCTCCCCGGGAACAGTGAATTTTGTCACCCCGTACATATTCATTGCATCTGAAAGCACAAGTCCCCTGAATAACAACTCATCCTTAAGTAATTGTGTAAGAACCTTATATGATACCGTAGCAGGCAGGTTCTCAACAGTATCAATCAGCGGCAGACTCAGATGGCCGGGCATTATACCTGTTACTCCGGCATCGATCAGGATCCTGAAGGGAACCAGTTCGACCGAATCAAGCCTTGATTTCGGATGCCTGATCACGGGAAGGTCAAAATGAGAGTCTATTTCTGTGTCACCGTGGCCCGGAAAATGTTTTGCAACCGAGATAATGCCATTATCCTGTAATCCGTGCATATACATTAAGGCTTTCCTGCCGGCGTTTTCGGGGTCCTCACCGAACGATCTGAAGTTGATCACAGGATTTTGCGGATTGTTGTCGACATCAGCGACAGGAGCCAGGTTGATGTTCACACCCGCTCTTCTGAACTGGCCTGCAACAGCTTCTCCCATTTTGTAAATAAGGGAGTCATTGCGGATAGCTCCAAGGGTAAGCTGGTAAGGGAACTTCACAATTCCCTGCAGCCTCATCCCGAGACCCCATTCTCCGTCAGTCACTACCATCAGGGGTACCTTTGATATCTTCCGGAAATAGTTGATCATCTCAGTTTGTTTTTCAACCCGATCCTGAAAGAAGATTACTCCTCCTACGCCTGTCTTCTTTATCAGGTTGCTGAGATTTACCTCATATTCAAGATCACGGTTCGAAAACGTTGCAATCCATATAAGCTGTGCGATCCTTTCCTCTGTGGAGAGTGTATTTAATACAGAATCCACCCATGGGTGATGCATATATTTCAAAAAAGGCGGATCGGTTTTCTGTGCTCCGGAAGAAGTGTAGATTAAAAGTGCCGATGTCAGAGTCAATAGAATTCTTCTTAATTGAATGATATACATGTGGTTAAAGGAAGTTTAATTTATATTTTATCAAATGTAATATTTTTTCAATCAACCCGGTTAAAGCCATCAATTCCCCACTGGGAGAAATAAGAAAGGGGGTCTTAACCTGGAGTTATGTAATTTTCATGTTATGATATAGTTTGATGATGGATCACTTTCGTTTCTACCGGAAATTTTCACTTCTTAGTAATAACAATTTTATTTGTATTCGTTGTTTTTCCGGTTTTCAATGCGCAAAAATATACACCCTGCCCGAATGATGCTGAATTGAATTCTTCGGTGTAGGTGCCGGCTTCAAGCTCTTCATCAACAAGTACAATTCTCTCTTTGCCGAGCATATCGTAAATCTTCAGGGTAACATTAGCCCTGACTGCCAGACTGAATTGTATTTCGGCAGCTCCATTAACAGGATTCGGCCATATTTTAACGATCTCGCTTTTTTCGGGCAGGGGACCTGAATAAGCATTACTTATGGTTTCCCATACACCCTTGTACGTGCCTTCATAACTCAACGCCCATATTCCTGTACCTCCGAGATCCATAGAGTTGACCAGGTTATACTTCAGCGTCAGGCTTTGAGGGTCCTCAAACCACATCTGTCGCCAGACTGATGAAGCTGTATACCTGACCCATGGCACTTTGGTAGCCTGGTCGAAGATCTTTATATGCTCATCAGCGATCTGCTGGGAAGACGAGTATGTTCTTGACGTAGCTTTTCCTGTGGCAGCAGCTTTTCTTACTTCACTTGTTACCGGCCAGTCGAGTCCATACCAGGGTATACCGAGAAATAATTTTTCGGGAACAACTCCTGAATTCAGGTAGGTGTCCAATGTATGAACTACTGTATAGGTTTCACCGCTAAGCGGGGCAACCGGACCAGCAGTTGTGGACGTACTCCAGTAATAATTATATCCCATAACGATCAGATAATCACATAATCCGGACAGAGCTGCGAGGTTGAATGAATTGTTCCAGTCAACTGCAGGAGTGGCCATTGAGATTTCAGCAGAGGGGATCTCATTTTTTATCATTGTTACTGCCATCTTAATGAAGTTCACAAGATTTGACCTCTGTGAGAAGCTGACAGATTCAAGATCGAAGTTTACCCCATCACCATTCCGGTCTTTCAGCAATGTGATAAGTGTCTGAAGCATCAGTTTCTGTTTAACAGTATCGGACAGGATCTCTGTGTTTTTAGCCGTTCCGAAATTGGTGACCGTAAGAAGCACTTTTACACCCCTCTCATGCGCAAAATCAATGACCGGCGTTGAATTCCAGCCACGTATCGTTGTATATCCCCCTGTCGCTGTGTCAACTTCATAGCTGAAATACGCAATGTGAGAGAGAACATTATAATTATATGAAAGATGTGCCGATGATGACGCCCAGTACGGATGCCAGCCAAGTACTTTCTTCTGCAGGGCTTTAGACGGAGAAATGATCAGGTCTGAGGGGAAAGCGGTACCTTTTTCGTCATATGGCTGATCCTTCCCGTAAAGGGTTGAATAGTACTCACTTTCAACCTGATGTATACCTTTTCTCAATGTGTCTGTTTCCTGTGATTTAAGCCTCAGGGAGATCAGACTCAGAAATAAGAGGATCAGTGTATCTGCAAGATATTTGTTCGCTTTAACGGGCATTGAGTCAGGTTCAGAAAAGTAGAGCAGAATACTGTTCTGCCGGTTGTCAACCGGGCAAAATATGTGTCAGTAGGTTTTAAAATACTTGTTATATACTTCCATATTGCGCTCAAGCAGCGCCACTGATACTTCATAAGCCTTCATACTGTCCTTTGACTTCAGGGCAGCCAGAAGTTCAATCTGATATTTTACAGTATATTCCTTTTCTCCCTCAATATTTCCGTAAATCAGGTTTCTCATCCTGGGAAGCAGCGAATAGACAGGCTCCAGACTGATTATTACAATTGGATTATGTGTTGCTTTGGCCAGATTCATATGGAACCTGTTTATGATGTCGACTTCAAGCTGGGTGTTGTCAGGATTACAGCGTTCGAGTTCCACAAGGTTTTTCTGCAGTGTTTTTATATCATTCTCGGTTCTGTTCCTGGCTGCAAGTCTGGCTATTTCAGGCTCAAAAAGACGTCTCACCTCAATGATCTGAAGGATCAGATCTGAGTTGAATCTCAGATCATAAAAAAGGTGAAGAGAATTGATGGCATCCTCAATTTTCAGTTCGGTAACATAAATCCCGCTTCCCTTTCTTATATCTATCATGCCACGGGCACTCAGCCTTCGGAGAGCTTCCCTCAGGGCTGTACGGCTTACTGCGAACTGGGCGCACAGTTCCTTTTCGGAAGGCAGTTTTGTCCCGGGCAGAAGTTTCTTCTGACGTATTGCCTCTTCAATTTTCCGTTCAATTTTCTGGCTGAGGGTAAGCCCGGTTCCGATCTTGGTGAAAATATCTTCCATAGTCTCCGGGTATTTATTTAATATTTATCGGTCATTACCTTTAATTTCAGCTCTTACCGGTACAAGTCAAAATGCTTCCGTATCGGTGGCTCTTACTGATAGTTCTCCTTATAGAATTCAAGTGCTTTCTTTACAGAACCATGTTGCATCAGCAATATCCTTGCTGCCTCCCTCTGGATATTCAGTTCCTCTACAATCATCCGTGTCCCTCTTTCGATCAGTTTTTTATTGGTTAGCTGCATGTTTACCATTTTATTTCCCTTCACCCTGCCAAGCTTGATCATAACGGTTGTTGTGATCATATTCAGAACCATTTTCTGTGCGGTTCCGGCTTTGAGCCTGGTACTCCCTGTAACGAATTCGGGTCCGACCACAACCACTATGGAATCTCGGTTGCTTCAACCAGTTTGCTGTCAGGATTGCAGGTTATGCAACCTGTCAGTATCCCGTTCTCCCTTGCTCTCTTTATCCCGCCAATTACATACGGAGTTGTGCCCGATGCAGCTATGCCTATCACTGTATCCTTTGTGTTTATGTTAAATATTTCGAGCTCCTTCCAGGCTTTGTTCGGATCATCTTCAGCCGATTCCACTGACCTGCGCAATGCTGTTTCACCACCTGCAATCAATCCTATGACTATGGTATGGGGAACACCGAATGTCGGTGGTACCTCTGAAGCATCAAGCACACCCAGCCTGCCGCTGGTGCCGGCACCCAGATAGAAAATACGCCCGCCTTTCTTCATCCTGACAATGATCATGCTTATCAGCTTCTCAATCCGGGGAATTGCTTTCCTTACTGCCAGATGCACTTTTGAATCTTCCAGGTTGATGTTTGTCAGCAATTCTTTCACCGTCATTTTGTCAAGATTCTCAAAATGTGAAGAAGATTCTGTAATGCTTATTTTTGGTATGTTATCTTCAGATTCAGCCATTATTATCGCGGGTCAGGATTGTTTATATGATAGATAATTAGATTAGTCATCGGAGATAAAGTTATTGTGCCTGGCTGCAGATGGTTCCGTGTCAGCCGCTCTTCAAGAAAAGGTCTGAAATAGAAAGCTATGCTCCCTGTGAAATGAATCGGGAGTATCCGTGATTCGGGGTATTGAACGATATTCCTTATGATGAATTCATCGAAACTGGTGGTGATAATCTCCTGTAATTCAGGAATATGGATATTATCCGCTATGAACCTTGCAAACTGGCCAAGGAACCTGTTTGGAAACGGTTTCGTGTAAACGCTTTCAAGGATCTCTGCCGGAGTAATTTTATAAGTATCAAAGAAACTATTGACCACCAGGGGATGGACCTGTTTTTTCAGGACTGCCGATACTAATTTTCTTCCTATTACGGCACCTCCACCCTCATCTCCGAGTATATACCCGAGAGGGGATACGTTTGACACTATGATCTTCCCATCATAATAGCAGGAATTGGATCCGGTTCCCATAATGCATGCAATGCCCTGATTGTTCTGGCAAAGAGAGCGGGCTGCAGCAAGAAGATCGCTTCCGACAAAGATCTCATCTGTTCCGACGAAACGGGCAAGAGCTCTCCTGACAACATTGTTCTTCAGATCGCTGTTGCATCCTGTTCCATAGAAATATATTTTCCTGAATTCCTTACCATTGAGCTGAGTCAGTTCTTTTTCCAGCAAATCATGTATTTCATTCTCTGACAGAAAATACGGATTAATCCCGGCAGTGAACACTGATTCCTCCGGAATTTTATCTTTTATTATTTTCCATTCTGTTTTTGTTGAACCGCTGTCAGCTAAAAGAATCATACTACTTATCAGAAGATTTGATTTACGGTAAATAATCAGTGTTCTGAGTGATTTCCATATACTCTCCCGAACAAATAATTTTACAAAAATAATGTAAAATTGTTGCTTTTTGTAAGATGTATGACAAATTTAAAAAACTTTCTAAATTTGATCTGGAATGCTTATATTACAATCCAAATGAATTTATGGATGAATCACCCTCTTTTAAAACGTATATCAACCCTGGCATTTCTTACATTTACTAATATTATCTCAATATATTCACAGGATAATGCCAGGTTACAGAGGATAGCCGCAGATAAGCTTAAGGAATGGAAAAATCCTCTGCTTCAGTGGCAGCACATAGCAAAGCCAAAACTGGATTCAATTGAAATCGATAAAGATCAGGAGAGGATAACTCTTTTCTATGCTCCTTCATTATCATATTATCCATTCAGGGAGGAAAGCAGCCGCCAGTTCACCCAATCGCTCAAAGAGTCACTTGGAAGAAGATTCAAAAAATTCAACATCGAAGTTTTTACGAACAATTTTCCTTTAAATCAGTTAGTTCCGAATTATTTCCGTCAGGAGATCCCGGTTGATTCAACAAGGTTTCCTGTAACTGAACCTGACAGGAGGATCCTGGTCCGGAAGCTGAACAGGATCTATCCCGGAAAGGGGCTTACAGGAAAATCCGTTGCACTCTGGCATAGTCACGGTTACTATTTTGAAATGAACCTTGACAGGTGGGAGTATCAGCGGGCTAAACTTTTCGGCACTGTTGAGGATATTTCTGTTATGGGGTATGTTGTACCCTACCTTGTGGAAATGCTGGAAAAAGCAGGTGCAACTGTTTTCCTGCCCCGCGAAAGGGATGTTCAGACAAGTGAGGTAATTGTCGACAATGACAGGTCGACCGGCAATTCTGAAGTTGTATTACAACCTGGTGCGGAAACAGAGCATATCAATGAAGGATTCATTTTAACCGATACCCTTTTCCCGGGCTACAATCCGTTCAGACAAGGAACTTCCATACGTATCAGAAATGATTCTGCCGTTTATATACCTGAAATACCTGAAAAAGGGAATTATGCAGTTTATATTTCCTATCCTCTGAAAACCGGGAACAGCAGGTCTGTGAAATATACAGTTTATCATACAGGTGGCAAAACAGATTTCATAGTTGATCAGACAATCGGAGGAAAAACCTGGATCTACCTGGGAACCTTTATGTTCAATCATGGTAAGAATGCCGGAACCGGATCTGTTACGGTAAAAGGATCAGGCTCTGAAGGTGAATATATAGCACTTGATGCCATAAAATTCGGTGGGGGGATGGGCAATGTTGCCCGTAAACCTTCTCCTGAAATTATCCGGAATCAGCAGTCAGCAATTGAAAAAGCTTCAGGAACAATTGTCGGGGAAACACTTAACAAACCCGAATTCGGATGGAAACTTAGCGAAAAACCAAGATTTCTTGAAGGGGCAAGGTATTACCTCCAGTATGCAGGAATGCCTGATACCCTGGTTTACAGTCCCAATGCATATAAGAATGACTATAATGATGATTATATGTCACGGAGTCTGTGGGTAAACTACCTGAAAGGTGATCCGTACGGAACAGTAGAGGATCAAACCACAGCAGGACTTGGATTACCAGTCGACCTGTCGCTTGCATTCCACACTGATGCAGGAATAACTCCTGATGACTCGGTGATCGGAACACTAGCGATATACTCTACCGGTACCGATAGTGGAAAATTTCCGGACGGTACATCAAGAATGGCAAGCAGGGACCTTTCAGATATTGTCCAGACCCAGATAGTTGAGGATATCAGGAATATCTATGATCCAGAATGGACCAGGCGGGGATTATGGGACAGGTCGTATTATGAAGCCAGGAGACCCAATGTGCCGGGCATGTTGCTGGAACTGCTGTCTCATCAGAATCAGGCAGACCAGAAATACGGGCTGGATCCGCGGTTCAGATTTGATGTGTCACGGGCAGTCTATAAAGGCATTCTGAAATATATGTCTTATGTTGAAAACTATGACTATGTTGTTCAGCCATTGCCTGTTACAAACTTTTCAATCATGCCGGCATCTGGAAAAACCGTCCGGCTCTCATGGGAACCTGTAACAGACAAATGTGAGCTAACTTCCCTTCCGGACAGATACATAGTCTACAAACGTACAGGAGATAATGGTTTTGATAACGGTACAGTAACCGATCAGAACTGGTATGAAACTGAGCTTGGATCATATGATACGATATATAGTTACAAAGTAACAGCACTCAATGAGGGTGGAGAAAGCTTTGATTCCGAGATACTTTCTGTCGGGATAAAATCCGGCAATGCCGGCAGTGTTCTCGTAATAAACGGATTTGACCGTATCTCAGGACCAGCCTGGATTGACAGTGAAAAAATCGCTGGAGTTGCATGGTGGGACGACCGCGGAGTGGCCGACCATTCTGAGATAATTTCAGTCGGGGATCAGTATGATTTTCACCGCGAAGATCCATGGCTTGATGATGATAATCCAGGCTGGGGTGCATCATGGTCAGATATGGCCGGAAAAGTTATCCCGGGTAACACCTTTGATTATCCGTACATCCATGGTAAGTCAATTATGGAGGCAGGCTTCTCCTTTTATTCAGCATCGGATGAATCTTTCTGCTCGCCAGATCTGAAGCCTTCAGCCTTTAAAATTATCGATCTGATCTTTGGCGAGGAAAAATCTACCCGGTTCTTCAATGACACCTCCAGGATCGATTTTAAGATCTACACCCCTTCATTCATGGAAAAAATCGTTGAATTAACCCGGTCGGGTGCGGGAATATTCATTACAGGTGCCTATGTAGGATCCGATCTGGTTGATCCGGTTGACTCGGCAGCCCTTAAATTTGCAAAAGAGTGTCTTCATTTCATTCCGCGGACCGGCCATGCGGTAAGGACCGGAGCAGCATATGCCACCGATTACGCAAAACCCTCATTCTCAGGGGCCTTTAACTTTAATACGAAATATTCTGAATCGATATATGCAGTTGAGGCTCCGGATGCCATCGAACCGGCTGATAAGGCGGCATTATGCGCTTTCAGGTATAATGAGAACAATTCATCTGCCGGTGTAATTTTCAGGGGTAGCTATAAAACAGTGATCCTCGGATTCCCCTTTGAAACAATAAAAAGCGGGGAACAGAGAAATCTTCTGATGAAGCAGGTATTGAATTTTTTTGAAAAATAAGCTTGGACCATGGAAAAGAAAATCACATGTTTTATGCCGCATACCGATAAGGAATCGGCTGAAAGCACAATAGCTTCATTGAAAAGTTCAGAAGTGGTTGCATCAATAGTGGTTGTAACCGGCGATGACACTCATCGTGATATCAGTGATAAGGAGATTTCATACCTGAAATCTGAAGGTTTCGCCTCAACATATGCATTAAAGAAAATGGCTGGACTGGTTGCAACAGAGTATGTTGTGATTTATACAAAATCCTTTTCCCTCGATCTTGGTAAGTTTGCTCTGATGAGGATGATGCAGGTCAGCGAATCTTCCGGAGCAGGGCTGGTCTATTCCGATTACTTTGAGAAAAAGAACGGCCTTCTCTCACCGCATCCGGTTATTGATTATGAGGAGGGGAGCCTGAGGGATGATTTCAACTTCGGATCAGTTTTACTCTATAAAGCAGCAGCATTCAGGGAGGCATGTCAGAGAATGGACCAGGATTTCCGGTTTGCCGGATTATATGATCTTAGGTTGAAAATCTCCCAGGGGTACAGTTTTATTCGCATTCCCGAATTGCTCTATTCCGAGGTTGAGTCCGATCTGCGTAAATCAGGGGAGAAGCAGTTCGATTATGTTGATCCCAGGAACAGGGCTGTCCAGATCGAGATGGAGCTTGCCTGTACCGATCATCTAAAAAAGGTAAATGCCTGGCTGAAACCGCAATTCAAAGAGATAAAGTTCAGCATAGAAAAGTTTGAAAATGAGGCATCAGTTATCATACCTGTGAAAAACAGGGCAAAAACGATCAGGGATGCCATAAAATCAGTCCTCAGTCAGGTAACTGATTTCAAATTTAACCTGATCATTGTGGATAACTACTCGACGGACGGGACCACCGACATCATCAGGTCATTCGCAATGACCGACAGCAGGATCGTTCATGTAATACCGGCCCGCAAGGATCTGGGCATCGGAGGGTGCTGGAATGAAGGGATTTTTCATGAGAAGTGCGGAAAATTTGCCATTCAGCTCGACAGCGACGATCTTTATATCGGTAACAATGTTATATCGGGAATTGTAAAGGCATTTTATGACCAGCAGTGTGCAATGGTTGTCGGATCATACAAAATGGTGA
>Ga0113563_10001017_pt1 | contig 15164 bp, 12 predicted proteins | sample Mud3Dept3metaG_FD_80117 | JGI IMG/M metagenome (GOLD analysis project Ga0113563, IMG submission 80117) | Freshwater wetland microbial communities from Ohio, USA, analyzing the effect of biotic and abiotic controls - Mud 3 Core 4 Depth 3... | ecosystem: Environmental > Aquatic > Freshwater >...
AAATAGTGATTGAATAGAAATCCCTCGCCTTTATGGATTCTTCAAACATTCATAGTGGTTGTCGATGTTTCGAAAGACACAGATAGTTTCTCCGGTCGAAGAATCTTTCTCCCAATGAAAAGTAAAGCGATATTGTTGGTTGATGTGACCTTCCCAGATACCTTCGTAGCCCTTGATTTTCAGCGACGGGTTGCGGTAGTCTTCTTTGAATAAGGCGAAGGCCTTGATAGTTTTACGCTGAATTTCAGGAGCCAGCTCCATGAAGGCCAGGCGAAAGCGTTCGGTGCGGCGATAGATCATTGCGCCTTGGCCTCATCTTCAAGCGACTGGATGAATTCATCCATGCTTCCATAGTCTTGGAATTGGCCAGCCTGTAGATCCTGCTCGGCCTGGCTTTCCCCTTGTTGCCAGCGGGTTGTCCAGAAATATGCTTGTGAGCGGTCTATTGCCATTTTGGGGATTAAGCGCAAAGACCCATCTGCTTCAATAGTAACTTCTAGCAGATCGCCTTCTTTCAGGTCGGCCTGACGGCGAATTGAGGTGGGCAGGGTAATCTGACCATTGCTACGGATCTGTAATACTTCAGCCATTTGTCAACTTCCTGATATATCAGATTATGAGTATTCAGATTATTCCATATATTTGAAAAAATTCTCACTATAATTTCATACAAATTTTATCTTATTTGTTTATAATTAGGATGTCTGGACTCTCTTTGTATTGAGTGCCAGAAGGCCCAGTGGGGTCATTTATCTTAAAAATGGGAGAATTTCTGAAATGAGTAAGCCTAACCGATTCGCTCTGTTTACTGTTGTTCTATTGATCGCAGCGCTCTTTGTAAGCGCCTGCCAGGGTGCAGCTAGCATTCCGGTATATGAGATTATAGCTAAGGATTATACCTATGAGGCGCCACAGGAGATGCAGGCTGGGTGGGCGCGCATCCACCTTGTTAACGAAGGCCAGGAACCGCATCACGTGCAATTTCTACGCCTGAAAGATGGCGTCACCCTGGAGCAGTTCCAGGCTGCCCTTCAAAAGGGAGAAATGGACGCCCTTCCCCTGGTTAGCTTCTATGGCGGCGTTGGCGTCGAAAGCCCAGGTGGGCAAGATTCAGTTGTGGTGAACCTGACCGAGGGGCAATATGTCCTGGCTTGTTTTGTGTCCGATGAAGAGGATCAAATCCCTCATCTCGCCAAGGGGATGATCATGCCGGTTAAGGTTGTGGCTGGTATGGCGCAAACCGCTGCCCAGGCCCCCAAACCAGATGTGAAAGTCACTATGAAAGATTTTACTTTTGAAATGCCCGCTGAAGTTAAAGCCGGCAAATCAACCTGGGAGATTACCAACGCTGGACCCGAGCCGCATGAGATGGCGCTGGTCAAACTGGCAGAGGGCAAAACCCTACAGGATGTAGTCGCCGCCATGCAGTCTAACCCTATGGCTATACCCGATTTCATCCAGGATGCCGGTGGTATGCAAGCTTTGGATTCTGGCATGACTGGTTATCTGGAAGCCGACCTGACACCTGGCAACTATGTAGCACTTTGCTTCGTTCCTTCCCCTGCTCACGGCAAGCCGCATATCGAGCTGGGCATGATGATGCCGTTCACGGTCAAGCAGTAAAGTTTTTAATTCAGGTCTGCAATCGCCAGTTCTGGCGATTGCAGACCTGATAATTCTTCTGAGTATGCTTCATCGCCATCCTCGGCCTGGCGGCGCGGCGCCTGGTATATAATATGGGGGTTATGCCACTTTCTCAGCAATGGAGCGCCTTGGGCAGGCGCGTATCTGCCGAATGGGAGCGCAGCGACACGAAATGAGCAAGCTGTAATGGATAAATCCCTCTCAAATAGTCCCCTTATACCCGTTTCTGCCCCACCTGGCGAGCAGATAGGGCGTCTGTGGGGATTATATATGACCCTTTTCCTGCTGTCACTGGCGACGTTTGTTATTGCGCCAGTGCTGGCTTTAACCTGGAGCGGGCTTCCATTTCCTGGCTTGCTGGTCGAGCAGACACTGGTTGTCTCGGATGTCAACGGTCGCCTCTGGAGTGGCCGTTCGGCAGGGATTGGTCACCCGCAGCGTATCACCCACATCGACGGGCAGCCCGTCCAGACCTCAGCAGAATACAACGCCGCTTTGCGGGCGTATGCTGTGGGTGACCGGGTGGAGATTCGCACGGTATTGCCGGATGGAAGAGAACAGGTTTACCAGGATGTGGAGATGATGTCATTGCCACTACGCGATATGGGGCGTTTGTTCTGGTTGCCGTATGTCGTGGGGCTGGTCTATCTGGGTATCGCCGCCTGGGTTTATCGCTACCGCTCTCAGACGCTTGCCGGGCGCGCCTTCGTCTTTTTCTGCCTGACAACTTCGATCGTGCTCTCATTGCTTTTCGACTTGACCACAACCCACGCCACCACAGAGGTATGGACGCTGGCAGTCGCCCAACAGGGTGGGGCGTTGATCAGCCTGGCATTCTTGTTTCCGGCGGTATCCTCCCCCGTCCGCCGCTATCCCTGGGCACGATTTTCACCTTATCTGGTTTCGCTGGCAATTGCCTTATGGGGATTACTCGTGATTCATGACTATGACCACCCCTGGGCATATATTCCCGCCTGGCGAGCTTCCTATTATTACACTTCGCTTGGCATTCTGGTCTTCCTGGTGGCGATGATCTACCGCTTACGCACGCATCCAGCCCCAGTCATACGCCAACAGGCGCGCATCATCCTGCTCGGCGGATTTCTCGCTTTCGTACCCCTGGTGATTTGGTTCTCAGCGCCGCTAACGCACATGGTAGTCCGCTGGAATCCGGGCATTTTCATGCCCTTCCTGCTGGTCTTTCCACTCACCATCAGCGTGGCAATCTTACGCTACCGCTTATGGGATATTGATGTCATTATTAATCGCACCCTGGTCTATCTGGTGCTGACGACGGTGCTGGCAGTGTTGTATTTCGCCAGCATTTACGCCTTCCAGAACATCCTGATGGCGGTAGTTACGACGTCATCCCATATCGATGCTTTTCTTTCAGCGCTGCTCATTGTGGCTTTGTTTAACCCGTTGCGCACCCGCATCCAACGCTGGATCGATAAACGTTTCTACCGCAGCAAGTATGATATGGCCAAAACGCTGGCAGAGGTGAGCGTTGCCCTGCGTGATGAGGTCGATATCAACCAGCTCACCGAACGCTTGCAGGCTGTCGTTGACCAAACGTTGCAGCCGACGCATTCAACGCTGCTCACCACCTCCCAAATCTCGGTAGGGGATGCTGTGGTGACGTATTTTAGTGAATATCCTGACGCTGTCCAGGTTAAGAGACTTCATTTCGAATCATCCCTGTTGGAAGACCTGGGTGCCGCTGGTATCCAGATCATTGCTCCCTTAGTGAGCCAGGGCGAGGTGGTTGGATTGCTGAACCTGGGAGCACGCCGCAGCGAGCAGGAATACTCGCGCGATGATTTACAACTCTTGAGCACACTGGCATCCCAGGTGGCTCCCGCAGTGCGGGTAGCCCAGCTGGTGCAGCAGCAACAGGCGGAGCTTCTCGAGCGCGAGCGCATGGAGCAAGAGATGCGCGTCGCTCGCCTGATTCAGCAAACCTTACTACCCAAAGAACCCCCTACCCTGCCTGGTTGGAAGCTGGCGGTTCACTACCAGCCGGCGCGCGCCGTAGGCGGGGATTTCTACGATTTCTTTGTCATGGATGATGGCAGAGTGGTGTTGTTAGTTGGGGATGTTACCGATAAGGGGGTGCCTGCCGCCCTGCTTATGGCGACCACCCGCTCTATTTTGCGCGGCACAGCTCGGCAGATGATGCCCCCTGGTGAAGCCCTCAGCCACTCCAACGATATCCTGCACCCGGAAACGCCGCCAGGCATGTTTGTAACTTGCCTGTATGCGATTTTAGACCCCGCGACCGGGCAGCTGCAATACGCTAACGCCGGTCACACCCCCCCCTATGCGCACAACGACGGCGTGGTCAGCGAGCTGTACGCCAGGGGTATGCCGCTAGGTTTAATGCCTGGCATGGAATATGAAGAAAAGGAGGCCATGATCCAGGCGGGTGGATGCCTGTTGCTCTACAGCGATGGATTGATCGAGGCGCACAATGGGCAAGATGAGATGTTTGGGATTCCCAGACTATGTGCGTGGATGCAAAACCAGAGCCACAATGGGGAGCCCATGCTCAACAGCCTGCTGGATGAGCTACATTCCTTCGCGGGAGAAAATTGGGAGCAAGAGGACGACGTCACCCTGTTAACTTTACAGCGCTTGGTAACCCCTTAGTGTCTCATGGTTTTAAGCTGGCCTCCGCCTGAAGGTTGTCAATAACGGATTTCACCTGCTCGCTTACATGCTCCAAGGGAAGGATGGTTTTTTCGGCCTGGTCGCGGCGTTTGAATTCAACCCCGCCAGCCTGTAAGGCGCGCCGGCTGACAGTCAGCCTCAGGGGAAGGCCGATCAAGTCAGCGTCGTTGAATTTAACCCCTGGGGTTTCCTCCCGGTCGTCGTACAACACTTCTACCCCAGCCGCCCAAAGCTCCTGGTAAATTTTCTCGGCAATTTCCTCGGCATCCTGTAATCCCTTTTCACCTGTCGCCTGCCCCTTGTCTCTCAATAGCACCAGGTGAACTTGGTACGGCGCCACCGTCACCGGCCAGACCAAGCCGGATGCGTCATGGTGCTCTTCGGCTACGCAGGCCAATGCGCGCCCGCTGCCGATGCCGTATGAACCCATGATGATTGGCTTCGACTGACCATCGGCGTCCAGGAAGGAGCAGCCCAAGGCGTCGCTGTAGCGAGTGCCGAGCTTGAAAATGTTGCCCACCTCCACACCGCGCTCAGCCCTCAGTGGGCCGTTGCAGTTCGGACAGGCATCCCCTTCCTGCGCTGCGGCGATATCAATCACCAGGTCGGCATGGTAGTCGCGCCTGTAGTTGGTGTTGCGTAGGTGGTAACCCTCCCGGTTGGCGCCAGCTACCAGGTTGGGGGATTGAGGGATGATGTCATCGACAATGACTACGGTTTTGGATGCATTCGGCAGCCCAACTGGCGAGGCGTATCCGGGCACTGCCCCAGTGGCGCGGATTTCGTCCTCCGTCGCCGGGCGCAAAGCGCGCGCTTTTAAGGCGTTAGCCACTTTTGTCTCGTTCAGCTCCATGTCACCGCGTAGGATGGCGAAGACGAACTGCTCTTCGTCTTCGCCAGTGGTTGCCATCAGGAAGACTGCTTTGGCAGTGCGGGATTTTGGAATGCCCAGTAGATGCGCCAGATCTTCGATCGTTTTTGTCTCTGGCGTGGCAACTGGCTCAACGGGCAATAACGGTTCGGCGTCTGGAACGGGTTTCTTGAAGCGCGCCACCTGCCGGTTGGTGGCATAATCGCAGGTTTTGCAGAGCATCAGGGTGTCTTCGCCGGCTGGAGTAAGATACATGAATTCGTGCGCCATCTGCCCGCCCATCATGCCTACGTCTGAGCGCACGGCTATGACCGGCAAGCCGCAGCGCCGGAAAATGTTGAAATACGCCTGGTAGTGGTTGTTGTACTGCTGATCCAGCCCTTCCCAGGAGGCATCCAGGCTGTAGCTATCCTTCATGGTGAACTCGCGCACGCGAATCAACCCGGCGCGGGGGCGCGGATCGTCGCGCCATTTCGTCTGTATATGGTAGACCAAACGTGGCAGCTGTCGGTAGGAGTGTACCTCTCTGCGCACCAGGTCAGCAACTACTTCTTCATGGGTCATAGCCAGCACCATGTCGCGCCCGTTGCGGTCTTTGAAGCGACCCATCTCGGCGTCAATCTGGTACCAGCGTCCAGTCTCCTTCCAAATGTCGGCAGGGTGGACGACCGGCATGGTGATCTCCTGCCCGCCTATGGCGTCCATCTCCTGGCGGATGATGTTTTCGATCTTGTTCAAGCTGCGTCGTGCCAGGGGTAAATAGCTGAAAATACCTGCTGCAAGCTGGCGGATGAAACCCGCTCGCAACAGTAGCTGGTGGCTGGCGACCTCCGCTTCAGATGGTGCAGCGCGCAAAGTCTGCGAAAAGAGCTGGCTCATACGCATGGATCTTCTCCTCTTGTTAGATTGAAATCCGTTTGAGTGGGCCAGACCCTAAGGGTCTGTGACCAACTATCAAACCTTAGGGTCTAAGTATAAACAATTTTGGCTAACTGGGGAATCCCTATCGGTTATTTGATCAATAAGCCAGTTACCCAGAGCAGAGCCATGCCGGCCATAACCCCCGAGAAAACGACCACAGGCATGGGGCTCTTAGCGGTGTCTTTCTGAATCAGCTTGCCGATCTCATACACTACCACGAAGATGGCACCTGTGCCGATACCCAGGAAGAGCACAGCCAGGGTGGGTGAAGGTGAAAATCCGCCAATCCAGGCGCCAAGGATGGCAGGCGCGCCGCCGATCAACCCCATCAACGCCAGCGTTTTCCAGCCTGGCTGGTCGCGCAGGACTGGAGCGATAATCCCCAGACCTTCGGTGATGTTTTGGAGGATGAAACCCACCACCAGGAAAGTTCCCAGGGCAATCTCGCCGACGCTATACGCCGCCCCGATGGCCAATCCTTCACCCAGGTTATGCAGGCCGATGCCTGCCGCAATCATGTATGCCACGGCCAGGCGTTGTGCAGCTTCGCTGCGCCCGAGCGTGGTTTGCCTCCGGTTGATTGCATCCAGCAGGAGAAAAGTCCCTATCGCTCCAATGCCAGCCAGGCCGATCCCTTGGAGAGGCGCGGGTACTGAGCTCGCCTGCTCGACAGCTTCGCTCAAGGTGTCCAGACCGAGGAAGATCAAAAGGCCAGCGGTGACCGCCAGCAGAAAGGTCATCCAGCCCCGGCTGAGTTTACGCAAAACGGGAAACCATAATAGCCCCAGGAAGATAGGAACCAAGCCAACGTAGATCCCGATCAAGGTCAAGCCCAGGAAGGTTTGCCAGTCAGGCTGCGGTGTGGTGAAAGCGAAAGGGATTTCCACATTGAACGGGATGGCATTGGTGGAAAAAAGGGTGATGGCATAGGCCTCTCCCTGCGACCACATGTAATCGAAATGGATCACTGCCTTTCCCAGGCGGGGGATAATGGGGCTGGGAGAGACACTGACCGGCCAAACAGCGCCGTTGATCACTGCCTGTGCGATGGTCAGGTCTTTCGGGCTGGCGTTGCGCACGTAGAGATTAATGCTATCTGGCTGTAAAACGGTCCGTTCGATGGATAAAGCCTCAATAGGTGCCGGCGTGCTGAGGTTTAACCCGCCGCCAGTCTGCAGGAATAACAGGATGACCCCACCCAGGAGTACCAGGGGCAGGAAGAACAGGACGGTAGCGGGCAGGGTGAAGCGGCGTTGCAGGGTGGATTTCAAGGATCCTTCGGTCATTGATTTTGTCCTTGGGGTAAGACTTCGAAATTACCCGTCCAGCCCAGCTCGGCAAACTCGGTGATGTGGGCGTGGAACATGTATAGACCCGGGTATTTGTAAGAGAATTCCAAAATCCCGCGCTGCGCCTGGCTTTGCATAATTGTGTCTGTGTGCTCGCTGGGGGTCAGGCTAGTGCCGGTGGGGTAATAATCAAAGAAGTTGGCATGCAGGTGAAAGGAATTGATCAGGTCAAATTCCAGGATATTCACCAGGTAGATGCGCACTTTCTCGCCCGCCCGGATTTGGATTGGGTGGAATTGGTAATGGAAAGGGATGGCGTTCACTGCGTAAAAATCGTTGACATCATCGAAATCGACATCAAAGCCGCTCATCACCATCACAAATTCGTGGTCGACCGCCGGTCGACCTCCTTTGGGATCAATGATGAACGCCCCATACAAACCTTTAGCAATATGGCGGGCAAGGGGGAAGGCGTGGCAGTGATACAGGTGCAGCCCGAATGGCTCGGCGTCGAACTCGTAGGTAAAAGTCTCCCCAGGTTGTATCACGCCTGGACCGGTTCCCGGCACCCCATCCATTTCAGCCGGATGAACGCCATGAAAGTGCATCGTGTGCGGGTGAGTGCTGCCGTTGATGAAATTGATGCGGATGCGATCTCCCTCCGTGCAGCGGATAGTGGGTCCGGGAATACGCCCATTGTAGGTCCATGCCGGGTAAATGATGCCGGGCATGATCTCGATATCCTTGTTCGCGGCGACGATTTGATATTCGCGCAACGTCTGCCCGTTTGGGATGGTCGATACCTCTCCGTAATCGAAATCGGTCAAGATTTCGGTCGGATTGAAACGATTTCGTTCGTGGTCCACCTCTCCAACCGGCATTGGCATTTCCTGCTGGTGGTTGAGATGGCGCATGGGGGAGGGAGGAGCCGCTCCAGCCTGGTTGGCAACCTGAGCGATGGTTACAGCTCCAGCCGTTCCAAACAAGCTCAGGGCTCCTGCGCGCAGAAAATCTCGTCTTGTCAGTTTTGTACCCATAAATAAATATGCTCCAACGAATGCTGCGCATCTAGAAGAAGCCAGCAATAAAATACCCAGCATAACTGGAATTCTATTGTAAGTGGTTTTTGAGTTACGTCAAGGAATAATTCGGATAATTAATATTCTTTTAGTATTAATTACCGTCTGGTCACATTAGTATCTATAAGCGTTCACCCAGTATTTACGCATCGTTCGCTCGCCAAGGTTAGGTTTGGCAACATTGGGAATATTGACCCATATTTTATATTCTTTGCCATCGATAATGACTGTTAATGGGAACGTGTCTGTGGTGATTCTATAGTTCGTGTAGCGACAGGGGGGAAAAGTGAGACGATAAGTCTGGCGGCTGCTGACATCCAGAGTGTAGATTCCTTCAGGATTGATCGCCGTGAAACATGGGTGGCGAGGATACACAGGATCGTAAATCCTCACAAAAGTAACCTGCATCGTATATTTATCATGACCAATTGTAAACTGCTCTACATATGGATTGTCCTTATCCCCTCTGGGGACAGTGAGATAGTATTGGCAGCAGGTTTTTGTTCCCTTTAACCAAATGGCGAGCTTGAATCCGGACTTATTGATAATCGTGAAACGGACTTTGCCGACCGGCTCAGCCGCAATTAAGCCCAAAGAAAGGATTGCGATGATGATGAGATGGTTTATTCTTTTCATACCTTCCTCTCCGTAGTGTGATGGTTCGCTCAGTCGGTTGCACCATTCCGGCGTCTGAACCGAAGATGCTTTTCAAGAACAACGGACAGGTTATCAAAAACCATATTACCACAAACGCCAGCTTACTGGCAAGTTGCGCCTGAAATGTTATGATTTTCACCGGTTCTCATCGACTATACCAGAGAAATTCTGTGTAATCTAGGTGAGAAATCAAAACCCCCGAGGGTTAATTCCTCGGGGGGTAGGAGGGGCCATGACATGATGTAATCAGGGTGTAGGCCCGATTTTGATTATATGCCGTTTGTGTAATTAAGCACAATGTAAGTTGTCATACAATTTACATTACATTTAGCATGATTTGGAGTTCCCAATTCAATCTGTAAATTCTTTTTTATCATTGCCTGTCGCCGGTCGCTCTTCACTGATTTCAGAGATCATCGGCCGAGATGCCTTATTCACCATCAATTGGAACACATCCGGTCGGGCATAATGTCCGGCAACATCCAGCATCCATTTAGGGCCGCGCATCTGGCGCGGGTCTATCTCTGCGTACAGGATGTCTTCCTTCTTGTGCAATGGCCCAGCGATGAATTCACCCTCAGGGTTGACAATGGCGCTGTCGCCGGCATTGATCCATTCCCGGTTGGAGCGATAGTATTTCTTTTTGAATTCGTAATGGTCAGGAATATCGGCGGTGCGCAGGGCGATGCAACTGCTGAGCACGAACACCCTGCCTTCTTTGGCGATGTGGCGGATGGTAGATAACCAGGGTTCGCCGCGGTCCCAGGTAGCAGCGACATAGATTTGCGTCCCCCAGGCATACAAAGCGTAGCGCGCCAGCGGCATATAGTTTTCCCAGCAGATTAACCCGCTCAATACACCAAATGGAGTGGAGTAGACGCCCAGTGTGCTGCCATCGCCCTGCGCCCAGACCAGGCGCTCGCCGCCCGTTGGCACCAGCTTACGGTGTCTTCCCAGCAGGTTGCCCTGATCGTCGATGTAAATCAGCGTATTGTACATGCTGGCATTGCTCGCCTCGGCGTTTCGCTCGCTGATGCCCATCACCACGTAGCATCCGGCATTGCGCGCCGCCTGGCACAGGCGTTCGGTGACCGGGCTGGGTACCGTCACTGCCTGCTCGAGCAGCTCAGCATATAGCTCGTTGAGCATCCCCTCATCACCGGCAGGCACAGCCCACACCCAGTCCGGGTAGCTGGGAAGGAAGGATTCAGGGAACGTCACCATGCGGGCGCCATTGCGCCCGGCTTCCGCGATCAGATAGCAGGCTTTCTCAATGGTCGCCTCTCGGTTAAGGAATATCGGTGTAGCTTGAACTGTAGCAATTTTAATCATTGAATCACTCTCGTTGCCGACCTATTAACTCCAGCTTCAGGCGCATTTTTACATCGTTATCCACAAACAAAGCGCCATGGTGCTGTTGTACCGGGTGAATCTCAGATCCTTCCAGGATGGCGCTGCGTTCTGGTACGGTAGTGTCACCGTTCTGCTCGTTAACGAAGGACACCTTGCTCCAGCGCCCGTTCGTGTCGCGCGTTCCGAAGAGCCTGGCCGCCGTCTTCAACCCGTAGCCAAAGATAGAGACGCAAGGCACGCTGGAGCGGTGGCCTAATTCCCTCCAAAACTCGCGCGCGTTGCGTAACAAGGGGTGCTGTTGCTCCGTTAGCCAGCTATCATCTTTGAAAAAATTGACCGCAACGCCATTCTGGTCAGTCCCGCAGACATATTGTGGCAATACCTGGTAAGCCGTTGGGAAGGTGGCAAGGACTTCCTTCAAGCGCTCACCGAGCAAGCCAAAAGGTAACACCTGTGGCCCCAGCATCAGGCTGGTGATCGCTTTAGGCGTCCCCTGGTGTGGACCTCCCATCAACAGGATACGGTCGACTTTATGCTTGCCCCCGATGCACTCAACATAGTAACGGGTAACCAGCGTGCCCAGGCTATGGGCAATGATTGTGAACGGTGGCTTGATGGGCAGCCCGTCAACGAATTGAGCCAGTTTCCGTGATGAGATGCGCACGTCTTCCCGCCAGTCATAGGCATACTCAAAGAAGTCTTTACCCCGGGTATAGCCCAAATCCTCAACGAGATAATCTCCCATCCGGCTGTATTGTTCCAATTTGAGCAGGTTAGGCACAATGACGACTTCCTGGACGATGCCGCGCGGCTCCAGGCCAGTTTGGTCAGGGTAGAGGAGGACGCCGGGTTTCTTGAACAGTATTTTTACATTTGGCCAGATGCGCTCATTGCCTCGCCACAGCTCCGAGCCCATCAGCCCGGGAACAAAGATCACCGGACGCTTCTCGGAAGAGGTTGTCAGGGGTACACCTGACAGGGTCAGCTCTTCGCTCGTAAAACCGCACTTGAAGACCACCTGGGCATTCCCGATGCGCAGCACATTGCTATCTTGTAAGATATGCTCTTCTATGCGCTGGTCGCCCAGCCAGGTGCCGTTGGTGCTGCCCAGGTCGCGCAAGATGAAACTGTTTCTACGCCGTGTCAGGTGCGCGTGGCGGCGCGATACGCCCGAATGGTCAATAACCACCTCGTTTTCGGGCGCCCTGCCGATGGTTAGGCTGTCAACATTTTCCAAGCTGACTTCCCAGGTCTTCTCTGGCGTGTGTATCACCAGGCGGGGGGTATTGGTCTCGTTGATCGTCATGGAGAGAGCGGCTTGCTGCAGCGTGGACGTCAGGTCAGCCTCATTGTCGATAATGGGGTTATCAGTCTCGACTGCTTGCGCAGCGCTTTCATAGCGCAAGGTCGTACTTCCCAGGTTAATCAAATCGCCAGGAGATAAAATAGCTCTCGTCACCAGGCTGCCATTCAGGCGCGTGCCATTAGATGACCCCAAATCGGTAATATAGACGCCTTGTGGAGTGCATTCCAGGCGAGAATGGGTGCGCGAGACGCGTGCATCGCCTAAAACGATGTCGTTGTTCATCGCCCGTCCAATGGTGATCTCCGATTTAGCGAGCTCGTATTCTTGTTCCGACCCTTCCGGAAGGGATAGGATCAGACGGCCAAAAGATGCGTTCATCGTTGATCTTCCTCTTCAGCAACCCGTTTCGGGCGGTGTAGTAGGCAATGGAGATAGCTCCGTATATTTTTAGGTTGTTAAGCAGATTCATCCAGGTTTCTTTTCTGTAGAAAGAAGCGCGTGTGACCTGAAGGATAGTCTTCTAAGACTCCAAATAATCGATAGCCAAGCTTTTCATAGAAACCGCGCGCCTGGAAGCTGTACGTATCGACATGGGCATGACGGCAGCTACGCCGCACGGCTTCCTGCTCGAAGCGTTGCATGAGCTGGCGTCCAAAGCCGTGATTTCGCAGATGCTCTGCGACCCACAGGCGATGGATAAATAGCCACCCCCAGTGCGTATAGCCTTCTATCCCACCCAACATTTCCCCCTGGCTATCCCGGATAAGAATAGCCAATGGCTGCCAGTTCTCCAGTTCGGCCTGGCTGTCGTTGAAACGGATCAGATTTTGAGTAAGGATTTCGATGTCCGCCGGACTTGGATCGTCTTCAAGACAGAACCTGTATTCTTCGGTCATCGGGTTTCTCTTTACCTTACGAAACAAGTTTTCTATCGGCAATTGATTCAGCCACCTTTGCAGCGTCCTCACCTACCCCGAGCAACAGCCCGGACTTCCGTGCTGTCAGCCAGGGGAGCCCAAGGAAATACAGACCTGGATAGGTCGTGGCGCAATTCTTTTGAATTGGGTAGCCAGCTTGGTCGAAAACTGGCAGTTTAACCAGGCTGAAATCGAAACGGTAGCCCATTGCCCAGATAATGGTGTTGATACCCATCGCTTTCAAATCCAATTCGGTAAACACTTGCGACTGGTAGCCATCCTGAAGTACAGGCAGCTTTTCCTCGGGTATGTCCAACCCGTGGTCTGCGATGTAATCGTCGATCAGCTTCAGAATTTCAATCTCGCCTTTATCTGATCGAGCTAGGTTCTCCATGAGATTGGGCGCGAAGTAGGCCTTGCCATCTTGGATGCCGCTCGAGCGACCAAGCAAGATCACGCCGTCCCGATAGAACTGGTGCAGGTTCAGGCTATGCCCGCCGTTCTTGCCAGAAACTTGCGGATTGCCGGCATACTTTGCCTGGGGGGATGCCAGCTGATCGACACTTTGGTCAAAGAAACCAACGAGAGCCAGCCAGCTAACAATGTCCTTGCCACGATAACGGCGTGGGACACGAGCGGCGGTGCTAGTGCTGAGATACACCTGGCGCCCATTTTGGTAGAGTTCCTCAGCTATTTGGCAGCCGGATTGCGCCGCGCCGACCACCAGCACCGCTCCTGGAGGTAAACTCTCAGGGTTGCGATACGATTCGGAATGTAGCTGAAGTATGGTATCCGGTAGATTTGCGCTGTAAGGGGGTATTTTAGGCGATTGGAATAATCCAGTCGCAATGATAACGTTCCTGGCCTTGAAGATTGCCTCGTTCGCCTCGACCTGGTAACCTCCATTTACCCTTTCAATCAGGTGTGCTGTGGTATTAAACCGCACCGGAAGGTGGTAGCGCTCCACGTAATGCTCGAAATAAGTCACGATTTCTCCCCGCGGCAAGAATCCATCCGGATCGTTACCCTGGTACACTGCGCCAGGCAGGCGGGTAGCCCAGTTCGGGGTGACTAGCGTGAAAGAATCCCAGCGGTGGTTGCGCCAGGCTTCCCCAGGCTGGGCAGATTTTTCCAGGACGATGTGTTCGCGCCCCTGCTGAGATAGGAAATAACTTATGGCTAGCCCGGCTTGCCCACCACCGATAACAACAGTCTCTATTTTTTCAATCATTTTTTTACCTCAATTTCACCTCTCGGTTCATCTAGCGGGGTTAGGAGAACAAAAATTTGATATTGAGATAATTATAGTCTTAATTGGAGGATTAATTTATTAGATTTTTGATAGAGAAATATATTGCCGGTTTGGCAGCATCCTAATAACTTGGCTTGTTGGTCGATCCTATAAAATAGTTGTCTCCAGCTTTTTTAGGAAAAAGTCCCTTGCCAATTGCCGGGCAGCGTTGGCGCTTTCCACCTGCAGCACCTGTCCTGCCAGTTCTTTCGCTTCCCCTGAGTCCAGCTCCCTGAGGACGGCTTTGATCTTGGGAATCCCGCCCGGGTTCAGGCTCAGCTCATCCACGCCCAATCCGACCAGCACCGGCGCTGCCAGCGGATCTCCCGCCAGCTCACCGCACACGCCCACCCATTTACCCTGGGCATGCGCCGCCTGAACTACCTGTTGGATCAGGCGCAATACTGCCGGATGCAATGCGTCGGTGAAATCGGAGAGCGCCGGGTTGCCACGCTCGGCAGCCAGGGTGTACTGGGTGAGGTCATTGGTGCCGATGCTGAAGAAATCGATAGCACGGGCTATCTCCTGGCTGAGCAGCGCCGCCGATGGGATCTCCACCATGATGCCGGTCTCTATTGGCCAGCGGTGGGCAAGCCCCTCTTTCTCCAGCTCGTGGTGAGTCTCTTCCAGTTGCAGGCGCGCTTGCAGCACCTCCTCCAGGTTGGCAATCATCGGGAACATAAGGCGCAGGTTGTAATCGGCACCAGCGCGCAAGATGGCGCGCAGTTGTGGCGAGAAAATCTCTGGATTGCGCAAGGACATGCGGATGGCTCGCACTCCCAGAAAAGGATTCATCTCGGCAGGCATGGGCAGGTAGGGCAGGGCTTTATCCCCGCCTACGTCCAGGGTGCGCACAATGATTGGGCGGTTGTTTTGTCCATCGGCTGCCATCGCCTCGCAAATCTGGCGCAGGGCATCGAATTGTTCGGCTTCGCTGGGCGGGGTGTCCCGCGTCAGGAAGAGGAACTCGGTGCGCAGGAGGCCAATCCCTTCCGCGCCGTTGCTCAGGGCGGTTTTCGCATCGAAGACATTGCCGATGTTCGCCACCACTTCCACGCGTTTGCCGTCTCGGGTCGCCGCCAGGGTATGGCTGGTCTTCATCAGCTCCTGGCGTTGCGTCAGCCATTCTTCCCGGCGCGCATTCAGCTCGTTTTGTGTGGCTTGGG
>Ga0113563_10001018_pt1 | contig 15155 bp, 9 predicted proteins | sample Mud3Dept3metaG_FD_80117 | JGI IMG/M metagenome (GOLD analysis project Ga0113563, IMG submission 80117) | Freshwater wetland microbial communities from Ohio, USA, analyzing the effect of biotic and abiotic controls - Mud 3 Core 4 Depth 3... | ecosystem: Environmental > Aquatic > Freshwater >...
AGGCCGAACTCGCGCTCCAGGCGCTCCTGGGCGATCTCCATGTGGAGCAGGCCGAGGAAGCCGCAGCGGAACCCGAAGCCGAGCGCCTGCGAGGTGTCGGCCGAGAACGTGAACGCCGAGTCGTTGAGCGAGAGCTTGCCGAGCGCGTCGCGCAGCTCGGGGAACTGCGCCGAGTCGACCGGGTAGAGCCCGGCGAACACCATCGGCTTGGCCTCGCGGAAACCTGGCAGCGCGGCCGCCGCCGGGCGTCGCTCCTCGGTCACGGTGTCGCCGACGTTGACGAGGTGGATGTCCTTCAGCCCCGCGAACAGGTAGCCGACCTCGCCGGTGGCGAGCCGCTCGGTCGGTACCGCGCCCGGGGTGAGGATGCCGACCTCCTCGACCAGGGCCTGCTCGCCGCCGGCCATGAAGCGGATCGCCTGGCCGCGGGCGATGCTGCCGTCGACGACCCGGACCAGGCAGCGAACGCCGCGGTAGGGGTCGTACGCGGCGTCGAAGACGAGCGCGCGCAGCGGCGCGTCCGGCTCGCCGGGCGGCGGCGGCACGCGGCGCACCACCGCCTCGAGCACCGCCTCGACGCCGATCCCGGTCTTCGCGGAGATCGCCAGGTAGTCGGAGGTGTCGAGCCCGACGACCTGCTCGATCTGCTCGCGCACCCGCTCCGGCTCGGCCTGCGGCAGGTCGATCTTGTTGAGCACCGGCACCAGCTCGAGCCGCTGGTCGGCGGCGAGGTAGGCGTTGGCGAGCGTCTGCGCCTCGACCCCCTGCGACGCGTCGACGACCAGCAGCGCGCCCTCGCAGGCGGCGAGCGATCGTGACACCTCGTAGGAGAAGTCGACGTGACCGGGGGTGTCGATCAGGTTGAGCAGGTACTCCTCGCCGTCGGCCGCGTCGTAGCGCAGCGTCACGGTGTGCGCCTTGATCGTGATGCCACGCTCGCGCTCGAGGTCCATCGAGTCGAGCACCTGCTCCATCATCTCGCGCGAGGTCAGCGTGCCGGTCCGCTCGAGCAGGCGGTCGGCGAGCGTCGACTTGCCGTGGTCGATGTGCGCGATGATGCAGAAGTTGCGGATGTGCCGCTGGTCCAATCGTGCTCCGGGTGCGCCTCGTGTGCGCGAAGTCGTGATTCTAGCAGAAGATGCCGTGGTTAATCGAAGGGATCAGGGGACTGGGGTCAGGGGACAGCGACAGCGAGCGCGTTCTGCTCTCACCCCTCTTCCCTGTCCCCTGTACCCTGTCCCCTTGGTCGCTCCTTGAGGACTGCTACAGGCTCGGGAACACAGGGCGGCCCTTGCGATCGGCGCCGGCCTTCCACGGCGCGCGCGGGTAGGCGCGCAGCGAGCGTGGATCGTCGAAAAGACCCGCTCGCGCGCGCAGCTGCCCGGCGCGGGCGATCATCACCGCGTTGTCGGTGGTCAGCGCGACCGGCGGCAGCACGACCTCGACGCCGCGCACGACACCCCACTCCGCCAGGCGCCGGCGCAGCTCACGGTTGGCCGCGACCCCGCCCGAGGCCGCGACGACCTGCGGCCGGTGCGTCTCGACCAGCGCGTCGAGCGGCGCGAGCAGCCAGTCGACGACCGTGCGACGGAACGAGGCCAGCAGGTCGAGGATCGCCTGCGGCGGCCGCCCGGGATCGGCGAGCGGCAGCTCGGCCAGCTCGGCGGCGCGCCGCATCGTCGCGGTCTTGAGCCCCGAAAACGAGAAGTCGAGAGCGCCCGAAGGGTCCTTGATGCGCGGCGCCGCGAACTCGAACGCCCGGCGGTCGCCGTCCTCGGCGAGCCGGTCGATCACCGGCCCGCCCGGGTAGCCGAGGCCGAGCGCAGCGGCGAGCTTGTCGAACACCTCGCCCGCCGCGTCGTCGCGGGTGCGGTTGAGCGGCCGCGCCGCGCCGCCGGCGAGCAGGAAGTAGCTCGAGTGGCCGCCCGAGACGACCAGCGCGAGCGTTGACGCCGGTGCCTCGCGCGCCGGCTCGCCGTCGAGCGAGACGAACGGCGAGACGAGGTGTCCCTCGAGGTGATCGACGCCGACCAGCGGCAGCGAGCGCGCCCACGCCCACGCCGACGCGAAACAGGTGCCGACCAGCAGCGAGCCGATCAGCCCGGGGCCGCGGGTCACCGCGACCAGCTCGACGCCGTCGAGCGGCACGTCGCGAGCGATGCCGTCGAGCAGGAGCGGCAGCGCCTCGAGGTGGTGACGCGCGGCGATCTCCGGCACCACGCCGAGGTACGGCGCGTGGGCCGCCGCCTGCGACGACAGCAGGTGGGCGAGCACGCGGCCGTCGCCGTCGAGCAGCGCCACCGCGGTCTCGTCGCACGAGGTCTCGATGCCGAGTGTCCGGAAAGACCGGGGACCGGGAACAGGGAACCGGGCACCGGGTTCGGAAACGATCCTGCCGGGAGGCCGTGCGGCGTCGTCCGTCACCGAGCGATCCTTGCAACGCCGGCTGGCGTGACCGGACGGGCGACGCCGCGTTCGCTGACGATCGCGGTGAGCAGCTCGGGCGGCGTCACGTCGAACGCCGGGTTGAACACCGCCACCTGCGGGTCGCAAAGCCGCGCGCGGCCGCAGCGGCGCACCTCGTCGCCGTCGCGTTGCTCGATGACGATCGCCGCGCCGTCCGGGCAGGCGAGGTCGAATGTCGAGGTCGGTGCGGCGGAGACGAACGGCACGCCGTGACGGGCCGCGAGCACCGCGAGCGGGTAGGTGCCGACCTTGTTGGCGACCGCGCCGTCGGCGGCGATCCGGTCGGCACCGACCACGACACCGTCGACGCCGCCGGCCGCCAGCAGCGAGCCGGCCGCGCCGTCGGGCAGCAGCGTCACCGGCAGGCCGTCGCGGCGCGCCTCCCACACCGTCAGCCGCGCCCCCTGCAGCACCGGACGGGTCTCGCACGCGAACAGCGCCGCCAGCCGGCCCTGACCGTGCAGCACCCGGACGATGCCGAGCGCGGTGCCGATGCCGGCCGCGGCGAGCGCGCCGGTGTTGCAGATCGTCAGCAGTCGAACCGCGGACCCGGCGAACAGCGAGGCGCCATATTCGCCGATCGCCAGGCACGCGGCGGCGTCGGCGGCGTGCAGCTCGCGCGCCGTCTCGAGCGCCACGCCGGCGCGCGCGTCGGCCGGCGCGGCCTCGACCCGTGCCATCACCCGCGCGACCGCCCAGGCCAGGTTGACGGCGGTCGGCCGCGCCTTCGCGAGGCGCCGGGCGACGCGGCGCAGCCGGGCGAGGTCGGCGTCCGCCGCCGCCTCGGCGGCGAGCGCGTACGCGGCGGCGAGCCCGATCGCCGGCGCGCCGCGCACCGCGAGCGCGCGGATCAGCCGCGCCGCGTGCGCGGCGTCGCGCACCGCGATCCAGCGCTCGCGACCGGGGAGTTCGCGCTGGTCGAGCAGCCAGAGGCCGTTGTCCCAGCGCAGCGGGGCGATCGACGTCGTCGTCACCACGGCATGCTAGCGCAGCGCGCGCCGCGACCCGCCGCTTTGCTACCCTGCCGGACCGGAGGTCGCCATGGCCAGGCACCGCACCCCGCTGATCGCCGCGAACTGGAAGATGCACGGCGACGCCGCCGGCGTCCAGCGCTACCTCGAGGAGCTGCTGCCCGCGGTCGAGGACCGGCCGGTCGAGGTCGTCGTCTGCCCGCCGTTCACCCTCCTGCCCGCGGCCGTGATGATCGCGGCCGGCTCGCGGATCGCGATCGGCGGCCAGAACTGCCACTGGGAGGAGCGCGGTGCGTTCACCGGCGAGATCGCTCCCGCCATGCTCGTCGAGCTCGGCGCACGCTGGGCGATCGTCGGCCACTCCGAACGACGCCAGCACTTCGGCGAGACCGACGCGAGCACGGCGGCCCGTGCCCGGGCCGCCCAGGGAGCGGGCCTTTCGGTGATGTTCTGCCTCGGCGAGACGCTCGAGCAGCGCGAGGCCGGCGCGACGTTTACGGTGCTCGAGCGGCAGAGCGCCGCCCTCGCCGGCCTCGACCCGACGCTCCTGGCGGTCGCCTACGAGCCGGTCTGGGCGATCGGCACCGGCCGCAACGCGACGCCCGAGCAGGCGCAGGAGGCGCACGCGTACCTGCGTGGCCGAGCGGCCGCGGTGTTCGGCGCGGTGCCCGCGAGCCGCCTGCGCATCCTCTACGGCGGCAGCGTCAAGCCCGACAACGCCGCCGCCCTGCTCGGCCAGGACGACGTCGACGGCGCCCTGGTCGGCGGCGCAAGCCTTGACGTGGCCGCATTTTCCGCTATCATCCGCTGTGCTCCTGGCTAGTCCACGGGTGCGGAAAAGGGCCCTTTGATGCTGTATACGCTGTTGATCATCGTCTACGTGCTGGTTTGCATCTTCCTGATCCTCGTCGTGCTCCTCCAGCAGGGCAAGGGAGCCGACGTGGCGGCGGCGTTCGGCGGCGCCAGCACCCAGGCGTCGTTCGGCCCGCGCGGCACGACGACGCTCATGCACAAGCTGACCACCGGGTCGTTCATCGCCTTCGTCATGCTGTGCATCGGCCTGTCCGTGCTGACCGGCCGCAGCCGCAGCGTCACCGCGGGCGTCAAGGCGCCGACCGCGGTCGCGACCCCGGCGCCGGCCACGCCGCAGCCGGCCGAGCAGCAGAACAGCGCGCCGACGCCGGGCCAGCCGGCTCAGGCGCCGCAGCAGTGAGATGACCGAGCGTGCCGAAGTGGCGGAATTGGTAGACGCGCACGTTTGAGGGGCGTGTGGCGCAAGCCGTGCCGGTTCGAGTCCGGCCTTCGGCACCATGTATCTCGGGGGGTCCCGTCGTGGGTGCCTCCCGGCACCCGCGACTAAAGACCCCCCGAACCCCCAGCGCTCGCCGGACGTCAAGTCCGGCTCGCTTATCTCGGGGGGTCCCGCGAAGGCCGGCTTTGCCGGCCATCGCTACAGACCCCCCGGACCCCCACCGCTCGCCGTGAGTGAATCACGGCTCGCGGCACAGTCCTCCCACCACCAAAATCGCGCGCTTGCGGCGAGTGAATTGCCGCTCACTTGTTTCGGGGGGCCCTTAGCGCCTTACTTCCCGAGCTCGGCGAGCCAGAGCTCCTGGCGGCCGCGTCGAATCTGCACCCAGGCAAGCTGGTCGCGAGATGAGACGGCCGAAAAGGAGATCTGTAGACGCGACTGCAGTTCCCCGACCCGGCGTTGATCCTGACCGTCGCGTCCCATCACCCAGACCTCCGCGACTTCAGGAGCTCGTCCCGGCCGGTGGAAGAAGATCCGCGAACCGTCGCCTGACCAAAGCGGCCAGAATCCGGCCGCCAACACGGTACAAGCCGTCCCGTCAACCGGGCAAAGCAGCACCGTGGTCTCGTCGAGCGAGGTGCCGAGCAGATAGTTGCCGTCCGCGGACCACTGCGGCTCCCAGATCGCAGTGCTCAGCCGCCGCTCGCTACCACTGGCGAGGTCGCGGATGATCAGTGCCTTGCCCACTCTCCCCTCGCGCAAGGTGTAGGCGATCCTGCGGTCTTCCGGATCCGGCTTGGCGGCGTATTGCCGCGCCCAACTCCAGTCCGTGATGAGCTCGGTGCCGCTTCCGCCCACGGCAGGCATCTTGCGGAAGGAGTGGCCTGGATACGTCTGATAGTAGAAGAGGGAGGTTCCGTCGCGCGACCACAGCGGCCTGACGCCGATCTCCCCTGTCCGGGTTGAGGCCTGACGGAGCCCGTTTCCATCGGTGCCGATCGTGAAGAGATGGGTGCTGCCGCCGGCCACGAGCATGAAGGCGATGCGGTCGCCGTCTGGGGCGAACGCAGGCAGGGCGAGCGTCTCGCGCCTTTCGAGAACCTCGCGCTGCGCGCCGGTCCGCGTGTCGAGCAGCATTAGGGCATGGCTCATCCGCTCGTTGGTGTAGACGAGCTTGCGCCCGTCACGGGAAACCTCCGGCTCGCGATCCTCGCCGGCGCCCGTGGTCACGGGCCGGGGCATGCCTCCTTCGAGCGGCATGTGCCAGAGCGTTCGGCTGCCTGCGCGCTCCGACGAGACGATCAGGGAGCGGCTGTCAGGAGTCCACGCGAGCGTCCCGCCGAAACACATGTCCGCCGTCAACTGTCGCGGATTTCCGCCGCTCGCCGGGATCACCCAGAAATCGCCGTGCGGCCCCTCCACCGGCACGAAGTAGGCGATCCACCTGCCATCCGGCGAGAACACCGGGCCGAGGTCGAGACCCTCGAGAAGGTTTACCGGAGCGCCTGCCACGCGGTGCTCGTCGCCGCCGTCAGCGGCAGCAAGGTAAATCCCGTCCTGCCGCTCGAAGACGATCCGCTCGCCGTCCCCGGAAAAGCTCGCGTTCCAGCCATTCTCAGTGATCCGCCTGGGCTCCCCGCCGAGCGGCGCCACCGACCAGATCCCCCCCGGCACCTTCCAGTTGCCGCGGTGAAAGAGTATCTGGTCTCCCCTGGGCGACCAACGGGGACGGGCCGCACCGTTGGCTCCCGAGGTGATTCGGATCGGGTCGCCCTGGGCAAGGTTCTTCACCCACACCTGGGGCACACCCTCGAAGTCGTCGATGAACGCGACCATGGTGGCGTCCGGGGAAAAGCTGGGCGAGCGGTGGGAACCCGGGAACGTCGAGACGAGTCGGAAGTTCCCCGGCTTGAACGATCCTTCTCCCCGACGCAGGATCGACAGCGATCCGGCAACAGCGAGCACCACGAGACCAGCAACCACGGCCAAGGCAAGAGCCCAGATCGGCTTGCGACGACGGCTGGGCGGCACCCTATGCTGGTATGTCGTTGCTTGCTGGTCCGAGGTCGCTACACCATCGAGAGCGCGGGCCAAGTCACGCGCTGAGGAGAAGCGATCCTCGGCCCGCTTTTCCAGGCAGCGGCTCACGATTACCTGCAGCGCCGGCGCGAAGTCGACCGCAGGGCCTACCAGCGGCGACGGGTCCTTCGAAAGCACCGCCGACAGCGTGTCCACTGCGGTCGCTTCGTGGAAGGCGCGCCGTCCCGACAACATCTCATAAAGCACGCACCCGAGAGAGAAAATGTCGGCGCGTTGGTCGATTGCCTGGCCCCGCACCTGCTCGGGCGCCATGTAGCCCACCGTCCCAAGGACCACGCCGGCCTGGGTGTTCCCTCCCAGCGTCGACTCCTCGCCAATATCGCCCTGGCCGTGCAGCGGCTCGACCAACTTCGCCAGGCCGAAATCGAGGATCTTGACGTGGCCGCTCGAGGTGAGGAAGAGATTCTCCGGCTTGAGGTCGCGGTGTACGATTCCTTTTTCGTGAGCGACGCCGAGCCCATGGGCAATCTGCGTCGCGACCTCGACCGCCCTGCGCGCCGGCAGCGCCCCTTCCTTGAGCAGATCGCGCAGGCTCTGCCCTTCGAGCAACTCGGTGACGAAGTAGGGAGCACCATCGTGCGCGCCGACATCAAAGACCGTCAGGATGTTGGGGTGGTTGAGCGCGCCGACCGCCCGGGCCTCCTTCTCGAACCGGCTCACGCGGTCGGGGTCAGCCGCGAACACGGGCGGCAGCACCTTGACCGCGACGTCCCGCCCAAGGCGACCGTCGCGGGCGCGGTAAACCTCGCCCATCCCGCCGACACCGATCAGCGCGACGATCTCGTAAGGGCCCAGGCGAGTGCCGGCTGCGACTGTGATTGTCTCGGCTCCCGCCGCCAGTCTACCTGCTCGGTGATTAGTCCATGCGGCGCCGATGCACTCGATCCGGGGTCACTGACAACGACCCCGCGGGGCCCCGAACTGGTCGACACCCCACTCCAGCGAGGCTCGCGCCGTGTCAGTACGCGAGTTTGAATCCGAGGATGAAGGAGCGGGGCACCTGCCAGGCCGTCGGCAACGTGTACTCCGCCGGAACTGCCACGTTCCCGCCCCGCGCGACCGGCTGCTGGTTGTTGAAGGCGTTGATCACGTCCACGTACAGCCCGAGGTCGATTGGCCCCACGCGGACCGACTGCTCGACGTGCAGGTCGCCCTCCCAGTTGTTGCCGACGCTGCTCGAGCCGTACTCCTCCAGGGGGACACTGCCGTACTCGCCCGGTGCGGTCCGCGTGTACAGCCTGCCCGAGTTCCACCCGAATCCCACCCCGATCGTCATCCGCCACGGTGCGGTCCACGAACCACGGAGCCTGAGCCAATGCGGCGACTGCATGTCGCCGTACCACAGCGGGTCGAAGGCGTCGGGCTGGTCGCCGTAGAGGGTGAACTGGCTCAACGGACTGCCGGACGCGGTCCCGCCGGTGCCAACCCAGCCCTGGTTCTTCAGCACGTACGAGTAGCTGGCGATGAACTGGATGCCCTCGGGGCCAAGTCGTTTCGCAATCGTTAACTCCAGGCCCTGGTATTCCTTCCACGGGTGATCGGTCTCGAATACGCGACCGTCCTTCACCTCGACCTGCTTGAGCGGGGAGTTGGTCCACAGGAAGACACCGTCGTATTCCGGATCGACGTTGTCGATGCTCCGCTTCTGTCTCCGCCAGAACAGGTTGGCCCCTGCCGCCACCGAGGCGCCCAGCCTCTGCTCCCAGCCGAGGGTCACCTCATCCAGGGCGATCGGCCTCAAGCCGGGGTCGACCTCCCAGCCGCCCGAGCGGATCGGCACATCCCACCGTAGCCGCCAACACGGGTCCGGGCTCTCCCACCACTCGCCCGAGGGGCTGCACGTTCCCCTCCAGGTCCAGTACTGCTGGCGCGCCGGCGTGTTGCTCATGAACGCGCTGATCGCGTTGGTCGGCAGGTCGTAGTAGCGGGAAATGGTGCCGTGCAGTGAGTTCCCGTTGACGTCGTAGGCAAAACCGAGCCGTGGCGCGATCTGATCGGAAAAGTCGAACTGCACCTGGGTATCGCCGACGTTGTCCTTGCTGGTGAACGACTCGGCGCGGATCCCCAGGTTGAGCGTCAACCTGCCGATCCGCCACCTGTCCTGCACGAACACCGCCCAGTACGTATCCTGGATCGCGACCCCATCCACCTGGTCGAGGTACAGGTAACGGGAATCCGGCGCCGTGCCGCGGGTTCGGTAAATCCCCGCCGGGTTGAAGATGGTGCCATCGAACACGTTCTGCTCGAGCCACTCCACACCACCCTTGAGTTGGTGACTGGTTGTTCCGGCATCGCTGAAGTAGGTCGCACTGAGCAACGCACCGTCGCGGTCGCGCGACGAGTCGTAGCTGTATTCGTACACACCCGAGCGAAAGCCGGTGTTGCGGTCGACAAACGAGGGTTCCTCGCCGAACCCCGCTTCCTGCGGGCGGATGTCGACGTCGCTGCGGAGCAGTTGGTACTTGCCCTCGAGAAACAGGTCCTCCGAGAGCATGCCGTACCACTGCAGCGACCAGTTGTTGCCGCCCTGGAACTGCGAGTAGGCTGCGGAGGGTGCGACGTAGGTGCCCCGGACGTTCGAGAGTTCGATCGGGTCCTCGTTGTAGTAGGTAACCAGCGAGTGCGCTGGGTTGAGCTGCCAGGTCAGCTTCGCCGATCCCTCGTGGCCCTCGTACGGTACCGTGTACTCGCTCGGGGTGCCGCTGAGCACATCGTCGTAGGTGTCGTACGCGGAGTTGACGCGCTCACGGTCCCGCCACTCGTTGGCCACGTAGAACCACAACACGTCCTTGAGCAGCGGTCCACCGAGGGTGAAGTTGGGGCGAAGCTCGCTCGTCTGAGCCTGGGCGGACTTGGTGATGCCTCGTTCCTCGTCGAAGCCCGGCTCGGCGTCCCAATCGGAGTCCTGCAGCACTGCGCGCGCGGTGAAGTGAAACTGGTTTCCCCCCGACTTGGTCACCAGATTCATAACCCCGCCAAGCGCCCGACCGAACTCCGCGGGGTGGCCCCCGGTCGCCACCTGCGCCTCCTCGATCGTGTCCCAGTTGATCTGGGTGCCCCACGTCTGCATCGCCGGGTCGGTGGTGTCGACCCCGTCGATCAGGACGATGTTGTCGTCGCCACCGGCCCCGCGCACCGACGGATTGCCCTGCGCCGTGTCCGGAACCCCCGGATCCATGTACCAGATCGCGCTGTAGTGGCGGCTGGTCGTCCCCTGGTCGAGCAGCTCCCACTCGACGGTCGTTGCCAGTGTCGACTGGGTGGTGTCCACGACGATCCCTGCTGCACTCACCGTGATCGTGTCCGCGACCACTCCCTGTCCCATCGTCGCCTCGACGGCCGTCTGCTTGCCCACGTTCACGACCACCCCCGGCCGTTCCAGCCGGTTGAATCCTGACAACTCGAAGGCGACGGTGTAGTCGCTGCCCCGCGGCACGGGGATGAAGAAGTAGCGACCGGCGGTATCGGTGATCGTGGCCCGCACTCCCGGCATCGCTGAACCTGCCAGCGTCACTTTCACCGCTGGAAGCGCTTGTCCCTCCGTGTCGACCACGGTGCCAGCGACGGTGCCGTACTGCACCTGTGCGGCTGCAGGCAACGACATGGCCACCGCGAGCACGACACCCAGAGCAGACTGCTGTTTCATGCCGAACCTCCATACGCGCCCGCACCCTGCGGAGAGCATCGCGGCTTCGCCTTCGGCTCCATCCGGTGATGCTGCAACTCCGACCCCGGTCCGGCGTCCGGCAGGTCTCATCCTCGCGTCCGGCCGGAACCGCTCCGTACCGCGGCTCATGACGTCTGGACTGGTCTTCCGGCTCTGTCCCGGGCCATGTGGGAATGCTTAAGCTTTTGCAAGTCTACACCTGGCACCACGGCACGAAAGATCCGACAAGACGAGAGAATGTCTTGTCTGACAGACGGATTCTGGAGTCTTGAGCGATCCGGAGCCGGCCGTCGCCCGTTGGCAACGCCCCTGCCGACACGGTGGCGACCGCGGCTGCCGGCGGTCGATCGAGCCCCGAGGTTCCCCTCGGCCGCCTCACCTGAGCCGATCCAGGATCCCGATGCCGGGAATGTGAGCCCGATCGCGTTTCTTAAGTTGGGCGGGCGCCGCGATATGCTAGGGTTTCCCGGCGGGTCGCCGGGGCCGGCGGCCCGGGAGGTCGCACCATGAAGAAGGCTCTACTGTTCCTCATCGCTTTGACGATCGCCGGCGCGGCGCTCGCGCTGCCTCCATCGACCGACCAGTACCTGGTCTCGATCGGTCGTCTCCAGGGGTCGTGCCCCGGCGGCATCTGTTCCCAGTTCCGCACCGACGTCTGGATCCTCAACCCGTCGACCCAGAGCGCCAACGTGACGATCACCTTCTACTACCGGCCGGAGCTCGGCCAGCCGCCGGTCAGTGCGACCGTCACCGTCGCGGCCGGCCAGACCCGCGAGCTCGCCGACATCTTCCAGAACCCCGCGGTGTTCAACCTCGACGGCGTCGCCGGCGCGCTGCGCTTCGAGTCGACCGTGCCTGTGCTCGTCACCGGGCGCCTCTACGACGTCAACGTCGTCACCAACAAGGGCACCGGCACCGCCGGCGCGTTCTACCCCGGCCTGTCGGGCCAGCTCGCGATCGGCGTCGGCCAGACCTCCGACCTGATCGGCCTCGCCGAGGAGCCGAACGTCTGGCGCTGCAACCTCGCGCTGATGGAGACGAGCGGCAACGCCGTCACCCTGACCGTCGAACGGATCGACCCGAACGGCAACGTCGCCGCCACCAAGAGCTACCAGCTGTCGGCCCGCACCCCGATCCAGGTCAACTCGGTGCTGACCGAGCTCGGCGTCACCACCGCCTCGAACCAGCGGCTGCGCCTCCGTCCGACCGCCGGCAGCGGCCGCGTCCTCGCCGGCGTCTACCGGATCGACAGCCGCACCGGCGACCCGTTCAACATCGAGTTCTCGACCGCCGCCGCGACCGCGGCGCGCACGACCGGCCGCTTCGAGGGTGTCGTCCGCACCGCCGACGGCCTCAACGTCGACGGCGGCGTCCAGGTCGACATCGCGACCGCCGGACTGTCGTCGTTCAGCGGCGTCGCCGGGTTGACCTGCGGGGCCGACTTCTTCACCGTCGACTTCGCGGCCACCGTGACGCCGCCGCTCGCGCTCGGCGGCGACGGCAGCTTCGCGGTCACCGCCGCACCGATCAACTACACCGACGGCACCAACACGTTGTTTTCGATCGCCTGGACGCTGAACGGCGTACTCGACACGCAGGGCGTGCTTTCCGGCACGCTGCGCAGCGTCACGAGCGGCGGCACCGGCAGTTGGGCGTCGTGCAACGGCACGATCGACCGCACCTGGCGGGCCGGTTGGACGGGCGCCAACTGACCGCCGACCGACACGACGGATGACCGGCGAGGCCGCCGGGGCGATGGCCCCGTGCCGCCGACAGCCGGACGATGCGGCGGCAGCCGGGTTTTGACCGCAGTCAAGGCCGGCCAACCCGCGACACGGTGAAATGGTGCCAAAGGAGAGATGACCGCGATGAGAATGACGCTTGCATTGGTCATGCTGACGCTCGCCGTCGGCGCCGGCGCTGCGGTGCCGGGCACGGACGTCTACCTGGTTTCGGTCGGTCACACGCCCGGCGTGTGCGTGAGCGGCGTCTGCGCGCAGTGGCGTACCGACGCCTGGGTGTTCAACCCGTCTGCGCAGACCGCCAATGTTGACATCTACTTCTACCCGCGCGGCGCCAACCCGGTGTGGACCAAGGTCTCGGTCACGGTGGCCGCGGGCGAGAGCCGCCGGTTCACCGACATCATCCTGACCGTGTTCGGCCAGGATCCGGCCGCCGGGTCGCTGCGCTTCATCGCCGACCAGGCGGTGCTGGTGACCGGGCGGATCTACGACGCCAACGTCTCGACCAACAAGGGGTTCGGCACGGCCGGCGCGTTCCTGACCGGGCAGCACGTGCGAACGGCGGTCGGCGTCGACGAGAGCGCCGACCTGATCGGCCTCGCCGAGGACTCCCTCGCCTTCACCTACCGCACCAACGTCGGGCTGGTCGAGGTCGCCGGCTTCCCGTGCACGGTCGAGGCGCAGGTGTTCAGTGACCTCGGCATGCCGCTCGGCAACCCGGTGCAGATTCCGCTCACCGCGCTCGAGTCGCGCCAGTTCTCGCTTCTTGAACTCGCCCCGTTCCCGGGGCTCAACGCGCGCGTCCGGCTGCGCGTCGTCTCGGGCGCCGGCCGCGTGCTGTCGTGGGCCGACGTGATCGACAACCGCACCGGCGATCCGTCGAACGTCGAGATCGGCGGCGCCTCGATCAACGGCGTCTGGGTCGCCAAGCTCGACAAGACGACCTACGACACGCCGGTCACGCTGACCGTCGAGTCGGCGCGGGTCAGCGCGATCGACGCCACGGTGCTGGTCACCGACGAGGACGTCGCGACCTGCAGCGGCGGCGAGTTGCTGCGCGTCGCCGGGTCGCTGCCCACGCCGGTGCTCGTCGAGGACGGCCAGTTCGCCTTCTCGGTCAACGGCACGGCCGGCGGCGCCGCCGTGACGCTCCAGGTCACCGGCCGGATCACCGCTGACGGCCGGCTGTCGGGTTCGGTGATCCAGACGGTGACCAACGCCGGGGCGTGCAGCGGCGCCAAGACCTGGCCGCTGGTCGGGGCGCGCCGACCGTAGCAATGCAAAGGCCGGCACGGCGCCCCGGACGGGGCGGGCGTGCCGGCCGCTTCGTCGCCTTCCCGGCTACTCGTTGACCTCGACGATCTTCGTGCCGGCGAGCTTGTCGCCGATCCGCATCCCCTGCGGGTCGGTCAGCACGAGGACCATCTCGATCACCGCGACCACCAGCCCGACGAGACCGAGCAGGATCGCGATGATCCAGCCGAGGATCGGGATGATCCAGAAGATCGCGCCGACCGCGCCGATGCACAGCGTGATGTTGCGCTTGATCGACGCCTCGGGGTCCATCGGCTGGCCGTCGGCGCGCACCGGCCGCAGCTTGAGCAGCTTCTTGCCGATCGAGCGCCGGTCCATGAAGTCGATCGTCAGGCCGTCGCGCAGCAGGATGTAGGCCGCGCCGACGATGCCGCCGATCACCGGCACCATGCTGACGCCGCCCGCCAGCAGGCCGTCGATCAGCGCGGCGATGAACCGCTTGGTCAGGTCCGCCTTGGCCGCCGCCGGTGGCGGCGGGGGTGGCATCGCGCCTTCGGGAACCGCCATCTTGAGTCCTCCCTCTCGCCCTCGCGGGCCGTTCGAGAATCGGTTGCCTCGGAGGCTAGCCGAGCGGACCCAGTATTGCAAGCGTGTCTCAACCACTCACCAATCGCCGGTAGAGCTCCTCGTAGCGCGGCACGACCTTGTCGGCTCCGAACTCGCCGACTGCGCGGTCGCGCGCGAGGCCTCGCTGGCGCTCGAGCTCGGCGGGGTTGCCGAGCAGTTCGACGACCTGCGCCGCCATCGCCGCGGTGTCGCCGACCGGAAACACGAACCCGCCCGACCCGTGCGCGACCAACTCCGGCAGTCCGCCGGCGTTCGACGCCACCACCGGGACGCCGCACGCCATCGCCTCGAGCGCGGCGAGGCCGAACGACTCCTCCTCGGACGGCAGCAGGAAGACGTCGCCGGCACCGAGCACGCCCTCGACCGGCGTCACGTTGCCGAGGAACTCGACCCGGTCGGCGATTCCGGCGTCGCGCACGAAGCGCTCGGCGGTCGGCCGGTCGGGACCGTCGCCGACCATCGCGAGGTGGGCCGGGACGCGCAGGGTGACCTGCCGGAACACCTCGAGCACGTCCATGACCCGCTTGACCGGGCGGAAGTTCGAGGCGTGGACGAGCAGCGGCGCGCCGTCCGGCGACAGCCGTCGCCGGTGGGCGAGGGCGAAGTCGCGGTCGTAGCGGGAAGGGTCGATGAAGTTCGGGATCACCTCGATCGGGTGCGCGACGCCGAGCAACTCGTGGGTGTCGCGGGCGAGCGATTCGGACACCGCGGTGACCGCGTCGGCGCGCTCGATGCCGAGGCGGACCATCGGCAGCAGCGTCGGGTCGGCGCCGACCACGGTGATGTCGGTCCCGTGCAGCGTGACCACGAGTTTGAGACCGTCGCCCAGGATCTCGCGGGCGAGGTGGGCGGAGACCGCGTGGGGAATCGCGTAGTGGACGTGGAGCAGCTCGATGCCGTGGCTGCGCACCGCGTCGGCCATCTGCGAGGCGAGGGCGAGCGAGTACGGCGGGTACTGGAACAGCGGATACGCCGGCATGGTCACCTCGTGGAAGGTGACGCCGGGCGGCACCCGGCCGAGCCGGTAGGGCAGCGCGTAGCAGATGAAGTGGACCTCGTGGCCGCGCCGTGCCATC
>Ga0113563_10001019_pt1 | contig 15154 bp, 12 predicted proteins | sample Mud3Dept3metaG_FD_80117 | JGI IMG/M metagenome (GOLD analysis project Ga0113563, IMG submission 80117) | Freshwater wetland microbial communities from Ohio, USA, analyzing the effect of biotic and abiotic controls - Mud 3 Core 4 Depth 3... | ecosystem: Environmental > Aquatic > Freshwater >...
ATATTATCAACCCTTTTATTGATTTAATGCTGAATGTTTTTAAGGTTTTAAGCTCTTTCCTTTTATAATCTACTGTAACTTCATCCCATGATTCCAGGGACTGGCCTTTGTCCTTGCCCGTTGAATCCGGTTCAGATAATAATCCTGAAATAATCTCCCTGATCGCATTAGCTGTTTTATTTATCTGGTTTTTGTACCTGGTCCTGTTCAGATTCTTCTTTTCATCATCTTCCTGTGTAAGTGGCCGGTTTACTCCGGGTTCCCTGTAAACAAAGTCAACACCCCGGATAACTCCGCCCAGTACTGATTCGCACAGTTTTACATCAGGTACATCAAGTTCGTGAATCCTGACCGGGAGCACCCTGCTGGCAACATTCCCGTTGGGCAGTTTAATTTTCAGACCAAACCTGTCCGGAGAGGCTTGTTCAATAAATGCCTTGAATTCATGTTCCCATGCAAATGATCTGGGATCACAATAAGTGCGGGACATGATCGGAATAAAAACAAGGCATTTAAGCTTCTCTTTAAGGGAGCCATCAACATCATGTGTTTCCAGAAGGCCATCATGCGGATTTATATCAAAATAGACACTTATCTCTTCCTTAAATGCAGACTCCAGTTCTGTCTTTAAAGCATTTACAAATTCACTTACCCATCTGTCTCCTTTATTGTCCTTCTGGCGATAGCTGATAAAGATGTCGTATTCGTAACCGGGTATGAGACTGGCCATGATAACGGTTCATTGTGATAAAGTTAGGAAAGTTTCAGATACCAGTCAAATATAATTCAAGCCTTCAGATTCCCGGTCTGTCAAATATACATTGAACTAAATGAAGCTAATATTGTTTAATTCTCCTAAAAATACAGGTTATGAAAAAAAATAAAGGCTCTTTAAGCAGGTTTTTGGTTGGCATGGCTTCTCTTTTTACCGTCCTGATCATTCTGAACAGTTGCGAGAAATCGACAGATGAACCCGGACCTAATGAGGTCTTTATACAGGGTCATGCATTTAATCCGACGACAATTACAGTTCCGGTAAACACTACCATAACATGGACAAACAAAGATGCAGATGTCCATACAGCGACAAGCGATACAGGAGGGGAAATCAACAGTGGAAATATTTCAAAAAACAGAACTTTTAATCATACTTTTGCAACGGCAGGATCTTATCCGTATCATTGCGCATTGCATCCTGCAATGACTGCTACTGTAATAGTGAATTAAAATATGTTGCCACTCAGGGAATGTATTTTCTGCATTTATTATCATGTGACAGTTGTCTTTGCCGTTATGGGTAGGTTTTAGTTCTTTATAACCTTAACTGTGGCTTTGCTTTGCCCGGCAATCTCGAGATAATAAAAACCCTGTGCCAGACGACTGATGTCGACCGGTGTGGATTCGCTATTCAATTTCCCTTCGAAAACTTTCCTGCCTGCCTGGTCGATAATAAAATAGTTCAGGCCAACAACATTGCTCTTTGCTTTAATTGTTACCAAATCCTTTGAAGGATTCGGATAGACAGAAAAATCGGGCCTGAACAAATTTCCGGGAATGTCTGTGGTACTCTGAACAATGATAATTCCTTTCATGCCTAATGAAGCGTGGGGTACGCAAACATAATAATGGGTACCAATCCCCAGTTGTGATGCCGGGACCAGTCCGCCTCCAAATGTTGTTTGAAATCCACCTGGCAGAGCAGTGCTGTTATTGGCATTCCAGGTAGCCTGACTTACCTCAACGGCATTGTGAATAACTTCGAGGTTAAAATTCACATCATCACCAACGGTTATGGTTATGGTGGCAGGACTAAATGTATTCCCTGAATTGGTTATTGTCCATGTGGTAGAATAACCTGAAATACCTGTGAGAATCAGCAGGAGTGAGAGTAAAATTATTTTCATCGCAGTTCGTGTTAAATTTCCCTACTTTTATGGCTTTTCGGTTTTGCCCCGTTTTTAAGTGGTTTCTGAACTCCACAATAATTTTATAACAAAGTGGATGTCAATTTGTTCTTGGTTGAAAATTTTTTTATGAACAGGGTGAGCTTAGTTGGAGCGACCTCTCAGACAGCCGGTTTCATCCAGATCAGCTGTTTTTCAATATTGCTGTTGAGCAGGTAGGGTTTTATGTGGTTACTTATGCTTTCACCAATGATCTCGATTTTACTTAAGTCGGACACACCAAATCCGGATTGCGCACAATAATTCAGATACCCGACCTTTGCAAAATCCACTCCCATAAGTTCAACACCTACCCTGTCAGCTGCCAGCCAGTCGGTACTGGCAACACAAACCCTGTGGTCAACAGGCGTGCCGTTGTTAGGGCCGTTACCTTCCATACCCTCAAAACCGTCAATAACGGCAAGGTGCGGATGAAGCCGCGGTGCAAGATCGAACAGGTTATAATTGATACCTCTGATTCCACCCCCGTGGACAATTGATTTATCACTCCTTGAACCCTCTTTCCGGTTTTTACCAAAAGCAAAACCTTCATCTTTCAAGGGTGCGCCAAAAATAATGTTCTTCAGGGACAGGGTAACTACTGTACGATCGTGAGTTTTCATCCTGGCTACTGATATAATATAGGAATCCGGGCTTAGTAAAACACGGGAAAACCTGACAGGATGGGGCTTGAAATCCCTTTCATCAAACACGTATAATACTTCCGATCCCTCCTTGTCGAGATCAATAAATTTCACCGGATATTTATCTGCAAGCCGGAGATATCCAAAATTTTCGAATCCATTGAAGGTAGGTCCGCTGGCTGCTGACTCTGCGATCGCAACATTGTCAAGCTTCCTGATGGATTTCAGAAATTCCAGCACACCTTCAAGGGTATCAACATGGGTTGATGCCAGCTGAATATCAATGGCAACATTGTTCGGTTTGAGAATTACACGACGTTTACCGATAGCCTGTCTGATCTGCTTTGCGAAAGGCTGGAGCGCACGGAATGCAAGATCAGCCCTGTTGTTACCAGTGGTGATGGTCACACCTGAAGCCAATTGTTCCTGTTTACTAAAGGCAGAGAAAGAATCCAGCGGATTGATAAAAGTGGCGGCAACTCCCCCCAGGATCGAGGTTTTAATGAAACTCCGACGGTCAATAACTTTCATAAGAATTTAATTTGAGTCATAAACGCGCAAAGTTAAATAAAGAATATTATAGAAAACAATTCAGATTAAAATCCCAGCAGAGGATTCTTGTAACATAATCTGTAAGTTGAACGTATACATCGCAGGTATTTAACAAATAATAGATAAATGTCAATAACTTTATAAATTGATAAGCAAATAAAAATCTAATTTTCGGGGCAATTCGAGATTCCTGTTGTTTCATGGTTCAGATGAACTATATTTTTTTATATGTCAGGTCGCAAAAAGGTTTTATTTATAATTCTGTCTTTTTCATTTTTTACAGCATACGGGCAGGAAACTCCGCTGAATCCGGTCTCCATTAAAATCTTCAGCCCGTTTGTCTTTAATCCTGCCATTGCCGGAAGCAAGGATTTTCTGTCGTTCGATCTGATCGCTGCTTTACAGAACAAATCATATACACAGATCCTGAGCGGGAATGGCAGACTTTTAAAAAGTGCGAAGTATTACTCCTCAAAGTCAAAAACGAAGGTATTTTCAAATGTGGGACTTGGCGGTGCTGTTTTCAATGACCTTGCAGGTGAATACCGTAATGTTGGAATCAGTCTGGCTGGTGCCTATCATATTCCGCTGGATGAAAAAAATCTTTCATTTTTCTCTGTTGGTGTGGCGGCCAAGGGAATTTACAACCATTACCCGGGAGACACGCTTGTCGGCAACCCGGAAAAGAACACCTTGTTCCCCAACGTTGACGCAGGGCTATATTACTACAATCCAATTTTTTACGCAGGAGTATCAGCTAACAATATCCTTGGAAATCCTGGAAATCCTGACAGCCTCGATCTTTATTACATACCGGTTTCAAGAGAATATTTTTTTACCGCAGGATTCAAATTAGTACTCAGCAGACATCTTAATATTGTGCTGGAACCCTCGGTAATTATCAATGCCGATGATTCTTTCTCAGTGTTCGTGAAAGAGATGATTCATCCGGGGCTGCGGATCTACCTTGGCAATTTTTGCATTGGATCATATTTGAATGATTATAATAAGATCCCGTTCTTTTTCCAGTACAAATATCCGGGATTTTATATCGGTACATTCTTTGAATTGCCTAGAAACACGCCTTTCTACAAGAAGGAAATAACAGCTGAAATTGTAATGGGTGTAAATATTACTTACCCGAATTCAAGATTCAAGAGGAGTGGTCACTGGTAAGTGAACTTTCACAACAGATATGAAAAAACTTTCTGCAATATTTTTTTTCGGTTCAGCCATCCTTTGCGGTGCGGGATTAACTCCAGCCAGCATGAATAATGGTGATGCCGGGAATTACATTAACAACAGGATCATTCAGCCTTTCAACCCGGATGATAATCAATTATTCAAAGTTGATTCCTTTGAACTGAATATAATACCTCCCTCTTCCGGCGTTCAGTTTTATAAAAACGGGATAGTATTTCTTGGAATATCCAGGGATTTCTCAAAAATGGTCCCCGTTCATGTTTCTTTTGGCAACATTCAGGCCTACCATGCCACGCTTGGCGACACTGTACTGACCAATCCTGCAGTCTTCTCCCCGACTTTCGCATTTCCATATCCCTGTGACGCAATTTCTTTCTGCAACAATTATGGTACGATGTATTTCACAATGCGGGGTAAAAGAGATAATTCCGATAAGATATATGAGTCAGATTATTTAACAAAAGGAAGAAAAAGAGGCGGGTGGACAAAAGCTGACATTCCGATGAATTTTTGCACCGGTAATTCAGTTTATACCCATCCTGCCGTATCAGCTGACGGGAAATTAATGGTATTTGCATCTGACAGGTCAGGTACTGCAGGTGGGATGGATCTGTTTGTAACCAGGAAAGAGGGTGAAAAATGGTCAGATCCTGAAAATGTTGGTAAACTGATAAATACCAAATCAAACGAACTGTTTCCTTTCCTTGATCAGTCGAACAACCTCTATTTCTCTTCTGAAGGCCAACCTGGCTTTGGAGGATATGACATATTCGTATGCAAATTCAACGGGAAGACCTGGGAAGAACCTTTCAATCTCACCCGGGCTGTCAACACCCCGGATGATGATGTTGCCTTTACTCTGAATCGTGAAAACGGGAGGGTGGGATTTTATTCATCAATTCAAAAGATTGCAGATCGTCCGGCTCAATTGTATAAAATTACTTTTGGTGATTTGCCCGGTTCGAACCTGATCAGCCTGTCCGAAGTTCTTTTAAGCGTGGCCCGGTCTGATACAGCATTCTTGCGCACCAGGATGCTGACAGCAAAAACAGGTGTTGCTGAAAAAGTTGCTGAAAAAGTAAAGACCGATGAGCTTGTAAAAGCTAAAGAGGCTGACAAGGCTGTTGAACAGGCTAAAATTGATGAAGCTGCAAAAGCTGCTGAGCGTATAAAAGCTGAAGAAGCCGCAAGGGTCGCTGAACTTGCAAGGGCCGAAGAAAAGGCAAGACTGGCTAAAGCTGATGTTGTGAAATCAATAACCGTGATACCTGATAAATTAAAGGATGTGATTGTTTACAGGGTCCAGTTCCTTTCAAGCCCTAAACAGCAGATTATAAAACAGGTTACTGCAAACGGGAATAATTATGCCCCCTACATTTATTTCTATCTCAATGAATACCGATATACCGCCGGTGAATTCACGAACCTTGAACCCGCCAGGGAACTTCAGTTCGCATTAAGAAAATCAGGTTATCCCCAGGCTTTTGTTGCTGCATTCAAAAACAACCTCAGGTCGCTCGACCTTTCATTATTCATTAAAGCCGCTGAAGCTGCCAAAACTGCTGAAGCTGCTGAACGTACATCTGCACAATTAACGGACAACCTGACAAAAACCAGAGTTGATACAGAAAAATCAATAACCACCACACCTGAAGCATCTAAGGAGGTGGTCGTCTACAGGGTTCAGTTCCTGACAAGTACCAGGCCGGAAAGTAAGCCGCGGATCACAGTCAATGAAATGAATTACAGCACGTTCGAATATTTCTACAGCGGAGCATACAGAATTTGCGCTGGTGAATTCAGTACGCTTGCTTCTGCAAGAGAATTCCAGAGCACCTTAAGAAATTCAGGCTATGCTCAGGCGTTTGTTGTAGCATTTAAGAATAACGTCAGATCACTTGATGCTGCTTTATTTAAATAATGCAACAGATCACTCAAGACTCTCCCTGGCAAATCTTATATAAAAATTGCTCAGTTCACAAAGGCCCGCTTCCTTAACGATTTCCTGTCCGTTGGTCAGGACATAATGCAGGAATTCGATAACTGCCGGATCTGTCGGTTTGCCCAGCGATCCGAGTGTCAGCTCCCTGCAAAGGTTCTCAGGATAAATCCCAAGCCAGATGCTCCGGTGAGCAACCTCAAGGTTCTGAAACGGCATCTCAATTCTGCCGATCAAATTGTCAAAGTCGAGATCAAAAGGTACGATCTGAATATTCTCTGCTCTTTCACCCGATGGCATACTGAAAGCGAAGGATAGATTACAGAAACCCAATGAGAACGGATTATTCCGGATACTATTGATCATTCCATCATCGCCGGTCACCCGGTTCCCCTTAAGATCAGCAGCTTTTCTGAAAACGAATGCTGCAAGCATATCTGCAGCACCTGATTCATCAGCTCTTGTATAAACCACCACATTTTCTTTTCCGGTTGTATCAAGGAGCTCTCCCCACCTCGGTGGTTTCTCGGCTGTAAATACTTTTTGTATCTCATCAGGACTTAATCCCTGCTTCATGATCCTTGACGTATAAGGATTTTTCTGATTTGTAATAAGTGCAACTCCGTCCCTGGCAACAGGCATTACCCAGATACCTGCCTCCTTCTCCTCCTCAGTAAGCGGACGGGATATCATTCCCAGTGCCACTTTCTTATCCACGAGATCAGCGATGCCCTGACCCGTTCCTGTCACTCTGACCTCAATCCTTATGCCCGGATGAGTCTTCATAAAATCGCCTGTCCACATCCGGACCAGAGAGGAAAGTGCATATGCTCCGCTTATAGTGAAACTGCCGGTTATTTTACTCTCAGAAGGACTCCCGGGAACAACTGCACCCTTATCAGATTGTCGCGATTTGCATCCAGCCGTCAATACGATAACCAGAAGCAGAATAAATATTTTTCTGAAAGTCATTTTTTTTTTAAAGTTACATAATATTCAGGCACGAGTCAACATGAAAACTATCCTTATAAAAACATTCCATATGATTACCGGCAGCAAGTCCCGTTTAACCAAATTATGAGCGTTGAAGGTGATTTAAACATTTCTTCAAAACATTTCATATCTTACAACTGTTGATCATTTTATGTCAGCTGATATTGTCATCGAAGTCAAAAATGTCTGGAAATCATTTAAAACAGTCCAGGCTGTAAAGGGAATAAACCTTAGTATCCCCATGGGGCAATTCGTTGCCCTGCTCGGGCCAAACGGGGCCGGCAAGACAACCCTTGTAGAGATGATCGAAGGAATAAGGAAACCGGACACCGGTGAGATCACTATAATGGGAAAACACTGGAAAGGCAACGAGGATGAGCTCCACAGGATGATCGGCATCTCGCTTCAGGAAACCAGGTTTATCGATAAGCTCAGGGTTGCCGAGACATTGCAGCTTTTTGCCAGTTTCTTCAATCTGGGAAAAGCAAGAGTTAACGAAATTATTAAAATTGTAGGCCTCGAAGAAAAGAGAAGATCATATGTTGTCAACCTCTCCGGAGGACAAAGACAGCGCCTTGCACTCGGCATTGCCATGATAAACACTCCGGGGATCCTTCTCCTGGATGAACCCACAACCGGGCTCGATCCCAATGCCCGGCGGGAAGTATGGGATATTCTTCATAATCTCAAGGAGTTATCAGAGACTTCAATGATACTTACCACTCATTATATGGAGGAAGCCGAAAAGCTTTGCGACTATATTATTATAATGGATAACGGGATCATCCTCCGTGAGGGAACCCTGCTTCACCTGCTTGAGAATCACAGAAACCTTGATGATCTGTTTGTTTCACTGACCGGGAGGAAGTTATATGAATAGGCTGATCCGTTTAAAGCAGCTATGGCAACTGACACTTGCCCATTTCCGTGAAATAATCCGGGAGCCGGGAGTTCTTTTCTGGGGAATAGGCTTCCCTATCCTGATGTCGCTGGGGCTGGGATTGGCTTTTACAACAAATAAGGATGTTATCCGGAAAGTGGCAATTATCTCTGACGAAAATACAACCGGATACGATAGTTTATCCTTAATCAGATTTCTGGAAAAAAACTGCGAAAAAAATAATCCCGGCGAAAAGGACGAATATCAATGGAAGTTCGAAATGAAGGACGACAAGCTGGGCAACTCGGTTTTTCTTTTTTATACAATGAACTGGGATGAGGCACTGGTGCTTCTGAAGAGGGGAACAGTTAACCTGATACTTAAGGAAAATAAAGGTCTGACTGAATATCATTTCGACCCTATGAATTCGGATGCTGAGCTTACATATCTGAAACTAAGCAGTGTAATAGGGTCCGGAAAGGTTCTGATCGATGGAAACAATGCTGAAATAAAACCTCTTACAACCACCGGCACACGTTATATCGATTTCCTGGTTCCGGGGCTGATAACAATGGGTGTTATGATGTCCAGCATGTGGGGGATCAGCTACGGTATAATTGAGAAACGGTCTAAAAAGCTTCTCCGGCGGCTTATCGCAACCCCTATGAAAAAGTCACATTACCTTATCTCACTTATAGCGGTGAGGATAGCGATGAATTTTTTCGAGGCACTGGTACTCCTGGTTTTTGGTATAATTGCTTTCAAAATGACGATCCAGGGGAGCATTTCTGCCATGATCCTGATGTTCCTGGCAGGGAATATTTCATTTGCCGGTATCGCTGTATTTGTCTCATCACATACTTCCAGTACCGAAGTCGGTAACGGTATCATTAATATTGTTGTTATGCCTATGATGATATTATCGGGGATCTTTTTCAGCTACTACAACTTTCCTGACTGGAGTATCAATGTAATTAAGATGTTCCCTCTTACCATGCTTACCGATGGGATCAGGAGCATTTTCAATGAAGGTGCAGGATTTCCTCAGGTCGCATTACCGATTTTGATACTTACAGCCATCGGTACGATCTTTTTTGCTGCCGGACTCAAAATCTTCAAATGGCACTAGCAGGCACTTCAGGCACGGATTACAATTCCGCACCAGCGATTCTGATGTGCTGGCGCCGATTTGCAATCGGTGCCCAAAATATCGATTAAATCTTCTTCAGGTTTCCATCAAATTTGAGAACCTGGCCTTTCTTTGTACGGGATGAAAATGATTTATCCCTATATCTGACAGAAAGCGGAGATCCTGCTCCTGAAATAACCTTTAGAGATGTGAGCTTCCCATTGTTCCAGGCAAATTCGAGTTCAAAACCACCCCTTGCACGGATACCACTTATGTGACCGTTTGGAATTGCTTTCGGAAGGGCAGGCAATATATCTATAGCATCAAGATGACTCTGAAGGAGCATTTCAGCAATACCTGCCGCTCCGCCGAAATTGCCATCGATCTGGAAAGGGGGATGGGCGTCGAACAGGTTAGGATAGGAACCTCCGCCTGAAGATCCTCCGCCGGTAGCCTTTGTACCGGGCTGGCCTGCAGGCCTTAACAACATCTGAACCATTTTCAGGCATGATCTCCGTCGAGAAATCTGGCCCAGAAATTGATCTTCCATGCCAGGCTCCAGCCTGTACCCTCATCACCCCGGGCAACCAGAGATTTCTTTGCTGCTTCCATCAGGTCAGGGGTATCTTTCCAGTTGATCTCTTTTCCCGGGTGTACTGCCCAAAGATGGGATACATGCCTGTGCTTATTGGCGGGATCATCAATATCATCCATCCACTCCTGCAGCTGACCGAATCTTCCGATCCTGTAAGGGGCAATCCTGGGCAGCATCTCTTTAAGGGTATCTGCAAATGCCTTATCTGTTTCAATAATACCGGCAGCTTCGATGCAGGCTTTGAAAAGACTTTTAATAATTTCATGATCCATTGTAGGGCCGGCAACAAGCCCTCCGTTCTCGGGTGAATTTGAAGGAGTTGAAATAAGCCAGCCGGTTTTTGGATCGGTAACAAGAAAATCGACGTAAAACCTGGCCGCATTCTTAATCACCGGCCAGGCGGTTTGCGACAGGAATGTTTTATTGCGGCTGTAAAGAAAATGTTCCCAGAAATGATGAGCAAGCCATCCGCTGCCGGTTACCCATATCCCGTGATTTGAGGCATTTATTGGTGCGGCGCCCCGCCACAGATCAGTATTGTGATGTAGTACCCAGCCCCTTGCATTATAATGATCCCTGGCTACTTTCGTGCCTGATGGAACAACTTCCTCAACCATACTGAATAAAGCTTCATGGCATTCGGCTATATTCAGTACCTCAACAGGCCAGTAATTCATTTCAGTATTTATGTTTACAGTGTATTTGCTGTCCCACGAAGGACTGAGTTTATCGTTCCAGATACCCTGAAGATTAGCAGGATAGGTACCTTCCCGGCTTGAGGATAACATTAGGTACCTGCCGAACTGCACATAAAGAGCTGCAAGTGCATTGTCCATTGCAAAGGGAACTTCTGCGATCCGCTTATCAGTCGGGAGGCCTTCTTTTCCGGAGCTCCCGAGGTCTATCGTGAACCTGCTGAAGTATTTCTGATAATCAGCAATATGTCTTTTCTTTACCTTGTTAAATGATTTATTCCCGAGAGCCGACATATGTTGCAGACATATTGCTTCAGGTTCTCCAGAAACATCTTTTGGACCTGCAAAATTAGTTGCTGCAGTAAGCCATAACACTGCCTGGTTTGCTTTCTCAATATGAAGCTTGTTTTCTGAAACCGACATTTTCCCCCCTTTGGCGGCAACTTTGATCATTGCAGCACCCCGAAGTGTTCCATCCTTTACCTTTAAACCCAGCTCAATTATCCCGTCGCTTGTCGTGACGACCGAAAATCCTTCGTGCAGCGAGGTTAACATAACATCAAAAGTCAGTGCTTTTTCCCTGTCGCTTTTTAAATTGATCGCTATGACATTATCAGGGTAACTGGCAATATATTCCCTTGAAAAGGAAATATCACCAACCATATAGGAAGTCCGGCAGATAGCATTGGAAATATCAAGTTCCCTGCGATACTGAGTGACTGTTTCGTGATCCGGGAAATTAAGCCACATATCACCGAATGGCTGATATTTTTGCTGGCGCAGGGGAACACTCATGAATTTTTCAAGGGCAAGCCCTTCAGCTTCTTTCTGCTTTCCCTGCCACAAAAGTTCACGGATTGCAGCAAGTGACGCATAAGCACCTTCGTGTGAATAATCATGTGGTCCCCCTGACCAGAGGGTTTCCTCATTGAACTGAATGCGGTCCACTGCAGGTCCTCCGAAAATCATTGCACCAAGACGTCCATTCCCTATCGGGAGAGCCTCTTCCCAAACGGTGGCAGCCAAATCATACCAAAGCTTCAATTCATTGTTAGTTTGTGAATTGCAATCAAATATGAAAATCAGCGAAAAAGCCTGCAATAATAAAATTCTGAGGTAATTCATTTTGTTTTTTATTTCCAGTCCGGATACTAAGATACAAACTAAACCTGATCATAAATAGAAAGCTTTTATGTGTTCATGCAACACCTGACAATTTTTACTGTCTTTAATCATGAATGAATACAAAAAAAGGAATGATCATGAATAATCTGACACACATAACTGCACTGGTTCTTTGCCTTTGTATTTCTGCCTGTGCCGATGGACAGTTCAGAAAAACAGTTTATGGGAACGGTAAGGTAGTAAAAAAAGAAAGAAGTACCGAACAGGCTTCCGGAGTCCGGGTTGCCACTGGTATAGATGTTTACCTGTCGCAAGGCGACAAGCAGAGCCTGGTGGTTGAAGCAGATGAGAACCTTCATGAATACATAATCACCGAAGTTAAAAATGACGTCCTGCATGTTTATACTGAAGCAAACATTCGTGAAGCTGAAATAAAAAGGGTTTACGTCACATTAAGGGATATCAATAGTGTTGGCACCTCCAGTGCAGGAGATGTTATAGGTGAAACTCCGGTCCGGACTGAAGACCTGAGGCTCTCGGCGAGCAGTGCAGGAGATATTAAGCTTGAGGTTTTTGCAAAGAATGTTGACGCAAATATCAGCAGCTCAGGCGACGTTACATTAACCGGTGAAGCCGATATGATTGATGCCAGCCTCAGCAGTGCCGGCGATCTTAATGCATATAACTTCAAGGTGAAAGAAGCCGAAGTATCGGTTTCGAGTGCAGGCAATGCAGAAATTTATGTGACCGAAAGACTTAATGCAAGAGCTTCCAGCGCAGGAGACGTCAATTACAAGGGTGATCCGAAATATGTTGATGCACATTCTTCAAGCGCGGGGGGAATCCACAGGAAATAATTTCAATCTCAATATATAATACCTTATTATAATAAGCCGTCAGGAGTACCCCTGACGGTTTTTTTTTAACTTTGTAACAGAACGAAAATCTATTTAAAATTCCTGACCAGATGAAAGAAAATATAAGCATTAATATGAGAAACGCAGCAGCTTTCATTCCAATTGAAGAAGTTGTTGCACTTGCCCAGCAATCACTAAGGCATCTTGATTCACTTAATACAGGGACAGGAGCAGGAAATGATTTCCTGGGATGGCTCTCTCTTCCTGAAGATATACTTCCCCAGCTCGACAGGATCGATAAAACAGCCAGACATCTCAGATCTGTTTCTGATACAACTGTGGTAATCGGTATCGGAGGTTCATATCTGGGAGCCAAAGCGGTTATTGAAGCATTATCCCATTCTTTTCTCCCGCATCTGAAAACAAAACACCATGAGATCCTTTTTGCCGGGCAGAATATCTGTGAAGATTACATGTCGGACCTGCTCGAAATTCTGGAAGGCAGAAATTATTCAATCATCGTAATTTCGAAATCGGGAACCACAACCGAGCCTGCAATTGCTTTCAGGATTTTGAAGGATCATCTTGAAAGAAAAGTGGGTAAACCCGCAGCAGCCGACAGGATAATTGCCATCACCGACAGCTCGAAAGGAGCATTGAGATCGCTGGCCGAAATTAACGGCTATGAAACATTCGTAATCCCCGACAATATCGGAGGCCGGTACTCTGTTCTTACACCTGTCGGTCTTCTTCCGGTTGCTGTAGCAGGGCCGGATATCAGAATGCTGGTTAAGGGTGCACAAACCATGGAGGCGTTCACCAGGAAGAACAGGAACGCAGTCTCCAATCCTTCACTTATGTATGCAGCTGCACGCAATCTTATTCTTCAAACCGGCAGGCCTGTTGAAATTCTCATAGGATTTACAGCCAGGCTTCATTACCTTTCAGAATGGTGGAAACAGCTTTTCGGCGAAAGTGAAGGGAAGGATGGCAAAGGCATATTTCCTGCATCGGTCGATTTCACAACCGACCTTCATTCGCTGGGACAATATATTCAGGAGGGTCAGAGGATCTTCTTTGAAACAATTATCTCGGTAAAAAATCCCCGGAAGAAAGTGATTATCCCTGCTGAGAAAGATGATTCTGATCAGCTTAATTATCTTGCCGGCAAGAGGCTTTCGGAGGTAAACCATAGTGCTGAAAACGGTACAATTCTGGCGCATATTGACGGGAATGTACCTGTTATTACGATAAATATCCCGGAACTGGATGAGTTTTATACAGGACAGCTGATTTATTTTTTTGAGATGGCGTGTGCATTGAGCGGCTATATCCTGGATGTAAATCCGTTCGACCAGCCCGGAGTTGAGGCATATAAAAAGAATATGTTTGCACTGCTCAATAAACCGGGCTTCGAGGATGCAGGCAAAAAACTGAAGGAAAGACTTAAATAATGGTCATGCAGTCCTGCAGTCATGCAATCAAGGAAATAATAGTACAAAACACTGATAATTATGAAAATAGAATTAAAAAAAGATTTCACCTGGTCATTGGTTGTACCCTCCAGCATGGGAGTTCGCATCACTCCTGCAAACGGACAACCGGTTCATTGCAGCGATACATTTCATATGCAGGCCACCAGCGCTGAATCAAACGTAGCCAGCGTTTCATCGTTTCTGGGACTTCCGGTGAAAATTTTGACAACTTTTGTCAAAGAGAGTCCGATCGCAAGATTCATTAAGGATGACCTCGCAGGCAGGCATATGGCTTACGAGGGAGTTGAAGTGGAACAGGGCGGACCATGGGGGTATCGGCATCAGTTCAATATTGCTGACAGCGGTTATGGTTCCAGGGGCCCAAGGGTACAGAATGACCGCGCAGGCGAAGTAGGAAGGACACTGAATGTAAAAGATTTCGACCTGAAACGGTTATTTGAAAAGGAGGGGGTCCAGATCCTGCATCTTTCAGGACTGATAGGTGCGCTGTCGCATGAGACCAGCAACTTCTGTCTGGAGCTCGCCAGAGCAGCAAAAAAATCAGGAACCCGCATTTCCTTCGACCTTAATTACCGTGCAACCTTCTGGAAAAACAGGGAGAAGGAACTGTCCGTCACATTTAAGGAAATAGCTGGTTTAGCTGATATTCTGGTCGGCAACGAGGAAGACTTTCAGCTCTGTTTGGGAATTGAAGGTCCCGAAGAAGGCGGGAAAGATATTGCTTCAAAGGTAGATAGCTTTAAAGAGATGATAGGCAGGGTAAAAAAAGCATACCCCAATGCTTCTGTATTTGCTACCACTCTTCGCCAGGTGATAAGTACAAATGAACATCTCTGGGGAGCGATAATGCTTGAAGGAAACAACTGGCATGTTGTTGAACCGCGTGAAATACACGTTATCGACAGGATCGGTGGCGGCGATGGATTTGTGGGAGGTCTGCTTTATGCCATCCTGAAAGACTGGGAACCGGAAAAATGGATCCAGTTCGGATGGGCCACAGGAGCTCTTGCTACAACCGTAATAACAGATTACGGCCAGCCTGCTGATGAGGAACAGGTGTGGAGCATCTGGAAGGGTAATGCCAGGGTTAAAAGGTAAATAAT
>Ga0113563_10001020_pt1 | contig 15152 bp, 11 predicted proteins | sample Mud3Dept3metaG_FD_80117 | JGI IMG/M metagenome (GOLD analysis project Ga0113563, IMG submission 80117) | Freshwater wetland microbial communities from Ohio, USA, analyzing the effect of biotic and abiotic controls - Mud 3 Core 4 Depth 3... | ecosystem: Environmental > Aquatic > Freshwater >...
TGCCATCTATAAAAAACGGACAATCGCTTCCGATCTCCAGTGAAATAGTTTTAATTTCATCTTTAGAAAGGTTTAAGCTGAAGACTCTGTTAATAGCCCTGAGAAGACATGCTGCATCTGATGAGCCACCTCCAAGTCCTGCCCCTACAGGGATAACTTTATGAAGATGAATATTCAGATATGGAAAAAAGTATTTTTCCCGTAGCTTTCTTGCCGTTATAATAACCAGATTACCTTCTGTACTTCCTGTATCTATGCCTGTTGTTGTAAGAAGATCTTTGCCAACCTGTTTATCTGCAACTACAAATTCCAGCGCATCACAAAACATAACCGGATAAAAGATGGTTTCAATATCGTGATAACCATCAGTCCGTTTTGCAGTTATACGCAACCCAAGATTTATTTTAGCTAATGGAAAAACAATCATAACCTGGTATTTGATGTAAAAATACCATATGCTTTTGAATTTATTACTAAAGATCCTGCTAATAGCTTTTCAACAAGTTTTAAACATTCTCTGTTTGTAACAATAAACAACGATTATTGTCTATTAATTATCGTAATTCATAACTTTGAAAGGAGGGAGGTTACAATTTATCTTTACTTGTAACTAATTATAAAACAACAATATAGCATTGATGGCAAAACAGAGAAATAACCCCAGGCCGGCAATTACGGCCCTGCCTGATTTTGGCAAGGTACCACCACAGGCAAATGATATGGAGGAGGCTGTTCTTGGTGCAGTTATGCTTGAAAAAGAGGCAGTAATTACCATACTCGATATCCTTAAACCTGAAAGTTTTTATCGTGAGGCACATCAGAAAATATTCAAAGCCATATCGGATCTGTCAGCAAGAGAATTTCCTGTCGATCTTTATACTGTAACTGAAGAACTTCGTATTCATAATGAACTTGATAGTGTTGGCGGACCGGTTTATCTGACTCAGCTTACAGCCAAAGTGGTCTCTGCTGCTAACGTCGATTATCATGCAAGGATTGTAGCACAGAAATATATTCAACGTGAGCTGATAAGGGTCTCTACCGAAATTCAGACCCGTTCTTTCGATGACTCATATGATGTTACAGAACTACTCGACTATTCCGAAAATGCTCTTTTTCAGATTGCAGAAGGAAATATTAAGAGGGAGGTTGCTCCGATCAATGTTGTAATCAAGGAGGCTATCAGGGAGATTGAAGAGGCAGGAAAAAGGGAGGATGCACTGGTAGGGACTCCATCGGGATTCACCAAGCTTGACAGGCTGACCTCAGGCTGGCAGAAATCTGAACTGGTTATCATCGCTGCACGGCCGTCAATGGGTAAAACTGCATTTGCACTGTCAATGGCCAGAAACATGGCTGTTGACCATGGAAAAAGTGTTGCAATATTCTCATGTGAGATGTCGTCAATACAGCTGGTCAACAGGTTGATAGTTGCTGAGACAGATATCCCAGGTGACAAAATAAAGAATGGACGTCTGAATGAAGAGGAGTGGAAGCAGCTTGATTCGAGAATTAAAAAACTTGTAACAGCCCCGATCTATATTGATGACACTCCTGCAATCTCTATTTTTGAACTCAGAGCTAAATGCCGGCGTCTGATGGCACAACATAAACTTGATATTGTAATTGTTGACTACCTTCAGCTTATGTCGGGACCAGAGAATGCCGGCAGCCGTGAGCAGGAGGTCAGTAATATTTCACGCTCTCTGAAGAGTATCGCCAAGGAACTTAATGTTCCGATTCTTGCACTCTCCCAGCTTAACCGCTCCGTGGAGATGCGCGGTGGAACCAAAAGGCCCTTGCTCTCCGACCTTCGTGAATCAGGCGCTATTGAGCAGGATGCCGATATGGTCGTCTTCATTCACCGTCAGGATAAATTCGGTATACCGACCTTTGAGGATGGATCCTCAACCAAGGGCATAGCTGAAATCATCCTTGCAAAAAACCGTAACGGTCCTGTTGACGATGTGAAGCTGAGATTCCGTGAAGAGAAAGCCCAGTTTGTTGATATCGATGATTTTGATCTGGATAGTCATCCTGAAGGTGTCGCTACCCCAAGTATTACACTTGGTTCAAAAATGAACCACGATAATTTCAGGAAGCTTGGCGGCGGTTTTGATAATGAGTCCGATATACATGATGAACCACCCTTCGCCTAAAAGTAAATCATTTTAACGCAGAGTTCGCTGAGATATACGCTGAGGACCGCTGAGATTATTTGATAAAATAACCCTCTGCGGTTCTCTGCTTTTTCTTTGTTGCCCTCTGGATTAAAAATGAACCTGGTCTTTTTCTTATTTCTAATTGAATTTGAAAACTAATTTGGCACCGACACTTTTGTATTTAAGGTCCTCAAAACCAACATATACACCGATCTCCCCAAGGAAAAGTACTTCACTTATTCCGTAACCGAGTTCGGCATAGTTTTTATGATACCTGGAGCCCAGATATGAGAGACTGAGGTTTTCCCTCATCAGTGTATTGCTTATACCCGGAAGAAGTTTAATGAGCAGGTAAGGGGTTGTATATTTAACATGAAATTCTCCGTAAAATTCAGGGGTACTCATCGAATAATATGATGGCAGCATAAATGCATCCTCATAGTTATTGATAAGAACAGGGATAGGTTGAGAATTGATGTGGAAGAAGTCGTAAAATGTCAGGTCTCTGTTATCAAAATACCCGCCTGTCCTGACTCTCCATCTGAATTCACTGAATGCCCCAATTTCATGTCTCTTTCCGGTTTCAAATCTCAGCATATCAAACTGTTTAAGCTTGTCAGTCAATTCACTGAACTCATCAATTCCATGCTGATATGTTAAGGTAAATGTTGGCCAATCTGATCCTGCCGATATCTTTCTTCCATTGCGCATCCTGTATTTCTGGTAAGGTGTATATGAGACTTTTGTCACAAAGTCGGCATGTCGCATATCACGAAGGGCATTTATCGGGTTGGACCCGGGTGCCAGATAGCTGTTTACAGGTACGTTCTCAGAATATGGTGTTGATCTTTTTAATAATGAAAAGTTGGTGGAATTCGCAAGCACCTTTCGGTTTTCAAAGTTTGCACTTAGTTCAAGTCTTAGTCCGTTAGTAATCTCATTAATGTATCCTATCGTAATGTAACGCGATTCATACAATTTCAGATAATTCCTTTTTAATAAAAGTGAGGTTACACTATTAATAAATGTATTGATGCCTGATACATTATTAATGTCAGTACTTGCGGCTCCGGTCCTCAGGAATATCTGATTTAACTTCATTGCGTTTAGCCTGAAGATAGTATTGACCCTCCAGATTAATTCTTCCCTGCTGAAGGCCCATAGGATCTCCGGAGCGATATATATCTGTTTAGCGTTCTTCCAGGATTTTTGTATGCTGAAATCCAGTCCGTAAACAAAACCGTCAACCGAATTGAACCTGAGGTTTTCAAGATCGAATAATCCTCCGTGTGTAAACCGGAAACCTATGGTGTCGGCCCATGTATGGCCCATAAAAATGTCACGGGTAGTAGTTACAAACTTGCTCTTCTTCTTTACCGGTGTGGCTGTAGTTGAGTCTGTTTTCATTTGCTTCAGTTCTGAACCGGCTTTAAGGCTATCGCTTACTCTTAGACTTTTCAGTTCTACTTCGGAAAGAGGAATCGGACGAATCTGAGCCCAGTAGGTGCTGTCTTTTTTATTGGCATCTTTTTCGATGATATGTGTTGTATTGTCTTTTATCTCAAGATTATTTTTGCTGCTATCAGGAAGGCTGTTTTCAGATTCTTTTTCCATTAATCTTGAAAGCTTAACCATATCGCGGTTGCTCAATTCTTCTTTTTCCAGGATCTTTTCAATCTGTTGTTTTGTCTTTGTAACCGGAATTGTGTCGACAACGACATTTTTTACAGGTTTTCCGCTGAAATCAGTGGATATTGTTTTTGGTTTCACCAGTGCCAGATTTGGTTTCACATTCAGATATTTGACTGAACTACCATAACCAGCATCAGCTTTAAATCCGACTATTCCTATATTGATATCGAACTTGTGGCTGACAGGCAGCCATATATCATCCTGAACAGGAATATATAACTGTTGGATCTTCACTTTACCCACAAGGTTTTCATTTGTAAGGTCAACACTGTGAAGACACCAGAGATCTTCTATTATATATATGGTCCCCTCAAACAGCTGCTGACTTTTTCTTTTAGGATCGACCTCTATTTTGTTAATTGTGTAGTTTCCCTGAAGCGAAGCACCGAGGTATTTGAAGTTGTAATGAGAAAATGCTGCCGGCGACAGTGGTGAAATAGCTATATCCGCTATGACTGGCTGATAAAAACTTGCCTCAATAAAATCCATAGGAGAGATCTCATTCCCCTGTTCGGGAAAAGTGCTGTTGAACGAAATTACCCTCTGAACGTACTTGTCAGGAGCAGTGAATTCCATCTCATTGAAAGATTCCATAAGAAAGGAATCACCTTCTTTAATCATCTCTTCCGGAGGTTGTTCCTTTCCTCCAACCGTTATACTTGCGTTATTCTTCTTTGCTTCCATTTTCATGGTCTTCTGAATGATCTTTGGTATCCTGTTTATAACAAGATTCCCTTTCAGATAAACCTCTGCTTTATAGTAATTTACATTATTCAGGTAATAGGGGGCCATCCCGATAACTTTGCGCATAATGATATATGCAGGATCTTCTCCAGAAGCAGTAATTCTTACTTCAGGTATTTCATAATACTGGACAGGAAGTGTTACATTTTTTATAATTGGTTTGTCAGACATTGTCATGTCGGCATAGATCGGTTGAAAGCCCAGACTCTGGTAAATAACCATGTACTTCCCCGCAGGAAGGCGAAGTTCGTAGTCACCTTTTGTGTTTGCTGTTGTACCCTGCTTCAGCTCCTGAATATAGACTGTTGCATATTGAATCGGCTCACCGTTCTGATTGGTTATTTTGCCTTTAAGTATCTGAGCGTATGAAGTCTGGAATGAGATTGCCAGAAGGAGAAAGATCCTGGTAAAATGTTTTATCATGCAATATTATTTTGAGTAAAACGAAAATAGCGATAAAAAGTTACTTTTTACCTGCCACAATAATCACTATTTCGCCCTTGGGTGGTTTATTTGTATAATATTCTGCAAGGAACGGGAGTGTACCTCTTATATTTTCCTCAAACAATTTACTTAACTCTCTCGAAACTGAGGCCTCTCGGTCAGGGCCAAAATGAGATCCTAACTCCAGCAGGGTTTTGACCAGCCGGTATGGTGATTCATAAAAGATCATTGTTCTGGTTTCTTCGAGCAGACCTGCAATTCTTTTATTCCTCCCTTTTTTAGGTGGAAGGAACCCTTCAAAGCAGAATCTGTCGCAAGGCAGTCCTGAATTTACCAGCGCAGGTATCAGTGCTGTTGCACCCGGAAGCGTCTCAACAGTAATCTCCTTTTCAACACAGGTTCTGACAAGCAGAAAGCCCGGATCCGATATTCCCGGCGTGCCGGCATCTGAAATAAGCGCAATGGACTGACCCTGAATTATTTTTAAGCACACTGCTTCTACGCTCTTGTGCTCATTATACATGTGGTGCGACTGCAGTGGTGTTTTAATATTATAATGATTGAGCAAGATCCTGGCCTGCCTTGTATCCTCGGCAAGGATCAGATCGACACTGTTCAGAACCTCGACCGCTCTGAAAGTGATATCTCTCAGGTTACCAATAGGGGTTGGTACAAGGAACAATTTACTCATTCGAAGGAAGCTTTCTTTTTACAAGATCAAGTAGTTGTTTAACAGCCTCATTTTCTTCGCTATCGCCTGTGTAACTCATTATAACCGCATGTGCATCTGCAATACTTGTCGCATTTTCCAGCCTGGTAATAGCCTGCGAATAGGTCTCTTTATTACCGTTAAATATCTCTCTAATATAAAGAAATCTGTCATTTATCCCGATTGCTTCCCTGAGGCTGGATATTGGTTTGGTCTTAAGAATTTCTGAAAGATCATCGTCTGGTTTCCGGCTTCCAATTTGCTCATTGAATCTGTTTGAAAGGTGGCTGAAGGAGTCACCGATTATGGCACCTTCGGTTTGTTTCTTCACAGGAGGATCAATTATTGCCTCAGTGGTTTGCGGCGTGCGGTTAGCGGTAACCGGCTCGGGTTTTTCAACTTCGATCTCCCGTCTTCTGTCTTCTGTCTTCGGTCTCCGGACCTCAATCCTCGGTCTTTCCTCCTCCGTCTCAGGTCTTACGACTTCGGTCTTTGGATTTTCTTCCTGCTTCAGAATTCCAATCACTTCTGCGGCGCTCTTGCATTTGGCTTTTGCGAGTTCAACCTGCATGGCAGGGACACCCGGTATTTTTTTCAGATCATCAATTATTCCCCGGGCATCTTCAAGATCTCTGATAATTAAATCAATGGTTGCGTTGAAATCCATACATTTTGATGTTAATATAACAAACCATTTTCCTTATTTTGCAAAAGTAACTATTATTCCACAAGTCATCATGTTAAAAAGACAATTTACATGATAGACACAGACATTAATTGCAGATGGACTTTCTTGAAAATTCTATTGGGGCAGGTAATAGGCGCGGCTCTGTTGAGGTGATAACAGGTTCTATGTTTTCAGGTAAAACCGAAGAGCTGATAAGGAGGTTGAGAAGGGCTCAGTTTGCAGGTCTGAAGGTTGAGATTTTCAAGCCTTCTCTGGATAACCGTTATTCTGAAAACAGGGTTGTATCACACGATGACAAATCCATTCTTTCAACACCTGTCGATAATTCCTCTGCTATATTATTGCTTGCAGGGGATGTGCATGTAGTTGGTATTGATGAGGCACAGTTTTTTGACAATGCAATAGTTGATGTCTGTAACGAACTTGCCGATAAAGGGATCAGGATAGTTGTTGCCGGACTTGATATGGACTTTATGGGAAATCCATTCGGCCCGATGCCTGCACTTCTTTCAATTGCAGAATTTGTAACTAAGGTTCATGCTATCTGTATGAGATGCGGGAATCTTGCCCAGTATTCATACAGAAAATCAGAAGAAGCACAAGTGGTGCTTCTTGGTGAGAAAAATCTCTATGAACCCCTCTGCAGAAACTGCTATAACGCGGCTTTAAATAAATAGAAATTGGAAATCCTCTCCTCAGATATTGCTTCAATTACAAAAGGTAAACTGTTCGGGTCAGGTGATCTGGTTGTATCCGAAATAGTTACAGATAGCAGACAACTTAGCTATACAGAGGGTCAGGTATTTATTGCAATCAGAGGAAAGAACCACGACGGACATACATATATTGAGAATCTTTACAGGAAAGGAATCAGGATATTCGTTGTAGAGTCAATGTATGATGAAAAATCACAATTTCCGGAAGCTGCCTTTATTTTAACTAATGATACGATTGAAGCCCTTCAGCTAATCGCTTCTTTTATCAGGAGCAAATTTGAATCACCTGTGATTGCAATTACAGGAAGTGCCGGCAAAACTATTGTCAAAGAATGGCTTGCAGATATACTTGGTCTTACTATCCCGGCGATTCGAAGTCCAAAGAGCTACAATTCGCAGATAGGAGTGCCTTTATCAGTCCTCAAACTCGATGACAGGTACAAACTGGGGATCTTTGAAGCGGGTATCTCTTTCCCGGGAGAAATGATCAGACTTCAAAGGATCATCAAACCGGATATCGGGATTATTACAAATATCGGTGATGCCCATCGTGAGAATTTCACGAACGATAAATCAAAGGCATCAGAGAAACTTCTACTATTCAAAGATTCCTCATTAATAGTCTATTGCAGCGACCATAAACTAATTCATTCTTTAATTCAGGCTGACAAAAACCTTAAATCAAAGAGACTTGTAGACTGGTCATTCCTGGATCAGAAAGCTAAAGTATTTGTTACAAAAATGATTCTGCCCGGGGGGATGACCTCACTCAGGCTGGTTTATGATTCTGGTAAATTCGAATTTGTAATACCATTCAGTGACAGGGCATCTGTAGAAAATGCAGTTACTGTTGCTTCAGTCTGTCTGGCTCTAGGAACAGAACCTGCAATACTATCCAATGGATTGAAATCACTCGTATCTGTGGCTATGAGGATGGAGATGAAGAGTGGAATCAACAATTGCCAGCTGATAGAAGATTACTATAATTCTGATCCCGGCTCATTGTGGATGGCACTTGAGTATCTGAAAACTCAAAATGGGAGAGCCCCTGCTCTGATATTATCTGATTTTGTTCAGAATGGAAGGGATGAGAAGGAGCTTTATGGGGAGGTAGCAAATTTATTAATAAAGACAGGTATCAAAAGATTTATCGGTATCGGGAAATCGCTTAGCGGCAACAAATCTTTATTTGGGAAAAGTGCCAGATTTTTTAACTCTACCGACGAGTTTGTTAAAAGATTTAATGGAAACGATTTCAGAAATGAAATAATCCTTCTAAAAGGGGCAAGAGTATTTGAATTTGAAAAGATAGGGAAACTGCTTGAACAACAGATACATCAAACAGTTTTAGAGGTTAGCCTGGATGCTATCTCACACAACCTTAATGAATTCCGCAGCCATCTTAATCCTGGTACCAGAATTATGGCAATGGTAAAGGCATTCGCATATGGGGCTGGTCCGGCTGAAATTGCAGCATTAATGGAATACCAGAGGGTTAGCTACCTGGCAGTCGCATATGCTGACGAAGGAGTGGAGTTGAGAAATGCAGGTGTGACATTACCTGTAATGGTTATGAATCCTGATCCCTCTTCAGCTGATCTCATGATGAAATATTCACTAGAACCTGAGATCTTTAGTTTTGGTACATTTGAAAAGTTCACTTTAGCTGCTGCCAGACAGGGGATCCTGAATTATCCTGTTCATATTAAAATAGATACGGGGATGCACAGATTAGGATTTATGCCGGAGGATATCCCCGTCCTTGCAAACAAAATAAGCCAATCAGAGTCTCTTAAAGTGGTTTCAGTTTTCTCTCATCTTGCAGCGAGCGAGGATCCCGGCTTTGATAATTTCACTAATTCCCAGGTTGAAGTATTTCTTGAGGCAGCAGAACAGATAAAAGATGCAGTCGATTATCCGTTTTTGCGTCACATTCTCAATTCAGCAGGTATATTACGGTTTCCTCAATATCAGTTCGAAATGGTACGACCTGGTATAGGATTGTATGGTGTGGTTAATTTTGCAGGGCTTTCGCTCAGGACAGCCGGGCGCTTTAAAACAAGGGTTTCACAGGTGAAGAGAATTAAAGCAGGTGAACCTGTTGGTTATGGCTGTGCTGATGTTTCAGAATATGACAGGGATATTGCAATTCTTCCTGTAGGTTATGCAGATGGTTTTAACCGAAAGCTCGGAAACAGTGTCGGCAACGTATTCATTAAGGGTGCAAGAGTACCGGTTATAGGGAATGTTTGTATGGATATGTGTATGGCTGATGTAACTGAGATTAGAGTAAATGAGGGAGATGAAGCTGAGATTTTCGGCGACAATATTACAATCAGTGAAATAGCAGAAAAATGTGAGACTATTCCCTACGAAATACTTACCTCTATACCGCAACGGGTGAAAAGGGTGTTCACAAGAGAATAATCAGCCAAGTTCACTTATATGCTCAAGGATTAAAGGATCGAGCAATGTTATCTTTCTCCCTTTTAATCTGATTATCCCCTCGGAAGCCATTGTGGAGAGTGTCCTGATAGCATTTGATGTTGTCATGTTCGAAAGGTTTGCTATATCTTCCCTCGAGAGAGCAATCCTGATTGTATTTCCGTCCTCCTCATAGCCATATGTATCGCGCAAAAGAATAAGAGATTCTGCTACTCGTCCTCTGATATGTTTCTGTGATAGTGAAACTGTCCTGTTGTTTGCAATAACCAGTTCTTCAGACAGGAGTTTGATGAATTTCAGAGCGAGATCTGCATTTTTCTTAAGTATTTTAACCAGAGAGCTCTTCTCAAGTACGCATACAGTACTTTCCTCGATTGCAGAAGCTGAGACTGGCCATGGGTGATCAGCAAAGAGAGCTTTATAGCCCATAAATCCCTGTTGCCTGACCATTTTTACAATTTGTTGTCTTCCACCGACGCCCTCCTTGTATACCTTTACCTTTCCGGAAGCGAGACAGAGCAGTCCACGCGACTTCTCCCCCTGCTTGAAAATCTGTTGCCCTCTCTTAAAATGAAGGAGTGAATGATTCTCTGCAATTATTTCTTTGTCTTTTTGATTTAATCCCCTGAAAACAGATATCGGACCTTCAAGACATATTTCAATAAACGGATTAGTATATAGCATGAATTCCTTATGTTAAATAGCATGTAAATGTAATAAAAGAATTTAACAAAAGCTAAATTAACATTTTTTAACATATTCAATTACAAGCAGTTGTGTTGGGAATCTGGGAAAGACAAATGGGATTTATCAATTGCTGTCAGTTTTAACTGACGGAAAATAATGTTATTTAATATCTGGCAACAAGTGGCATTCTTCTCCCTGCGCCGAAAGCTTTAGAAGATATCCTTAATACCGGGGGTGCCTGGTATCTCTTATATTCATTGAAATTGATCATCCATATTACTTTAATGACGGTTTTCCTGTCAAATCCATCTGCTATAATACTTTCGGCTGGCTTCTGCAATTCAATGTATTGGTAGAGGATTGCATCAAGTGTGGCATAATCAGGAAGAGAGTCAGAATCGAGCTGATCTGGCCTTAGTTCTGCTGATGGTAGTTTACTGATTATTGCAAGAGGAATTATCTCCGAATTTCTGTTGATATATTCTGCAAGCCTGTAGACATCTGTTTTATATACATCACCTATAACCGACAATCCGCCAGCCATATCACCATACAGGGTTCCATACCCGACCGCAGCCTCACTTTTATTTGAAGTATTCAGAAGTATATTTCCAAACTTATTCGATACTGCCATAAGCAGCACTGCTCTTACCCGGGCCTGAATATTTTCTTCAGTTACATCATTTCCTTTACCGGTAAATAGAGGTGCAAGAACACTCTCGAAGGCAGTGAATGGTTTTTCAATATTGACTATATCATATTGAACCTTAAGTTTGTCAGCAAGCGCAACAGCATCATTTACTGAGTGGTCTGACGAATACCTGGAAGGCATAAGTAATGCTCTGACATTCTTATTTCCAAGTGCTTCTGCTGCCAGACAAAGGCATATTGCGGAGTCGATACCTCCGGAGAGTCCGACAATACTGCTTTTTAAACCAGTCTTCCGGAAATAATCCCTGATGCCTGTAACCAGGGCTTTATGAATCAACTCAACAGGTTCTTGTGTATTATCTTTCGAATTACACTTCGCTGATTTTATTTCATCAATGGAAAATGTTTCAATTGCCTCTTCAAAAAACGGAAGTCTTTTGAAGATATCGCCCCTGTTATTTATGATTAATGATGCTCCGTCAAATATAAGTTCTGTGTTTGCACCTGTTTGATTGACAGTGATTACAGGCAGATTGTATTTAATTGCCTTATTCCTGAAAATATTCTCTTTCGCTTCTGTTTTTGAGTAGGAGAAAGGAGATGCAGAAATATTTATAATGATATCGGGATTTTGTTTAGCAAGTTCCTCCATCGGAGAAACTGTATAAAGACGTGTCTTTTCAAATTCATTATCAAAAGGCTGTTCATCCCAGAGATCCTCACATATTGTAATAGCAAGCCTTATTCCTTTATACGAGAAAACCTGAAAACTCTTTTCCGGTTCAAAATGCCTGTATTCATCAAATATGTCATAAGTAGGAAGAAGTGCTTTATTGGTGCTAAAAATTACTTTTCCATCAGACAGCATCAATGCAGAGTTGTAGAGTTTTTTTCCTTCAGGATTTTTATTGATCATAGGAGATCCTACTATTGCTGCGATCCCAGTGCATTCTTTGGCAATTTCTATGACTGTAAGTTCGCATTTTTCTATAAAATCGTGACGATCGAGCAGATCGAGAGGAGGATAACCTGGAATACAGAGTTCTGAAAAGATAATAAGATCTGATCCTTCTGCCTTTGCTTTATTGATAGCATTACAGATCAGTGATTTGTTTTTTTCAAAGTTTCCGATGTGATAATTCAGCTGAGCGACAGATATTTTCATCACCTTCAGTTAAAAATTAAGACCTATTCTGAAACTTAGCAGCTTATGCGATACCTTATCCTTAAGCTGAGGTTTGTTGTCTTTTGTTATGTCAAGAAAGTTATTCTCAAAATTTAATCCAATTACTACTGCAGTTGTACCGCCTAACGAGTATTCAATCCCGCCTGTAATATGATACGACATATTAAAGATCCTTAGTTCACTTATTGCTTTTTCACCTGAAACGTCAAGTGATGGAATATCAGCTTTTCCTCCTACAACTACCTTGGGATCGAGCCCGAGATCGGTAAAGAAGGTAATATATCCGATCTGGTTCGTTTGCAGTTTTAATCCGATCGGAACTGCGAGGTACTGAATCTTATAGATTACAGGTTTTCCCGGTAAAACTGTTGAACTGAAATTAGTAAATTCCATTATAGTGGTATCGCTGCTTACAAGTCTTCCACCTGCATTCAAAAGGCTTATACCTGTTGAAAAAGAGTAATTTGGTGTGAAGTATTTGTTAAATGTCAGACCAAAATTAAAGCCTGGTCTCGCCCCATCATTTTTTGTCTCTTTAATGTCAGATCCGAACCAGCCAATAACCGGATCAGCATGGACCCCGAAACTAATCCTCTGCTGGGCATTAATCATTCCACCCGGGATTAACAGAAGAAATAAAATGCACAAAACAGTGACTGTTCTGTGTTTCAATGTTTTAACTATTTTCATAATATTGGTTTTTCAATCGTAAAAATAACAAATAATAAGCGAACTTATTGTGTCAGCTCAAAGAGTTACCTGATAATCGAAAAGTTGCTTATTTTTGAATTATGTAAATGGAAACGAAAATGAGAATCCGGATTTCTGTTTTTTTCTTGCTTGTCATTACATTTGGATGTTTATCCTCCTGCAAGAAAAATCATTATAAAGTAAATATATCATCTATCAAAGCAGAGATTAAAATCAAGAGACTTGAAAAAGATCTGTTCAGTCTTAATCCTGTTAAAATTATTGATACAATACCTTTCATCAGGAAGAAATATGGGACATTTCTTCAGCTTTTCAGCTATGTTATAAATACAGGAGATATTAAAGATCCTGCTTTCGGAGATTTCCTTGTCAGGTTTTGTACCGATAAACAGAATAATGATGTCTATTCGCTTACAGCTAAACTTTATCCCGACATTAAAAGTATTGAGCAGGACCTTAGTCAGGCATACAGACATTATCGCTATTATTTCCCCGGGGATAATATTCCGTCTGTATATACCTGTATAACAGGATTTAATAACAGTATCATAACAGGAGATTCTGTTCTTGGCATAGGTCTCGACAGATACCTGGGGGCAGATTGTGAATACTATCCACGGCTGGAAATTTATACATATCTGTCGGCGAGAATGACTCCTGAGAATATTGTTCCCGATTGCATGTATGGTTGGGCAGCTTCTGAGTGGGATTTTTCTTATCTGAAATATCCTGCAGACAACGTATTAAGCGAGATTATCCATGAAGGGAAACTGAAATACTTCCAAAAGTGCATGCTTCCTGATACTCCTGATGAACTAATTTTTGGTTTTAATCCTGAACAGATGAAATTCTGCAGGAATAACGAAAATCAGATGTGGGAGTATCTGATTGAGAACGACCTGTTGTTCAGTACAGATAAATTTACAATCAGAAAACTTACGGGAGAGGCTCCATTCACAAGTTTCTTTACAAATGAATCACCGGGAAAGGCTGCAGTATGGATAGGCTTCAGAATTGTTGAGTCTTACATGATAAAGACAGGAAATTCATTACAGGATCTTATGACATTTACAGATGTACAGAGTATGCTTGAGAAGGCTAAGTACAGTCCGCAATAAAAAACAGGGACATGTCATTACATATCCCTGTTTCTATACTTTGGAAATGCGTTACTATGCAGGATGAATAGCCTCAACCGGGCAAACATCAGCACAGGCACCACAGTCGGTGCAAACATCAGCATCAATTTTATAGATATCTCCTTCTGATATTGCTTCAACAGGACACTCATCGATGCATGTTCCGCAAGCAGTACAATCATCACTAATTTTGTAAGCCATTTTATTGATTTTTGATTTGGTTAATTACGTTAAGTGCACAAAATTACCTTTATTTTTCAAATTGAAAAATAAACTTGATAAATATATCATCATAATATTTATTAGAAGTTCGGTAATTGTTATTTCTCACTAAGTCGCGAAAACGTAAAGCATTAATCATCAGTGGTTTAGATATGATTCTCAGAAGTCAAGGCTGAACGAAAGATAGAAAATCCTGGGAAGGATATAATTGTTCTCTATTCCCCATGCCCAGTCAGCCCTGATAAAATAGCCAAATAGCTGGGCCCTGGCGCCGGCGCCAAATCCTGCGACAATCGGCTCTCTGTTCGAATCGAGCGTAACGGTTACCGGCCCGTTTGAAATTACTTCTGTATCGTATCCGTTTTCACCAGACCAGGGTGATTTCCCTGACCATGCGGTACCTAAATCGCCGAATCCTACAACCTGAAGGCTGTTAAGAAAATTTGACCGGAGAGGATGACCAGCAAAATACCTTACAAAGGGCCATCTCAGCTCGCTGTTAATAAGTGCAAAATTATTACCGTTCCTGACATTTTGGGTGAATCCCCTCATGTTTGTAGCAAGTGCCTGAAATCCGTAATTTACATTTGGAGTTACAGGTATTGATTTATCGAACATATCGTATTTATTAAAAAGATAGCCCATCCAGTTATCAACTCCGCCAAGATAGTAGATCAGTTTTGTCGGACCGAATGAGCTGCTTGCAGCAAATCTGTTGGCCCAGATGAGTTCTCTGTGGATTCTTATGTATTTTCTGAAATCTGCACCAACAACAAACATATCGGTTTTTCTTTGAGTAAGCTCTTTATAATACTCACCGAATATTTTGAATCTTGTACCAAAATAAATATTTACAGCTCTCTTACGGGTGTTATCATAGATGATTTCACCTTTCAGGCTGGCCCAGTGCTGAGTGCTGTTTTTATCGTTAAGTGTTGCAATGTCCTGAGCAACAA
>Ga0113563_10001021_pt1 | contig 15141 bp, 14 predicted proteins | sample Mud3Dept3metaG_FD_80117 | JGI IMG/M metagenome (GOLD analysis project Ga0113563, IMG submission 80117) | Freshwater wetland microbial communities from Ohio, USA, analyzing the effect of biotic and abiotic controls - Mud 3 Core 4 Depth 3... | ecosystem: Environmental > Aquatic > Freshwater >...
AATTACACGGCCACCACCGAGAAGACTCCCGAACCATCTCAGGGGTGAGGTCGATGGCGCCGCTGCATGTCGTCGTCACGGGAGCCGCTGGGTTTATCGGCTCGCACCTCTGCGAGCGGCTGATCGCGCAGGGGCACCGGGTCACCGGCGTCGACTCGTTCGACACGTATCTCTATCCGGCCGAAGTGAAGCGCGCCAACGCCGCCGAGCTCGCGAAGCTGCCGTCCGACCGGTTCCAGCTCGTCACCGCCGACATCTGCGATCGCGCAGCGATCGCGGGGGTACTCACCAGTGACGTCCATGTTGTCTGCCACCTCGCGGCCCTTGCCGGGGTCCGGCCTTCGCTGGCCGAGCCGCTGCGGTACTTGCGCACCAACATCGAGGGCACCGGCGTGATCATCGAGCAGATGCGCGCCGTCGGGGTGCGCCGGCTGGTCTTCGCTTCGTCTAGCTCGGTCTATGGCGCCAAGCCCGGCACCGACGTCGCCGCGTTCCGCGAGGACGATCCGTGCCTCCGCCCGGCTTCGCCATACGCCGCTACCAAGCGGATGAACGAGCTGCAGCTGTCGGCGTATCGCGATCTGTTCGGGCTCGGCGTGTTCGCGTTGCGCTTCTTCACGGTGTATGGACCGCGCCAACGCCCCGACATGGCGATCCACAAGTTCGTACGCGCGATCTCGAGTGGCGTTCCCATCAGCGTCTTCGGGAACGGCACATCGCGACGCGACTACACGTTCATCGATGACATCGTCAGCGGAACCGTCGCCGCAATCGAGCGGGTCGAGCCCGAACGCTATGAACTGTTCAATCTCGGGGGAACGGCAACCATCTCGCTGACCGAGCTCGTCGAGACCATCGAACGAATCGTCGGCACCACCGCGGTGATCGATCGTCAGCCCAACCAGCCGGGCGACGTGCCGATCACCTACGCGAACATCGATCGCGCCCGAGCGATCCTCGGGTACACACCGACGACGCGCATCGAAGATGGCATTGCCACATTCTGGGACTGGTTCCGACGACATAGCCCCTTACAAACCCCACGTTAGATCATTCATCAATGGAGCTGACCGTGAATACGAATCCAGCGACGTCGTCGTGGAGCGGACCACTCGCGACGGCAGCAGCGTCCGTCGCGCTTGCCGCAGCGGAGTTGGGGACCTCGCAGTGGGCCTCGGTGGTACGTGCGTGGTGCGTGCCGTACCTGTTCCAGGGAATGGAGGAGGTGTTCAAGAACGACGCGGATCCGGCGCTCGGGTTGCAGCTCATGTTGGACCGCCTCACCACGACTCTGAGAACGTCAGCAGCGTCGGGATTCGGTGCATTGAGCACACCCGCGGGCAAGCGCGAGCAAGGTACGCCCGTCGAACAAGTCACCGGAGAACACTACGGTCGACTGTTCCGCGAGTTCAGCAAGGAATCATTCGCGTCGGAACCTGCGCGTCTGCTGAACGAGCGTCTCACACGCAATGACGTCACGCTGCCTGACTTGAAGACCGCTCGCGTCCTCGATGCGGGTTGCGGAGGTGGGCGCTACTCGGTTGCGTGGCACTTGCTGGGTGCGAAGGACGTGCTTGGCGTGGACCTGTCTGAGCCGGGCATCGCAGATGCACGCGCGCGCGCTGACGCGATGAAGCTGCATGGCGTGCGGTTCGAGCACGCGGATGTAGTCGAACTTCCGCTCGAGCGAGACAGCTTTGACGTCGTGTTTTCCAATGGTGTCCTGCACCACACGCGGGACTGGGCGCGCGGCATCCAAGGCTTGGTGTCGGTGCTGAAGCCTGGCGGGCTTGGGTGGCTCTACCTGATCGAGAACCCCGGTGGATATTTCTGGGATGTCATCGACCTTGCGCGACAGGTCATGACGAACGAAGTCCACGAGCAGGCGCGCGTAGCAGTTGCCATGCTTGGCATCCCTGCAAATCGGGTGTTCTACATGCTGGATCACGTGATGGTGCCAATCAATCTCCGGCTCACAAGCGAGGAGATCACCGGCGAGCTTCGCAAGGCCGGCGCAAGAGACATCCGCCGGCTGACGCGCGGCACCGACTTTGATCGCGTCGAACGGATCTACCAGCGCGACCCCTACGCAACCGAGAAGTATGGAGTCGGCGAGCATCGATTCATCTTCACAAAGTAGCTCCGATTTCCGATGTCCCAGGCTCCAGTTCCCTCGCTCCCCATCCACGTATGACGACGAGCACACGCCCGCTCGTCTCGATCATGTTGCCGTGCTTCAACGCGGAGGACACGCTGCCTCTCGCTCTTGCATCCGTCGCCGCGCAGTCGCTCGGCGACTGGGAATGCGTATGCCTCGACGATGGCTCGACAGATCGCACGTGGCAGCTCCTGAGTGACACCTCCCGACGCGATCCGCGGTTCCGCGTCGAGCGGTTCACCGAGAATCGGGGGCGCGGCGCCGCTCGCCAGCGCATCCTCGAGCTCACGCGAGGCGAGTACCTCGCGTTCCTTGATGCGGACGACTGGATGTACCCGGAGCGCCTCGCTCGCGAGGTGCGCTGGCTGGAAGCGGACGCCAGGATCGCCGCAGTCAGCGCCTGCGCTGCGGTGACTGATGGTCCCGACCGCCTCGTTGGCGTACAGCGTCCGCGTGCACCGCATGCGCTGCCGGTCGTCGCGATGTTTGATCGCCCTGTGCCACCACCCCTCGTGTTTCCAACCTCGATGATCCGGACCGACCTCGCGCGATCGACCGGTTTCGATCCGACGTTTCGCCGATCACAGGACTCCGATTTTCTGATCCGGGCGCTGCTCGGCAAGCACTACGCCCTTGGCTCCGAGATCCTGTATGCCTACTCGCAGGCGAGCGCAGCAAACCTCGAACGAACACTCGAGGGCTATCGCTACCGAATGCGATCTCACCTGCGACACTGGCAAGACCATCCGATACGGGTCATGCGGACTCTCTCCGAGACAGGCGCGAAGATTCTAGCGTACCGCGCCGCTGGGCTGTTCGGGATGGATAGCTCGCTGATCAATCGACGATGGAGCTCCTTCGACGACGAGATGCTGGGTGGGTTCACCGCGGCCCTCGCGCATGTTCGGGCGGCCGCAACAGCGCTGTTCGATTCGGATCACCCCACGACCGGAAGTCGATAACATGTGCGGAATCGTCGGAGAGCTACGTCTCGACGGGGCCAACGTGGATCGCGAACGGCTGCGGATCGCGCGTGACTGTCTGACCCATCGCGGACCAGATGATGCCGGGATCCACGTCGAGGGACGATTGGGCCTCGCTCACCGACGGCTCGCGATCATCGACCTGTCCGATGCGGGCAGGATGCCGATGTCCAACGAGACCGGCGACGTATGGGCCGTGTTCAACGGCGAGATCTACAACTTCGTTGCGCTGCGAACCGAGCTCGAGACACACGGCCACGTGTTCCGCAGTCATACCGATAGCGAAGTCGTCGTGCATGCCTACGAGCAGTGGGGCACCGACAGCTTCGCTCGGTACGAGGGGATGTTCGCGCTCGCGATCTGGGACCGCAACGCGCGTCGCCTCGTGCTCGCGCGCGACATCGCGGGTGAGAAGCCGCTCTACTACTTCCACAAGCCCAACAAGGTCCTCCTGTTCGCGTCGACGATCAGCCCGCTCCTGTCGTCGCCCGAGGTCCCTCGCACGGTCGATCCAGAGTCGCTGCGCCTGTATGCCGAGTTTGGCTTCGTGCCAGAGGCCCGGTCGATCATCGACGGCGTCCAGAAGGTGGAGCCCGGCACCTTCGTCGTGTTCGAGGATGACCGCGCACCGCACCGGCATACCTACTGGAGCTTCCAGGACGCGGTCCTCGATCGGCGGCCGGAGCGCGAGGTCACGATCGAGCAGGCTACCGACCATCTCCACGAGCTGCTGCGCTCGGCCGTGCGATCGAGACTCGTCTCGGATGTCCCGCTCGGCGCCTTCCTGTCGGGCGGCGTCGATTCGAGCCTCGTCGTCGCGCTGATGGCGGAGACGAGCGCACGCACCGTGCGGACGTTCACGATCGGCTTCCGCGATGCCGCGTTCGACGAGAGCGAGTATGCGCATCGTGTGGCCAGGCATCTCGGGGTCGAGAACACGACGATGGTGCTGTCACCCTCCGATGTGTTGCGCGAGCTCGATGCGATCACCCGCGCGTTCGACGAACCCATGGCGGACTACTCGGCGCTGCCAAGCCTGGCCGTTGCACGACTCGCGCGCAGGCACGTCACGGTGGCACTCACCGGAGACGGCGCCGACGAGGCGTTCGGCGGATACCGATACTACGGCGCCACGCGTCTGTTCGAGACGATGTCGTCGCTCGTTCCGCGAACCATCCGAGGGCAGATCGCGAGAGCGGCGGCGCTCGTACCCAACCCGCGCATCCGGAGGGCACTCGCTCGGTCCGGATCGATCGATGCAGCGGCCTACTTCGGTCTCAGTGGCTTCTATCGCGGTGCCACGGCGAGCTCTGGGCTGCATCACATCTTCCAAGGCGGTACTCACCGCCGCTCTCCCGCGGACACGGTCGCGGAGTTCGTCCGCTCGTTCCCCCATCTGCGGCCCACCGAGGCCGGCATGTTGTGGGACGCGACCCACACGCTTCCAGGCGCCTGGTTGGCCAAGGTCGATCGAACGACGATGGCAGTCGGCCTCGAGGCGCGCGCGCCGTTTCTCGATCGGCGGGTCCTCGAGTACGCCTTCCAGCTTCCGCTCGATCATCGCGTGCGGGGGAACCAGAAGAAGATCGTGCTCCGTCGCGTGCTGTCGCGCTACCTGCCGACCGAGCTGATCGAACGCCCGAAGCAAGGCTTCACCGCACCGATGCGAACCTGGTTCGCGAACGAGCTTCACGCCGAGTTGCATGATCGCCTATCGCCGGCGCGCGTCGCGCGATTCGGTGTCTTCGACCCGGAGGGTGTACAGACGCTCCTCCGTGACCAAGCGAGTGGACGTGCGGATCACACCCAGCTGCTGTGGGCGCTGTTTCACCTCGATCGGTGGTTCGAGGCGTACATCGAGAGGCCTCATCGCAATTGACTCGGGGCGTGACCGCGTCGATCTCTACGCGGTCCTTACGGCCGGTTGGATCTCGGCTATGCTCTACCCTGCGCTTGGCAACCATCTATGAGCGCCTCGCTTCGCAACATGATCCGGTTCCCCACCGTTGCCCGCGGAATGGGCTGCGTGATCGTTGGGGAGGTCGCGCAGTCGCATGATGGCAGCCTTGGACTGGCTCACGCCTTCGTCGATGCAATCGCAGACGCCGAGGCAGATGCCGTCAAGTTCCAGACGCACATCGCGGCCGCCGAGAGCACTCCGGGGGAACCGTGGCGGGTGAAGTTCAGCAAGCAGGACACCTCTCGCTACGACTACTGGAAGCGGATGGAGTTCACCGAGGCACAGTGGCGCGGCCTCAAGGACCATGCCGAGGAACGGGGCCTGCTGTTTCTCAGCTCGCCGTTCTCGCTCGAAGCGGTCGAGCTGTTGTCGCGCCTGGAGATCGCCGCCTGGAAGATCGCCTCTGGTGAGGTCAGCAACCTGATGCTCCTGGAGGCGATCGCGAGGACCAAGCGGCCGATGCTGTTGTCCTCGGGCATGAGCAACCTGCGCGAGCTCGATGCAGCCGTGGCACTCATCCGCGCCGCAGGCGTCCCGTTTGGCGTCATGCAGTGCACGTCGATGTATCCCTGTCCGCCCGACAAGGTCGGCCTCGGACTGCTCGAGACCTATCGCGCACGGTACGGCTGCCCGGTCGGTCTGTCCGACCATTCCGGAACGATCTACGCCGGGCTCGCCGCCGCCACGCTGGGCTGCGACATCCTGGAGATCCACGTCGCGTTCTCGCGCGAGATGTTCGGACCCGACGTCCCGTCGTCAGTAACCACGACCGAGCTGCGCCAGCTGGTCGAGGGCATCCGGTTCATCGAGGCCATGCGTGCCGCCGAAGTGGACAAGGACGCGATGGCCGAGGAACTGTCGCCGTTGCGCGCCCTGTTCACCAAGAGCGTCGTGGTCCGCCAGACCTTGTCCGCGGGGACCGTGCTCCAGCTCGAGCACCTCACGGCCAAGAAACCGGGCACGGGCATCCCGGCCGCCAACCTGCGCGACCTCGTGGGCCGCAAACTGTGCCGCGAGGTGTCGGCCGATGCCTTGCTCAGCGAGAGTGACCTGGAGAACGTGACGTGAAGAAGCGCAGCATCTGTGTCGTGATCACCGCTCGTCCGAGCTACAGCCGGATCAAGACGGCGCTGACCGCGATCCAAGAGCATCCGGCGCTCGAGCTCAAGCTCGTAGTCGCCGCGTCCGCGCTGCTCGATCGCTATGGCAACGCCGTCAACGTGATCGAAAAGGACGGCTTCAAGATCACCGAGCGCGTCTTCATGGTGCTGGAGGGCGAGAGCCCGACCTCGATGGCCAAGACGACCGGCCTCGGAATGCTCGAGCTCGCGACGGTCTTCGACAACCTGAAGCCCGACGTCGTGGTGACCGTCGCCGACCGCTACGAGACGATCGCGACCGCGGTCGCAGCCTCGTACATGAACATTCCGCTCGCACACGTGCAGGGGGGCGAGGTGTCCGGATCGATCGATGAGAAGGTCCGCCACGCGGTGACCAAGCTCGCCGACCTCCACTTCGTCTCCACCAAGCTGGCTGCCGAACGAGTGAAGAAGATGGGGGAGGATCCGTCGACCGTGTACTGCACGGGTTGTCCATCGATCGATCTCGCGGCCGAGATTCTGCCGTCGCCGTCGCTCGACTTCGATCCATTGGGCAAGTACGGCGGCGTTGGCCCCGACCTTGACCTTTCGAAGGGCTATGCCGTCGTGATGCAGCATCCCGTGACGACCGAATATCAGCTCGCTCGCAAGCACGTCACGGAGACGCTTCGTGCGTCACGAGAGGTCGGCGTTCCGACGTTGTGGTTCTGGCCGAACGTCGACGCTGGATCAGATGGGACCTCGACCGGCGTGCGCGCGTTCCGCGAGAACGAGAAGCCGACGAACATTCGGTTCTTCAAGAACATGGAACCGTCGGACTTTCTGCGGTTGATCTACAACTCACGCTGTCTGATCGGGAACTCGAGCGTCGGAATCCGCGAGGCTTCGTTCCTCGGAGTCCCGGTTGTCAACGCTGGTTCGCGCCAGGGCGGTCGCGAGCGAGGCGCGAACGTCATCGATGTCGGTTATCACCAGGGCGAGATCGCAAGCGCGATGCGTCGACAGCTCGACCAAGGGCGCTACGCGAGCGACCGCACGTATGGAGAGGGCGATGCTGGTACGCGTATCGCCGACTTGCTCGCTACAGTCCCGCTCACAGTCCACAAGCGGCTGGCCTACTGATGGAAGTTCTCGGCGTCGTCACCGCGCGCGGTGGATCAAAGGGTGTTCCCCGCAAGAATATCCGTCTGCTCGGTGGCAAGCCGTTGCTGACTTGGACCGCCGAGGCAGCGATGTCCGCGCGAAGCCTCACGAAGGTGGTCCTCTCGACGGACGACGAGGAGATCGCCGCAGTTGGAAGAGCGGCGCACCTCGACGTCCCGTTCATGCGTCCGGCCGAGCTCGCGCAAGATCGCACGCCGACGTTGGCGGTCCTGCAGCACACGCTGCGTTGGTTCGAGGAGCGGGGCGAACACTACGACGCAGTTTGTTTGCTGCAGCCGACGAACCCACTGCGTACCGCGGCCACGATCGATGCCTGCATCGCAAAGCTTGTAGAGACGGGCGCGGACGCAGTTGTCACCGTGTTGCCCGTCCCGGCCGAGCACAACCCGCACTGGGTCTACTTCGCAGCCGCCAATGGTGAGCTCCGTCTCGCGACCGGCGAGGCCGAGCCTATTTCGCGACGCCAGGATCTTCCCACGGCCTTCCACCGGGAAGGCTCGGTCTACGTCACACGGCGCGACGTGCTGATCGAGCAGAACAGCTTGTATGGTGCGCGTGTGATCGGCTTCGAAGTCGACCCGTCGGCGAGCGTCAATATCGACTCGATCGAGGACTGGGCACGCGCCGAGGCCCTCGTAGGCCACCGAGCGTAAGTCGGATGTGTGGGATTGCCGTCATCGCTGGCTCGAACGACGCCGAGAACACGGTCGAGCGGATGATCAAGCGCATGCGCCATCGTGGGCCCGACGGGGAAGGCACCTGGACGGATCGCGCGAATAGCGTCGCCCTCGGTCAGTGTCGGCTGAGCATCCTCGACCTCTCTGCGCAGGGTCGCCAGCCGATGACCAGCGCCGATGGTCGCTACGTCCTCACCTACAATGGGGAGGTCTACAATTACCGGGAGCTCCGGGAGGAGCTCGCCGACTACCCCTATCGGTCGCAGACGGACACCGAGGTCGTGCTCGCCGCCTGGGCGCGGTGGGGCGAGGACTGCCTCGATCGGCTGGTCGGGATGTTCGCGTTCGTGATCTGGGATACGCGCGCACGCAGGCTCACCGCTGTGCGCGATCGGTTCGGCGTCAAGCCGCTGTATCTCGCCTCGCTCGCAGGTGGCGGACTCGCGCTCGCGAGCGAGATCAAGGCGCTGCACACCGCGGGTGTGCCGGCCGCCCCAGATCCGGTCGCGTGGTCGACGTATCTGACGACCGGCCTCCATGATCATTCGACTCGCACGTTCTGGAGCGGGGTGTCGGCAGTCCCGGCAGGCACGATCCTGCGCTGGGAAGCCGACCAGACTCCGATGATCCACCGTTGGTACGATCTCGCTGCGCGAGTCGGTCAAGAGCTGGATCCCCGCAGCGAAGCCACGGTTCGCGACGAGTACCTCGCGCTCCTGCAAGACAGCGTGCGCCTGAGGTTTCGATCGGATGTCCCGGTTGGGATCAACCTCTCCGGTGGTCTCGATTCGTCGACGCTCCTCGGCGCCGTGCACGCAGTGCAGGGACCGGACAGCGACGTGAAGGCGTTCACATTCGTCTGCGGCGACGAGCGGTACGACGAGTTGCCCTGGGTGCAGGGAATGCTCGAGCACACGAGGCATCCGCTGATCACATCCACGCTTCGATCGGAAGAGGTTCCTGCGCTGGCAGCGGGCGCGTGGGAGGCACAGGAGGAGCCGTTTGGCGGACTGCCGACTCTCGCGTACGGAAAGCTCTTCGAGAGTGCGCGTGCCGAAGGAGTCCTTGTCCTTCTCGACGGACAAGGCATGGACGAGCAGTGGGCTGGCTACGACTACTACCGATCAGCCGCCGACGATGAGCGGCCCGTGCCGATCGTGCAGGGCGCACGCGATCCGGCGGTTCGTCCGGACTGCCTCGCCCCGTCCTTCACGCGGCTCGCGGAGCCATTCACGTCGCCGGCTCCATTTCCGGATCGACTGCGCAACCTCCAGCTCCGGGATGCGCTGCACACCAAGATCCCGCGCGCACTTCGCTTCAATGATCGAGTGTCGATGGCCGCGTCAACGGAGCTGCGCGAGCCCTTCCTGGATCACCGTCTGTTCGAGCTCGCGCTGCGGCAGCCCGCAGAGCGCAAGATCCGGGGGGGCGTCGGCAAGTACATGCTCCGAGAGCTGACGGCCACGCTGGTCCCCGCGGGGCTTCGGCTGGCGCCGAAACGCCCGGTACAGACCCCCCAGCGCGAATGGCTGCGCGGACCCTTGCGCGCGTGGGCACACGCGCAGATCGAGGCAGGGCTCGCAGCCCATGCCGAATGGTTCGATGCGACGGCGGTCCGCCAGGCGTGGGACAAGTATGTTGCGGGCGAGGGCGACAACAGTTACTGGGTCTGGCAGTGGCTCTCGGTGGGGCACGCAGCGCAACGAGGAGGTTTGTCATGAAGGTCGTCATTCTTGCCGGCGGCCTCGGCACGCGGATCAGCGAGGAGACGCAGGTCCGGCCGAAGCCGATGGTCGAGCTCGGCGGCAAGCCGATCCTCTGGCACATCATGAAGATCTACTCCCACTGGGGGTTCAACGACTTCGTGGTCTGCCTCGGCTACCGCGGGTACATGATCAAGGAGTACTTCGCGAACTACTTCGTCCATACGTCAGACCTGACCTTCGACCTCGCGGAGAACCGGGTCGAGGTTCACGAGCGTCACTCGGAGCCGTGGCGCGTCACCCTCGTCGATACGGGGGACCAGACGCAGACCGGCGGCCGCCTCAAGCGGGTCCGGAAGTACCTCGGGGACGAGGACTTCTGCTTCACCTACGGCGATGGCCTGAGCAACGTGAACGTGCGCGAGCTCGTCGACTTTCATCGCGCGCAAAAGTGCATCGCCACCATCACGACCGTCCAGCCTCCCGGTCGCTTCGGCATGCTGACCTTGGAGGACCGGAAGATCACCGGCTTCCAGGAGAAGCCCCAGGGCGATGGCTCGTGGATCAACGGCGGCTTCTTCGTGCTGCGCCCGGAGGCGGTCGACTACATCGTCGACGACACGACGATCTGGGAGCGCCAGCCCCTCGAGCGGCTCGCGGCCGAAGGCCAGCTCTCGGCGTTCGTCCACAAGGGGTTCTGGCACCCGATGGACCATCTGCGTGACAAGATCTTGCTCGACGAGCTCTGGGCGTCAGGCAAGGCCCCCTGGAAGGTCTGGGAGTGAACCCGAGCTTCTGGCAAGGACGCCGGGTCCTCGTCACCGGACACACCGGCTTCAAGGGCTCGTGGCTCACGCTCTGGCTGGCCGAGCTCGGCGCGAAGGTCACCGGCTACGCGCTGCCGCCGGTCGGGACGACGAACCTGTTCGAGCAAGCCCGCGTCGGGGACAAGGTCGAATCCGTCGTCGCCGACATCCGCGATGCCGAGCGACTGCTCCAGGTCATGCGCGATGCGCAACCCGAGGTCGTGCTCCATCTGGCGGCGCAGTCCCTGGTGCGCGCCTCGTACGACGCACCTGTCGAGACCTTCAGCGTGAACGTGATGGGGACGACCCACGTCCTCGAAGCAACCCGTCACGTGCCGTCGGTTCGCTCGGTCGTCATCGTGACCACCGACAAGTGCTACGAGAATCGCGAGTGGGTGTGGGGCTATCGCGAGGGAGACAGCCTCGGTGGACTCGACCCGTACTCGGCGAGCAAGGCGTGCGCAGAGCTCGTCACCTCCGCGTACCGGCGTTCGTTCTTCGCGACCCGGCCGATCGGCATCGCCTCAGTTCGCGCCGGCAACGTGATCGGCGGCGGTGACTGGGCCACCGACCGGATCGTGCCCGATATCATCCGAGCCGCTCTCGTGGGCGAGTCCGTGCTCGTGCGCAACCCGGCCAGCACGCGCCCGTGGCAGCACGTGCTCGATGTCCTGCACGGCTATCTCGTGCTCGCCGAGCGCCTGGCCGGGGATCCCACGCGGTTCGCCGACGCATGGAACTTCGGGCCCGCGCCCGACGATGTGCGAGCGGTCCGGGACCTCGCCGAGACCATCTGTTCACGGTGGGGTGCCGGCGCTCGCTGGCATCACGAGGCCGTCGAGCAACCCCACGAGGCGCGGGCGCTGACCCTCGACTCGACGAAGGCCCGGACCGCGCTCGGGTGGCGACCCACGCTCGCCTTCGAGTCCGCGGTCCACTGGACGGTCGACTGGTACAAGGCCCACCGCGACGCGGCGGACCTCGCGGTGACCACGCTGGACCAGGTCCGGCGCTTCCAGGAGCTCGCGCTGTGAACTGTCGCTTCTGTTCTCGACCCCTTCGCCACTCGTTCGTGGATCTCGGCATGCAGCCGCTCTCGAACGCCTACGTCGACCCGGCGCGCGCCGAGGCGATGGAGCCGTTCTATCCGCTGCATGCTCGCGTGTGCGAGGACTGCTTCCTCGTTCAACTCCCGGAGTTCGAGTCGCCGGCGCACATCTTCTCCGACTACGCGTACCTGTCATCGGTCTCGAAGAGCTGGCTCGAACACTGCGATCGCTTCGCCGAGACGATGCGCGAGAGGCTCCAGCTGAGCGGCGCGGATCTCGTCGTCGAGGTCGCGAGCAACGACGGCGGCCTGCTGCGGTGCTTCCAGAGCCGTGGCCTGAAGGTCCTCGGGATCGAGCCTGCCGCCAATGTTGCGGAGATCGCACGGAGCGCTGGCGTCGAGACGACCGCGCGGTTCTTCGGGCTCGAGCTCGCGACGGAGCTCAAGCGCGACGGCCTGTCGCCACGGTTGCTCGTCGGCAACAACGTGCTCGCACACGTTCCCGACCTGAACGACTTCGTGCGCGGCCTGCAACACCTGATCGCCCCGAACGGTGTGGTGTCCCTGGAGTTCCCCCACCTGCTGCGCCTGATGGAAGGCAATCAGTTCGACACGATCTATCACGAGCACTTCTCGTACCTGTCGCTGCTGACGGTCAGCAGAGTGTTCGCTCACCACGGCCTGCGTGTGTTCGACGTGCTCGAGCTCCCGACCCATGGCGGCTCGCTGCGCGTGCTCGCGTGCAACGCGGATTGCGCGGAGCACGCAATGACCGCACGGGGCAGCATCGTCCTCGACGCTGAGCGGGCCGCGGGCCTCACGAGCATGGCGGCGTACGAAGCGTTCTCGCGCCAGGTCCACGAGACCAAGCGAAAGCTGCTCGAGTTCCTGATCCGGGAGAAGCGTGCAGGCAAGAGGATCGTCGGCTACGGCGCGCCCGCCAAGGGCAACACGCTGCTCAACTACTGCGGCATCCGCGAGGACTTCGTCGACTTCACGGTCGATCGCAATCCGCTCAAGCAAGGCAAGCTGCTGCCCGGGACGCGGATTCCTGTCCGCAAGCCCGAGGCCCTCGCCGAGGCGCGACCTGACTTCGTGCTGATCCTTCCGTGGAACATCCAGGCGGAGATCGTCGAGCAGCTCTCGTTCGTCCGAGAGTGGGGCGGGCAGTTCATCGTTCCGATCCCGGAGGTCCGCGTCGTCTGATGAAGTTCGTCGCGACACCGCTTGCCGGCGCGTTCGTGCTGGAGGTCGACCGCCACGACGACGACCGTGGGGGCTTCGCGCGGATCTACTGCGCGCGCGAGTTCACAGAGCACGGGCTCGACGCTCGGATCGCGCAGAGCAGCCTGTCATGGAACACCGCGCGGGGGACCCTGCGCGGCCTGCACTACCAGGTCGCTCCGCACGCGGAGTCGAAGACAGTCCGGGTCGTGGCCGGCGCGATCTTCGACGTGATGGTCGATCTGCGGGAAGAGTCGCCCACCCGTGGGCAGTGGTTCAGCACCGAGCTCTCTGCAGCGAATGGTCGGGCGCTGCACATCCCGGCCGGGTTCGCGCATGGCTTCCTCACGCTCGCCGACGACAGCGTGGTGCACTACCAGATCAGCGACTTCTACGTGCCCGACGCCGGGCGCGGGATCCGATGGAACGATCCGCAAATCGCAATCGCCTGGCCATTCGCACCCACGTGCATCAGCGATCGCGATCGCGAGTTGCCGTACATGGCGACGACATGACGGCGCCGCTCGCTGGTTGGATCCTTTGGGGTGCGGCGGGACACGCACGCGTGCTCCGCGAGACCCTCGCGAGCGAGGCGGCACCGCTCGTCGCCGTGTTCGACAACGCGCCCGACCTCGTCGCACCGTTCTCGGACGTGCCGTTGTATCGCGGACGAGCGGGCTTCGAGGCCTGGCGACGAGCGGCGACCGGGTCGTACGGGTTCCTCGTCGCGATCGGTGGCGCACATGGGGCCACGCGCTGCGAGCTCCACCACTGGCTGACGGCAGGGGGCCTGATCCCTCTCACGGCGATCCATCGCACCGCGTTCGTCGCGCACACGGCGCGGATCGGTGCCGGCAGTCACGTCCTGGCACAGAGTGCGGTCTGCGTCGAGGCCCAGCTCGGCGAGCAGTGCATCGTCAACACGGGCGCCACCGTCGACCACGAGTGCCGCCTGGGGGCTGGCGTCCACGTCGCGCCCGGGGCACACCTCGCCGGCCTGGTCGAGGTCGGTGACCATGCGTTTGTCGGCGTCGGAGCCAGCGTCTTGCCGAGGATCCGGATCGGGGCACGCGCCGTGATCGGTGCAGGTGCCGTGGTCACCGCCGACGTTCCCGACGACACGACCGTGGTCGGGATCCCGGCCCGTCCGCTCGAACGAAAGTCTCCATGACATCTCAGCGCATCCCGATCGCAGGTCCGTGGATCACGCAACGCGAGATCGACTACGTGGCCGATGCCACGGCGAACGCCTGGTACGGCGCGGCGAACATGTATCACGAGCGGTTCGAGCGGGCCTTCGCGGCCCACCTCGGCGTGCGCCACACCATGGCCCTTCCGTCGTGCACCTCGGGGCTCCATCTCGCGCTCGCCGCGCGCGGGATCGGTCCCGGCGACGAGGTGATCGTTCCCGACATCACGTGGATCGCGAGCTGCGCGCCGATCTCGTACGTCGGAGCAACGCCGGTATTTGCCGATGTCGATCCGCAGACCTGGTGTCTCTCCGCGGAGACGGTCGAGCGGTGTCTGACACCGAAGACCCGGGCCGTGATCCCGGTCGACCTCTACGGTCATCCGGCGGACTACGATGGCATCAACGAGCTCGCGCGGCTCCACGATCTGTTCGTGATCGAGGACGCGGCCGAAGCCGTCGGCGCGACCTACCATGGCCGCCCGGCCGGCAGCCTCGGGCATGTCGGTGTGTTCAGCTTCCACGGATCGAAGACCTTGACGACCGGGGAAGGCGGGTTGCTTGCGACCGACGACACCAAGCTGTTCGAGCGCGCCGCGTTCCTGCGCGACCACGGCCGGCAGCCCGGCGACGTGTTCTTCTTCAATCGCGAGGTCGCGTTCAAGTACAAGATGAGCAGCATGCAGGCCGCGCTCGGCCTCGCGCAGCTCGAGCGGCTCGACGAGCTGATGGCGCGCAAGCGGCAGATCTTCGGCTGGTATCGCGAGCGGCTCGCCGGCGTGCCCGGCCTCTCGCTGAACTACGAAGCACCCGGCACCACCAACGCCTACTGGATGGTCACGATGCTGTGGGAGCCCGGCGTGCTGCCGGACAAGGCTGCGACCATGCGCGAGCTCGCCGACCGGGGAATCGATACGCGCCCCTTCTTCCACCCGCTCAGCGCGATTCCCGCGTACGCGAGCGCCCCCGACGCCGAGCGCGCTGCCCGCGAGAATGTGGTCGCGTACTCGATCACGAATCGTGCGCTCAACCTTCCCTCGGCGCTGATGCTCGAGGAAGGCCAGGTCGAGCGCGTGTGTGCTGCGATCCGCTCGCTGCTCGGCTAGCGGCGCGAGAGCCGCGAGATCCG
>Ga0113563_10001022_pt1 | contig 15140 bp, 13 predicted proteins | sample Mud3Dept3metaG_FD_80117 | JGI IMG/M metagenome (GOLD analysis project Ga0113563, IMG submission 80117) | Freshwater wetland microbial communities from Ohio, USA, analyzing the effect of biotic and abiotic controls - Mud 3 Core 4 Depth 3... | ecosystem: Environmental > Aquatic > Freshwater >...
CGCTGATGACGGCGCTGGGTACCAGTAACAATTGTCAGTCCCATTTCTTTGGCCTTCAACGCAGTTGCCATGACTGACCTTGCGCCAACAGGGTCGACGCAAACCGGTTTCTCGGCAAAAATATGTTTGCGTGCCGCAACAGCCGCCGCAAGTATCTCCGGTCTGAAGTACGGAGGAGTAGCTGTAAGAATGATATCAACACCCGAGTCGATCACTTTCTGGGCAGCGTCAAACCCAACAAAGCAATTTTCCTCGGGCACTACCTGCCCTTTTTGTTTCAGAATACCTTCCCTGCACCGGTCAAGACGATCTCTGAATGTATCGCCCAGTGCAGTGATCTGAAGGTTCGGTCCGGCATTGAGGAAGTTAATTGCAGCGCCAGATCCGCGACCGCCACAGCCTATCAGTCCGGCTTTAAGAACAGGGCCGTCTGGAGCTTGATCAAGGAAGGTTCCCAGGTCAACTGGCTTAAAAACTTTAGCTTTACCGCTGCTGCAGCCTGTAATGATTGCAGGGGCAACGACGCCAGCAGCTCCGACAGTTGCAGCTGTGCCCAGAAATTTACGTCTCGAAATACTTGTTTTTTTCATTTTGATCAGATTTAAGAAGTTAAAATTTATAGTTTTCCTGTTTTTTCATCAAATTCACATACAACCCTGAATCCAACATTGAAGCAATCGGAATACCACCAGATGCTTTTCGGGATTTGCGGATCCGTCTTAAGCCATGCTTCGGTACGGGTATAATCACGCGCAGCACTGCGGAGAGCACCGGCCATATCCATAAAGGATCCCCCCCTGACCACATGCTCCTCTCCCGACTCAGGTCCCTTCGGGTCCGAAAGGGCTTCTTCCTCATAAAGGGAGTATGCATCCGGCCGGTACCAGTCGGCGCAGAATTCGGCAACATTGCCCAGCATATTCTTCAAACCAAAAGGATTGGGTTTTACCCTGTCATGCGTTTGCGTCTTTGCCTGACTGTTGGTTTTAAAGATAACATAGGAATTTATTATTGTAGTATCATTCTTCGAGAGCCTGGCCTTCAGACCGGTTTTCTCAAATTTTTTCGGATCACCTGGAAAGAAATAGGGAGTTTCCGTTCCTGCCCTGCAGGCATATTCCCACTCAGCCTCCGTGGGAAGCCGGTATGTTTTTCCGGTTACCATAGAGAGCCACCTGCAATAGGTTTCCGCCGCATGATAGCTGAATGATATTGCAGGTCTCTGCCCCATCCCCCAGCCCTGATCAGGCTGTCCGTAAGGCGGCGTTGCGCCTGATATTGCATCTGTCTCTGAAGGCTGTTTCGCTCTTATGCCTTCAGTATCGGAAGATCGCCCTTCAGCGGATGTCTGTGCATAAAAGGCGAGATACTCATCCCAGGTTACTTCAATTTCAGCCATGAAGAAAGGACTTATCTCAACCTCTTTAACCGGTCCCTCATCATTCCTCCTGAATGGTTCATCATCCGAACTGCCTATTTTAAATTTTCCACCCGGAATGGCTATCATCCTGAATGATATTGAAGAATTCGGGATCAGCTCTGTGAAGGAATTATGGCTTGTGACTTTTGCAGGTTCTTTATAGATCTCTTTCGGAGCAGAAGAGACACTGCCGAATGTCTTATTACTGCCATGGGTATAGCCTTCCATATAATGACCCGCATTCAGATGGCAATTGATACAGTGGAGGTCGGGTGTTTTTTTGGTCTGCTTATAGTAGAGATGTGCATCTTCCCCCTCCTTCGTCAACTCGGCCGGGAAAAGATTTTCGTGACATTTGATGCATGTGGATTCATAAACATGCCCCCGTGCCACCTCCAGCCGGCTCCGGTCCTCCCAGTTAAAGGAGGCTGAATCCCTGGTCCAGTAACTCCACAGATCGCGCAGTCCCGTGGTTCCCTTTGCCCACAGATACCCCTGCCCTTTCGGCGGAAGATGACATTCGACACATGCCACCCGGTAACCTGACTGGGTCTCATAATGAACCGATCTTTTCCATGATATATCTGCTGCCGGATGGATATGGCACGATACGCAATAATCATTGGTGGATGTTTTATCTAATGCTTTTCCGCCTCCGACCATCAGCAGGATGCCAACAATAAATCCGGGAACAAACCAGATCAGAAATCTCTTCATATGACAGAATTGTCCGGGTCAAGTTAAAAAAATATCTGATATCCCAGACAGGTATGAATCATTTTAATGTGAAAAAACAAGTTCCGGGCTGAAAGGGAAGGTATTTTAAGATTTCGTCTCCTCCCTTATTCTCCATAGCCTTAAATCCAAGGAATATGTTAATATCGAAAATCACCATAATTATCTGGATTATATACAAATAAGTTTCCCCTCCTTTTGAAGGAGGGGTGGCCAGACAACTAAAACATCTGACATGCAGAAATTAATCGTCTGGCCGGGGTGGTTGATTCAATTTTTCTTATTACTTCTATTCTTATGGATAACAAACACTTCTTCAACATAAGAAGTCTCAAACCTCAAAGATCATCTCTGAAAAATAGTTTCACGTCTGCTGAATCCGTTATATGGAATCAATTAAAGTCAAAGAATCTTGAAGGAAGACAACTCAGAAGACAGCAAAGTACCAGTAATAAAAAATCAACCACCCCGGCCGGGAAAGCAGTATTGCAGACATTTCAAAATCAACAATCCCGGCCACCCCTCCTTCAAAAGGAGGGGAAACTTTTGTCCCCAAAACTCCTTAGGTCCTATGCCCTATTCTCAAGCTCACCTTCTATTTATTATACTCATCAAAAAAATCATTTCCCTTATCATCGGTGATGATGAAGGCAGCCATATTCTCAACCCTGATCTTCCTGATCGCTTCCATTCCAAGATCCTCAAAATCGACCATGTCCACAGACTTTATATTTTCAGCAGCCAGTATTGCCGCCGGTCCTCCTATCGATCCCAAAAAGAACCCTCCGTATTTTTTGCATGAATCAATGACTGCTTTGCTCCGGTTTCCTTTTGCCACCATAATGAGTGATCCTCCGAGGCTCTGGAACAGCTCAACATAAGTATCCATCCTGCCTGCGGTTGTCGGACCGAAGCTTCCTGAGGGCATGCCCGGAGGGGTTTTGGCCGGGCCTGCATAATAAACCGGGTGGTTTTTAAGGTATTCCGGCATGGGCTTCCCTTCATCGATCATTTTCTTTATGCGCGCATGCGCAATATCCCGGGCCACAATAAGCGTTCCTCTTAGATTCAGCCTTGCTTTGACGGGATATTTTGTCAGCAGGGCAAGAATCTCCTTCATAGGTCTGTCAAGGTCGACTTCAACAGGTTTTTCAAGCTCCGGAGCTTTGTCGGGCAGAAAACGTGCCGGATCTTTTTCAAGCTCTTCAAGAAAGATCCCTTCTCCGGTGATCCTGGCCTTGATGTTTCTGTCGGCACTGCAGCTCACTCCAAGGCCCACCGGGCAGGAGGCGGCATGCCGGGGAAGACGGATGACCCTGACATCATGGACAAAATACTTACCTCCGAACTGGGCACCAACGCCATAGTCATGACAAATCCTCTCAATTCTTTTCTCCCATTCAATATCACGGAAAGCCCGGCCACTCTCATTGCCGGTTGTCGGAAGGTAGTCGAGGTATCCTGCAGAGGCTTCCTTGACGGTCTTCAGGGTGGCTTCGGCCGAGGTGCCGCCAATCACAAGAGCAAGATGGTAGGGAGGACAGGCTGATGTGCCGAGGTCTTTTATCTTATCCCTGACAAATTTTATGAGGGACTCTTCATTCAGGAGTGATTTTGTCTGCTGATAAAGGAATGTTTTGTTGGCAGAACCGCCACCCTTCGTAATGAAAAGGAATTCGTATGAATCCCCCTCAACCGAATAAATGTCGATTTGCGCCGGCATGTTAGTGCAGGAATTCTTTTCCTCAAACATTGAATACGAAACGACCTGTGAATATCTCAGGTTCTTTTCCTGGAATGTCTCATAGATTCCTTTCGAAAGATGGAGGGCATCGTTGACCCCGGTCCATACCTGTTCGCCTTTTTTGGCGATCACAATGGCTGTACCGGTATCCTGACACCAGGGGAGGTCGCCTTTGGCTGAAATAACCGAGTTACGAAGCATTACATAAGCTACAAAACGGTCATTGTCTGTGGCTTCAGGATCCTTAAGAATGTTTGCAAGCTGTTCCGTATGGGATGTCCTGAGGAAGAATGAGAGGTCCGATACAGCGGTTTTTGCGAGCAGCTCAAGGCCGCGGGGATCAACTTTCAGTATCTTTCTGCCTTCAGCTTCAATAACATTTACATAATCTTTTGTAAGAAGCCTGTAGTTTGTCGTATCCTTTTTAATCTGAAAAGGTTTTTCATAAATGAATCCTGGCATATCTGTTCTGTTAAATTATTAACAATGAATTAATTAATATGACAATAATGCTAAAATCAAATGTATTAACAAATGATATAAGAAACAATAAAAAGACAAGGTTAAATCACAAAGGGCTTTTGAAATTGTTACGTTGAAGGAATTTTTTGGTTACACAGAGATCCACAGAGTCGGCCTGCTCCGCCAGAGGCCTTCGCCAAAGGCTTTGGCCTTCGAAGATTGGCGGATACGGCGGATGAAAAAGACACAGAGGTCCACAGAGAACAATTAAAGAAAATCTCTGTGGAACTCTGTGAATCCTCTGTGCCACTCTGTGTAAGTTCTTTAAGAATCCCAGGGTAGCGCGAAGCGCTGGGGATCATCTGATCTCCGAAAAAGAGAATTTATCCTTAGCCCTGATCCCTTTTGGTGTCATCCCGAGAGTACAGCATTCAACACTTTCATCGTGCTGAAAAACCAGGATATAATCATTTTCAAGTGACTCCTCAAGGATCTGTCTCTTCTCCTCAATTGTTTTCAGCGACTCAATATCGTAGCTCATGTTCCAGATCAGCGGAAGATGAGCGACAGTTGGGATCAGATCACCTGTATAGACCAGAGTTTTGTCGTTATAGTTGATGACCGGGATCATCAGCCCGGGGGTATGACCGTAACAAATCCTAAGAGAAAAGCCTTTGAACAATTCTCCTTCCTCATCTACAAGGTTAAGCCTGCCACTTTCGGAAAGAGGAAGAATGTTTTCTTCAAGGAAAGCATCCTCTTCCCTCAGGTTATTTTTTGAAGCCCACTCCCATTGTGTCCGGCTTACATGGTATGTCGCCGCGGGGAATACCGGCTCATAACCAACACCTTCAGATTTCTTCCTGACAGCACCTCCGCAATGATCTGCATGAAGATGTGTAAGCACCACATCCGTAATATCCTCACGACTGTACCCTCTTTTTGCCAGACCTTCAAGAAGTCCCTCCCCATTATGAAGATGAACATGCCGAAAAAATTTTTCATCCTGTTTATCACCCCAGCCGGTATCGATAAGTATGACATGATTATCAGTCTCAACGATCAGGGAACGCAGTGTAAGCACTATAAGGTTGTTCTCATCGGGTTTATAGACACGCGACCAGAGAGCTTTCGGGACAACTCCGAACATCGCTCCTCCGTCAACTTTAAAGTTTGCAATATTAAAAATCTGAACCTTCATAAAAAATATCACTTTTTTAACAGGCCATTAACCTTTATTTAACCTGACAAAGCTACTCATTTCCTTCAAAGCCATTCATTCTTCCAGTCCCGATGAAAATTTATTCCACTATACCATTACCAAAGTTGTTTTTAATGATAACCAGATTGTAATCCATTCTGTTGCCATGGTAGTCATCCTTATAAATTCATGAACTGAGGCAGGTCGATTAATATGAAATAAAATCTTCTTCATTTAATACTATTTTTAAATTCCCCTGTCCTGTTGTTATCCAGAGAACACCTGGACGCACCTCAAAGAGATATGGATATGAAATCCGGTTGTCAATCTGATTATAGCTGGCAACCGGACTGACTTTTGCAATTACAACAGGCTTACTCCAGGAACCTCCATCATTATCTGAAAACATAACAGACAGTTCTTCCCGATGGTTACTAACAGGAACTTCCGACCAGTTATTATCACCACCTGTTAAAGGATAATATAATCTTCCTTCAGGGTAATAACGGTTCCAAACCAGAACAAGCCGTCCGCTTTGCATTCTGTTAAGCAATCCCGGAGCGGAACTTGCATCGATATTTGTTGCCTTGAAATCTTTCCAGGTCAGACCGTCATCTTCGGAAAAGGCTTCCCAGAAATATCCCCAGTTGGTACGCATCAACATCCAGATACGGCCATCATGCAGCAACTCAATTGTTGCTTCAGTAACTCCACCATGATGACCAACGCCTCCAAGATCAATTATATTACTGCGCAGCCATGTCAATCCATCATCTTTTGAAGTATACGTCACGACAGAATGATGGCCGGGATTATGTTGCATCATCATAGAGGTAAATACTATGCTCCCATCGCCGGTTTCGAGTATATCTCTTATTGCACCGGTCCAGTCATCATGCAGCTTCTGCAGGTTTTGCCAGGTTTTTCCATCGTCAAGGCTGCGAACAACATATGTAGGCAAAATTGCATCCGGAGAATCATGAATGTCTGTCCGCCAGTTCCAGTTTGCCATTTCCTTTGTGTTATAGAAAGCCATGATTATTACTCCTTTACTTGTCCTTATTAAAGCTCGCTCGCCGATCGTATACTTGTCAGGTTCAGCAAAGACAGGATAATTTGTCCAAAAATAACCTTCGTTTGTGCTGATGCAGATCCGGTTGCTTTCAGCGGTAAGAATGGAACCGTCGGCCAAACGGATAAATGGCCCTGTTTTAAGGGCTGCAATTTCCAAAAGGTTGTTTCTGATCCATAATCCTGAAGATGCAATCTTCCATCCCTCAGGATCATCATACATACTTCTTCCCGTACCTTGTTTTTCAGGCTTACAACCTGATAATAGCAGCAGATATAAACCAATTAAAAAAGTTGATAAACTATAAAAATATGGGCTGGTAGAAGACACAACAAGATTTTTCTTTATGAACATGTATAAAATCCGTAATATATTTATCCATAGAACCATTCTGCCGGCAGACTTTGGTTATAAAACACTTAGCTTAAACCAGCGAATATTTGAAACCATCTTTTCATAGCACCAGAACGAAATAAAAACAGTTTTATCAGGAAGGATTGTAATGCAGGGGGCACCGAATTTAAGTTCATTAAAATCCTGCACCATATTATCCGATTTATTTGTCAGGCTTATCTCCTGGGCACCCCATAACGGTATTTCCTTCTCATTTATCCACCTTTCACCTTCTATCCGGACTATTGTGACCCAAAGTCCCGGCTTGTCCATTCTCCTGTAAACACTTAATACCTTTCCATCAGGTGCAAGGGTAATGGCCATTGTTTCGCCAAGTATGTTAGTCGAGGTTGGCGTCAGCCATGTTCTTCCACCATCATGGCTTAAAGTATACTGATTAGGCAGGTCCTTGCCCTGGACTTCATCATAAGCCCATGCAACAGCTAATAAAACACCCTTAGATAACTCTATTATCTTGCTTTCCCAGAAAATTATCTTTTCTTTACTCCGGTCCATTACATTAATGAATTCCGGCCATGTTTTACCATTATCCGGTGATACCAGAGCAACCATCTTCATACCATTAGGACAATAACCATCCCATCCCCTCCATGTTGAAGTTGGCCATAATAAACGTCCATCACTAAGTGGTACTATTGGGCTGCACATTTCAAATGCGGGGCCAACCAGTGGAGGATCAATCAGATATGGGTTTTCCCATGTATATCCAAAATCTTTTGAACGTATAACTGTGAGATCCGTGGGTACAAAACCGATATTTTCCGGATTTGCAAGTCCCTCATCCTGGTATGATTCACGATGGCATCTTACAATATTGGCCATAACTGAACCATCAGGCATGACAGCGATGCGGGCATAATTTGAAACGAGTGATTTATCATCTTTCTCAAGCAGCGTGACCGGTTCACTCCAGGACTCACCCATATCCTTTGAATGTACAATATAAGTATCTGAGTTAGCTGCTTCAAAAGCTTCTCCGATTGCGAATGAAGCAAGCATCTCACCGTTTGCCAGAACGGCAACAGACGGGAAATATGCCTGCTTACTGAAGACATGAGGTTTTGGATTGCGATAGATCAGTCCTGTCCTGATATTATGTCTGATGAGATCTGCACCCTGCCCTGAATAGACATGTTTTTCCCTCTGGTTTTCAGAAGTGGTGTTACAACCTGATCCTGAGAGAAGAAAAATACCGGCATTTATCAAAAACAGTATACGGAGCAAACAGGTAAAAAGGGTTGCTGTCCCACAATATTCTTTTACTCTATTAAATGCACTCATATTATTCATTTTAAACGAAAGCATACTAAGCGTATAAACCTCCATCCATAAGAATATTTTCACCGTTGATATAGGCTCCTGCATCAGATGCCAAAAGAACAACAAGACCTTTAATATCATCATTGTTTGCCATCCTTCTTAAAGGTACTTTCTTACAGTAGTTTTCCACAAAACGTTCCGGTTGATTGTTGAATAGTCCGCCGGGACTGATACAATTGATGCGAATGTTTTTCCCTCCTAACATCTGGGCCATATAACGGGTCAGGTTTATCATTCCTGCCCTGTGGAAAAAATAATCTGATGGCAAATCTCCCATATTTGTCCCTTCGTAGTTTGAAAGAATCGGACCATACATACCCATCATGGAGCTGATATTGATTATTGCGCCTCCTTTACTTTTCCCGATCAGGTCAACCATTTCTCTTAAAATATCCATCATACCGGTAGCATTAACTCTCATTGACTCGGCAAACTGTTCAATTGGTGCGTTATATCCTTTCATTGGTCTGGAGACCGCATTATTGACAAAAACATCCAACCTCCCGAATCTCTTTAAAATCTCTCCTTTCAGTTCCAGAACTGAATTATGGTCGGCCTGATCAACTCTCATAGCAAATACATCATATCCCTTTTTTCGGAAATCCTCAGCTACTTTCTGGCAGTTCTCTAAATTTCTTGAGGCTGTAATTACAGTACCGTCAGCCTCAGCCATTCCTTCAACGATACATTTTCCATAAAGCCCTGCACCACCTGTTACAAGGATGATTTTATCCTTAAGGGTCAATAATTCTTTTATATTCATCTCTTAGTTAATTTATGAATCAGTTTGTTATCAATAATTTATCATTTTAAATAAATAGTCTTGCCTCCTTGTTCAAGGCTCTTCTTGCCTGCGATAATGGTACGTATTATGTTTACAGTTTTCTCAAAATCCAGACGTGATCTGCCTTCCTGAACCGACCTGATAAATTCGATAATATTATCACGGAACATGGAATATGAGTTCCTGATCTCAATCAGCTTCCATCCCTTTTGCCCAAAGAGTGATACCTGGAATGTTGGTGCTATATCCATAAAAATATTGAGGACAACCTGAATCCCGTTTTCATATTCAATATAAACCACATCCTTCTGTGGTTTACCAACGTTTTTAACGCTTACAGGTTTTGGATCATCCAGTATAGCCACTATTGCTTCAAGAATATGAACAGCATATTTAATCCAGTCTTTTTTACCGGTTCCGACAACCAGTTCAAGTTTCCCCAATGAGGTGATTTCTGTTTTTGCTGAACGGCATTCATTCGCATAACGCATTGAGGAGCTTGACATAATCAATTTGCCTTTGGCATTTTCCTGTGAAAAATAGGCCAGATCCTGGTGATTTATTGCCAGAGGTTTATCAATAAATAAAGGTACCCCTGCATCAAGAAAAGGTTTTGCCATCCCTACATGGTTTTCAGGATCATCACGTAACAGGAGAACAGCATCTACCTTTCCGACCATATCTTCCAGCCTATCAGATATATTTTTAATCCCTGCCGTTTTGGCTATGCTTTCAGAGATTTTCTTATCCTGTGTCCAGACATGTGTAACCAGTGCTGAGTTTATTCCCAGCGTATCTTTATTGGCATCGAGATATGCTGATACACCGGGATAACCAACTTTAATTATTTCCTCTGCATCATAACGACCGTTAATTATTGCGGACCAGGAATACGGATGAGCATTCCCCGGGCTCATTCCGATGATACCAAGTTTCAACATAATTTTAATTGTTCGGTTTTCTACATATCTGAATTATCTGGAAAATTTATTCGGTACCGGCAGCAATTCGTCAGCAACTGAACCGCCTATTTAAATCTCAAGGAATAAAGATCTGCATCTTTCATATAAATCTTAAGGCGGACAGGTTTTGAAGCAAGGGAAGATATGTTTGTTTTCCCATTCCATGATACAGTTCCTGCTATCTCATTGCCTATAATGGTCTTAGATTCTTCCATGGTATAGCCTGGTATCGGATCTCCGGTTGCATCCTGTATCTCCACACGTATCTCACCTGCAGCTGAAGTGGAATAATTCATTTCAAGTTCCCTGCCCGAAAAAATGAATGGTTTGGTAATTACATTCCCACCGGAATAAGGTGCATTGATTGAAGTGAATCCATCGAGCCGCAAAGAATAACGATGAAGGTGCGATGTGGGTTGCGCATAATCCTGGTTTAAATACACGGACATTTCTTCAGGTGAGGTCTGAACAACATTAAGTACCGGATAGTTTGTCCGGGCTGACCAGTTATTAGGACCTATTCCCGGACGGATGAATGCTTCCATAAATGTCCGGTAATAAACATTACCTCCGCGTGTTGACATTAAATATGGTTCAGAAAGACCCTTGGACTGGGTGGGATCAACTTTTAATTCAGTGAGTTGTTCCTCAGCAAGTATCTGGCGATCGGGGAAAAAACGTGCACCTATTGCAAGATATATATGCGGCGCCCTGAAATAGGGACTTGTCTGCTGCGTGTAAAGGTGTTCGGGAGGCGTATCACCGTAAGTCATTTCAACAGGTTCTGACCAGTTAATAAAATCTTTTGAAACAGACCTGCTGACACCCCGGACTCTTTTTTCAGTGAAAATGCGAAAATAACTTATATAGAGACCCTCGCTTTCCGACCAGAATGAAACATTCTGGGAATCAAATGCTCCCTTTTTGATAACTCCATCATCCTTCAGTCTTTTCCAATGTATGCCATCGGATGATGCATATGGAATCAATCCTGTCTTACTGCTCCCCCCAAAAGCTTTAAACCTCTGGTCGGGTCTTGCACCAGGATTTTTGTCGAGGAAAGGACTGAAATTATGAGTTTCCGGCTCCGTGTCCAGTAAAATATTATTCGTCTTTGAGCCATTCGATTCACATATTCCCAATTCAGGTTTTATCCAACTAATGCCATCCTTCGATTCTGCATAGCATGTAACCTGTGAACCTTTTAACTGCTCCCATCCCCTGTAATATAAACGAAACAGATCGCCGTCTTTAATGACTGTGCAATAACTACAGAAAAGACCTTCCCACGGTTTATCAAAATACATTACAATTCCCTCATCATGCGGATGGTGCATTACTATTCTTGTATTTTCAAGTTTATCAATAAGGTAATGATCAACAAAAATCTCACGTTTGTTGCCCAGCCTGACTGGATCATTCCCGGCGGATTTCTCAGAATCCGTAAAACCATATGAAATAATCAATAGCAACCCCAAAAAACAACCAGTACATTTTACAGTTTTCATTATGAGGATTTTATATTGCCGGAATGAAAATCAGTGCTCTCCTTCATAATACGGGCCACCGCAAGTAGAGGCAGCCGGATCAAATATGCCCAACTCATTAAACATCAGCCTGGCTATCTCGGAATGACCTTCACCGTCGGGATGCAGGGGGTCATTTAACCATTCTTTATAAACATTCAATTTACCGTTTTGAAGCACATCAGACCAGTGTGAGTAATTATCCACAAGAATAATCTTCTCTTCTAAAGAAACGTTTCGGATAACAGATACATAGTCTGATAAACGGGCTCTTTCCGGAGCTTTATCAGTAATAATTATATTAGGAGTGTGAAAAACAGGGATGGCACCTATGTCCCTTATCTTATTTGCAAGCACACCGAGGTTCTCTTCGAAAGCTTCTATTTCGATTCTTCCTGTAGCACAATCGTTGGTTCCAATCATTAGTGATACAACATTTGGCTCGAATTGACCAATTCTCCAGCCAAAATCATTTAATATCACCTGTGTTGTATTGCCACTAATACCTGTATTGATTATAATATCTCTTGTGCGTCCCAATTCCCATCTGATACGTTCAGCAAAAATTTCAGGATATGACCTGCAACCATGAGTATGTTTTGCCCCATGGGTTATACTGTCACCTGTAAATACCCACACTAAAGGATCTTTCTTATTCTTCAACATCTCATCAATTTTCTCCCTGTCGGAGATTTCCTGATCAGGAGAATCATGTAATAATGGAGACTTTGAACCCGCAAAAAGCTTTGAACATGAAGACATGGTAAAAGGAATTGCAGACAGATAAAAGAATCCTTTTACAAATTGCTTTCTTGACAGAGGTCTCGTATTCATTCTGTACGAAATTTTAAGTTTATCCCTTAGTGAAATTCAAATGTTATCAATAAAGCCAGTCAGGATTGATTTTTTTAATAGTTACTCCTACAGTAGTCCAATTAAAATATCCGATAAGAAGATTATTCTGATCAGTAAAATGAATTGCAGTATAACAATACGAACCTTTCGGATCATTTTCGAGCACCCTGTTATTTATCCATGTTTTGCCATCATCTTTTGAAATGGCAATATTAAGGGGAGTCCTTTTCTGATCATCACCGTTATCGTTCCAAACAACAATAAGATCACCTGTGGAAGGAATTCGTGCAATTGATGCAGGAGAGCATGGTGATTTCAGGTTCCCCGGTTCAACAGGACTCCAGGTTTCACCTTTATCTTTTGACCATGAGAAATACTGAACTCCTGAGGTTGTACGAACAAACATCATTATTTCACCATTTTTCAGTTCAATCAGGCCTGGTTCCTGGGTCACAATATTTCCGGGATTTGCTACCTCAGCACTTGCCGTCCAAGTCCTTCCATTATCATCGGAATAATAACTCCACAGACGACCAACACTATGGAATTTTTCATCCCCCGGCATACCATGCATTGCTACGGCAAGCAATAGCCTGCCGTTCTTCATCTGGATCACGCGGTTATTGTTAAGAACAAAATACCCCTCCTTATCTGTTATGCAGCGGCTTGGTTCGCTCCAGGTTTTAGCTTCGTCGTGTGATATCCTGATCATTGGTATACAATCGGTTGTGGAATTCTTTCTAAGGTAAAAGAAGGCTATATCACCATTTTGTAACCTGAGCAGGGATACTGACATTACATTCATTTTACCCTCCTGATCAATAATCTTCACATCCTCCTTTGTCCATGTCTTTCCTTTATCGGAAGAAGATCTTCCAGCCAGGTATGCATGGGCATGATCATCTGCCGAATTTCCGAAGTAATGCGAATAGATATAAAGGATACGCCCGTCTTTCAGAGTGATAAAATCACCTTCGCTGTTACGCGGATTACCCGGGCCGGTTGTGAGTTTCAGAACATCCTCAGGCCCTATGTTTTCGCTCTTGTTATCGGATGATCTGTTCCGGCAGCTCATACCTGAAATAATCAAAAGACAAAGTATCAGTTTAATTGTATGGCCTAATGAATTTTTGTGCATCTTTTTCAATTTTGATTTTTATCAATAACTATTGTCTCCTGAACTTTCTACTTTACTTCTTACTTCTCTTTTTTGCACTTTTTGCCCTGAGCTCTTCGCCCAGCCTTCGCTGTCCTTCGGCCAGCTATGGCTGGCAAAGTCTGCGCTATTTATATATCCAATCCAAATCCAGTTTGGTTATTTGTGTAACGGCCAGCCCAGTCCCTTTTGCTCGGTTACCAGCACAATGACCTAACAAAACATCCTTTTTTGTGAAATGAATTGCGGTATAACAGTACCATCCGTCAGGATCATCTTCAAGGGTCTTAAAATGGTCCCACGTCTTACCTTCATCTTTTGATACTGCAATATTAAACGGCGTCCGTTTCTGGTCAGTACCATTTTTATTCCAGACCAGTAACAGGTCGTCTGTTGAAGGTATCCTTGCAATGGAAGCAGGAGAGCGCGGAGATATGATATTACCAAGGCTGGCAGGGCTCCATGTTTCACCTTTGTCTTTTGAGTATGAAACATATTGCACACCTTCGCCGGTGCGCATAAACATAAAAATGTCTCCAGACTTCAGTTCGATCACCCCGGGTTCCTGCAGTATCACATCTTCAGGATTCGGAACTTCCCTGTCATACCTCCAGGTTCGTCCATTATCATCCGATAGATAGCAGTATATTGTACCTTTGGCCGATGAGGGACCCCATACTCCTCCGGGGCTTATATGGAGTGAAACAGGCATGAGGAGTCTTCCATTCTTCAACTGTATAACACGATTATTATTTAGGACAAAATATTCTTTCCTGTCTGTAATACATTGAATAGCATCACTCCAGGTCTTAGCTTCATCGGTTGATGTACGCATCATTGGAATGCAGTCAGATGCAGTGTTTTTCCTGGCATAGAACAATGCTATTTCGCTATTCTGAAGTCTCAGAAGAGAAACGGACATTACATTCATATCACCTTCCTGCCCGACAACCTTCTCATCTATTTGTGACCAGGTTTTTCCTTTATCGTCAGAATAACGGCTTGCAAGATAAGCATTACCAAAATCGCCTCCGGAAGTTCCTGCAAAATGGCTGTAAATAAACAGTATCCTGCCATTTTTCAACGTGATAAAATCTCCTTCGCTGTTTCTGGGATTGTCAGGACCCGGTTCAAGCCTGAGGACAATCTCCTTGCCATGATCTGATCCTTTGTTGCTCATTGAAGTGGTTTTGCAACCTGAGAAAATGGTTGCCGAAGATGAAAAAAGCACAGATAATATGGCTGCAGAAATTAGTCTTATTATAGGATCAATTCCGGATGATTTTAAGTCACATTGTTTGTCCATTAAAACCTGTTTAACTAGAATGAATTATAATAAATAAATATACAAATAATTAAACAACCTGATAAACTGACTAAAATTTTTCAACTTTGTATTGTACATATTAGGAACACTATTTATTGAAATAATTACTTTTTAAAAATAAGATATAGTGATCAGGGAACAAAGGATAACGCTAAGAGGAAA
>Ga0113563_10001023_pt1 | contig 15138 bp, 10 predicted proteins | sample Mud3Dept3metaG_FD_80117 | JGI IMG/M metagenome (GOLD analysis project Ga0113563, IMG submission 80117) | Freshwater wetland microbial communities from Ohio, USA, analyzing the effect of biotic and abiotic controls - Mud 3 Core 4 Depth 3... | ecosystem: Environmental > Aquatic > Freshwater >...
ACGCGGTACGCCCGCTCGGCCGAGATTTCCGGAGCCCGGAAGGCAATGGCGGTGTCGCTGGAAATGAGAACCGCCCCGCGCGGGTTGGTCCCGTCCACCGTGTAGGACCGCGGCCGGGCCCCGAGGAAGGTGATCTGGAGGTTGTCCCCGATGGTCACGGGAAGCCCGAGCAGGAGCTGCCGGACGTGCGGGATCTCCTCTTCGGTAGGAACACTTTGGTTGGCCTGGACCGGGGACAGCAGCACCGAGTTGGCAGCCTTGAACGGGACCTTCTTCACGCTGACGTATTCGTCCACGCCGGCCTGCGCATTGTTGCGGGTGTTTCCGTCCATCATGATCAGGTACTGGCCGCAGTGGCTCGGCGGGGCTTGCACCGCGCGAGCGACCGTGGAGCGGCGCCCCGTGATCAGGAGCACGTCGCCCGGAGCGGCGTGCAACTTGATCAGGTCGTCGGCGTCCACACGGGCAAACCCTTTGCCCACGTCCTCCAGAAACGCCTCGGCCACTTTCAGCTTGTACTCTTCCGGTGTCGCGTCGCTCACGAAGAGATCTCCGCTCGGGATGTTGAAGTGGGCTTCGCGGCGTCATCGGCGGATGCGTCCGTGAAGCCCTGCGTGGCGAAGACGAGCTTTTCCATCCCCGTGATGTGTTCCCGCATGCGCCGCTCGGCGGCCGCTGGATCGCGGGCTTCGATGGCGCGGAGGATTGCTTTGTGCTGTTTAAGGGAACTGACGGAGCGGCCGCTGGTGTGCAGGGAGGCCTCACGGGTTTCATGGAGGAGGTTCATCAGGCTGTCCATGATGCGGAGCAGAATTTCGTTCCGCGCGGCCTCCGCCAGCAGGAAATGGAAGCCGGTGTCCGCCTTGATGCCGATCTCCCCTTGTTTGACGGACGTCTCCTGGTCCTGTAGGATCTCTCGCATCTTCGAGATCTGTTCGGAGGAGGCACGGCGTGCGGCCAGCGCCGCAAGGTCCGGCTCGATGACCATCCGGACTTCGAAGAGCTTCCGCTGATTTTCCCAGGATCTGAATGCGTTGGCCGTGATGGGGTCGGGTCTTTGTTCGGCAGGGTTGGCGACCAGGAAGGTCCCCTCCCCCGGGCGAGCCTGGAGAATGCCGAGGGATTCCAGGGCGCGAATGGCCTCTCGGACGGTGGAGCGTCCGACCTGAAGGATCGTGGCGAGTTCCCGTTCCGCTGGCAGTCGGTCTCCGATCTTGAGCCGACCGGAGGTGATGAGATCACGGACCTGGCCGATGATCTCTTCGGAGACCCGCGTCTTCCGAATCGCCTGGAACTCTTTGCGACTCACCGATTCCACAGGGAGCCTCCGCGGGGTATCCGTCCCTAACTACCGAGAACCGCTTGGACGTTCCTGGCTGTCTTTCGACGGCCGCCACAAAGAGGAGTCTGAGGATCAGATTCGTGGTGAGATGGCCAGGTGGTCTGACCGCGACGAACACAATATGCAACAACCCTATCGATCCGTCAAGCCCTTTTTTTATAAATATTTATGAGGATTTAATTGGTCTTCTATGGCCTATTTTGCTAGAGGATATTCTCCCCAATGGCCGCACGCGGGCCGCGTGTCGCCATTGGGGAGATTTTCTGAGGACTTGCATCTACCCCACCGGCAGAAGAGCCGTCACCCCGCAGTCGATAAAAATGGTCTGAGCAGTCACCCCCGTGGCGTCGCACGCGAGGTACAGGACGGCGTTGGCGGCATCGTCCACCGTCGGAATCCGGCCCATCGGACTTCCTGCGACAGCTTTCTCCTTCGCCCCGGTAGGCCAGTCCACGAACCCGGTGTCCACAAAACCCGGGGCGATGGCATTCACGCGGATGTTGTCCTTCCCGAAGGCGCGAGCCAACGATTTCGTGATCGCCCCCAATGCCGCTTTGGACGCGCCATAGATGATCGAGCTGCCCGCCCCTTGGAAAGCGGCAACGGAGGTGGTGTTGACGATGGAGCCGCCTCCCGCTTTCAGCATGTGGGGAATGGCCGCGCGGGTGACGTAGATCGGCCCCTTCACATTGGTTCGCCACGTCCGCTCCAGAATCTCCTCGGTGAGTCCCTCCAGTTTCCGGTGCGGGACCACCGTACTCCACCCAGCGTTGTTCACAAGCACGTCCAGGCGCCCGAACTGTTTCACCGTCTCTTCTACCAGGTGGATCGCCTCGGCCTCGACCGAGACGTCGGCCTTCATAGCGAAGGCCCGCACTCCGAGCTGCCGCGCTGCCTCGATGGTCTCTTCCGCTTCTTTCGCACGGCGGGAGTAGTTGATGGCGACATTCGCGCCCTCGGCGGCGAACTTCAGGGTGATCGCCCGACCCATGCCCGTGCCGCCACCGGTGACAAGTGCTGCCTTCCCCGTGAGCTTCACCGTGTCTCACCTCCGGCTAGAATTTGAACACGACTTTCCCGCCGGTCGCGGATTCGGCCGTCTGGATCGCCTGATCGTACTCGCTGAGGCCGAAGTAATGGGTAATCACCGGCGTCACGTCCACCTTGCCCGAGAGCAGGATCCCCTGGGCCGTCCACCAGCTGTCCCACATGATCCGGCCGGTGACCCCGTACACGTTGGCTTCCTTGTAGATCACATTGTTCACCAGGTCCCACTCCACCGCGCCGGAGTACAGGCCGACCAGGACCATGTCGCCGCCGCGGCGCAGGGGCTTGCTGGCGTCGTTGACCACGCTCTTGTTGCCCGTGAGCTCGATCACGATGTCGACGCCAAAACCCTTGGTGATCTTGTTGACCTCGTCGACGACCGAGACCTCCTTGGCGTTCAGCACGACATCGGTGCCCATCTTCTTGGCGAGCGCCAGCCGCTCCTTCGACACGTCCACGCCGATGACGCATTCGGCGCCGCTGAATTTCGCCACCATCTGCGCGTATATTCCGATCGGCCCGCAGCCGTAGATCATCACCTTCTTCCCGGCCGGCTTGGTTTTTGAAACGGCGTGCACCCCGATCCCGAACGGCTCCATGGTCGAGCCGATTTCATAGGAGATGGCCGGGTCCAGCTTCCACGCGCACACTGCCGGCAGGACCGAGTATTCCGAGAAGGCCCCGTCCGTGTGGACGCCCACGATCTTCATGTCCCGGCAGACGTGCTGGAGTCCGGTGGTGCACTGGAAGCAGTGCCCGCAGGGGATGTGGGTCTCGGCGGCCACCCGGTCCCCCGGCTTGAAGTGGCCCACGTTCTTCCCCACCTCCACCACGTCGGCGGCATATTCGTGTCCGAAGAGGAGAGGAAGCTTGATCCGCGAGGCGGCATACTCGTTCCACTGATAGATGTGGATGTCCGTGCCGCACACCGCCGCGGCGTGGACCTTGACCAGAAGATCGTCGTCACCGAACTTCGGGATGGGACGGTCCGTGAGCGTGGCGCCGCGGACGGGTTTCTCCTTGACTAACGCCTTCATCGTGCTCCTCCTCGTTGTCTTACTGGTTCATCCGAAACGTTTGGCCACAAAACACACAAGACGCACAATTGTCACGATGCCTCAGCAGGGTGCCGAAAAACTCGTTATTGTCCAGGCTGATCAAAAAGGTCCAGATGCAAGGCGGAGCGCCGCAGCCCGAGTGAGGCGTACTGGAGGTACGCCGCAGCGAGTGGCGAGGCGAGCCGGCTACCCATCGCGAGATGGGTGCAGCAGATGGGCCTTTTTCAGCAGCCTAACAGAACTCCACCAGGGCGGCATCCGGGTGCCGCAAAAAGAATCCTCCTCCCGGACCCGCCTCCCAGTCGATCACTGCCCCGCGCAGGGCGTCTCGGCTCTGCCTGTCCAACCCGATCCGGACTCCCGCGACCTCGTGGAGCACTTGCGAATCCGCAAACTCGTCGGAAAAGGCCACGCGGAAGCCAGCACCCCCGCACCCGTAGAGGAAGCTGATCCGAATGCCGAGGCTCGGCCGCCCCTGCCGAGCCCGTTCCTGCTCGAATTCTTTGCGAGCGATTTCGGTGACAGCGATCATCGAACGACGGAACTATACCACGGCTCCGGCGAGAGACCAAGGCCGGCTCGGTTTTCTCGTCGGCCGGAAGCGCGCCTCCATCGAGAGCAGCATCTGTCTTTCGTAGGATGGCGTGGTGACCGTGCTCGTCCGTGCACCACGGGGAGAGCCAGGCGCGGCAAAAGAACCGTCCGCGTGGTCACACAACTGTCGGTATTCGTCAGGCAGGGTGCAAGCCGCAAGAACGGAACTGCGCGAGACGCCCGAATCAGACGGACACTTGGTTTCTTTGAGCTTAGTTACTTACGAAGTTAAACGGCGGGGCGGCTAGCTGACTCTGGCCGGGTCCTGCATGGCCCATCGTGCGCACGGTTGTTGCCACAGACACTGGCCACAGCACCCCCGCGGACCTCTCCTGTGCTCCGGCGTCGCGAGCGCGCGCTCTACCGCCTTCTTGAGCACGGCCAACGGGAACGGCTTTTCAAGGAAGTCGAACGCCCCCATGTCCCGAGCGAGCTTCTCCAGTTCCGGCGTCGACTCACCCGTCATGACGATCACGTGGGTTTGGGGGTTCCGCGCCTTGACCCGCCAAAGCACTTGAAGCCCGTCGGTCTTCGGCAGTGTATAATCCGTGATGACCACTTGGTATTCGTCGTTCATCGCCGCGGCGATGGCCGCCTCACCGGAAGCCACGGCGTCAACCGTGTGGCCATCCTTTCCCAGGATGGTTTCCAACGACCAACGCATGAGGTGATCGTCTTCCGCGATCAGCAGCCTGGCCATACGCGAGTCTCGCTCCTGCCGAGGGGTTCTCAGCTCCGCGCTCCAGCCAACAGGCCAACAGGGGGACACCAAAAGTGGAGGCAATCTTCATACCACAGAGCATTCTTGAACCGCAGGAACGGCGAACCACGGGACGCACCGACCAAGCTCCCCCCGAAAGAGCCAGGAGGCGAATGTGGGCAAAGTGTTGCTTATATGGTTCGGGATTGCTCAGGTGTCAATCCGTGTTCCAAGAACAGAGGCGGACGAATGGGTTACGTCAGGGCCCCGACGTTCTGCGGGAAATTCGCTTATTGTTCTGGGGGTTCTCGTCGAAACGGAGGGCTCGCCCGGAGGCCAGGGTGACGCGGCGGCACTTGAGCGGTTGAAGCCCAACCAGAAGGGTTGAGCTGTGCAAGAACACGCACCCCACTGCGAGAAATCCCACTCAACCGAGCCATGCTCCACACGCCGAACAATCCTTCCGAAACATGTTCGTCTTCATGTATATTTTAACTTATTGAAAAATAAACACTTTTTCCAACACAACAACGAAACCCATAAGTCACTGAAAATCACGCCGTAGGAACGAAGCTTGCTCAGGAATAAGTCGCCATGAAAAGTGCGCTCGGTGCGAAGGTGCTTCTGGCTGTCCTTGTGGTTGTTCTATCCGGCCCGATTTCCGCCCAGGCGGGATCACCACAACGAGTGCGCGGTGGGTTTCTGTACACTCTGGCTGGCTTCACTGGCCCCATCCGCGACAACTTCTCAAGGGTGGTTTCGGATAGAGAGAGAAACGAGGTCTACGTCCTTTACCAGAATACCGTAAGGGTTTTCAACGAAACGGGCATGGAGATCTTTCGGTTCGGTGACGATCTGGATCTCGGCCAGATTGTGGACGTTGCGATCGATCGGGAAGGCGACATTCTCCTGCTCACCTATCGAGACTCCCGAAGCGCCATCGTCCGCTGCAATTATCGGGGCGAGCCGAAGTCGACAATTGAGGTCAAGGGTCTTCCGGCAGAGTTTAGGGATTTCAGCCCCAATCGCATGATCTACCAGCAGGGCAGTTTTTACCTGGCCTCGCTGATGGGGATGAAGTTCGTGATTGCCGATAGCGAGGGGAACTTCAAGAACGGCTACGACCTGATTCCTCTCTTCGAGCTCGAGGAAAAGGACCGGGGCAGCGTTGAAATCAGCGGTTTTTCTGTAGATGCGGGAGGAAACGTCGCCATCACCGTCCCGGCGCTATTCCGAGCCTACATCATGTCCCCTGATGGGGCGGTCACATGGTTCGGCAGGCCCGGTGGCGCGCCGGGACGCTTCAATATCGCCGCAGGAATCGTAAGGGACAGCAAGGGAAACTATCTGGTCGTCGACAGGCTGAAGGGGTCGGTGCTGGTCTTCGACAAGAACTTCAATTTCACAACACAGTTTGGCATACGGGGCCACAAGCGTGACGATCTCATGTTTCCGAACGACATCGCCATTGACAACCGCGATAGGATCTACGTCACGCAGACGGGAAGGCGCGGCGTGAGCGTCTACGCGTTGAATTACAACTGACGCGCAACCCGTCCTGCGACGGGACTCCCGTTGATGGACCGGGGAGGACGATGCCATGGAATCGCATGGAACGGAAAGAGAGGTGGTCGGAGAAAAGAAGAGGTGCCAGGGTGTCAACCACAACCTCAGAACACAGGGGGGGCTTTTTATGAGAGGTCTGAAACTTGGCTTGGTAATTTTCGCAGCGATTCTGTTCACGTTGGCGTTGGGCGGATTGGCCTACGCCTTCCACTCGGGCGGTGTGGCCGAGTGTAGTGGCTGCCACAGCATGCACAGCCCAAAGGCCGGCGGGTCCATGCTGCTCGTCGAAGCGAGCCCGAGCTCCACATGCTTATCCTGTCACGAGCACGCGGGCGACACAGGTCCTTCGAGCTATCACATCAGTACCGCAGACACAGACATGCCCGCCGGTATTCCGCCCAAGCAGCGGACCCCGGGCGGCGATTTCGGCTGGCTGAAGAAGACGTATACGTTCGCGGTTCGGGGTACGGCGACGACAGAAGCGGGCGCAACGCATGGGCACAACATCGTTGCCCCCGATAAAGGGTACGACGTAGACCCGACGAATGCTACCGCTCCGGGTGGAACGTTTTCGTCGGCGGACCTCGGGTGCGAGAGCTGCCACGACCCGCATGGAACGGCTCGCCGCCTCTCTGACGGGAGCTACGTCAGACCGGTTGCCAAAGCCGGCGCCAGCTACGCCCCGATCATTGCATCCGGTTCGTACAACAATAGCGTGATCCCGAAGGCCGGCGAGGCCGTCGGTGTGTACCGCATCCTCCGCGGAGTGGGCGACTCCTCTCAAGGCGTCACGTTCAACGGCGTGGCGATCGCCGTGGCCCCATCCACCTATAACCGAACCGAAGCGACAACGCAAACGCGCGTTGCCTACGGTGGTGACGGCATCAACACCTGGGGCTTCTGGTGTGCGACCTGCCACCCGAAGATGCACTCCAGCGGCAACTACGTCCACCCGATCGATCAGTCCCTCGGCTCCGCCGTTGCCGACAATTACAATGCGTACGTCAAGTCGGGCGATCTGAGTGGCACCCCGGACAAGGCGTTCCTCTCGCTGGTGCCATTCGTCGAGAACACGGGCGACATCGCCACGCTGCAGAGCCATGCGAAGAACGACGATACGTACCTGAACGGCCCCGGGACTAGCGACAAGGTGTCGTGCCTTTCCTGCCACCGGGCCCACGCTTCCGACTTTCCGGAAATGCTTCGCTGGAACATGGAAAACGAGTTCATGACCAAGGCCGGCGTCTATCAGACCACAGAGCGGGGACGCACGACCGATGAGGCAAAGGCCGGATATTACGATCGCGAACCGACGAAGTTCGCAACCTACCAGAGAGTGCTCTGCAACAAGTGCCACGCAAAAGATTAGCAGCATGACGGCCGCCGAGGTTATGCCCTCGGCAGACCCAAAGGAGGGCTGGCATCCGCCAGCCCTCCTTTTTTTACGGACTTGAATTCCCGGCCTTTCTTTCTTAGGATTCACCCGCCCCGATGCGACACCGCTGCAGCGGCACCGGCGCGCCCCCGAAACATCCACGGAGAGTGCGGAGGGCAATGACTAGCGCATTCTACCTCGGCTTGATCTATTGGATGTTCTTCCTGTCCGGGGCGACCGCCCTGATTTACCAAATCGTCTGGGTTCGCTCGCTGACACTGATCTTCGGCGGGTCCCACCTCGCGGTGACCGTCGTCCTTTCCATCTTCATGGCCGGTCTGGCCATAGGGGGTTATGCGGTCGGCCGGTATGCGGATCACGTCCGCAAACCGCTTCTGCTCTACGGCCTCCTCGAACTGGGAATAGCCGTTTTCGCATTCGCTTTCGCCGGGCTCATGAAAGTGTACCCGACGATTTACATCGCCCTCGCCCAAGGTAGCGAAAGTTCCGTGTTCTATCTGTCCGCAGTTCGGGTTCTGTTCGCCGCTTTCGCCCTTATCGCGCCGACGGCCCTGATGGGGGGAACGCTGCCGGTTCTGTCACGTTTCGTCTCGCGACAACCGGAGGCTCTTCGAAGCCATCTCGCGTTTCTATACGGATTCAACACCCTGGGCGCGGTTTTCGGTACGGCGTTGGCCGGTTTTGTGTTGTTACGGTTGTATTCTGTGAGCACAGTACTCGGCGCCGCCATTGCTACCAACGTGCTCATCGGCCTTGCCAGTATCTTCCTGCAGGGGACGGCCGCGTCGATGCTCGGCGTTCGGAAGACGGGCAGAGGGGGAGAGGGGGAGCCTGATCGGGAGAGGCGGCGACACGGAGAAGGGGAGAGGGCGAGTGCGAGAGTGGGGGTGACGAAAACTGGGACGCCGATTGCTGAGGCGTTGGAGCCGACGCCGGGGAGCCTCTCATTCAAGCTTGTCCTTTGGGGCATAGGCCTCAGCGGGTTTTGCGCCTTGGGCTACGAGGTGCTCTGGACGCGAATCCTTACCATCGGCATCGGGGCCAGCGTGTACGGATTCACGGTCATGCTGGTCGCCTTCCTCACCGGTATCGCCCTGGGGAGCGGGGCGTATGGGGTCCTGGTGAAAGTCTTCAGGGTGAGAGAATTGGGCGCCACGAAGCTTATCTGGTGGTTCGGCATCGTCCAGGTCGCCATCGGGATCACCGCCTTCCTCGTCACGACGTACCTCCGGGACATTCCGGCCAACTCTATCCGCCTGCAAGGAGTCTTTCTTCCATTGGGGATCAGCGCGTTCGCGGCGAGGGTATGGTCCGGCTTCGCACTCGCATTTTTGTACATGGTCGTCCCTGCATTTTTCATGGGAGCCGCCTTTCCGCTGGTTGGCGAGGTTCAGGCGCGCTACCGGAACGCCGTCGGCAGAGGGGTCGGGGAAGTCCTTGCCTACAACACCGCTGGCGCAATCCTGGGCGCTGGCGTAAGCGGCTTTGTCTTGATCTATCTCTTCGGAATAGAGCGATCGCTCCTGATGCTGACGGTCGTGAACGTGGGCATCGGGCTGCTCGTGCTCGCGAGCCTTCGGAAGAGCCGATGGTTGAACGGGGGGCTGGCGGGCGTGAGTTTCGCCGCCCTCGTCTTCCTGGCCCTGAATCAGAATGCGCTGCGAATTTGGGACACGAAGTACTTCGCCATCTTCCGGAGCAATCAGCCGGAGGCCTTTCGCACGCCCGAGATGGTCCGGGAAGCAGTGGAAAACACGGACGTCCTCTATTATGCAGAGGGTGTCGAGTCGATCGCCAGCGTCATACGTGTCAAAGGCGGAGATCTCGCCTTTCTCACCAACGGAAGAGTCGAGGCCTCTTCGCATCTCCAGGCCCAGCAGGTGCAGCTCGCGCTCGGCCATCTGCCAATGCTTTTGAGCCACGATCCCAAGAAGGCCCTCGTGGTGGGGCTGGGCAGCGGGATGACACTGGGTGCGGTTTCGATCCATCCGAGCCTCGAACACGTCACGCTCGTGGAGCTTGAGCCACGAGTGCTTGGTGTCGCAAGGACCTTCGCGGAGTACAATCACAACGTCCTTGACAACCCGAAACTCAAGATCATTTTTAACGACGGCCGGAACTTCCTGATGACCACGACGGAGCGGTTCGATGTCATCACGGCCGACCCGATCCATCCCTGGTTCCGGGGCGCCGGGTATTTGTACACGAAGGAGTATTTCCAGCTGGTCGCAGAGCACCTGCGCCCCGGCGGCTTCGTTTCGCAATGGCTCCCGATCTACGAACTCACACCGCGGGATCTTCAGTCCGTCGTCCGGACGTTTCAGGGCCAATTCAGATACACCCTCTTGTGGCTGACCCACTACGACGCGGAACTTATCGGAAGCAACTCCCCCATCGTCATCAACGAGTCTGATCTGGAGCGGCGGATCGCCCACCCCGCCATCGCGGCTGATCTGCAAAGGGTGATGATGGGCTCCGCGGTGGACCTCTTGAGCTATTACGTGATGGGCACGGATGGGATGAAGCGGTTCGGCCAGGGGGGCATTCTGAACACGGATGACAATCTCTATCTCGAATTCTCCGCCCCGTTCTCCATCGCCAGTCCATCGGTCATGGAGGCAAACGTCAAGGCCCTGTCGGAGTTCCGTGAGAGCCTCTTGTCCTACCTGATCCCTGCGCCAGGGCAGAAGTCTTTGCAGGAACAGCGAAGAACGTGGGAACAGCAGCTGGAAGCTGGGAGGCTTGGAGACCCGGCTCTTGCGCTCTTCCTAGGCGGCAAAGCGCACTCCGCGGAGTTCAGACGGTTATTGAACGAACTGGAGGCGAGTTACCCCTGGTACGCGCCAGGGCGGTTCCTGAGACAGGAATATCAGACCCTGTTGGCCATGGAACCAAGGCCGCTCAGCATGCTGGCCCTGACGTTCTTGAGCAAGACCGGGGGGCGGACCCTTGTGGAATTCTCGGCCGTCCTCGTTCCGATAAGCAGGAGCCGGGCCTCGGTCATGTTCGTGGATAACCGCGCCAAGACCGTTTATGGGCAACGGTATGTCAACGACTATGCGCAGGGCGACGTCGTGCAACGGCTTGTGGATGCAGTCATGGCCGAGGTCCGGAGGACCTATCAGAAGGAGGCAGAGCTTGCAGTTGGCCAACAGAAGGCTTTCCCCGAAGCGGAAAACGCACTGCAGAAGATCCGCGACGCCGTCCGCGGGAAGATTCGTGCGGCGCCAAGCAACTCATGATCAACCACTCCTATCCTCGCGCACGCCGGTTCACCTCACGACGGAGAACACCTGAACGCGGCTGTTGCCCCGGTCGGCGATGAAGACATCCCCTTTGTCGTTCAAGCACATCTGCGACGGATAGTAAAGAAGCCCTTCGTTCCATCCCATCGCCAGCTGCCTCCCGAGGAACGACCCGTCCTGGCCCAGGAGGACGACGCCGGCTCCGTTTTCATCCACGACGTACAGGCCGCCGCGGCTGTCCGTGGTGAGGTACGTCGGAAAGCTCAAGTGCGCCCGCAGACCTTGTGTCAGCGCAGTGAAGGTTGTCGCGTCCTTCGCAGCGACGAACACCATAGCCTTGACGGAGTCGAGCAGGAAGATCGACCCCTTGAAGTCCACCGCGAGGTCAGAGAAGAAGCCGTACTCCTTTGGAAACGCCAATTGCCGCTGGAATTTCCCATCGGCTCCGAGCACGAGCACTCGGGCCGAGAAGACGTCCAGAATGTAGAGGTTGTCGTTCCGATCTACTTTAAGACTCCGTGGGATGAAGTCCGTCGGGGACGGAACGCCCTCTGGGCTGACGTAGCCCTTGAACTCCCCCCCGGCGCCGAAGCGGGCGATGCGCCGCTGCTTTCCGTCCAGGGAGAAGATGTCCCCCTTGGAGTTCATCTGAACCCGGATGGGGTAGGACACCTGCGGCGCCCGGATCTCGCCGGCTGGCTTCACGGTCCTGTTGTCGACCGTGTACCGAAGGAGGCGGCCGTTGCGCGTGTCCGCCACGATGAGGGTCGACGCATCGTTGCACGCGACGCCTTCCGGGTTCTTGACGCTGCCGCCCTTTTCATCGAAATAGATACTGGTGACATGCCGCAGCCGCACCCTCTCCGCGCCGAGCGCGTCGAGGGAGATCAGCACCACACACGCAGCGATCAGACCGCTCCCCAGGAGTCTCGCCATGCCCATACCCATCACCTCTTGAACTGCGCGTGGCACTGGACACACAGCTCGGTGGTCGCAGGGAAAGTCATCATGTACCGGTATCCCGTCCCATGCGCCCTGTGGCAGCTCAGGCAGTCCAGGCTGAGGTTCTTGTTCCTCGGGTCGACGTATTTTTCGCCCATCGGATGCGAAGTGTGCTTCAGCCAATCGTGACAGGCCCCGCAACCCTCGACGACTGAGGCCTGTGACATCAGGTGATCGTTGTCCGAGGCGTGCGCGAGGTGGCAGGTGGAGCACGCGCCGTCCTGGACCGGCTGATGTGTGAACACTCCTTTCTCCGGTCTTCCCTTCAGGGCGGCCCGCTCTTGTTTCTGTTTCTCGGCCAGCCGCGCCTGCCACTCCATGGTGTCCTTATGGCACGTTCCGCACAGAGTCGCCTCTTCCGCTCTGAGCAGCTTCTTCTGCGTGGACGCGTGAGGTTCGTGACAGTGCATGCACCCGGTCTGGTCCACGAGAGGCCAGTGGATGCGGTTCTTGCTGAACGTCTCGTTCATCATGGTGCTGTGGCATCCGCGGCACAGCTCGAACCCCGGTCGCCGTGTCTTGAATGGATCGGGGGATGTCGCTGCTTCATGGCACTGGGCGCATCGCTTGCTGGCCACCGGGGTGTGGACCGTATCGAAGAGAATCCCGGCCGTGTTCGATCCGTGCGGGTTGTGGCACGACACGCAGTTCGCTTTGGCGACGGGATAATTCAGGTGCTGTCGCTGGAAGCTCGGACTGTCCGACTTGTGACAATCGAGGCAGAGCCCGGGCATCGCGGTCTTGAGCAGATGGGCCGACTTTCCCGACGCGTGGGGGTCGTGGCAATTGAGGCAACCGCCCTCCACTGGGCTGTGCTTGAATTTGATCTTGGCGAGGGCGTCCGCTATCGTTTTGTGGCAGCCTGCACAGAGGGCGTTTCCGGCCTGGAGCAAGTTGGCCTTGTTGTTGGAGGCGTGCGGGTCGTGGCACCTCACGCAATTGCCTTCGACGACGACCAGGTGGGTGCTGACGGGCTTCGCGGGGACGATCTGGTCATGGCATGTGGCGCAGATGGTCTTCGTGGACGCCGACAGGAGCTTCCCGTGATTGGACGTGTGGGGATTGTGGCACCCGGTGCATTCCGCCGTCTTCACGGGAGTATGGACGAACTTGCTCTTCAGTTTCTCGGCGAAATCCGCATGGCAGCTCAAGCACAGCGTACCCTCGGCCCCGGGCTTGAGCTTGTACTTGTGTTGTTGCTGCGCATGGGCGGTCGAAACCCCAAGCGCCACAAGAGCCACGAGGGTCAGCGAGACCCAATCAACTCGTCCGCGCATGAGCTGTCCTCTCCGTTCTCAGCCGCACGGCCCGGCACCCGACCGCGTCACATGCACCCCCGATTCAGGTGTCCCCCTCGCGATCCGCGCGTTGTCCTCGTCCGATGGGGTTTGTTCCCCTCCGCTCCTCATGGAATGTGGCAGTCGTCGCACGCCCTGGCAGCGAAGGGTGCGTGGCTCGTGATCTTGAAGAACTTCGGGTCTTTCGAGGCGTGCGGATCATGGCAGCTCTGGCACTGCATCACGGACGGGTCGATGTTCAGGTGGGCTTTCCCGAAATTCCCCCGCTGAGGATTGTGGCATTCCGTGCACATCGGCTGGATCGCCTGCACCAACAAAGAGTCCTGGGCCGAAAAATGCGGTTTGTGGCAGCGCGCACAGTCTCTGCCGGCGGGCTGATGGACGTTTTCCTTGTCCATGCGGCTCTTCAAGTTCTTGTGACACGTCACGCACAGATCGGGGCTCTTCGCCACCAGGAGGCCCGGCAGCCTAGCTTTGTGCGGGTTGTGGCAGGCCGTGCATTCGGAGGCTGCGACAGGCTGGTGCGTGCTCTTGGCCTGCTTCGCCTGGGTTTCCAGGTCGGCGTGGCACGACGAACACAGCGGTCCCAGTGGGGTCGAGATCACTCCCTTGACGTTGCTCCCGTGGGCGTCATGGCAGGTGAGACACGCGCCGTCGGCAAAGGGTGCGTGGCTCACGCCTCCAGGACTTTCCTTCATGAAATCCGCATGACATGTGACGCAGAGCTTTCCGTCCACCGCCTTGAGCAGTTGCTTCTCGCCGGCCCCGTGCGACGCGTGGCAACCGTCGCACCGCGCGTCCGCGACGGGTTTGTGCGTGTACGTCTTGAGGAACTTGGCCTCGGCATCCGTATGGCACGCGTAGCAGACCTTGTCCAGCCGGTCCTTGATCATGTGGCTCATATTGGACCCGTGGGGGTTGTGGCACGTCCCGCATTCCCCCTGCACGAAGGGCACGTGGGAAACCTTGGCCTTGAGGGCCTCTTGGGTCTTGGCGTGGCACGAGTAGCAGAGCACGCTCTCTTCCAGATTGATGAGGCCCTTGAACTTGGCCGCATGGGGCTGGTGGCAGGATTGGCAGCCCTTGTCGCCGGCCATCGGGGGATGCTTCACCACCACCGTTGCAGCCTGTGCTTTATGGCACTCCAAGCACAGCAGGTTACCGTCCGCCAGCGTGAGCTTTCGGAACTCGGACGCGTGCGGTTGGTGACACGAGGTACACATTCCCTCCTTGAACGGCGCGTGATCGACCTTGCCGCCGGCTCGCAGGGCGGACAGGTCGTGGCAATTGGAGCAGAGTTTGTTGGCGTCATCCACCGTCTCGAAAGGCTTCGGAGATCCGGCGGGGTTGTGGCACATCTCGCACTGGAGCGTGGCCATGGGGCTGTGCGCACTGGTCTTCAGGAGCTTGGCCTGGAGAGACGAATGGGGATTGTGGCACCCCGAACAGGATGACGCCGCACTGACGGGGTACTCCGCGTGAGCCTTCTTGAATTGGGGGCGATTTACGTCATGGCAGCCGGCGCACAGGGGAACTTCAGGCTTGACGAGGAGATTCTTCTCGTCAGAGCTGTGGGCGGAATGACAGGCAAGGCATCCCTTCTCCGGCGCAGCCTTGTGGACCACTTTCTTCCGGTAAGCGGCCTTGGTGTGGCACTGGTTGCAGACCTCGTTGCCCTCTTTCTTGAGAATCAGCTTGGGAACCAGGCCGTGCCGCAGATGGCAGGCATCACATTTCCGCTCTTTGACAACGGGATGGACGTTCTTCATCCCGAAGTACTGTTCGGCGAACTTCTTGTGACAGTCGAGGCAGTCCTTTTGCGCGAACTGGGGACGTGTCGTCTGCACGTCGACACAGCCGGAGAGGAGCAACGCGCTCACGACGAATAGA
>Ga0113563_10001024_pt1 | contig 15138 bp, 9 predicted proteins | sample Mud3Dept3metaG_FD_80117 | JGI IMG/M metagenome (GOLD analysis project Ga0113563, IMG submission 80117) | Freshwater wetland microbial communities from Ohio, USA, analyzing the effect of biotic and abiotic controls - Mud 3 Core 4 Depth 3... | ecosystem: Environmental > Aquatic > Freshwater >...
TCTCCAACATCATTTCGCCGCTGCTCAACATGCCAGCTTCGGTCACGCAATAGGTGTCTTTCTTCCGCGTAAGACGCCCCTGCTTTACGAACCTTCGCAAGATAACCCGCTCCCTTTCGGTAATCCCTTCCGGGAAATCCTTCTCGCGAAAAGAGAGGAGTTTTGGGAGAAGGACAAGGCTTCTTGTTCGTAGAAGCGAAAGCGGCAAGGAACGGATAAAGGCAAGGGGCAGGGAATCCCAGGGCTCCTTGAGATATCCCTCATCCAATCGGGCATTCCGGTAGGCACAGTCGGCCAGGATGCCGTGCGAGCTCGCTCCGAGGCCGAGGATGTCCGCGTTCCGATACAACATCGTCTTGAATGGACTGGGTTTCAACCGTGCTTGCCAAAAGTCAGTTAGGGTGTGTTGCACAAACCCATTCTGGAGGAGGAACCCTCTGGCTTCTGAATACATTTTTCTGCGGGTATTGCGATCAGCGATGAGGGCCTTGAATTCTTCGAAGCGCCGGGTAAAGTACGCCTCCGGCTGCGGGAAGAACTCCAGGAGATCCACATGATCGGCGGCGATGTCAAGAGCACTCTTCCGGATATCCCGCAGGAAGGACTCGATCGATTGTCCCGGCAGGCCGAACATCAGATCATAATTGATTCCGTAACCGGCCTGTCGGAGGCAGTCGATGCCTTTGTCTAAGCTGTTCCTCTCCCTGCCGTGATGGATGCCGGCCATTTTACGAACCTTGTCGTCGAAGCTTTGTACTCCGAAGGAAATCCGCTTGACTCCCGCCATCCGATACATTCTTAGGTTCTGGGGGTCCTGCAGTGCGGCCACATCCGATTCCATGTCAAATTCCGTCTCATCCGAGATTGCAAAGGAGTTCTTGAGAGCCTCGACCAGCCGGAGAAAGTCCGAGGTAGACAACAACGTCGGTGTGCCTCCTCCAAAGTATAAATGGGAAATGGGTAGCCGGGGGCCGTTCAATGCAACAGACCACTGCCGGATCTCAGCCAGCAAGCGGTCAACATACGAGGACAGCACCTCCGGGTGGGCCAGTCGTTTACGATGGTATCCGCAGAATCGGCAGATGTGACGGCAGAAGGGGATGTGCAGGTAGATCATCAAACCACGCTTTCCCAAGGCACCACCGGGGACTGCTTCATCCAGCGTTTCCCAAAGGCGGCCGCGGTTCTGCCGGGCGATGTCTACAGATCGAAACGCGGGGTAAAAAAACATGATATTGGTGAACACGAGCTCAAAGGGGTTCATCATTTTTTTGACTCATTGAAAGACATCTCCTCTTCCGAGAGTGAAGAGGAGCCGCATGAGCTACAGGGAACGATATCATTCAGCGTGAAGCGGTGTCAAGTTGCCAAAATGGACGCAGAATGGACGGCGACGAAGCCGCTCCACCGCCGTCTTTCGTTAACCGTATCGCTTGCCCGTGGTGAAGGAAGAATTTGTCGATTGAAAATTGCTCATGGACAATGAACAATTATCTATTGCCCATTGTGAATGACCATCGTCACTTTTCCACAGCAGCCCTCGCCCCACGGCAAGCGGGGAGAGGAGAGTGGTTGGGTACCGCCTTATCGGACTTTCTCTAACCTACTGAGTCGTCAGGAGTATTAGAGAAAGGACATCGGTTCAAACAGTCATGGATGTTCTATTGCTGTATACGCCCATACTGGACGCACGCTCTCCGTATTCAGCCATCGCTTATCTGACCTCCTTCTTGTCTTCCAAGGGGATAAAGGCTCGCCAGGCGGATCTTTCCCTTGCCTGTTTCCTAAAGATCTGTAGCGTCGATGGGCTGAACAGAATCCTCCGGGAAATCAACAAGCCATTACACAAGGGCAAGAGCCCCTCGTGTTCGGCCGCTTTCTTTCAGAAGCACTTTGACCTATTTGCCAGGGCCATCGGGCCTGCCATCTTGTTTCTGCAAAACAAGGACCCCACGCTTGTGGATACACTCTCTCGAAAAGACTTCTTTCCGCCTGATTTGCCGGACCTCCATATTCCGCAACAGGAGCTTTCGATTACCCTGAAGAGAATAGAAAGATCCGATGGCCCTCAAAGAGCCGAATGGGTTTCACATTCCCTGACCCGAGAGGGCGCCCATGATATTCTGTTTGGAACTCGAGATCGTTATGATCGAGCAAGATACTTCTCGAGTCTGCTTTTAAATAACATCTTCCGCATCGTGCACGATGCGATCGATCCGGACTTCCATCGAAACGCATACATCTATGGAGCCGACCTTTCGGGTTCCCACACCTTCAGGTTGATTGAAAAGAAGTTGTGCTCTGAGCCGACCCTGATTGAGCGATTCCTTTATGAGCTCGTGGCCGAACAGCTGGCGCTGCACAAGCCAGGGTTGGTTGGTCTGTCCGTGCCTTTCGCCGGATGCGCAACCACTGGCTTTCGTGCAGCGCAGTTTATCAAAGAGATAGACCCACAGATAAAAGTCGTTATGGGCGGAGGGTTTGTCAGCACCCATCTTCGCAGGCTATCCACCCCTGAACCGTTCCGATACTTCGATGCCGCTGTTCTGGATGCCGGGGAGGCCCCCCTTTACAACCTGATCCAATATTATGAGGGCCGCCTTGAACCGCGCAGGCTTATCCGCACTTTCTTGAAAGGGAAGAGGTGCGTAGAATACCATAATAACGACTTCGAGAAGGAAGTGGTTCACTCGCAGCGTCCGTGCCCCAGTTTCAGAGGGCTTTCCATGGAAGAGTACCTGAACTACTTTGTGCTTGGCTACCTCCGGGGTACCCCTTGGAATACCGGCAAGTGGAACCCCATCCTGCTTGCCCATGGATGCTACTGGCACAAATGCGCGTTTTGCACGACAGAGCTCGATTGGGTTCAAAGGTATGAGCCCGACTGCGCGGGGGCCATCGTCGACAAGATGGAAAAAGTGTATTCACAGACGGGCAGCAACGGGTTTCATTTCATCGATGAAGCCATGCCGCCTCGCCTGCTAAAAGATCTGGCGGAGGAATTAATCCGCAGACGATTGCAGTTCCGCTGGTGGGGAAACATTCGGTTTGAAAAATGTTTTACCAGGTCCCTGGCCGAGCTTCTCGCAAGGTCCGGTTGTGTGGGCCTAACCGGAGGGCTCGAGGCAGCACACAACCGGATCCTTAGGCTCATGAACAAGGGTCTGACGCGCGAGGCGATGAGAACCGTGGTGAAACATCTCTCCTCATCGGGCATTTTCGTCCATGCTTATCTGATGTACGGGTTTCCATCGCAAACAAGGCAGGAGACGCTGGAGGCGTTGGAATTCGTGAGAGATCTTTTCCAGGCAGGCTATCTTCATAGCGGCTTCTGGCATCGGTTCTGTTTGCTTGAGTCCAGCACGATGGCAAATCACCCAGAGCGTTTCAAGATCGACATCCGCCGGAAAAGGAGAAGCAGGTTCTGCAATTTTGGGATTCCCTATGCCGATGCCGAGACGTACGATCCCGATCAGCTCGAGCAGGGACTCCGCACAGCCTTGGCCAATTATATGTGCGGCTGCGGTTTCGAGACGCCGGTTGAAGAGTGGTTTGGTGTTTGATGGGAGAGGCCCCAAGGGAGATTCATGGTGAGGAAGGCCAGTGTTCGTCAGGGCCCCGGGCGTCCAATATCAGGCTGATCGCCAACAGGGCGTTACGCCAAAACGGTCTTGCCGCAGCCATCTTCCTCCCTTGCATCTTCCTATCTATCGTCAAAGTTCATCATGCTATGGTATGATAGATTTATTGTGGGTGCGCCTGCGACAGATTCTCGGCGTTGGGAGGGAGAATGGGATGATGCCCATTGAAACAGTCCTGATCGGTGTGACCTATGCCTGTCAGTGCGATTGCATTCATTGTGGAGCGGCTCTGTCACGCGACCCAAAACGTAAAGAGCTCAGCTCCAAGGAAATCAAAACCCTCATTGCACAGTGTCCGGATATCCATGCAACCAGCGTGGGTTTCTTCGGGGGGGAGCCACTCATGCGAAACGATATCCACGCTCTCATTACCTGCGCCCGCTCCCATGGTTTCTGCACCAATCTTGACACCAACGGCGCCCTCTTGACCAAGCCATTTGCACTCAGGCTGAAGGCGGCAGGACTCAACATTATCGGTGTGAGCATCGACTCATCCGACCCCGACACTCATGATGCCCTTCGTCGAAAGAAGGGGCTTTTCGCCAAGGCGATCAGGGGAATACGCCACTGTATTGCTGAAGGAATCAAATGCTATATCTCAACCTACGCAACCCATGAGAATGTTTCCAACGGGGATCTTTTGAAGGTCATCCAACTGGCTCGCAGCGAAGAGGCTGACTGGATCCGCATCTGTGCCCCTTTTGCCGCCGGGAAGTGGATTTCCCGAACGGAAAATCGCCTGACATCTGAGGAGCGGGCCTTGATTGAACGATTCTCAGACGCGGACCCGGAGTACATCGTCCTCGAGGACCGAAACGGCTGTCCAGGCATACAGCAGAGATTGCTTTACATATCCGCGTATGGTGACGTTCAACCCTGCTGCTATGTCCCTGTGAAGTTCGGCAATATTCGCGACGAGCGGCTGGCAGATATTGTCGAGCGCATTCAGCACCACCCCATGTACAAACGCTACGGCAAGCTGAAGAACTGTCCTATGAACAACGATGCATTCAGGCATGAGTTCATTCGTCCCCTTTTATTGAAGGGCCCATGAGAAACCGTTTGCAGCTGGTCTTCCGCTGGCCTTCTACAGCTGGCTCGTTGAATGTGTTTGATCTGTCACACCGGATATTAGAGGGATAGAGCTGTGAAGATCGCCCTTGTCTACTGCCCCGCGGTTGAAAGCTCAGGGGGGCCCGCCGGGCCGGAGCTGGTGATGCCTCCCATCGGAATATGCAGCTTGTCTTCCTACTTGCGTGGGAACGGTTACCCCAGCGACCTGTTTGATCTTCTGCTCGAATTCGATACCACGGTTTTGCATGAGGATCTTCGCCACCCCTTGATCGATCTGTTCGCGGCTGCCAGATCCGATCGGGCATATGAACCTGCGGTTTTGACGAACCTGCAATTCTACCTGGGCCTGAACAGGAGCCACCTCGCGCGCGAAGTCATGAGGCTCTATGGAGAAATGGACTGCGCGAACCCGGAGCAAGAGAAGTTCTCCACAAACCCGGTCAGACGGTTTTTTGCCCTGAACGCCGACAAGCTTGCTCACTACGACATGGTCGGACTATCCGTGATCCTGGAAGAGCAGAATCCAGCCGCCCTGATCCTTGCTGGATGGATCAGGGCTCTTTCGCCCCATACGAAGGTCGTCGTCGGTGGATCTGGAACTCGCCCGGGTGACTGGAGCGAGCGTGCTAATCTGATCGTTCGCGGAGACGGCGAAGCAGCCTTGCTGTCTTACATCCGTTCCCAGGATGAATCTGCGAGAGGTGAAAACCGTCCTTCGCCTGCGAGGGAGGCAGGAGTTCAATTCCATGAATGTCTCGATGGTCTCCCCACCCCGGATTACAAAACCCTGTTTGCCAGGCATCAATATCTTGCCCCCACCAGAATTATTCCCCTTGCCGTCACGAGAGGGTGCTATTGGAGCCGATGCCTGTTCTGTTCCTTCGGTTGGCGAGAAGACGACTCCGAAAGATGCACCGCTCCGTACAGGAGAACGTCTGCAGCCAAAATCGTGGCGGACATCGCCTGTCAAATCCGGGAGAACGAAACGCGTTTCTTCTTTTTCTCCGCGGACGTTGTCGATCCGGCTTTGCTTGAAGAGATTTCGGATGAACTCATCCGCACCTCAACGGAAATCTTCTGGTCCACAGGCGCCCGCGCTGAAAAGCAGCTCCTGAGACGCGGCCTTTTCAAAAAACTGTACCGATCCGGTTGCCGCAGCTTAACCTGTGGATATGAGTCGTTCAACCAGAGGGTTTTGGATTCCATGCAAAAAGGAATCCGGGTTGAGCATTCCAGGCGGATCCTGGAGGGCCTCTGTCAAGCTGGGATCTTCCCAAACATTGGTTATTTTATGGGATGGCCCGGGGAAACCCCATCAGAGGCTGCCGAAACACAGAACACCGTGAATTCTGTTTTTGAGAAAATCCCGGGGAATGTCGCCGAGAGATTCGTGCTGGTGCAGGATAGTCCCGTGGTGCAGCTGGGCCGTCAGGGAACATGGAAACCACTCAGGTACGAGAGGAACCGGAAACGGTGGCAGAAGCAAGGAATGAGCTGGGAGGCCCAGAACCGCCAGTGGATGATTTTCGCGACAAACTTCTACTGTGACTCCAGGTATTCCTGTTTTCCGGTGCGAGGGGACGGGGGGTATGGATTCCTCTACGCGTCCCATTATCCACTTCCGACGCTCGGCAGAATCTTTCGAGTCCGGGATAGCTCCTTTGGCATCCAGGGAATGGGGCGATTAACCTTTTATGGTTTTTTCCACACGCGCCATTATGCTTCCGAAATCGGCGCCAGGTTCGACGATGACGAATTCCGGCGGAATTGCCCGCCTTGTTGCGGATCATCGGACGACTCGACAAAGAGGGCGACGAAGATCGAAAGGCTCAACTTTGCCTATGATTTTGTCCGGGCCTTTATCAAGGCGCATGACTTCTCAGCGGAAGAGCAGGACTTTATCCTGCAGGTTGCGCGCTTTGATTATGGACTGCTGGTCTCCTGCATACGGGAAGAGACCGTGCCCATCGTCTCCGTGGATGAGACCGGCAAGCTGGTATCGCCCCCGGCAGATCCCCCCGGACCTTCCTTCGTGCTGGACTTCTCCATTGATATCGAGCGAGTGGCCCGATTTGTCCCCTTTGACTCTATTCCGAAAAAAATCAAGTGCTCGGCTCGATTCGACCTAAGGGGCTTCCACATCATTGCAGATCAATGAACCCTATTAACTCAAATGTGTCTTGAATTCCTCGGGAGGAGCACTCGAAGCAGGTCAAGGCCGTTTATCATTTGAATGAGTGAAAGGTAAGTGCCCAAGTTTTTCCGGGGAGATATCTTGGCTCTGGCAAGAGCCTCAGCAACCGTCGCGCCTCTATCCAGATCGCGTATAAGCTGTGCCTGGACGGTCCAGGCGCCGATGCCCTGAAAGAGGTATTTGTGGTAGTAGCCGGCGTTTTTCCCCTCCCCCGGGATGGATCGAATCGATCGTTGATTGAGGATATATCGTCGATTCAGGATGGCATCCAGCGTGAAGTAGTCATCCAGTCTCTCTTTGGAGGGATGGCATCCCTCGAAAAAGAAATTCAGGTCGAAACCCAGCTGTACGCTTTGAGTATCTCGTGTGAACAGAATCGAGCGCCTGAGATTGATCGAATAAATCCATCGGTCGAACAATTGGAACGCTCGGGACAGATGATGCCGATCACGCCGGAGATCTTGATATCGAATCTGGAAGATATCATCTCGATAGATCGATCGAAAGATCCGGTTTTCCGTTTTGATAGAGTATCTCGCCTCGCTGGCCGCCATGATCGATGTCCGATCAAGATGGAAACGCAGCAGAGTAAGGGAGGAGAGATCGTCCACGTAAGGCTTGATCGCTTCCAGAGTGGTTTCCAGATCTCCAATTTTCTCGCCCGGGAAATCGAAGATAAGAGACACCGCGGGTTTTAGACCGCTCTTGCAGGCGGCCGCCAAGGCGTTTATCTGTTCTTGGGCGGAAATCCCTTTCCCCATCAAGGCAAGGACCCGATCACTCAGGGATTCGATTCCAAACATCACATATTCGAATCCTTGCTTTTTAAGCCTTCGGCAAACCGGCTCCGTCCAGCCACGGTCGGCTCGAGCCATGGACTGCCAGCGAATCCGGAGTTTCTTCTTCTTGAGGGCACGAGCGATTCTGGAGGCATCGCTCACCGCCAATTCAGCTCCGATGTTGAAGAAGGACACGCAGCCGAATTTCCTCCGCAGCATACGGAGCTGATGGGACAGTTGATCCGGATCGGAGGCCCGGTATCGGCGTGTGCAATACAGGCCGCAGAATCTGCATTTTCTCCAACGGCAACCATCGGAAAAAGGGTACGGAAAACTGTAGCGAGTCCAGAAATAGCTTTCCTTCTCCAGAGAGCAGAAATCGGGCGAATAAGCGATCCCACAGGTTTGCTCACAACCGCGAAGTATCCGGGGCCAGGGGGCGCCTCTTTTCATCAGGGCGACGAGTTGGACCAATGCCCCCTCGCCGGGACCAACGACCAAACAGTCCATCCCCTCTGGAAATGAGGACTCGCAGAAATGCGAGCCAAATGCGCTCGAGACAGCGCAACCACCTGCAATTAATCTGGCCTGGCAGTCAAGAGCTCTCAGGGTGCGCGCGTATTCAAGGGAGGCCAGGAGCTGGTGTTGCGTGACAGCCGAAAAGCCCACGATGTCGGGATTCCACGTCAGAAGCTCCTTCAGACGGCCTTCGAGGAACGAACGATGAGGAACCGGCACCTCTGGGTGCCAGCGATGCGCCGCATCAATCATTTCGAGCATTTTCCACGCCCTTTGGACGATGACATGGGAAGCGTGGATATCCCTGATGGTCCCGGGGGAAGGATTTACAAGGCGTTTTCTCAGCCGAAGATGATCTTGGGGGAGATCATCGATCCATAATCGGGCCCAAGCGCGAAAACAAGACAGCTCCCGATCTCTGGGATTCTTCTTGAGATTGCCGATCGTCTGCAGGGCTTCCACCAACGCCTTGGTCCCTTTACAGCTTAACATCCAGCGAAGGAGCTGGGCATTGAGGTCGCTCCCCTTGACCGTCAGGCCACGGGAGCGCAGATAGGCTGTTAGCTGAGGTATTGCGGGGTACGGGGCCAGGGCAGACCACCGGGGCGGGAACAACAACAGCACTCTCGCGTTTTTCGAAGGCATACTTTCCTGAAACTAAAGCCGGGCTTCTCAACACGATGGAACGATCGCTCTAAACTCCTAAGCTGACACTCCGCGGTTGCGTCCAAGCCCAATCCATCCTTACCCCGATCTACCATTGAGGATGCAAGGGCGACCCCTTCTTTCTGACTTTCAGAATCATGTTCATGAAGGAGGAATAGCCATACTTCGAGAGGTAAAGCAAGGAGGCCGCGGTACCGAGGACCGGCTCATAGCGAGACCGAATGGGTTGTTTACCAAGCAATCGGAGGACTGACTCACGAGACACTCCGCTCCTGGTTACATAAGCTCTGTCGTGAAAAAGATCGTGTTTGCTGCCGGCGATGGGCGAGATGCCATAACGATCAGGGTGATTCCACGCCATGCTTCCTTCTTCAAAAGAATAGGGAACAATGCTGGCAGCATCAAAAAGATGATTTTGGCTGTTGAAAAAATCAATGGTTGCCCTTGCCTCTGCCATGCGTTCGCCGGGGAAGCCAACAAAGGCGGATAACAATACACTGATCCCGGCCCGACGACTGAGTTGCAGGATGCGAAGCATATCCGCATGGGAACGCCCCTTTGCAAAGCGTTTAAGCATTCGATCTGTTGCCGACTCGAAGCCGAACTGCAATCTGAAGAAACCTGCCCTTTTCATGAGATGCAAGTCCTCTTCCTGAATGGTTTCCGACGAACGGATGGCGGCGAAGAATCGGTAGTGCTTCTTCGCGGCGATGAGCAAATGGGAGAGATGGATGATCGTTTCAAGAGGAACGCAATCATCATTGAAGGTAAAGTGCTTGCACCCGTGCCGGCGGTGGAGATCCCCGATTTCGTTGAAGAGCTGTTCGATGGATTTTGGATTGCCCCGGCCGAGATAGGCGTGACGGGTACTGCAGAAAGCACATTGACCGTAAGGACAGGCGGAATGAGCTGCCACAATCGGGAGAACGGGTTCCGGCAAAAGACAGAACTTGAGCGCCGAGGGAGCGAAAAGCGGCACCGGAGCGGAGTCAGCAGGAAGAGGCGTGGAGGGCGCAGTGGACCTGACCTCATTCCCAACCGCATAGAGAAGATTGGGAATCTGATGGAGGTCCTGTTTTCGAGGTCTCCGCAGAAGCTCGAGCGTCGGGAGCTCCCCTCCAAATACGACATAGGCATCCGCGGCAGCGACGATGCCGGGATGGTTCAGCAATCGATTCCTTGCATAAGTGATGTAGGGTCCTCCGATGCAGATGCGCCCACGAGCCCCATGGGTTCGCAGGATGCCGGCAATGGTCAAGGCGGGGATCATTTGCCACTCATAGCTAATAGATATTCCAATAAGACTCGGGGACAGTTTCTTCACGATAGGAGGAAGGCGGCTCTCGAAGAAATCTCGAAATGGATTTCTCTGCTCGTCATCAACCAGGTGCAAGAGAGCCTTCTCTGACTGGATGCAAAGCCGCGCAAACGAGGGATCGAACTCCGGCGGAGTTCCAATGTCCATGCCAAAGCCACGGAAGTAGAGAGCAAGGATTTCGAAAAGCCAGAGGCAGGCGAGATGATTCAACCGCATGTTGTAAAAACTGCCGGACTGAAGCGTTTTCCGCACTTGGTCGGGGTCCCAAGATTGTTCGGCGGCAGTCTTATGAACGGCAAAGTCTATGAATTCAAGGCTCATGTCACGCTGTGTAACCGCCACACCGTTCGCTTTGAGATAGGCTGCAAGCGTGGGCATTCCTAAGGGAATCTGGAAGGGATCTGTCAAAGGCGGATTGATCAATAGCACCCTCATCCATTATTCCCATCATTCGAAGTGTGTGCTGAATGTTCCGGGCAGCTTCACTGCAGAAAGCAGTCATGCCAATTCGATGTTTTTCCCTTATCACCCGTCCAAATCTGAAATCTGAGCGTGAAACCGTTCGCCGCAGAGAGCCGGGAATCGCAAGCCAAGCGATGAAAAGGCAGGAAATTTGAAACGGAACTGGGGAAGAGGAACTCCTGGATGTCCGGCGACGCCCGGCAGAAGTCAGATGCTCTCAAGGAGTAAAACATGGATCTAACTCTGCAACGGGGGCCGGCCCTTTAAGCCGAGCTCGTCAAGGGGAAAACAGAGCTCATGATTCAAAAAGGTGTCATCCGCTGACTGTCCTTGGGAATAACAGCGTGAACTGGAAAATAAAGCGAATTCCAAGACTGAACAAAAAAAAGACCGTTTGGTCGATCGTAGACAGAAAGCCCCACCGGGAAGTCGCCGGCCTTCCGTGGACCAGTGGATAACCGGCGGCACCCCAGATTCTTTCTCAACCTCCATTCCCCGGATCAAGCTTCGCAGGACGGTCGACGCTTCCCTGGGAATACCCGGGGGTTTTGCCTTTCTAAATGCGACCCCGCCGCCGGAAAATGCATCAAATTCATCTGAAACAAGGCGTTATTTCTTGCGTCCAACGGCCGGACGGAGCTTCTGAACCTTCTTCCTGATGTTTACATTCACTTGTTTTTCTATGGTCTTGCTGAGCCTATCCATTTTTCTTATGCGTTCCGCAGGGTTCACTACTTGTTCAAAGGGGTTTTGTTTGCCGATGGCCCTTTGCACTTCTCCTGAAGTAATAAAGTAGAGACCAGACCCTGAAGCTCCTTCCAGGAAATTGACTGTTTTCATCGGTTCCTCCTTTCGAAATAGAAGTCTGAATTTTAGGACCTAACTTTCTTAATACCAACTATCAGAAAGAAAGTCAAGCTTTTTCATGCACACGCAGTTTACTTTTTGTAGTTGAGTGCGATTCAAGGTCAGTTTGCTCCCTCCCCGCTGATATCAAAATTTGCCTTGTATTAATTTCGGCTAACAGGTATGATCAAAATTACTTGAGGTGGTCTCCAATTGAAAACGCAATAGCAATTGTCAGATCATATGAAATACTTGCTTATCAACCCACCTGTTTACGATGTTCTGCTATTCGTCGGAAATAGCCAGCCGGCACACCTTCTGAGGATCGGGGCTCTCCTGAAGTCCCAAGGCCATACGGTGGATTTCTTTGATTTCGATCCCATCAACATGACGGGCCCGGATCAGGTGTCTGTTTCCTCAGAGATCACGCGAGCTCCAGAAAGAACCGAAATCATAAAAACTTATGGCAAAACCGATGTGGCCGTCCTGCTGAATCGCTTTGGGAAGAGGAGTGAAGAATTTGAGCAGTTCCTAACAACCATACAGAAGCCGGATATGATTTTTGTAACCTCGCTCATGACGTTCCATTACCGTGGCGTTCATGAAGTGATTGCTTTGTGCAAAAAAATATATCCAGACGTTGAAATAACATTGGGCGGCATCTATGCCACGCTGTGTCCCGAGCATGCCAGGCGTTCATTGGCCGATCATGTATTCGTGGGTGAGATTCCAGAAGCCAACCTCATGAAACCTGACATGGACCTGCTCGAATCTGTACCAGAATATGCGATCCTAAAAACTCGCTGGGGATGTCCCAATCAGTGCAGCTATTGCGCAGTTCATAAACTGGAAGGAAGAAAGATTCGATCCATACCGCCTGACCTGGTATTCAAACAAGTGAAGGAGCTGCACATCGATTATTGCATAAGGTATTTCTACTTCTGGGACAGTAACATCCTGCTCAACTGGGACGAGCACCTCGGATCCATCCTTAAAAAGGTCAGAAGAAGCAAGCTCGATATAAGGATTGACTTAACTTATGGATTTCAACCGAACCTGCTCACCAAAGAGATCTGCCTTCAGATGAAGAACTCCAATGTTCCAGACTTCTTCCCCCTTCCCATCGAGAGCGCTGACGAGCAATTGTGCAGGGAAAGATTTCATCGAAAGACAACTGCACATGATTTAAAGAAGGCGGTCGCAATGCTTCGGGCTGTTGGGTATAGGAACTTCATGTTCTATGTCCTGGTTGGCATGCCTGAGCAGTCCCTTGACAGCATTCTGAAGTCATGTGAACTGGCATGGGAGCTCGGAGGAAAGCCGATCATCCTTTCCTTCACTCCAATACCGTGCACAGAGGAATACGATAACTACAGGCACCTCATCGAGGGAAAGGATCTTGAAGACTTGATGCCGAACATGCTGCCCTTCTGTACCAATGAAGGGCAACTAGACGAGTTGCTTCAATTGCGGGACTACAGCATGAAGACGGTGGCGGAAACAAAAAATCTTTTGGAATCGCAGTTGCATGTGAAAACGTGGCAACGATTGAATGAGCTGTATGCCGACGAGTAGGTCAGCTGGATCGATGATAACATGAAGAAAAGGTGCGCTCATTCCGTGTCGGAGATCACTCCTTGCCCAAGAATGTACACCGTCGCAGCATAGCGCTTCTCCAAGTCCCCTTTGCATCACACAATAATGCCTCCTTGGGGCTTATTCGAATCAAATCGGTCCTTGCCTGCGAAGGATTCGACTGTCATATCATCTATCTGGACCATGAACTTGAGGCCGACCTGGGAGAAGAGCTCGCGTGCGACTTTCAAAGGTCGAGGGATTCGTATTGGATGATCGAATTGTTGTATGCCGCCGAGCTCTTTCCCGACTACCTGGATCGATGCACTTTTCAGAAGCGGGCCTCTGCATTGCTGCGTGGTGCGGATCTGCCCCCCCTCCTTCCCTCGCCAAGTTCCTTGCTGAAAACGTTTCACAGCTTTAATCAACGTCTTCTTAAACGCTGGCAAAAGAGTTTTCCATACGACGCCGTGGGGATCAGCTGTAACTACAACCTTATACCCGCTCTGTATTTCGCATCTTCTATTAAGGCCCTCCACCCTCGTGTGCAAACCATTTTGGGAGGCAATCAAGTGAATGGCGAGGTGGGAAACGCGATCATGAGAGCCTTTCCCTTTCTGGATTGGGTTGTGAGTGGAGAAGGCGAGATGGCAGCCGTGAGAATAATGAATCTCCTGGGGAAAAAAGTGACCCGGCTGCCTCCGAACTGCTCGCACAGGAGTGGCTCTGAAGTCGTCTGCAATCCCGCAGTAGACAAACCCATCGATATGGAGCAGCTTCCATATCCAGATTTTGATGACTATGTTTCTTCATATCAGAGCTATTCCTTCCAAAGGGAAATCTTTCTCTCTCTTGAAATTGGACGTGGCTGTTACTATGGGAAATGTGGGTTCTGCGGCTTTAATCCACTCGGCAAGAGCTATAGACGCATGTCAGATCAGAAAGTCGTGCAGACATTGGAACACCTCGCAAAACGGTATGGGATTTACAAATACGTCTTTGTTGACAATCTCATGCCTCCGGATGTTCACAAGTTGGCGAAGGCAATCTCCCATTTGCCTTTTAGCTACGAGTTTTTTCTGGCCCTCCAGGCCACTCAAACGCCGCATGTGATTGAGGCGCTTGCCAAAATGGGAACCAAGGCGGTCTTTATAGGCATTGAGTCGCTTGCGACCTCGGTTCTGAAGCGAATGCACAAAGGGTCCACCCTTTTCGACAACATTTTGGCTCTCAAAGAGACGATTCGCAGAGGCATTGCTGCGCCCTATTTTCTCCTAACCCAATTCCCAGGGGAAACAATGGAGGAAGTGGAAAGGACGATTCAAGTCAATCGCCTGATTCCGCATCTGAACATGGATGCCATGGATTCGCCTTTCTACATTCATTATGGATGCCCCGCACAGCAGTCCCCCCAGCTCTTCGGCTTGAAACGAATCGTTCCAAAGGCATACTACAGCTGGCTTCTGCCAAGGGAATATCGCTTCTCCCCAACGTACTTTTGGGACTTCGCGCCCAAATTGCGTCACAGGCAAATCACGAAGAGAGATAGGGCGCCTCGTGGCGAGCCACGGCTGGAGCTTCGGGACGGAGGCTCCGGGGGAAGCTATATTATTGATAGTCGGCTAAGACAGAAACAATACCGGCTTACTGAAAAGGAGTATGGCGCTCTCGTGGCTTTCAATACGCCCAGGAGTCTCGCTGAGGTTGGATGTTCGAAGAATATCTTGAACAAACTTATGAAAAAGGGACTGGTGATTGATGACTGCGGCAAGTATCTCTCACTTGCTATCATCGTACCGAAGGGAAACGACAGCCAAGTCGGCAAGGATCGTGCCTGAGGACCCAGGGGCGCAAGGAAGGGATTGAAGCCGTCCGCAGAGATGAATACTGCAATGATCAAGAGCGTTGAAGTTAAGGACGGCCGTTCTGGCTTTCTTTCTCGTTCAAATCAATCTCCCAGCAGTTGATTTCGTTCCTTCCAACGGGACAGATCTTACACATGGGAATTGACCGCAGATCGCTGGACGCGAGTTGTCGGAAGCGCACCGCAGTATCGCTACTCCA
>Ga0113563_10001025_pt1 | contig 15138 bp, 15 predicted proteins | sample Mud3Dept3metaG_FD_80117 | JGI IMG/M metagenome (GOLD analysis project Ga0113563, IMG submission 80117) | Freshwater wetland microbial communities from Ohio, USA, analyzing the effect of biotic and abiotic controls - Mud 3 Core 4 Depth 3... | ecosystem: Environmental > Aquatic > Freshwater >...
ATCTCGTTCGGCCAGCAGCTGATTCCCGAAGTCATTGACCGCGCGATGCGCGTCGCTGCCGAAGGCGACCTGTTCATTGCGATCGGCACCACGCTGCAGGTCTACCCGGTGGCGGCGGCGGTGCCGCGGACTCTCGATGCCGGCGCGCGGCTGCTGATCATCAATGCCGAGGCGACGCAGTTTGATGATGTCGCGGATGCGGTGGTGCGTTCGCCGATTGGGGATGCGTTGCCCGCTCTTTGCGTCGAGCCGGGAGGCAATACGTAACAACGTTTTATGGTTTTTTGTTTATTTGCCCTACGCATCGTCTGTGGAAGGCAAAACGGCGCACCGTTACCAATGCGCCGTTTGGTTTGAACAGCCCGCAGCGCTACTTCTTCTTCACCGCCTTTTTCTTCGCAGTCTTTTTCGCGGTCGCTTTCCTGTTGGCCGGTTTCTTCGCGGCGGCCTGCTTCCCGGCCGCCGCTTGCGGCTTCATGCCCTTGGTCAGCACCCCGCGCAGCCACGCCCACGCCGCGGGCGCCCAGATGCGTTCGTTTTTGGCGGCGATGTGACCGTCGTCGGCATACACGCGGGCGACGCGGCCGTCGGCGGGACCCGATTCCAGCAGCAGGTAGAGGTTGCCAATCGGCGTCAGGTGGTCGATCTTGCCGTTGACCAGATACATCGGCATCGTCAGCCTGTCGAGCAGGCCCTGGTCCTGCAGCGACCAGCGCAGGAATTCCTGGCGTTGTTCTTCTTCGGTGATTTCCTTCAGTGGCGGCCGCGTGCCGCGCGGGCCGAACCAGTTGGTTTTGGCGCGTTCGTAGGCAGCGGCACGCCATTCAGCGCGTTCCTCGGGCGAGCCCCAGTAACCGGCGCCACCGGGCGCGCAGGCGATCAGGCCCTTGATGCGCGCATCGTGTGCGGCCAGTCTGATGACCCACAGCCCGCCGCGGCTGACGCCGAAGGCGCCGATGCGGTTGCCGTCGATTTCGGGGCGCTTTTGCAGCACGTCCAGCGCGGCCTGCCATGCCACCACCGATTCCGGCGCATGCGGGAAGGTGGTTTCACCGGTGCCTGGCGCGTCGACGACCAGCGCCGCCATGCCCTGTGCCAGCGCACCTTCGGCATATTTCTCGCGGTCTTCCTTGTACATGTCGGCGCCGCACATCACCAGCACCGCCGGCACCTTGTTCGATTTCGATGCGCCCCTGGGCAGGCGCAGGTAGCCGGTGGCCTGCATGCCGTTCTTGGTGACGGTGATGACTTGCGGCTGGTCGGGGAGCAAAGCCGCCGACTTGCGGTAGCAGCGCAGGTAGTCCTCGTACGACTGCGCCTTGATCGGGCTCATGTTCGGCGGACAGATCGACGAGCCCGACCAGTACGGCGACGGGAAGCGCGCCAGGCTGTAATAGGTCTTCGCCTGCACATAGGCCTGGCGCGCGCCGGCGCGGTCCTTGTGCGCGAGCAGGGCGTCGCCTTTCCTTTCGTATTCGGCGCCGACCGCGCTCCATACCGGCACCCAGTCTTCGTCTTCGGTGCTTTTGATGTTCGCGACGGTATCGATCAGCAGCTGCATGTCGTCGATCAGGTTGAACCAGCGGCGGTAGAACCCGCCGATGCCGACGACGAACGGATCTTCGCCGGGGCTCATGGGTAGCGTTGCGAGTATGGCTGCCTTGTCTTTGCCTGCGGTCATGGGTTCCCCGTTGCTGTTGCGGTTCGTTCGCGGCGCTTATTCTGGCGTAACGCCAAATTGGGCGCCACGGTGATCGCTGGTGTTGCCGCGTGCGCCCGGCAGGTAGTCTGCAAGTATCTGAATTTAAATTGCTATTTAATGCATGCCGGGGCGCGTCGGTCCCGTGGCAAATCAACATGCGGACCTGGTCAACGAAGTCCTACACGGGCACGGTGGCTTGCGCCACAATGCCGGTTCCGTCGCACGGCACAGAACGCTGCACGGTCAGCGCCGCTCAAAACAACAAATGCAGCCCTGATGGTTGCACACAATTGTGGAGGAAATCAGTAATGCTCATCGATCTTTCGATTGCAGTAGGTAGCGCCCGCACCACACTGCTGTGCCTGTTGTGGGTGCCGGCACTCGGCATCGGCGCAACCTATCCCGAGCGGCCGATCCGCATGATCGTGCCGCAGGCGGTGGGCAGTTCGACCGACAACGTGGCACGCATCGTTGCGACCGCGCTGACGCAGGAGATCGGCCAGCAGGTCGTCGTCGACAACCGCCCCGGCGGCGCGCTGCAGCTGGGGCTGGAGCTCGCGGTGCAGTCGCCGGCCGACGGTTACACGATTGCCTATGCGCCCATCGGCGCCCTGGTGATTGCACCGCATCTGCTGGCCAAGCCGCCGGTCAACGCATTGCGCGACTTGGGGCCTGTCGGGCAGACCGTCAGCGGCCATCAGATATTGCTGGCCGGACTGACGACGCCTTTCAAGAGCCTGCAGGAAGTCATCGATTACGCAAAAAAGAATCCCGGCAAACTGACCAACGCGTCTTCGAGCAACGGGTCGCCGGGACATATCGGATTCGAACTGCTGAAGTCGATGACCGGCATGAACATCGTGCATGTGCCGTACAAGGGCGGGGCTGCGGCGCTCGTCGATCTGATGGGCGGGCGCGTGCAGTTGATGATGGAGGGGCTGAATTCCGCGACGCCGCACGTGAAGGCCGGCCGTGTCCGCGGTCTGGCGGTGACCGGACCGCAGCGCTCGCCGATTTTTCCGGATATCCCGACCGTGACTGAAGCGGGGGTACCCGGTTACGTGATGACGGTCTGGCATGGCGTGGTGGCACCGGTCAATACGCCGCGGGCGATGATCACGGTCCTCAATGCCATGGTCAACAAGGCGATCACCTCGCCCGAAGGCAAGCGCCGGATCCTGGCGCTGGGCTCGGAGCCGCATCCCGGTACGCCGGAAGAGTTCTGGAAACTGGTGCGCAGCGACCGTGAACGATGGGGCGAGGTGATCAAACGCGCCGGTGCAAAAATGGATTGATCAGCGGAGCACTCAAAAACCAGCGACTGCAAAAGGAGGAGACGAGCATGCTGAAAGCGATGAAGGGCGGGTGGGCTGTTGTCGTCGTGGCGATGGTGACGCTGGGGGCGCCGGGAAGTACATGGGCGCAGGAGTTCCCCGTCAAACCATTACGGTTCATCGTGCCGTTTCCGCCGGGGGGCACCGTGGATCCGCTGGCGCGCCTGATCGGCGCCAAGCTCACGGCAGCACTGGGTCAGCAGATCATCGTCGACAACCGTACCGGCGGCTCCGGCACGATCGGCACCGGCATCGCGGCGAAGGCCAATCCCGACGGTTACACGTACGTGTTCGTGTTCGACACGCACGCCGTGAACCCGTCGCTGATCCCGAACCTGTCGTTCGACACGCTGAAAGACCTGGCGCCGGTGATGCTGGTCGGGCGTGCGCCGTATGGCATCATCACCCATCCGGCGAAGCCGTACAAAACCATGACCGATGTAGTCAGGGTCGCCAAGGCAAAGCCTGACACGTTGACGTACGGCACCGTCGGCGCCGGCAGTCTCGGCCACCTCGCACTGACATTGGCGCAGCAGGCCGGCGGCTTCAAGATCGTGCACGTGCCGTACAAGGGGGGCGGCCCGATGACCGTTGCCGTCGCCGGGGGGCAGATCGACATGGGCATCGGCTCGACCGCGCTGGTGACCCCGTACGTCAGCGATGGCCGGATGCGCGCGTTGGCCACGACCGGGGATACGCGTGCGGCGACCCTGCCCAGCGTGCCGACGCTGATCGAGGAAGGCTACAAGGGGGTCACGGCCTACGCATGGTGGGGTATATTCACCACGGCGCGTACGCCGCCCGCGTTACTCAAGAAGTTTCACGGTGAAGTGGTCAAGGTGCTGAACCAGCCGGACGTGCGCAAGCACCTCGGCGAGCAGCTCGGCATGGAGCTGGTCGTCAGCAGTCCCGAAGAACTGCAGAAGTGGACGGTCAACGAGGTTACCCGCTGGGCACGGGTGATCCGCGAGCACAACATAAAGCCCTAGTCATCTCAGCTGTTTTTCCATCGAGGAGGAGTAGTGACATGAAAAATATCTTCGGCATCATCCTGGCGGGCATTGCGTTCGTTGCCAACCCGGCATCGGCGCAGAACTATCCGGGCGGCAAGCCGGTACGCATCATGGTGGGATATGCGCCCGGCGGTGGCGTTGATACCACTGCGCGCATCATGGCGCAGGCCCTGGGTGAACTGTGGGGCAGCAACGTGCTGGTCGAAAACCGGCCCGGCGCCGCCGGCAACATCGCCACCGAGGCCACAGCCAAGGCGGCCCCGGATGGCCATACGCTGGTGTTGTGCAACATCGGCTCGCACGCGATCACCCCGGCCCGTTTCGCCAAGCGGCTGACTTATGATCCGGTCGGCGATTTCGCGTTCCCGGTCAAGATCGGCGGCATCCCGAACGTGTTCATGGTGCATCCGTCGATGCCGATCAAGACGCTGCAGCAATATATCGATTATGCGAAGAAGCATCCGGGCAAGCTGAACTTCGGTTCTTCCGGCGTCGGCGCCTCGCCGCATCTTTCGATCGAATTGTGGAAGTCCATGAGCGGCATCAACATCGTCCATGTGCCATACAAGGGCGCAGCCCTCGCGCTGGCTGATGTCATCAGCGGACATATGGAGTCGTCGGTGGGCAATCTTGCCGGCGGCCCGCTGGGGGCGATCAAGGCGAAACGGGTGCGCGCGCTGGCCGTGACCTCGGCACAGCGCAATGCGCAGGTCCCCGACGTACCGACTTTCGCCGAGTCCGGCGTGCCGGGTTACGACGTCACCGGCTGGTATGGCCTGTGCACGCAGTCGAAAGTGCCGCAGCCGATCCTGACCAAGCTCAATGCCGATGCCAACAGGCTGCTCGCCGGTCCGCTGAAAAAGCGGCTGGAGGACCAGGGCATTGCCGTTGCCACCGCGACGCCGGAACAGTTCCGCGAGCACGTGATTGCCGAAATCGCGAAATGGACCAAGGTGGTTGCGGAAGCGAAGCTGGAAGGAAATTGATCCCGATTTCGTGCGGCCGCATCCTGCACGGGTGCGAGGGCTGCGGTTGCACGATCACCGGAGGCAAGGCCGAATCCATGAACGAAATGCTGCGTGCGCTCCCGGATTACGGACTCTTCAGGAGCGTTGCCGTTTTCTTCGCGGCGGTGGAGGCCGCGCGGATGATCGGCCTGGTTGCGGGAGGGTCCATGGTGGCGGGTCAAACAGGGTTGCCAAAAAGTCCATGAACACGCGCACCTTGGGGGCAAGCCGCTGTTGCTGGCGATATACGACTGAAATCGTGTAGCCGCCTGCCTTGTAGTCTTCCAGCGTTTCGATCAACTCGCCGCTTGCGAGATAGGGCTGGGCATAGCACTCGGGAACCTGGATCAGGCCGTAGCCGGCCCGCGCGCCCTCGATCAACATGCCGATGCGGTTGAACGTCATCGCACTGCTGATCGTGATCTGGCGCACAACAGTGCCGTTCATCACTTTCCATTCGCGCACGCGGCCGGTACGCGGCCGGCGGTAGGCGATGCAGTTGTGGTCGTGAAGTTCCTCGGGTGACTGCGGCGTGCCGCGCGAGGCGAAATAGTCCGGCGCTGCGCAGATTACATAGCGCGTGGTGGCAAGCTGCCGCACGGCAAGGCTGGAATCGTGTAGTTCACCCGTCTGTACTGACAGGTCGATCCCGTCCTCGATGGTGTGTGGAACGATGTCCATGCACACGATTTCAACGGCGAGCGACGGATGCTTGCGCATGAACAGCGGCAGGCTGGGCACGATCCACATGCGGCCCAGGGTCAGCGGCAGCCTTACCCGTAATCGTCCGACCACCGCGCGCGCGGCACGGCTGACCAGTCCTTCCGCTTCCGCGAGTTCGGCGGTGATCTGCTTGCAGCGGGCGTAGAACTCGGCCCCTTCCGGCGTGGTGCTGAGTCCGCGCGTGGTGCGGATCAGCAGCCGCCCGGCAAGCTGTTTTTCCAGCCGGCTCAGCGTACTGCTCACGGCTGCGGTGCTGACGCCGAGCGCCCGCGCAGCACCGCTCAGGGTGCCGTGTTCGACCACGCGCAGGAAGACGAGGATGCCGTGCAACCGATCCATGCAGGGGATTTACTGTTAAGGTTAGTCTTAACAGTGATTGTAGGGCTTACCGCCTTACGCCGCCACCGGCTTGTTCCTAGAATCCACGGACAAAGTTTGTGCGGGCGACTGGCGTTGCCGCGCGCCCCATTCCCAACCGGAAAAGGAACCCAGCCCATGTCTACGGTGCTTACCGAAGCCCCCGCTGCCAGGCCGGCATCAAAAAAACAGCCCTTCGTGCTGAAGGGTGTGATGCAGGCCCCCGTGACCCCGCTGCATGACGACTTCAGCGTGGATTACGATGGTCTCGAGAAAATGGTCAATTTCCACGTCGTCAACGGCGCGCCGGCCATCGCATGGCCACACCACAAGGCGGAGTCGCCGAACCTCACGATGGAGGAGCGCAAGAAAGGCGCGGAAGTGCTGATCAAGACCGTTGCGCGCCGCGTGCCGGTCTCCATCTTCGTGGGCAGTCTGTCAGAGGAAGACTCGCTCGACCTCGCGCGCCACGCCCAGAAGGCCGGTGCTGACATGCTGCTCACCATTTCGCCGTACTGCCGCCGGCCGACGCAGGAAGAGATATTCCACTCGATCGTGCGGATCGGCACGCATACCGACCTGTCGGTTCTGACCTACAACTCGCCCTGGCGTAATGGCGAAGGCGTCGAATTCACGAGCGAGCTCGTCCAACGTTTGATCGAGCGTCTCCCGAACTACATCGGGGTAAAGGATGCGAGCTTTCATAGCGAGAAATTCACGGAAATCTCCCGCGTCGCGCTGCGTATGCGCCCGGGCTTCTCCATCATCATGGGGCTCGAGCATCTTCTCGCGTCCTATCCGCTGGGCGCCTGTGGTTCGTTCTCATCGTGCGGCGCCATCGCCCCCAATCTGTGCAACCGCTTTTTTGCCGCGCTCGAGGCAAATGACTGGGATACGGCGCGTGCTTGCCAGTACAAGATCACCAGACTCTATCGCCTCTTCAAGGATCAGTATCCCTCATCGCTGAAGGGCGCCATGATTTCGATGGGGCGCAATGCCGGTCCGATCAGGCCGCCGCTGCCGACCGCGTCGAAGGAGCGCGTCGAGTTCCTGTGCCGCCAACTGGAAGAGCTGGACGTCATTAATACCGAGCCGCATGGCTGGTAATTTCCAATAAAAGGATTCCGCCATGAGCACATTCAAGCCCGGCCTGGTGCATGTTCCGGTAACGCCGTTCAAGGCCGACCAGAGCATCGATTTCGATCTTTACACAAAAATTCTCGAGTATCACCTGAAAAACGGCGCCGATTCGATCGCCGTGCCGATGCAACAGGCTGAAGATGTCAGCCTGACGGAAATCGAGCTGCGGCAGGTAATCGAGTTCGCGATCAAGCAGGTGAAAGGGCGGGTACCCGTCATCGCGCATGTCAGCGATCCGGGCACCGGTATCGCCGTGGAGCGCGCGCGCTTTGCGGAAAAAGCAGGCGCATCCGCCATTGCGTCTCATCCGCCTTATTTCTGGCATCCGAAGCCTTCCATGGTCGTCGAGCACCTGGTGCAGGTCGGCTCCGCGACCGGCCTGCCGTTTTTTATCTGTACGCCCGTCGTGGAAGACGCGGGCACGCACCTCACCGGCGAGATGGTGCTGGAGGTCGTGCAGCGCCTCGACAACATTGCCGGTGTGGTCGACAGCAGCATGCGCTTCGTCTTCATGGCGGAAACGGTTTCCAACGGTCGCGAAATCCGTCCGGATTTCCAGTTGTTGTCGGGAACGGATTTCATGGTTCCCAACGCAGCAGTGGGCGGCGCCGGGGCATTCTCGCCGTTGTCCAGCGTTGCGCCGAAGCTTGCGCGCCGGATCTACGAACTCTGCATGAAGCAGCAGCTCGTGCAGGCGCGGACGCTGCAGGAGGATATGGCCGAGCTGCACCATCTGGTGAAGCAGGGCGGACGCGCCGGTCTCAAGACCGCCATGCGCGCCATGGGGCGGGAGTGCGGCGATCCGCGCCTGCCCGGATTGAGCCTGGGCGAGCCCGCGATGAGCCAGCTCGCGGCCCGCGTCGTTGCGTGCCCGTATTTGAGCGCGGAACCCCGTGGCTGGTGAACATACGGATTGGAAATGTCCGGAAATGAGAGAGCTGACGCCATGCGCATGAAGTCGTCCGAGCGGTGACCATGGTCGCGATGCTCGACTTTGCCTCGATGGACGGCATGATTTCCATGGCGGACGCGATCGACCTGCTCGAGAAAACGATGGCCCACGAGGCGCGGGGCAGCACGTCGGTTTCTCCCAAGTTCATCACCGAATTCAAGGGCGGCGCGATGCGCGTGCTGTTCGCCGCCGATAGCGATGCCGGTTACTGCGCGATGAAGGCGTACCACAACATCAACGGCATCGGCGCGCGCTACGTCGTCCTGCTCTACAGCCTGAAAGACGGCGAATTGCTGGCTGTTCTCGACGGCCGCCTGATCACCGACCTGCGAACGGGTGCGGCGAGCGGTGTTGCGGCGCGGCGCGTACTGTTGACGGGGGCGGCAACCGTGGGTCTCGTCGGTTCGGGCAACCAGGCGCGCACCCAGCTCGAAAGTCTTGCGGCGGTTTATGACATCGATTCGGCGGCGGTTTACAGTCCGACGGTCGCAAACCGCGAGGCCTTTGCCGCGGAGATGTCGATGAAATTGGGTTTTCCGGTTACGCCGATGGGCTCGGCGGAGGCCGCGGTCAGGGGGCGGCAGGTGGTGGCAACGGCGAGCAAGGCGCGCGATGCTGAACCGGTATTGCGTGCCGAATGGCTCAAGGACTGCAGGCTGCTTTGCGCGGTCGGCAACACCCGCCGCCAGTTCGCCGAAGTGGACGTGGCGTGCTTCCGCAATGCCGGTGTCGTCATCGTCGATTCCATGCATGCCCTGGAAGAGGCGGGCGAATTGCGGCAGGCCGTCGCCGCCGGCGCGCTTCCCGCGACCAAGTGCGCGACGCTCGCGGAAGTGGTGACGGGCGCCAAGTCCGTGCCGTCCGAAGGGCTCGTCGTCTTCAAGTCGGTCGGGATGGCGCTGCAGGACCTCGCGCTTGCCGCGCACTATTACGAGCGGCTTGCCGGCCGGCCCGGTACCGTGATGGCTCCGGACGTGGCAAGCCTGCGCGATCGCGGGAAGGTGCTGGCTGGCGCATAGCGAATCTTGCGTAACAGGACGTCACCGAGCGCGCAGAAATGCTGGATCCAGAACAAGAAAAAATCTATCAATGTTCGACCTTGAGGAGGGCAAGATGAAAAACAGACGCGGTTATTGTCAGGTTATTTCGGTTCTCGTTGCGGCCGGAGGATTGGCCATCGGCAATCCGGCGGCAGCTGCGGAGGGTGGCTGGCAGCCACAAAGTCCGGTCGAGATCGTGGTTCCCACCGGGGCCGGCGGGGAAAACGACCGGGTCGCGCGTTTCATCCAGAGAATTCTCGAGCAGAAGAAGCTGGTGACGACGCCGGTCACGGTCGTGAACAAGGCGGGCGGAAACCAGGTTCTTGCGACCGTCCATGTCGCCAAGAAAACCGCGGATCCCCACGTTCTCCTGTATGCAACGGGCACAATCCAGAGCAATGAAATCGCGGGGGTTTCCGACCTGAGTTACCGCGACCTCACGCCGATCGCGAAGCTGCGCTGCGACAACACGGCGGTGACTGTCGCCCCGGACTCGCACATCAAGGACATGCCCGACCTGATTCGCAAACTCAAGGCGGACGTCAAGTCCGTATCGTTCGGCACGGCGTCCCGCGGCGGTGCCAACAACCTGGTGCTGGCGAAAGCGCTGCGCTCGGGGGGCGTCGATCCCAACGGGCTGAAACTCATCGTTTTCAAGACCAATGCGCAGACCATGACGGCGGTCATGGGGAAACATGTCGATTCTGTGGGGTCCTCGGTCAGCGCCGCCTTCAAGAACGTGGAGGCCGGCAAACTGCGGCTCCTTGCCGTCTCGGCGCCGAAGCGGCTTGGGGGAATACTGGCTGACGTGCCGACGATGGCTGAAGCCGGTCTGGATGTCCGTGGCGTAAGCAACTGCCGTTATGTATATGCGCCGAAAGGGATCTCCGCCGCGCAGCGGTCTTTCTGGGAAAAGGCGATGGCCGCCGTGAACGACGATGAAGAATGGAAATCCGATATCTCGCTGAGAAACCAGCAGCAGGATTTCGTGATCGGCAAGGATCTCGAGGCCGGGCTGGAGGATACCTATAACGCCACCAAGGCCGCGATGGTGGACATCGGCCTCGCCAAAAAGTAGTCGGACCGGAGGATTCCGCCACCACGCCCGAAGGCCTCGCGCGGAGCGTCATTCATGCAGTCGATGATGCTCCGGTCTTGCGGTTTGCAAGCGCGCAAAGGAACGCAGAACGTGCAGGATTCATAGGGGCAGGAGCATCATGGCCAACCGGATTACGTTCTGTTTTGCCGTCGTTCTCGCGGCGGTGTATCTCTACGCCGCCGGGCGGTTCCCGGCGCTGCATCTCAGCGATCCGCTGGGGCCCCAGGCATTTCCGCGACTGCTCGGCATCGGGCTGCTGCTGAGTGCCGCCGGGCTGCTGGCCGAGACGCTGCGGGCCGGGAAGCCCGGGAGCCCGGCCGGGGAAGGGAAGGCGCAGGGCGCAGGGCGCTGCTACGCGGTCGTCGTCGGAGCGGTGATCTGGACCGCCCTGTATTTCGCGGCGTTCGAATGGCTGGGTTACGCGATCTCGACCAGCATCTACCTCCTTGCCCTGATGGCGTATTTCCGCCCGGGCAAGTGGATGAGCAACGGCCTCACTTCGGTGTTGTACAGCTTCGGCAGCTACATGATCTTCAAGAAGCTGCTGCTTGTCGCGCTGCCGGCGGGTTTCTTGCCTTTCTAAGGCCGGTTCTCATGGAAACGCTGAACCATATCCTCAACGGCTTCACAGTGGCGCTGCAGCCGATCAATCTGTGGTACACGCTGGTCGGCTGCTTTCTGGGTACGGTGGTCGGGGTGTTGCCCGGCATCGGGCCGGCAGCCGGGATCGCGCTTCTGATCCCGGTGACCTACGGCATGAATCCCGGGTCGGCCCTTATCATGCTTGCGGGGATTTACTACGGGGCGAAATACGGCGGCTCGACGACTTCCATCCTGATCCGCACACCGGGCGAGAGTTCTTCGGTGATGACCTGTATCGATGGTTATGCCATGGCGCTCAAGGGGCGCGCGGGCGCGGCGCTGGCTGTTTCGGCGATCGGTTCCTTCATCGCCGGCACCATCGGTGTGCTCGGCCTGACGCTGTTCGCAGTGCCGCTCGCCGCGATGGCGATCGAATTCGGTCCCGCCGAATTCTTTACCCTCATGCTGTTTGCGATGACCGCAGTAGCTTCGCTCACCGGGAGGTCGCTCCCCAAGGGGCTCCTTTCGATGTTCCTGGGGCTGATGCTCGCAACCGTCGGCATCGACCTGCAGAGCGCCTATCCGCGTTACACGATGGGCGTTCTGGAGCTGCAGGAAGGAATCAGCTTCGTGATCGTGGCCGTGGGCCTGTTCGCGGTGGCGGAAGTCCTGCAGGGGCTGGAGATGCTCGTCAGGGGAACCGCTCCGGACGTGATCCGGATATCGGGAAAGTTGTGGCTCACCCGCGAGGAATGGAGAAGGTCGATCGGGCCCATCTGGCGCGGCGGCATCCTGGGCTTCATCATCGGGGTTCTGCCGGGCGCAGGCAGCACGATTGCCTCCATTCTTTCCTACACCATGGAAAGAAAACTGTCGAAGCACCCGGAGGAGTTCGGGGAAGGCGCGATTGAGGGCGTGGCCGGGCCGGAATCAGCGAACAATTCGGACACCGCGGGTGCCTTGGTGCCGTTGCTGACGCTGGGCCTGCCGGGCGGGGCGGTCACCGCGGTCCTGCTGGGTGCGTTCATCATGTACGGGATCCAGCCGGGCCCGCAGTTGTTCAAGGAACATCCTGAAGTCGTGTGGGGGCTCATCGACAGCATGTACGTCGGCAACATCATGCTGCTGATCCTCAACCTCCCGCTCATCGGCCTGTTTGTGCGCCTGCTCTACATCCCCCGGGCCATGCTTTATCCGCTGATCGTGGCCATTGCCGTGATCGGGATTTACTCCGTCAACGGCAGCGTCGTCGAGCTCTACATGCTGCTTTTTTTCGGGGTTGCCGGCTATCTTTTAAACAAGGCCGACATCCCGATTACGCCGCTGGTGCTCGGACTGGTTCTGGGTGACTTGCTGGAGCAGTCGTTCCGGCAGGCGCTGACGCTTTCCGACGGCAGCCTGGGAATCTTTTTCAGCAGCCGCATTACCGTGACGCTGGTGTTGCTGACAGCGGTGTCGATTCTCTGGCCGCTGGTTTTTTCGCGGATGAAGGCGCTGAAAAGACTGACGACCGCAAAGTCCGGCGACTGACCCCCCGGCCCGCATGGCCGTAGGGTGCTGGAATCAGGCTTGCGACCAGCGGATTAAAAGTGACTGATATGACTGATATGATCAAGCTACCGGAGAGCGGGGACATCAAGCCATGAACGACATGCTGCGGGCCCACCTGAGCCCCGAAATCATCATCGACCATATGAAAAAGCACGGCGTGACCCACGTCGTGTGGCTGCCCGACAGCGAAACCAACTGGCTGTATCTGCTGATGCAGGCCGAGCCCTCGCTGACCCTGGTGGCGGTGCCGCGCGAAGGGCTGGCACCACCGGTGGCAGCGGGACTCGCAGCCGGTGGCAGGGTGCCGGTGATCCTGGTGCAGAACACCGGCCTGATGGAATCGGGCGATTCGATACGCGGCTGGCTGTTCGGCCTCGAAATTCCGGTGGTCTACATGGTCGGCATGCGCGGCTGGACGCGGCACGGCGTGCCGACTGCCGACACCGCGTCGGTCTATACCGAACCTTTCCTCAATGCCTTCCGCATCAACTACTACCTGGTGGAAAGTGATGCTGATGCGGACCGCATCACACTCGCTTTTAACGAAGCAAAAAAAACAAAACGCCCCGTCGCTGTGCTGATTGGCGATGAATACCACGGTTTCAACAAGTAAGTTTCAACAAATCAGGGACGGCACATGATCGATACCGCAGAAATGCTCAAGGTGTTCAACGCGCATCGCGGCGACGCCATCGTGGTGCCTGGCCGCGGTGGCCGGCACTGGGTCGGTATCAGCGGGCAGCCCGATCTCGACCTGCCGATGGGCGATCCGGCGATGGGCGGCCATGCCGCCTTCGCCTTCGGGCTGGCGATGGCGCAGCCGCAGCGCAAGGTCGTGCTGTTCGATTCCGAGGGTGATCTGCAGATGGGACTGGGCATCCTGCTGACGATTGCCGAGCAGAAGCCGGCAAATTTCTACCATTTCGTCCTCGACAACGAATGTTACGCGACCACCGGCGGCCAACCGGTGCCGAATGCAAAAAATGTCGACTACGTGATGCTGGCGAAGGGCGCGGGTTACCCGCGCGCGTTTGCCTTTGGCGAACTCGATGCGCTGACCGCGGCGCTGCCGGACATCCTCGGCAAGCCCGGCCCGGTGTTCGTGACGATGAAGGTGCATGCCGACGTCGAGAACAAGCCGATCACCCAGCGCACAAAATGGCGGACCCGGAGCTGGACACAGGTCATTGGTGACCTGCAACGCAGGCTGGGCATCGCCGCCTGAATGCCGACAAGGAGGCGAGAAGATGGATGCAGCGACTGCGCAGATGCTGGCGCGATACAAGCAGTGGTCGAACAAGGTGATGTTCGACGCCGTTGCCGGATTGCCGGAGGCGGAGATACTCAAGCCGCGCGAGACCCTGTTCAGGAACATGGTGCATACACTGAACCACAACTACGTGATCGACCGCATCTGGCAGGCGCATCTCGAGGGCCGCGAGCACGGTTACGAAGCGCGCAATACAAAAGATCACCCGCCCCTCGGCGAACTTGCGAAGCTCCAGTTCGAGATCGACGGCTGGTACGTCAACTGGTCGGATCGCCAGACCGGCGCTTCTCTAGCCGAAACCGTCCATTACACGCTGATCGGCGGCAACCGCGGCGCGATGACGCGCGGTGAGATACTGCTGCACCTCGTCATGCATGCAAACTATCACCGGGGTTTTGTCTCGGACATGATCTATGCCATTCCGGGGCGTCGTCCGCCGACCATGGATTTGCCGGTTTACATGGGGAAAATGCGTCCCGTGGTTTGACCATCCCTAGCGCCGCGGGTAGCATCGGACAAGGTCCTGTGCCTGCTGCGGCACAGTTTGTCAGTCTGCGAATGGAGTCCGTACATGGCCGAGCGCACGATTAGCGACATCATAGAGGGTCAGGAACTGCTGACGGCTCCGGCGAGCATGACCGTGACCGAAGCGGCGCGGTTGATGAGGCAGCGCAACGTCGGGGCGATGATGGTTGTCGACGGCGACCAGCTCGTCGGGGTGTTTACCGAGCGCGATGCGCTGTTCCGCGTGCTCGCCCCAGGCCTCGATGGCGGCAAGACGCCACTGAGCGCGGTGATGACACCCAACCCCCGTTCCATCTCGCCGGACCGGCCATTCGAGCATGCGCTGGGGATCATGCACGAGGGAGGCTTCCGCCATCTTCCGGTGACCAGGGATGGCCGCCCCGTGGGCATGATTTCGGTGCGCGACGCCTTCGGCCCGGAACTCGAGGCGTTCATCTACGAGCTGTTGCGCCAGGAGCAGGTCAGCCAGATCCTGGCGTGAGCTGTTTCAGGCCTCGGCCGGCCGCAGCTTGCGCTGCTGTCAGAGCGACGCCGCCGCCCGCGAGCTTACCCGCCGACTTTCTGATGGACTCGTCGGCGTGCTGGTCATTTCATGCAGGCCGTTTGGTTGATCGCGGGTTGATGGCTGTTCAGGGGCGGATTTGCTGGTGGATGGATCTAAGCCCGGCGCGCCGTGAGCAGGCAGTACAGCGCGACGGCTGCCGGTACCACCAGCGAAGCGAAGGCCATGCCGTAGCTGCGTGTCAGCGCGTAGACATTGGCAAAAATGATCGGCCCCGCAAACTTGCCGACATTGGTGATCACCAGCGAGCCGCTGACCGCCAGGCTGACCTGGCCTTGCGG
>Ga0113563_10001026_pt1 | contig 15130 bp, 15 predicted proteins | sample Mud3Dept3metaG_FD_80117 | JGI IMG/M metagenome (GOLD analysis project Ga0113563, IMG submission 80117) | Freshwater wetland microbial communities from Ohio, USA, analyzing the effect of biotic and abiotic controls - Mud 3 Core 4 Depth 3... | ecosystem: Environmental > Aquatic > Freshwater >...
CCGCTCATCACCAACGGCAATTCCTACGTCGACACCAAGATCACCAGCGAGCACACGGTGCTTGCGGCACATGCCGGTGGGGAGATCGACTGCACGATCATCCGGCCGGGCGACGTCTACGGACCCGCATCCCGCGCGTGGGTGGTCGTGCCGCTCGAAATGATGCGCGCGGGTCAATTCCTGCTGCCCGATGCAGGGCAGGGCGTATTCAGTCCCGTCTACATCGACGACCTTGTGGACGGCATCGTGCTTGCGGCCGGAAAGCCCGAGGGTTCGGGCCAGATTGTCACGCTCACCTCGGGTGTCGGCGTGAGTTGCGCCGAGTTCTTCGGGTATCACTGGCGGTGGCTGGGCAAGCCAGGTTCGCCCCGTACCCTGCCGAAGGGCCTCGCGATTTCGCTGGCGGAAGCCGGCGCAGGCATCTCGCGCCTGTTGGGGCGCCAGACGGAACTGGGGCGTGGCTCGGTCGAGCTTCTGGGGCGGCCCGCCACGTACAGCATCGAGAAGGCCCGGCGACTTCTCGGGTACTCGCCGCAGGTGGAACTCGCCGAAGGCATGCGTCGCTCCGAGACGTGGGCACGCGAGAAGGGCCTGCTCGGTCCGAAGCCGTAGTCGCCCGCGACGCAGGACGCAGGTGCATCGGCGCGCATGATTGGATTTCTGTAGATCGACGATCAGGAGAGGGAGCATGGCAAACGTGCGAAGAAAACTGGTGACGTCAATCGCGCTGACGCTCATCGCCGGCACTGCGCTCGCCGAGGGGTGGCACATGGACGACAGAAACCACAACGGATCCTGGGAGAAGCTGGGCAGGGTCACTGCGACCCACGGCGCGGACCACGACAAGATCAAGGTGGAAGGGCGCAACGACGATTTCCGCAAGCTGAAGTTCGGGGTGTCGGACTCGCCGCTCAACATGCACCGGATCATCGTGACCTATGACAATGGCGGGGCTGAGAAGCTCGAAGTCCGCGAGAACATTCCGAAGGGCGGTGAGACCCGCGATATCGATCTGCAGGGCGGCAAGCGCAGCATCCGCACCATCGAGTTCTGGTATGACACGCAGGGCCTGTTGAACGGCAAGGCGGATGTAACGGCGTACGGCAGGCGATGACGCCGAGAAGGCTGCGATGAAAGCAGGTTGCCGGGTGCTTCGTGCGAAGGCAGCGGCGGCGCTGGTCCTGTGTGCGGCGCATGCTGCCAGGGCCGCCGAGGAAGGCTCGGCTGGTCAGTCGCTGGAACAGGCCGCAAGCGATCCCACGGCGTCGCTGATGTCGGTTTCGGTACAGGACATATACGCCGGCTCCTACCACCAGCTCGATGACGAAAGCGGCAACACCTTGCTGCTGCGGTCGTCGCTTCCGTTCGCGACCGGCAGCCTCGAGCACATCGCGCGGGCGACGCTGCCCATCGTGACGGACAGCCTCTCCGGTGAAAGCGGCCTCAGCGACCTCGTGCTTTTCGATCTCGTGGTGTTCGATAAGCCATGGGGACGCTGGGGAATCGGGCCCGTGCTGCTCGCGCCGACCGCCACGGACGAGGCGATCGGTGCGGACAAGTGGGCCATCGGTCCGGCTGTCGGCTTCGTGGCGCGCAGCAACAAGCTGATGTGGGGCCTGTTCAACCAGAACCTCTTCTCCTTCGCGGGCGACAGCGATCGGGAGGACGTCAACGTCAGCATTCTCCAGCCCATCGTCAACTATTCGCTGCCGGACCGGTGGTCCATCGGCACGTCCGAGATGAACGTCACCTACGACTGGGAAAGGGACGCGTGGACCATACTGCCCCTCGGCGTGAAGCTCGCAAGGCTGGTGAAGTTCGGCAAGCTCCCGGTCCAGTTCGCCGGCGGCTATGAATACAACTTCGCGGACGATTACGCCGCCCCGAAATGGACGGTGAACTTCACCGTGAAGTTCCTGTTTCCGGTTTCAGGTCGCAGTTCCCCACCCGCGCCTTAGCCAGGGAGGGCGCATCGCGCTAGGCTAGGCGCTGCCATGTCAGCCGTCCGCCCACTGCTGCTCGCCATCGCGCTCATTCACGCCATCGCGGCCGCGCCTCCCGCAGTGGCGGAGGTCTACCGTTACAAGGATCAGCGCGGCAACTGGGTCTATGCGGATCGTCCGCCAGCGGCGGGGCAGCCGGCCGAATCGCTGCCGGTAAAGTCCGGGGCCGCCTCGCCGCGGATCGCGGTCGAAGCGCTCTCGGCGAACGGCGCGGTGGACCTGGTCGCGGTCAACGAGTGCCGCTGTGTGGTCGAATTCGCCATCAAGGTCCGGGGCGGCGACGGGCAGGAGCGGACCGCCAAGGCGGTCGTCCCGGAGCGGTCGCGGCAGGTGCTGCTCGCGGTGCCGACTGCGCCCGGCATGGGCAAGATCACGTTCGACTACGGCTACGTCATCGGCAGGCCGGACGCTGTCCACGCTCCGGGCCGGCCATACCGTGCCCCCTTCGCGCTCGCGCAGTCGTTCGTGGTAACGCAGGCGCCGCCGCTCGCCATCACGCACCGGGATGCCGCGAGCCGAAATGCGATCGACATTGCGATGCCGGTCGGCACTGCAGTGCACGCTGCACGCGAGGGTGTCGTCATCAACGTCGCGCACCGTTTCTTCCGAGGCGGGCTCGACACCACGATCAGCGATGAAGCGAACTTCGTGCAGGTGCTGCACGACGACGGCACGAACGCTGTCTATGCCCACCTGCAGATGGACACCATTCGCGTACGGCCGGGCCAGCGAGTCGAGCGCGGCGAGTACATCGCGAATTCAGGTAACACCGGTTTCTCCAGCGGTCCGCACCTGCATTTCGTCGTGTCGCGAAACGCCGGGTTCCGCAGCGAGTCGGTGCCGGTCGTGTTCGAAGGCCCCGGCGGAGCGAGTGTGACGCCTCGCCCGGATCGCGCCCTGACGGCCTACTGAGTCGCAGTCCCGGACCGCAGCGCGCGTACGAGCTCGCCGAGCGTGGCCAGTGGCGCCGAGCAGGTCATTCCGCGACAAAGGTAGGCGACCGTGTGCTGCTGCGCTCGCTTGGCGGCAAGGCCATCGGGCAGATCCGTCGCGTCGCGCGGAATGGCTGCAACGAAACGCCGCGGGTCGTAGTACTTGTCGAGTTCGGTGCGCCAGGTATCGAGGTCCTCGGGCGACCCGCGTGCGACGACGATGACAGGCGGGTCGGTCAGTTCGTCGAGCGCCACGAGCAGCGACGTGTGCGCATGCGGAAACTTCTCCAGCACGCCCCAGGACGCGCGCAACGTGCGCTCGGCGGCGTCGAGGTAGCGTGTCTCGCCGAGCAGGAGTCCGAGCCGGATCAGTACCCGGGCGGCAACGCCATTGCCCGCCGGCGTGGCATCGTCGCCAAACGTCTTCGGCCTCAGGATCAGCTGCTCGTGATCGTCGGCGGTGAAGTAGAAACCGCCCGCCTCGCGGTCCTCGAAGTGCTCCAGCATCGTCTCGGCGAGCTCGATCGCCCAGGCCAGCCACGGCCCATGCCATCGCGCCTGCAGCAGCTCGAGCAGGCCCCAGGCAAGGAACGCGTGGTCGTCGAGATATGCGGGGAAGCGGGAGCGACCGTCCTTGTGCACCGCCAGCAGTCGGCCCTGGTACCAGCAGTGCTCACGCAGGAACGACACCGCGCGCGCTGCGGACGAAACGTAGTCGTCGCGCTCGAGCGCGCGTGCGGCGGCGGCGAGTCCGGCGATCGCGAGACCGTTCCAGCCCGTGAGGATCTTCTCGTCCCGGCCGGGCCAGACGCGGGCATTGCGCGCCGCGAGCAGCGTTTTCCGTCCTGCATCGAGTGCGTGTATGGCCGCGTCTTCGCTGAGGCCCGTCTCTTCCGCCACCTGCGAAAGGCCCTTGTACACATGCAGATGCCACAGCCCCTCGAAGTTCGCCTCGCGGTCGAGTCCGAAGCGCTTCGACAGTACTGCGTATTGGTCCGGAGTCACGAGGTCACGGACCTGGTCGGGCGTCCAGACGTAGAACTTGCCCTCGTGGCCCTCGGAATCGGCATCGAGAGTCGAGTAATACCCGCCGGCTGGATGCGCCATGTCGCGCAGCACCCAGTCGGCGGTTTCCTCGGTGACGCGGCGAAACAGCGCATCACCGGTGGCCACGGCGGTTTGCGCGGTCACCGCGAGCAACTGCCCGTTGTCGTACAGCATCTTCTCGAAGTGCGGGATCATCCAGTACGAGTCCACCGAGTAACGGCAGAAGCCGCCACCGAGCTGGTCGTAGAGGCCGCCCTCGGCCATGCGCGTCAGCGTCAGCGTGGCCATGTACAGCGCCTGCAGGTCCGGATGGTCGCCGTCCGCCGTCGCGCGCCAGGTGCGCAGAAGGAACTCGAGATTCATCGGGTGCGGAAACTTCGGCGCGTCGCCGAACCCGCCGAACCTGCCGTCGAAGTCGCGCTGCAGCGACGCCCTCGCCTGCCCGAGCGGCGCGCGCGAGAGTTCGAGGCCGGCCGAGACTGGCGGCGGCAGCAGTTCACCGAAAACCTGCACCAGCGCGTCGCCCTGGCGCGCGATTTCCGCGCCATGTTCCGCGTAGTACGCGGCGACCCGCTGCAGCACGTCGCGGAAAGCCGGCATGCCGTACTTCGGCTCCACCGGAAAGTACGTTCCGCCGAAGAACGGTCGATGGTCCCGGGGCGACAGGAACATCGTCAGCGGCCAGCCGCCGCCGCGCTGCGTCAGCATCTGGTGGGCAGTCTGGTAGATGCGGTCGAGGTCCGGGCGCTCCTCGCGGTCGACCTTGATGTTGATGAACGACGCGTTCATCACTGCCGCAGTCGCCTCGTCTTCGAACGACTCGTGCGCCATGACGTGGCACCAGTGGCAGGCCGAATAGCCTATCGAGAGCAGGATCGGCTTGTCCTCGGTCCGCGCCCGCTCGAGCGCCTCGGGGCCCCACGGATGCCAGTCGACGGGGTTGCCGGCGTGCTGCAGCAGATAGGGGCTGGTCTCGTGGGCGAGCCGGTTACGATGGGTGCCCGGATGCTGGTGATGCATGGTGGGGAAGCACGGTCGGATAGAATGCGGGCACTATATCTGAACGAGTAACCTGCAGATGACGCATGCCCCCGACGCGACGCCAGACGGGCTCCAATTGCCCGAGCTGCGTCTGAAGCCCAGGGAGGACAGGCGCCTGGCGGCAGGGCACCTCTGGATCTTCAGCAACGAGGTCGACACCGCGAAGACCCCGCTCACCGGTTTCACGAGTGGCGCGGTCGCACGGGTCGTTGGCGACCGCGACCGGTTCCTGGGATACGCCTACGTCAACCCGCACGCGCTCATCTGCGCGCGCATCCTGAGCCGCGACGGCCGCTTTCTCCCGGGAAAGTCGCTGTTCGTACACCGTCTGCAGGTGGCGCTTGCGCTGCGCGAAAGGCTCTACCCGGCTCCGTACTACCGCCTCGTCTACGGCGAATCCGATGGACTCCCCGGGCTTGTGCTCGATCGCTTCGGCGACGTGATCGTGGCCCAGGCCGGCACCGCCGGCATGGAAGCGATGAAGGAAGATGTCGTCGAAGCGGTCCGCAAGGTCATCGACCCCGCTGCGTTCGTCTGGAAGAACGACTCTGGCGCGCGTGAGCTTGAAGGACTGCCGTCCTACGTCGAGACGGCGTTCGGCGACCCCGGCGCGCATGCGTGGGTAGAAGAGAACGGCGTACGCTTCAAGGTTTCGCTGGTCGCCGGGCAGAAAACCGGCTGGTTCTACGACCAGTCGGCGAATCGGCGCGCGTTCCTGCGCTACGTAGGGGGCCGCCGGGTCCTCGACGTATTCAGCTACCTCGGTGCCTGGGGCCTCGCCGCTGCGCGTGCCGGGGCCAGCGAAGTCGTCTGCGTGGATTCTTCGGCGCCCGCGCTCGCGCTGCTCGAGGAGTCGGCCGCGGAGAACGGTCTAACGGTCCGTACGCTGCGCGACGACGCCTTCGATGCGCTTGCCGCGCTGCACGCCGCAGGCGAGAAGTTCGACGTCGTCGTCGTGGACCCGCCGGCCTTCATCAAGCGGCGCCGCGACTTCCCGAAGGGCCAGGCGGCCTATCGCAAGCTGAACCAGCTCGCGATGCAGGTGATGTCCGGCGACGCGATACTCGTCTCCTGCTCGTGCTCGCATCATCTCGCGACCGAGGACCTGTTCGGCGCGATCCAGCAGGCATCGCGGCACCTCAACCGGTTGGCGCAGATCATCGAGGTCGGCGGGCAGGCCCCGGATCACCCTATCCACGCGGCCATTCCCGAGACGCGTTACCTCAAGTCGATCGTGTCCCGCGTCGTCCACGACTGAGAGCAGGCCATGCCGGAAGCGGTCATCGTCAAGTTCTATTCCCCGGTCAGCGAGGCGAGCATCGGCGCTCTGATGAAGGTGGTGGACCAGAAGCTGGCCGCCGGCGTCACGCAGTTCACGGTGCTGATCTCGACGTCGGGCGGCTCGGTGTTCCACGGCCTGACCGCCTACAACTACTTGAAGGGCATTCCCGCCGAGGTCACGACGCACAACATCGGCAGTGTGGACTCCATCGGCGTGGCGTTGTTCTGCGCGGGTCGCGTGCGCCTGTCGGTGCCGCAGGCCCGGTTCCTGATGCACCCCGTCAGCATGAACTTCCGCGAGGGCGCGAGCTACGAGGAGCCGAAGCTGGTCGAGCTGGTCAAGAGCCTGCGCGTCGACATGGACAACTGCGCCAGCGTGGTCGCCGCGAACACAAGGAAGACGCGCCGGCAGGTGTTCAGGGCGATGCTCGGCCGCACGACGCTCGATCCCGATGCGGCTCTCGAGTGGGGGCTGGTCCACGAGATCCGGCAGGAGCTGTTCGCCGAGGGCGCCGAGGTCATTCCGATCCAGTCGGGCGCCTGACCTCGACAGCGGCTAAAATACCGGCCTGATGTTCGTCTACCCAAACATTGACCCGATCGCACTGTCGATCGGGCCGCTGCACGTGCGCTGGTACGGGCTCATGTACCTCGTCGGTTTCCTGGGTGCGTGGTGGCTCGGGCGCCGGAGGGCTGCGCTGCCGGGCTCGACCTGGAAGCCGACCGACGTCGATGACCTGATTTTCTACTCCGCCGTGGGCGTGATACTGGGCGGGCGCCTGGGCTGGATGCTGTTCTACGGAACCGAGGGCATTCTCTCCGACCCGTTCAGCGCTCTGCGCATCTGGGAAGGCGGCATGTCCTTCCACGGCGGACTCATAGGCGTGCTGGTCGCGCTGGCCATGTTTGCCAACCATCGCGGCCGTCTCGTCGCCGACGTGTTCGACTTCATGGCGCCCCTGCCTGCCATCGGCTTCGGCGCCGGCCGCATCGGCAACTTCATCAACGGCGAGTTGTGGGGCAAGCCGACCGATGTGCCCTGGGCCGTCATCGTGAACGGCACGCCGCGTCATGCGTCGCAGCTGTACGAGGCACTGCTCGAGGGCCTGGTGCTGTTTGCGATCCTGTGGTGGTACACGTCCAAGCCGAGGCCACGGTGGGCGTCATCGGGCCTCTTCCTGGTCTGCTACGGCCTGTTCCGTTTTGCCGTCGAGTTCGTGCGCGTGCCGGACTCCAATCGCGGCTACATGCTCTTCGGCTGGATGACGATGGGCCAGATCCTCTCGCTGCCGATGATCGCGGCCGGGCTCTGGATGCTCGCAATCGCATACCGTCGCGGTCAGCCGTCCGGCAACTACGCCTGAGACATGCGGCAATACCTCGAACTCATGCGCCACGTTCTCGAGCGCGGCGCCCGCAAGACGGACCGCACCGGTACGGGTACGCTCGCCACGTTTGGCTGGCAGATGCGCTTCGACCTGCAGGTCGGCTTCCCGCTCGTGACGACCAAGAAACTGCACCTGAAGTCGATCGTGCACGAGTTGCTCTGGTTCCTGCGGGGCGAGACCAACGTCCGATACCTGCGTGAGCACGGCGTGACGATCTGGGACGAGTGGGCCGACGCGGAGGGTGAACTCGGCCCGGTCTATGGCGTGCAGTGGCGGTCATGGCGAGGCGCGGACGGCCGCACGGTTGACCAGATCCAGGCCGCGATCGACCTGCTGCGCCGCGACCCGCATTCCCGCCGCATCATCGTGAACGCGTGGAACGTTGGCGAACTCGACCTGATGGCGCTCACGCCATGTCACGCGCTGTTCCAGTTCTACGTCGCGGATGGGCGACTGTCCTGCCAGTTGTATCAGCGCAGCGCCGACATCTTCCTCGGCGTGCCGTTCAACATCGCATCCTATTCGCTGCTGACCCACATGATGGCGCAGCAGTGCGACCTCGAGCCGGGCGAGTTCATCTGGACCGGTGGGGATTGCCACCTCTACCTGAATCACCTCGAGCAGGCGAGGCTGCAAGTCTCCAGGGAGACGCTGCCGCTGCCGCGCCTCGAGCTGAAGCGCCGTCCCGCCACGATCTTCGATTACCGATTCGATGACTTCGAGGTCATCGGCTACCAGTCACATCCAGCCATCAAGGCGCCCATCGCAGTATGAAGAACAAGTCCGCCAAGACCCGGCGTGGCAAGGCCACGCGTCGCAAGTCCGCTCCAGTCGGCAGCGGTTCGGCTTCGCAGCACCATGCGCACATGCGACATGCCGCGAGGTCGGCCGCGTCGGGCGGTGCGGATGCTCCGATCTTCCGCGTCCGCAGCTCCGCCATCCATGGAAAAGGCGTCTATGCGACGCAGCGCATCCGCAAAGGCACTCGCATCGTCGAATACCTCGGTGATCGCATCACGCACGAGGAGGCGGATGATCGCTACGAGGCAAAGGGCCAGGATGACGGTCATACGTTCCTGTTCGTGGTGAACGACGACGTCGTGATCGACGCCGGCGTCGGCGGTAACGACGCACGCTTCATCAATCACCACTGTTCGCCGAACTGCGATACGGTGATCGAGAACGACCGTGTATTCATCGAGGCGGTGCGGACGATCGAGCCCGGCGAGGAACTCGGCTACGAGTACGGTCTCACCTGGGAGAGCACCGACGATCCGGAGGAACTCAAGAACTACGCGTGCCGCTGCGGGGCTCGCAACTGTCGCGGCACGATGCTCGCCGAGGATCCGCTCGACAAGAAGAAGCCTGCGAGACGCCGCAAGCCGTCGAAGCGCAAAGCCACGAAGCGCAAAGCCGCGAAGCGCAAGACCAGGACGTCCAGGACGCGCCCCGGGAAGAGCCGGAGCAGGTGACGCTGGTCACGGCCATCGTCGCGACCGACGAGCGCGGCGGCATCGGCCTCGGCGGCAGGCTGCCCTGGCACCTGCCGAACGACCTGAAGCGCTTCAAGGCGCTGACCATGGGCAAGCCCATCGCGATGGGCCGCAGGACCTTCGATTCGATCGGCCGCGCCCTGCCCGGGCGCCGGAACATCGTGGTGAGCCGCCGGCCGGACCTCGTGATCGACGGCTGCTCGGTCGTTCCTTCGTTCGCTGCCGCGCTGGCGGCCGCCGCGGATGCGGCCGAGCTCTGTGTCATCGGCGGGGCCGAAATCTATGGGCTGGCATTGCCGGTGACCGGGCTCGTGCACCTCACGAAAGTTCACGCGGTCGTCGAAGCCGACACGTTCTTTCCAGTACTCGACGCCGCGGAATGGGAGGAAATCGCCCGCGAGGATCATCCTTCGGACGAGCGGCACGCCTACGGCTACAGTTTCGTAACGTTGCGCCGCGCGCGCAGCTTGGGCCCGACTCCGGCCGTTCAGAGGTCCGACGTGTAGAGGCGAATCTCCCTCGCCTCGCCGGGGGGGATGATCGTCCGCTCGAACCTCAACCCGATCTTCTCGAGCAGATGCATCGAGCGCGTGTTGTGCGCGGACGTGATGGCCAGCAGGCGCGGCAACCGGAGCACCTCGAACGCGAGCGCGCTGACGGACCTGGCCGACTCGAGTGCGTAGCCCTGGCCCAGGAACCGCGGCAGAAAGGCGAAACCGATGTCCGGATCGTCGAGGTAGTCGCGCTTGACCAGTCCGCAGATGCCGATAGCCGCGCCGGTTGCCCTGAGTTCCACAACGTAAAGGCCGTAGCCGTGTTGCGCGTAGCTTGGGATCATCCGGTCCTGGATGTATCGCGCTGCGTCTACCACTGAACGCACGCCGCGGTCGCCGATGTTCGCGATGAAGGACGGGTCGTTCAGCAGTTCCAGCATGAACGGCGCATCGCCCGCGTCGAGCTGCCTGAGTTCGAGCCGCCGCGTGGACAGCACGGTCATCGGTCAGTCCGGGCGCCGAGACGTCGCCGCATGACCCGGCGCAGCAGCAGCAGGCTCACGATGGCCTGCAACGCGACGCTCGCCACCGAGAGGTGCCAGACCTCCAGCAGTTCAAAGCCAGGGCGTTGCGCGAGCCACAGTGCCGGCAACACGAATGACAGCAACCGGCTCGCGCTGCTCGCGAGCGACGGCAGCGTGTTGCCGAGCGCCTGGAACATGCCGGAGCAAGAGAAGATCAGCGCCGAAGCGACAAAATTCCACGACACGGTACGCAGGTACTGCGCGCCGACGCCGATCACGCCCTGGTCCTTCGCGAAAGCGGCTACCAGCCACTCCGCCCGCCAGTGGCAGAGCAGCGTCAGCGCAACCATCAGCACGGAACTCATGATGGCTGCTGCCCGGAACGTCTCGCGCACGCGGTCGTGCCGTTGCGCGCCGAAGTTCTGGCCGGCAACCGGGGCCACGGCGAACGCGAGCGCCATCGCCGGCAGGAAGATCGCCTGCATCAGTCGTGATCCCACTCCGAATCCGGCCTGCGCATCCGGCCCGAACGGTCGGATCACCACGTAGACGACGGCCATGATTACGAACATCAGCAGGAACTCGCCGCCCGCCGGCAGGCCGATGCCCAGCAGCCGACGCCAGATCGCGAGGCGCGGCTGCCACTGGTCCGGATGGACGGCGACGTATTTCTCCAGCCGCTCGAAATAGAGGAACAGCACGACGACGCCGGCGGCGATGGAGATCGTGCTCGCGAGTCCGGCGCCGGCGACCCCGAGCGGACGGCCCGTCCCCCAGCCCGCGATCAGCACGGGCGCCAGGACGACGTTGAGCAGCACGGTGACCAGTTGCACGATCATCGTCGGCTTGACGATGCCCGTGCCACGCAAGGCCGATCCCATCGAGACCAGCGCGAACTGCAGCGCGAGTCCGGGGAGGAACCAGCGCAGGTAAGTCGTTCCCGCCTGGGCGGTTGCCGCGTCCGCTCCGACGGAGTTCATGTATGCGCCAGCGAGCGCATAACCGCCGACCAGCGTGACGACCGCGCAGCCCGCCGCCATCAGCAGGGACTGATTGAAGACGAGATTGGCATCGGCGGCGTCCTTGCGCCCCACGGCCTGCGCAATCAATGAAACTGTGCCGACGCCCAGCACCTGCGTCAGCGCGACCACGATCATCATGACGTTGCCCGCCGCGCCCACGCCTGCCAGCGCCGCGTCGCCGATCCGGCCGACGAAGTACAGGTCCACGAGGTAATAGAGCGTCTGCATAAGCATGCCGGCCGCGATCGGGGCCGCCATCGCGAGCAGATGCCGTCGGACCGGGCCGACTGTCAGGTCATGCATGTCGCTTGTCCGTCAGATCATTGCAGCGCGGTCGCAAGCGCGTCCACGAAGCGCCATGCGTCCTCGAACGTGTTGTAGAACGGCACGGGAGCGGCCCGGATAAGGGCAGGCTCGCGCCAGTCCGGGAGGACGCCGCGCGCGCACAGGCTGTCGAAGGCGGCGCGTGCGCGGGCACGGTCGCATTCGAGGCGAAACGACAGCGCACCTCCACGGGCGGCGGGAGCCGACGGCGTGAGAATCGTCGCCTTGCCGGCCAGGCGGGCGTTTGCAAGCGACTCGAGGTACCCCGTCAACTCCACCGACTTGCGTCGCAGGGCCGGCAGGCCGACCGTCGCGAAGTGCTCGAGTGCCGCTGCGAGCGGTGCCATGGCGAGGATCGGCTGGTTGCTCACCTGCCAGCCTTCGGCGCCGGCGATCGGGTTGAACTCCGGCCCCATCTGGAAGCGCGTCGCCTTGTCGTGCCCCCACCATCCTGCGAGGCGAGGCAGGTCGGTACGCCGGGAGTGACGCTCGTGGACGAAGGCGCCGCCGACGCAGCCGGGCCCGCCGTTCAGGTACTTGTAGCTGCACCACGCCGCGAAATCGACATCGGCCCCGTGGATATCCAGCGCCACGTTGCCGATCGCGTGCGCAAGGTCGAACCCCACCGTGCATCCAGCGCGATGCGCGGCTGCGGTGATGGTCGCGATGTCGAGCGCCTGGCCGGTGAGGTACTGCACGCCGGGCAGCAGCACCGTGGCGATCCGCGGGCCCTCGCGTTCGAGCGTAGCGAGGATGTCATCGACGTGCAGGCACGCCTCGCCCTCGCGCGGGGCGATCTCGATCAGGTCGCGCGCCGGGTCGAGACCGTGGAACCGGACCTGTGACTCTGCGGCGTAGCGGTCGGATGGAAAAGCGTGCTGCTCGATCAGCAGGGCCGTGCGTTCGCCCGACGGACGATAGAAGCTCGCGAGCAGCAGGTGCAGGTTCACGGTGAGCGCGTTCATCGCCACGACTTCCGGCTCCGATGCGCCGACGAGGCGGGCCAGCGTCGGTGCGAGCCGTTCGTGATAGCGCATCCAGGCGCTGCGGGCAGAGAAGTGTCCTTCGACGCCGAGCAGGCGCCAGTCGCGCATGACCTCTTCGACGTAGTCTGCAGCGAGCACGGGTTGCGCACCCAGCGAATGGCCGCAGAGGTACACCAGCTCGTTACCGTCCGGATCGTGGGGAATGACGAAGCGCTCGCGCCATCCTCGCAGCGGATCGGCGGCGTCGAGCGCAAGGGCGTGTTCGCGGTCGAGCTTCATGGCGCAGACTCCAGCAGGGGATAGAGCACCGGGCGACTCGGGGCGGCGTCTGCGGCGAACGCGGGCACCTGCAGGTCGAGCAGGTAGAGCCCGTTATCAGCTGCCTCAGGTACGTACGCGAGCTCGGTGACGAGCGCGTCGCCGCGCCTCGCCTGCCGCGCGTCGCGCGCGCCAGCTGCAAGACCCCAATAGGCATGGTGCGCGACGAGGCCGCCGCCATCATCGGCGCGGTCGAGGCTCGGCAGGTCCACTACAAGCGAGGTGACACCTCGCTCGACGATCCAGTGCATCGCGTCGGCGGTGAAGTACGGTGCAGGGCAGGGGCCTTCGTACTGGCGATGCGCCTTGGCCGGCAAGTTCGGCAGTGTGCGCACGACGAGTGCCGTCCAGGGATCGCCAGCCCACGCCGCCGCTGCCTCGGCAAGCATGGCCCGGGTGATCACCGCATCGGTCGGCGCGCTCAGTCGCGGCCGGTCGTGCGAGATGAGGCCGAGCGGTCCGGGCCGCACGGTAACCAGGGCCGCAAGCGCAGGAGGGACCGGAGTCAGCGTCGCGACGTGAGTGGCGTCTCCGGTCAGGTGACCGACGCACTCCGTATGCGTGCCGTGGCAGTGCGGCGAGAGCGTATATACGCCGCACATGCAGCTCGCGCCGCTTGCGACGTCGCCCGTGAAGACGCCGGCCCGCAGCGGCTCCGCGACTGCCCCGCTCGGGGCGAAGAATCGCGGCTGCGGCCCGTCGAACTCCATCCTGATCGCAAGGTCGAATGGAGAGTGGAGTGCGACCCGCCAGCGCCGGCCGGACTTGCTGAATTCGAGCGTGTCCATGAATTTTGGTCGTCAGGTGCCTGGCGAATCGCGAGCGCAGACCCGAGTCCGCGGGACGCGTCTCGAGCGTGTGGGAGTATAGTCAGATGGCCCCGACAAGGGGCGGGAGGCCGACATGATCAACATGCGCGTGGCGGTCGCGGTGGCGTCCGTGTTGCTGGCGCCCCTCGTGGCTGCGGAGCAGCAGAGTGCCCGGACGACCGCCGCACCTGCCGCCGTCGAGGACGAAGCGTCGACAGTGATGGCCGTGTGGGTGCAGAAGGAAGTCGATTTTCCCTACAAGGGCCTGACGAGTTATTACACCTGCGACGGAATCCGCGACAAGGTACGCGCGATCCTCAAGTATGTCGGGGCACGACCCGGGTTCAAGGTAACGGTCAGGTCCTGCGTCAACGATTTCAGCGGCTCCCGAAACCTGGGCGGCGTTGAACCCATGCCGTGGGTGTACATCACGGCGGCACTGCCGCAACCGGCCACGCCCGAACTGCTGGCGGAGCTCGCGAAGCCTGATCCGAAGGCCGAGCTGGTCGCCCGCGCGACTGGCAAGCCTTCGGCGACAGCGGAGGCGACCGCGCAGTTCCCGGCGCAGTGGCGGCGTGTGGAGTTCCTTGGCAAGCCGATCGGCCCGGTCCAGCTCGGCGATTGCGAGCTGGTGGACGAGATGGCACAGGTTGCCTTCGCGCAGCTCGGCGCCAGGGTCATCGAGGACCTGACCGCCTGCGTACCGCGCCAGGTGAACCCGGGCAGCATTCGCCTCACGCTCGAAGTCCTGCAGCCGGTGCCCGAAAAATGAGCCGGCGGAAATCAATCTTCGTCACCGGCGCGGCGGCTGGCATCGGTGCCGAGACGGCGCGGCTTTTTGCATCGCGCGGCTGGCTCGTTGGCGCATCGGACGTCGACGGTGCCGCGCTCGCGTCGCTGCAGCGCGAGCTTGGATCCGACAAGGTGATCACCAGCATCGCCGACGTCCGCGACTACGGCGCGGTGGAGGCGGCGATCCGCGAATTCGCGTCTGCAGCCGGCGGACTGCTCGACGCGGTGTTCGCCAACGCGGGCGTCTTGTTCATGGGTCCTCACGAGAACTTGACGCGCGCGCAGAAAGACCTGCTCGTGGACGTCAACGTGCGTGGCGTGGTTCACACGTTCGACGCCGCGTTTCCTTTCCTCAGGCAGACAGAGGGCGCCCACGCGCTCGCCATGTGCTCGACGTCGGCGGAATACGGCGCGCCCGAACACGCGGTCTACAGCGCTACGAAATTCTTCGTGCGCGGACTCACCGAGGCGCTGAACATCGAGTACCGGCGCCACGACATCCAGGTGTCGGCGATCTACGTCGCCTACGTGCAGACCGGAATGGTGTTCGATGCGAAGATCAAGCCCGCCTCCATCGAGCGCATGGGCGTCAAGGTCACGCCGGGGCAGGTGGCGGAAGCCGCCTGGAGGGCGGTGCACGGCAGCCGCTCGCACTGGCGGGTGGGCATGGACGCCC
>Ga0113563_10001027_pt1 | contig 15122 bp, 12 predicted proteins | sample Mud3Dept3metaG_FD_80117 | JGI IMG/M metagenome (GOLD analysis project Ga0113563, IMG submission 80117) | Freshwater wetland microbial communities from Ohio, USA, analyzing the effect of biotic and abiotic controls - Mud 3 Core 4 Depth 3... | ecosystem: Environmental > Aquatic > Freshwater >...
GAAAATTACAGGACGTCGCCTTGTTATCACGTCGGCGCTCAAACAGCATATTGAAAGTCGGTTTGAGCGGTTCGTACGGTATGAAGTGAAGCTGAGTCACCTGGAAGTGATCCTGGGTGTGAGCAAACTTCAGCATAATGCGGAGGTCGTCTGTACGATACAAGGGAGACGGATTCAGGCAAAAGCTTCGACGCGGGAAATGTATGCGACGATCGACCAACTCGTAGACCGCTTGGGTACTCAGATACGAAAACACAAGGAGCGCCGGGCTGATCATAAAGAACCGACGAATCGATCAGTTCGTAAGATTCTGCGTTCGGCTATTCCCAAGGAAGAGGAAGGGGAAAAGATTGAAGTCGTTTGTCCAGCCAAGGTGGTTCTGACTTTGGAGGATGCGAAGCGCCGGCTAGACCCTCTACCTGGTTCGCTAGTGGTATTCACTGCGCGACCTTCTGGAAAATTGCAGATTCTACAGCGTCTCGATCGCCATCGAGTGGTCCTAATCGATCCATAAGGGGCAGACAGGCATGGCTGCGCTTAATTTGGTTGTGATCAGCGGTCTTTCTGGCTCAGGGAAATCGCATGCGCTCAAGTGCTTTGAAGATGTCGGGTATTTCTGCATCGATAATTTGCCACCGGCCATTCTGCCGACCTTTGTTGAACTGTGTCATCAGCAAGGAGGAGAAATTAAGAATGTCGCACTCGGCATCGATGTCAGGGAGCGCGTGTTCTTTTCCGACCTTGTAGGGGTTCTTAAGCGCGTGAAAGCGCTCGGTCATACGGTTGAGTTGATATTCTTTGAAGCTCGCGAAGAGGTGTTGGTTCGCCGATTCTCGGAGTCTCGGAGGCCACACCCACTTCTGCCGCATCTCCCGGTACTGGAGGGAGTACGGGCCGAAAAGGAACGTCTCGCCGACCTGCGGCGCCACGCCGACCGTATTATTGATACCTCAGATTTGACGGTGCATGAGTTGCGAGAGTTGTTGGATCGGCAGTTCAGACAGGAGGGGACGCCGTCCCGATTGACCATCTCGCTTGTGACATTCGGCTATAAGTTCGGTGTGCCATACGATATTGATCTCCTGTTTGACGTCCGATTCTTGCGGAACCCGTTCTTCATTCCAGACCTCAAACCATTGACTGGGGAAGACCCGCAGGTGCGGACCTATGTGCTGGCCGATCCGGACGCCATCACGTTCATTGTGCAGCTGGAAGGCCTCTTCAAATTCCTCATTCCTCTCTTTGAGCGAGAACGCCGCAGCTATGTGAATGTTGGGATTGGCTGCACCGGCGGACGTCATCGGTCTGTGGCAATTGCCGGCCGACTCCAAGAAAGTTTTTCAATGCTTGGATATCAAGTGACCGTCACTCATCGCGATCTCAATCGGCAATAACCCACGTAACTATTCGGCGCGTCCTCCCACCACCATACATTCGGTCTTGTCCTCCATGTATGTGCACGAAAAGCGGTTTGCTTGACAGGTAGAGCATATGGACTATAGTTAGCACATGTATGATGCCAATCCGCAGTGTAGACACATTGATCAGACGCGTATCGTGTGTCATTCAGGCCTAAACAGCTTCTCGCATGGGAATACGGAATGGAAGGCGGAACGCAGGTGAATAGCCAGAAGGGTCTCGCTAGTCATTTCTTCTCTGGGACATTTAAGTATGTGGAGAATGGTCATGAGTAACCGTCCGCGCAAAATTCACATAAAGACTTGTCTTGCGCAGATAGTCATGTACAGTCAGAGGCACGTATGTTGAGTTCATTCAAGAGTCTCGCCGAAACCGATCTATTCTCAATGTTCGCCCCAAAGCGGCAGCTCGTCGGGTTGGATATCGGGTCGAGTGGTATCAAGCTTGTCCAGTTGAAGGAAAACCGAGGGCGGTACACTCTCCAGAAGTTTGGCTTTAAACCACTCGAACCGGAAGTCATTGTCGACGGTACGGTGATGGATGAGGGGCGTGTGGTGTCTGCGATAAAGGATTTGTTCGAGGAAACAAAGATCAAGGTGAAACAAGTCGCCGTATCGATTTCAGGCCATGCGGTCATTATTAAAAAGATCAGCCTTCCGCCGATGCCAGATGAGGAGTTGGAGGGGCAGGTGAGGCTGGCCGCGGAGCAGTATATCCCCTTCGATATTAATGAGGTGAACATCGACTTCAGTGTATTGCCCTCTTCCGATGCTGCGGGCGATATGCAGGGAGAGATGTCGATCATTCTGGTTGCGGCCAAGAAAGACAAGATTAATGAGCTGACCGAACTCGTCAAAGGGGCAGGGTTGTTTCCGATCGTCATGGATGTGGATGCCTTTGCGATCGAAAACATGCACGCGATCAACTATCCAGTCTCGCAGGAGGATACGACCGCGCTTGTGAATATTGGCGCCAGTGTCATGAATATCAATATTGTTCGAAACGGCACCTCGCTATTCACACGTGATATTCCTATCGGGGGAAATCGCTATACGGAAGCTATTCAGCGAGAAATGGGCATGTCCTACGAAGAGGCGGAGGAAACGAAAAAAAACGAGCATTCGGCGGGGAGCAATCAGGCCACACTAACCACGGTCGTCGATAGTGTCAACGCTGAGGTTGCGTCGGAAATTGCACGGACCATTGATTATTTCAAATCAACTATGCCGGATGCGGACGTTCAGCAGGTTCTCTTATGCGGAGGGGGCGCTCAGGTCAAGGGTCTGGTTACGCAATTGAAGGATCGAATGCAGGCTGTGGTCGAGGTGGCGAATCCGTTCAGTGAAATCGATACCTCGGGGACCGGTTTCGATCAGAATACGTTAGCCGAATTAGCCCCGCTGGCTGCCGTGGGAGTTGGATTGGCTCTTAGAACGGTAGGGGATCGATGATTCGTATTAACTTATTGCCGGGGCCCAAAGGGCATAAGGCGAAGCCTCAGTATGATGTCAGGGCGCAGGCACTGCTAGGTGTGGGACTGTTGTTCATTACCTTGGCGGGGTGTTGGTGGTACTCGGCCTCGCTCGATGAAGAGCTAGACGCGCGGCAAACTGAAAAGCTTGATAAGGAGAAGCACGTCGCGCAGTTGAAGGAACAAGTGAAGCAGGTTTCCGATTTTGAAAGTCGGAAAAAAGTACTAGAAGACAAAAATCGTATTATTGATGAGTTGGAAAAGTCACGTGTTGGCCCCGTCAAGGTGCTCGACCATGTTAGTCAGAGCCTCGAGCCGCTGAAAGTGTGGCTCGTGAGAGTCGCGGTCACCGGGAAGGAAATCGATCTTGAAGGTCGTGCGGCGACCAACGATGATGTGGTGGAATTCGTGAACAACCTGCGCCGTACCGACTATTTTTCGAATATCAATCTTCAAGAAAGTCGCGCTGCGGTGGAAAGCCAACTCAATATCTACCAGTTTAAACTTGGTTTCCGCCTCAAAGGGTAAGAATGATGAAGCTGCCCTCCATGAATCTTGACCTATTGCGGTCGATCCCGTTGGTTCAGAAGTTGGGGCTTCTCGTTATGGTTCTTGCTGGGATTATCGTTGGCTTCTATTACTATGTCGCTGAACCAAAATCTGTGGAGATTGCAGGGCTCCAGGGAGCGATCGGCATGCTCAACAGCGAGATTCAAACGTTGACCATTAAAGTCAAGCATCTTGATGAACTCATCGCTGCCAGTAAGCAACTAGAGATTGAGCTTGCAAAAAAGAAAGAACGGCTGCCGCCTGAAGAGGAGGCAGTTATGTTGCTTAAACAGGTATCAGACTTGGGAATTCGTCTAGGACTCGACATTAAGCTGTGGAAACCAAGCGGCAAGAGCGAAGATCCATCGAAGCTCTTTGTGCGGATGCCGGTGAACGTAGAGGTCTCCGGCGGCTACCATACCGCCGCCTTATTTTTCGATCGAATCAACGCGATGCCTCGGATTGTGACTGTGTCCGGTCTCAAGATGGGCGCCCCAAAGTTTGAGAAAGGACGTGTTGTCACACAGACTGTGTTTGACCTTGTCGCCTATGCGGCACCAGAGGAAGCCAAGCTGGTTGCGGCGATTCCGGCGACTCCCCAGAAGAAATAGGGCGCAAAGTCTTAGATGTCTGTGAGGCCATGACCGGTGAATGCCACCTGTGAGAACTGGCGGTTGATCATGAAGACAGCAAGCATGACTCTAATTGGATGTGCCGGCCTGGTCGTCGCAGCTGGCCTGAGCTTTGCTGAGACAGGTATAAGTGGTCACGTTCGACAAATTAGCCCAATGCGGCAAGATTCCTTAAAAGTCCCTTCTCTCAACGACGTGCCGAGGCACGCATCATCACCAATGACAGCCGCGGCAGTCGGCGATGGGAGTGCTCAACCAGGTGCATCCAATTCGACGTTGGAGCCGGTGAGCGTTAGCTCCTATGACCCTTCCGGGCGGCGTGATCCGTTCACACCGGTATTGCAACTGTTGGGGCTCGGGCCGATTGACCCCACGCTACCTCCGCTCCAGCGTGTTGGGCTCACTGAGATGAACCTGATCGCGGTGATATGGGGGGCCTATGGGTATACGGCTATGGTTCAGACTCCAGATGGAAATGGATATTCGGTGCGTCGAGGAACGCGTATCGGCCCCAATAATGGCGTGGTGAGTGCCGTGACGGAGAAAGGTATTGTGGTGCAAGAACGGTTTACAGATGTGTATGGGAGCAAACAGGAGCGAGAATATGTGAAGCTCCTTCACCCGAAAGAGGGCGCAGAATGACACCTAAGCTAACCACAACAACTACAGCATTTGTTCGCGTGCTCTCGGCGGTCGGAGCGCTCAGTGTCCCGATGGCCATATCGTCGACAGAGGCGTCAACTGACATCCCTAATGTCGATTCAGGCATGTCCTCTCGCATCGAGGGAGATCTGGCACAAACCCTGACCCGCATAGATGTCCAGCGTGGCATAGATGACATCCGTGTCATCATCTCGGGGGATGGCAGGCTGGCCCACGAGGTGACACGTCTTGATGAGCAGCGCCTTATGATCGAAATTCCAGGTGTGGCTTCCGCCATACATAAGTCAGTCATATCGGTAAATCACCAGATGTTGAAGCAAGTGCGTCTGGGTTATCATACCGATAGAGTACGGGTAGTATTGGATCTTGCCGGCACGGCTGCCTACTCGGTTGAACCGCAAGGGGCGAATCTTGTTGTGATTATTCGGGAACGCGTCGGTATGGATCGAGGCATAGATACTAACTCGTACCGTGGCGAGGCGGTCGAAACCATAAAGTCAGGGAATCTTATCAAGCTGCCAGGCCAGGCGGATGTCACCTCTCGATCAGCCTATCCGACAATGGCTACGGTTCATCGGTCTTCAACGAAATTTCATGTACGTCCTGTTCAGATGACTTCTGAGATAGAGGTAGATGGTGGTGAGAAAAGCACGCCAAAGGAAGACTTGGTTGTCGGAGAAACCCGTTATGTCGGTCGGCGTATTTCGCTCGATTTCCAGCAGGCCGACATCAGTAATGTGCTGCGCCTCATTGCCGAAGTAAGTGGCCTTAACATGGTTGTCGGTGAAGGGGTCAAAAGTAAGGTCACGATGAAGCTCGTGAGTGTGCCCTGGGATCAGGCGCTCGATATGATTTTGAAGATGAATGGGTTAGGCAAAATCAGGCAGAGCAATATTCTGTGGATCGATTCGTTAGCAAACATTTCCAGACAGGAGACTGAATTAGCACAGTCGAAGTCTGCCAAGCTGAATGCAGAAGAACTGGTCGATCGGGTGTTCTATATTAGGAATCTGCCAGCGCAGGAAATCATGACGTCCCTTATGCAGTTTAAAAGCCCTAGAGGGTTAGTGCAAATGAATCTGGGGTCCAATGCCTTAATCGTCCGAGAAACGGAAAGCAAGATGGCGGTGATAAAACAGCTGGTTGACGGGCTCGATCTCGAAGTGCCCCAAGTCCAAATCGAAGCGAGGATCGTGCAGGCGGACACGACCTATTCCCGTTCGCTGGGGGTTCAGTGGGGCATCCAGAATGTGAACCAACTCGCGGGAGGGGCGGTAGCGAACTTCAAGTCGGGTACTACCGGACCATTTGGGAATCAAGTATCAAATTTCCTGGTCAATCTTCCCGCCACAGTCGGTGGTTTGACGTCGACTCCAGGTGTCGGGTTTACGATTGGGAAAGCAGATGGAGCGTTGTTGGATATACGGTTGTCGGCAGGTGAGTTGCTTGGTCTGAGTAAAGTCATCGCCGCACCGAAGGTTACGACCTTGGATAAACGGGAAGCCAAGATTTCACAGGGAGAGTCAATCCCGTTCCAGACGACCTCCCTCCAGGGAACTCAGACGACCTTTGTGGATGCGAACTTGGAATTGAATGTAACTCCTCAGATTACCTCGCGAGATCCCAAGGAAGTGGGTAAGCAGATCATGATGAAGGTTCGTGCAACTAGAAACGCCGTCGGTGCACGAAGCAATCCGGCTGGTCCAAGTATTGATCGCCGGGAAGCCAATACCCAGGTTATTATTCGCGATGGCGAGACCATGGTGATCGGCGGGGTCTTTATCGACACGCAGAACAACACCGTGGTCGGCATCCCCTATCTTTCTCGCGTGCCTGTTCTAGGATGGCTCTTCAAGCAGAAGACCGAAAATGTTGCGAAACAAGAGCTGCTTATTTTCTTGACCCCCAGTATTGTGAAGAGTTAAGAGCGAACCTTCGAGCTCTTCTTTTGATAGGGAGATCAGGGGGAGGAGCCGTCGCGATTGGTGCGTCATTTCGATCCTCCGGTGATACTCTCCAGTCCGCTGCGTATTTCTAATCTGATCAGTTTGTGATATCCCGCAGCTTCCGGCCTTCTAGCCGAAGTGACTGCTTAGGCGGAGTAGGCTGCTATGGGGGCTATCGTAAGTCTAAAGAGGTACGTCTGAGCCTGTGAGACGCGACCCTTCGGCCTGGAGGTGTATCTGAAAACCTTCTAGTTTCTAGACCGTTGTGGTACCATCCCTCCCGATGTCAGCCATCGCAATTCAACATCACCGCCGGCAAAGTGGTTCGTGAATCCAGGCATTTCTATCCAAGAAGAATTGGACGGACCAGTGATGTATTTGGTCAAGAGAGTCCGTCGTTGAGTATGGCCACTGGGGTAGAACAGATTGTGCCGGTGGCCCTGGGGGAGCGAAGCTACGACATCGTCCTTCATCCTGGTTTGCTTGCGACAGTGGGTGACAGGCTCAGTGCCCTTACGACTTCTCCGAAGATCGGGGTTGTGACAGATCGACATGTAGCAAGTCGATATCTTCACGGGACTCTCCGCTCGCTTTGCAAGGCGGGATACGACCCCACCCCGATTAGCTTGCCTCCGGGAGAGCGAACGAAGACGCTCAGCACAATAGCCAAGATCCTGGATGTGTTAGCCAGGAACAAGTTCGAACGTCAGTCCCTGTTGCTGGCCCTCGGTGGTGGAGTCATCGGCGATGTTACCGGTTTTGCTGCCGCGATCTATCAACGAGGAATTCCGTTCGTGCAAGTGCCGACAACACTTGTAGCTCAAGTAGATTCCAGTGTCGGGGGCAAGACCGGTGTGGACCATCGGCTGGGAAAGAATCTCATCGGGGCATTTTGCCAACCGCGCGCAGTATTGATAGACCCGCTCACACTGCGCACCCTGCCACGGCGCGAGTGGATTGCCGGTTTAGCTGAAGTGATCAAATATGGCATTATCGCCGACCAGGAATTCTTCGCCTTTCTGGAGCAGGAAATTCCTGCGCTGTTGAAACTCAAAGAGGAGCCGGTGATCCACACGATTAAACGATCCTGCGAGATCAAATCACAGGTGGTGGCCGCAGACGAGCGGGAGTCGGACCACCGACGCATCCTCAATTACGGCCACACGATCGGACATGCACTGGAGTCACTCGCAGGCTATCGTGGATTGATTCATGGTGAAGCGGTTGGGATCGGATTGGTGCTAGAAGCGGATTTGGCTTGTCACATGGGTCTGTGCGGGCGAGACGTGGTCGAGCGGATCGGAAGTCTGGTGCGACGTGCCGGGTTGTCCGAACAGGTCTCACAGCCATCCTTTACGTCCCTCTGGGGCGCTATGCAACATGACAAGAAGGTGGCTGGAGGGCAGGTTGTCGGGGTATGGCCTGTGCGGATCGGGGAAGTGGTTATTCGACCCATCGAGCGGCAGGTCTGTGCCGCGTGGTTTCAGAACAAGCACGGCCGTCGGAGCCGGCCGTCGAGCGGCCGTCAGCCAGGCAAGCATTCTGTCCGTCGAAGGGCTCCTGCACGAAGGTAAACCTCAATGACAATCATACGCACGCCATCTGTAGCTCACCTCCAACAGGCATTGCGAGAAAAAACACGCGAAGTCGATGTGCTCCATCGGATTTCCGCGTCGATCAGCAACCAGCTGGATCTCGAAGCTATTCTCAAACATATCGTCGAAGTTGTCGTCGAAGTCACCAAGGCGGATGCCTGCCTCCTGTACCTCTTGTCGGATAACCAAGACGAACTCATTCTTCGAGCTTCGAAAAACCCTCATCCGAAATTGATTGGCCGTATCACGATCGGGCTGGGAGAGGGCATCACCGGATGGGTCGCTCAGGAACGGACGCGCGTCGTGATTCCGAGTAATGCGAACGACGATCCACGGTTCAAGTTCTTTCACAACCTCCCGGAAGACCGCTATCAAGCCTTTGTCTCCGTACCGATCATGGCCAAAAAAGAAGTGGTCGGCGTGATCAACGTTCAACATAAACGCCCAAAGCGCTATCAGCCCGATGAGATTGCGTTACTCTCGACTATCGCCAATCAAGTCGGAGGAGCGATCGAGAACGCGCGGCTCTACGATCAAATGCAACGCAAAGCCTTACAAGTGGAAACGCTGTCGCAGGTCTCAGAAACGGTGGCGTCCAATCGGTTGATCAAAGACGTGCTTGAACTCCTGGTGACGATGACCGCGCAAATGATGAACTCCAAGATCTGCTCGATTATGCTCTTAGACGAAGCCAGCGGGGAGCTGCGAATCGCGTCGACGCAAAGCCTCAGCGAACAGTATCGACGGAAGCCGAACCTCAAGGTCGGGCAAAGTATCATTGGTCGTGCGGTGAAAGACCGTCGGCCGATTATCGTGCTCGACGTCTCCACAGAGCGAGATTATATGTATCCGGATATGGCCAAGAAGGAAGGGCTGTGCTCATTGCTTTCGGTGCCGATGATGGTGCGGGATAAGGCGCTGGGCGTGATCAATAGCTATACGTCCGCTCCGCACGTATTCACCAGCGAAGAGGTCAAATTGCTCCAGGCCATCGCCAATCAGGCCGCCATTGCCATCGAGCATGCGACTCTGATCGAGAAGTCCCATGAGATGCAGGAAGCCCTGGCGGTCCGGAAGCTCATGGAGCGGGCCAAGGGCTACCTGATGCGCTCGAGGAAATTGACCGAAGAAGAGGCTTTCAAACTCATCCAGCGGCAGAGCATGGATTTCCGGAAGTCGATGCGCGAGATCGCCGAGGCAGTGCTCTTAGCCGGTGAACTCGATCAACGGGTTGAGAAACATCGAGGATAGGTTCTGCCTGCCATGGGGCTCATCCGGCATCAGCAGCCTATGGAATCGATCGAGGCGCTGGTTTCTTGGAGGATGAGGAGGTGGAACGTGTCCGCTCCTCTTCTTGCTCCGCCAATTTCTTTTTGATCTCCTTCAACTCCTTCCGGAACTCATCTAGATCAGTATCGCGCTGAGCGGGTTCCCCCTTCGCAGGTGTCGCAGGCTGAGCGGCGGTCGATCGCATGTCCGATGCGGCAGGCATTGTGGCAAGCAGGTCGTAGTCGATCACCAGAGTCGCGTCGGTTGAGTGCGCGGTTCGGTAGCTATCGGGGCGCTTGGCGGATTCCGGGACGAAGTGCACCGTGCGGTTCGCCAGTCCCTTCGGATTGAAAATACGTTGACTAACCGAGGTACTCGATTCGGCCCGTTCCGCCCGATGGCGATACTCGGTCAAGGTTAGATACAGCGATCGTCCATAGGCGTAGAGCGACCCCCCCGTCGTTTCCGCGGACGTTCCCCCCTGTGGCTGTTCTGACTCACAGACACCGGGGGAACGGAGGTCAGATAAGCAGAAGGTCACCCCGCCGGATTGCGAATGGATTGGCGTACCGATTTGGATGACGTGGAATCCAACCTGCTGATCCGACGCCGCTCTGGTAAGTCCCTCGACCAGGAGTGGTGCCAGGTACTCAACATCCTCGTCCCCAAACGCTCGAACTGCCTCCGACTTGCCGGCGCTGGTGGCCAGCTTTCCCAAGACCCCTCGGCTATCCTGGACCACGACCCCACGAAGGACCCGAGCCATTGTATCTGGCGATACTGTAACGGGGTGGGCTGCTTGAAAAGACCGATCGGGAATCCGTTCTACATACACCGCTCCGCGTTCGGATTCATGGATCGTTAAGTCCAGATCAGGCCCCGTCGCGCAGGCAGACATGGCCAGGGTGATCCCTGTCAGCAGGATAAGAGCACGTCGTGGACAATGAGACATAGCCGATTCGTACTTTGTATGCCAGTCGGCAGTCTAGCACAACCGAAATGGCGAGGACACCGGCAACTTCCTCCAAGTATAAGAGAACATCCTACCACTTGACAGGAGGGCAATAGATTCCGAGAATCAGCACCCCAACTGTAGAGATTGAGTAATGTACAACGACGTCAATCGATTCAGCCATAATATAAGAAAAGGACAATGGTGTCCTGTCGGCATTGACAGAACAACTGGAAGGGCTTTTCCCCCTGCCACAACAAAGCCCCACCCCGCGGTCGTTCCGAGGGTATGGAAACGAGCATTGGTCACCGTCACGAACTTTAACATTCCCCGTAGCGTGCTACTGGGAGCTTTATGCTGGCGAGCGAACGTCCTGATCATGCTTGGTGCGGCGCAGCAACGAGGCGAAAAGGATGAATGACCATGCCTGAAGCCACGGCTCCCCGCCCTTATTCCTGGCTGCCGGTCCTCCTCGGCGTACTGACGGTCGCCACGCTGAGCATCGGGACAATCGCGTTCCGCTATGTCGAAACCCGCATGGTTGCGACAGCAGGCGAAACCCTGGCCCATACAGCCGCCGAAGTCTCGGACAAACTAGACCGATTTTTAATTGAACGGCATGGCGATGTGCTGATGATGACAACGACGTTCAGCGTGCAGTCACACAATCGGGAATTTCAGTCGGCCTATATCGCCAGGGTGAAGACCGCATACCCGGATTACTTATGGATCGGCGCCACGGACGAGCGTGGACAGATCGTGGTCGCCACCGACCAAGCCACATTGGGGCGGGACTACAGCGCCGAACCATGGTTTCAGGCCGTGCGTAACGGGCAAGGGATCCATATGGGGGACGTGGAGCCATTCGCAGTGATGGGCGGTCCTGACGCCATAGCCGTGACTGCTCCCATCACTGGGCCGCGCGGGGAATTTCTGGGGGTCGTGACGACGAGGGTGGGGATTCCTGGGCTGGAAAACGTCATGACGAGAACCCTGCTGGCTTTCCGGCAGCGGGAGGGATTTTGGGGAGCGCTGGAATACCAGTTCCTGACCGAGGAGGGGGTGGCCTTCATCGATTCGGATCTCGAGCATAAGGGCCACGTCAATCTCAAACAACTCCGCCTGCCGTCGGCACTGTTAAGCGAAGCGTCCTCCCTGTCCGGTTACGCCGAGGAGGAGCACCTGCGTCGGCATGTGCCGGTCATCACCGGCTATGCCAAGTCTCTAGCCCATAACGAATTTGAGGGTATGCGTTGGACGGTGTTGATGCGCATGGATCGGCGCGATGTGCTGGCGCCGATTCGAGAAGTTCTCTGGAACCTTGGCCTGGCTGGCGGCGCCGTGGTGGTTCCCACGTTTGGACTCTTGGTGTGGACCGTGACACGCGTGCGGAGGGAATATCGGCACGCGCAACAGGAGCGCGCGCTTGCCAAGGACGCCGAAGCATCGTTGCGAAAGAGTGAGGCGCACACGCGGCGGATCGTCGAGCTGGCACTCGATGGCTTCATCGGAATGGATGCTGCCGGAGTCATCATCGATTGGAACATTCAAGCCGAGCAGATGTTCGGCTGGTCACGGCAAGAGGCCATCGGGCGACTCCTCTCTACCACCATCATCCCTGCACAATACCGGGAAGCCCATGAACAAGGATTGCGGCACTTCCTCGCCACCGGCAAAGGACCGATGCTGAACACCAGGGTCGAAATCACAGGCTGTCACCGGGAAGGGCACGAGATTCCGATAGAACTCGCGATCTCGCCGGCCTTGGGTCCTGGGGGGGCATACACGTTCAGCGCGTTCGTGCGGGATATCTCGGCGCGGAAGCAGACGGAGCAGCAGGGCCGCATGCACCAAGAGGAACTACAACGACTCAACGAGGCCTTGGATAGGCGTGTGCGGGCCCGAACACAAGAGCTGGCTGCCGTCAACGAATCGTTGGTCGCCGAAGTGGCTGAACGGATGCGGGCCGAGGCGTGGCTCGAACACAGCCGGCAAGCACTGCAGAAGTTGGCGTTCCAGTTGTTGCGCGTGCAGGAGGAAGAACGGCGTCGTATCTCGCGTGATTTGCACGATGATATCAATCAACGGCTCGCGCTTCTCGCCATGGATATCGAAGCGGTAGGACGGCAGCTCAGCTTCTCATCGGGTCACGTGGGCCAAGACGTCCGCGCGATACAAGAGCGGGTTGTGGAGTTGTCCGATGTGGTACGTCATTTGGCCTATCAGCTTCATCCCTCCATTCTCGATGACCTCGGCCTTCCGATCGCTCTGCAGCGGTTGGTGGACGACTTCACCGCTCGAAGCTATATCCGGGGCAGCTTTAGACACAAGAATATCCCTGAAGCCGTCCCCCAAGAGATCGCGACCTGTCTCTATCGCGTCACCCAAGAAAGCCTCAACAACGTGGTTCGCCATGCAGAGGCCTCTCGAGTCGATGTGGAGCTGACTGGAACTCAATCTGAACTGATGGTCACGATTACGGATAATGGAGTGGGATTCGACTCCGAACAATCCCGGAACGGAACGTACGGTCTGGGGTTGCTCGGCATGAAAGAGCGAGTCGCCTTGGTTCATGGGGACTTAGCGGTTATCTCTGCCGTGGGGAAGGGAACAAGGGTGCAGGTGGTGGTGCTCGTTCCGGAGGGAGAGGCATGAGCAAACCCAGGGTTCTCTTGGCTGATGACCATACGCTGGTGTTGGACGGATTCCGGAAACTGTTGGAGGATCGATGTGAGATCGTCGGGGTGGCGGAAAATGGCCGTACGCTGCTTCAAATGGCCCAGGAACTTCAGCCTGACATCGTTACGCTCGATATCTCGATGCCCGAGCTCAACGGGGTCGATGCAGCCCGGAAGCTGAAGAAGATTCTGCCTCACACCAAGCTGATCTTCGTGACGATGCACTCCGACCAGGCCTATGTGAATGAAGCGTTCAAGGCCGGCGCCTCCGGCTATCTGCTCAAACGATCAGCCGGTTCAGAATTATTCCAGGCCATTCAATCGGTCATGGAGGGGCAGTGTTATGTCACCCCCTTGGTCGCAAAAGGTCTGGTGGAGTCAGCTATTACAGGAAGGATGCCTGCGGTTCTGAGGGACAAGTCCTTGACGGCGCGCCAACGAGAAGTATTGCAACTCGTCGCAGAAGGAAAGACGGTCAAGGAGATTGCATCGACCCTCAATCTCTCGCCGAAAACTGTCGAGTTTCATAAATCGCAGCTCATGACCCTACTCGATCTTCACACGACGGCGGAGCTCACAAAGTACGCCCTCATCCACGGTCTCCTTGCATCGGACTAGCCCGCGGTATTCGCGCGAGAGTCGCGGGAAGAATTAGGCTGAAGCTGGGAAGGCTGAAGGTCGGAGTCCGAACACTTCAGTCTTCAGCCTAGCCCTAACCTTCAGCCTTCGGATCGCGCCCGTCTCGCTCTTTCCACCAGCCTCTCCCGTCTCGCATGCGCCAGGCATCCGCGATCGCGGAGAAACACCCATGAATAATCGCTGCTGGCTAGCCTAGGGAAATTGCTTCACGTTCCTAGGGAGATGCCTAGTGTATTTGTCGTGCCTCTCAGCTTATAGATACCCGCCATCGATCTGGTGAGGGTTCAGTCCCGCCACTTTCAACCAGCGGGGGTGAATAGTGAGAGGTGAATGGGCAGCGAGAGGCTGGAGGATACGCACAATGGCGTGCGTCGCGACGTCGTCGTCGAAGTGAGAGGGCCCAGAGTGAGCAACGAAAACTCAACAGGGCATGGGAGGCTGTCACCATGAAGGTAGATAGGAAAAGAGTCAAGACACTGTTTGTGGTCGCTGTGGCTACCCTGGCGCTCGTAGCCGGGATGGCATCTACGGCCCCCAGTGCATACGCAAGTGGGACGATCAAGCTCGACGATGACAAGTGGATTTCCCTCGGAATGGGTTTGCGTACAAGTTTCAATATGGTCGAAGATGGGTCGGGGAGCGGTGGACAATACAGCAACACCTTTGGGGTCAACAACGCTCGTATATATATCAACGGGAAGATCCACAAGTACGTCGGGTTCGAGTTCAACACCGAATGTTTTAACTGTACGGCCGGGGCAGGAAATGGGAACGGATCTTCAGGAAATGCCTTCGGGGCAAATTCTAGCATCGGGATGTTGGATGCGATCGGGAAGTTCGAGATTAATGAGCAAGTGAACGTCTGGTTCGGGCGCATGTTGGTGCCGACAGAGCGCGGCGAACTGAATGGCCCGTTTTACCACGCGGTCTTCGATGGTTTTCGAACACCGTTTAATCAATCCGACTTCAGCGGGAACTTTGGCACAGGCGGGGCTGGTCTCTACGGCCGTGACAATGGCGTGACCTTCTTCGGAAAAGTCCATCCAGGCAGCACACATCTGCAATACGTCGGAGGGATATTTACGGGACTGCAGTCAGGTGGTTCGGCCTGCAACCTTCCATTCTTAACCCAAACAGGCGGAGGGACAATCGTAGTAACGCCTGCCACCTATGGCGGACCGTGCGGACCCAATCAAAGGAACCAGCTGAAGTACGCCGGACGTCTCACGTGGAACTTGCTGAACGAAGAGAAGAACCCCGGTTACTATACCAGCGGTACCTACTATGGGACAGCCGGTGATATTCTCGC
>Ga0113563_10001028_pt1 | contig 15122 bp, 15 predicted proteins | sample Mud3Dept3metaG_FD_80117 | JGI IMG/M metagenome (GOLD analysis project Ga0113563, IMG submission 80117) | Freshwater wetland microbial communities from Ohio, USA, analyzing the effect of biotic and abiotic controls - Mud 3 Core 4 Depth 3... | ecosystem: Environmental > Aquatic > Freshwater >...
TGCCTCGAAATCAGGCACTCCGCCTCCCGATCCCAAGGAAGTGACGGAGTTCGTGGCTTCCCGCATCGCCCGACACAAGAAGCCGAAGTTCCTGGTCTTTGTAGACCGCCTTCCCAAGAGGGCGGATGGGAGTGTCGACAGGGAAAAAGTCAAGGCAGAGCATGGTGGGCCCTAGAATCTTCTAGGGGACTCACAACCGCTCAACGAGGTATGACCATCCATGAATTCCGAAAGCGTTCTGATCGGCAAAAGTGTTCTTGCGGTAGACGACGAACCGGACATCCTCGAAATTATCAAAGAGCAGCTCGATGGGTGCATTGTCCACACGGCATTGGACCATGATACCGCGCTTCAATACCTTCAAAGCTACACCTACGACGTGGTCATCCTGGACATCATGGGGGTCAATGGCTTTGCCCTCTTGAAGAGTTCGGTGTCCAGAGGCTTTCCTACCCTGATGCTCACAGCCCACGCCCTAACCCCGGAAGCCCTGAAGAAATCCATCAGCCTGGGGGCTGTTTTCTTTCTGCCCAAAGAGAGGATCGCGGATCTCAAGGGCTATCTGAAAGAGATCGTTTCAGGAGGTGGCAAACCCATCTGGCAGCGATTGTTCGAGAGGCTTGAAGGCTATTTCAATAGGAAATTCGGCCCTGACTGGAGGGAGAGGGATCAGTTCTTCAAGGACTTCGAGCGGGAAGTGCTGAAGGGGGCGGAAAGGCCGTCCGCCGCTTAAGCGAGAAGAGCAACCCGGTCCTCCGGGCCGAGGGGTCGCATTCAGGGGTGGGCAGGAAACAAAAACAGAAGGGAGGCACAACTTTGTACTTCTTTTTCTACTTCTTAATGTCAGGAGTTTTCCTGGGTGCCATATACGGCATCATCGGCCTGGGGATCGTAATCATCTACAAATCGACAAAGGTCTTCAACTTCGCCCAGGGGCACCTGCTCATGGTGGCCTCGCTCCTGGTCGCCAGCACTGCGGGGAGATTTGGAATCATCATCGCACTGATCATCACCATTGTGGGCACCACGGTCATTGCCTTGATCCTGGAACGCCTCACCCTTCGCCCCCTCATCGGCCAGCCTCTGATCGCTGCGCTCCTCATGACCATTGCCCTCAGCTACCTTCTGGAGGGCGGCGCCTTGATCATCTGGGGAGAGGGGCTTTACAAATACCCTCCCCTCTTTCCCCATGAGGCGCTCATGGTGGCCGGCCTTGCCGTGCAGCAGCAGGTTGTCTGGGCCTTCATCCTAGTGGCAGCCTGTTTCACGGCCTTCGTCCTGTTTTACCGGAGGACGCTCCTGGGGAAGGCCATGAGGGCCACGGCGGAAGACCACCAGGCGAGCCAGAGCATGGGGATCCGGGTGACCCAGATCTTCAGCGTGAGCTGGGCCATTGCCGCGGCTCTGGCTTTTGTGGCTTCCATCTTTCTCGGAAGCCTCTCAGGCGCCCACTACATGAACAGCCACCTGGGCCTCAAGGCCATCCCCGCAGTCCTGGTAGGAGGGCTCGATTCCATTGCCGGCGCCATCATCGGCGGATTGATCGTCGGGGTCCTGGAGTGTCTCGTGACAGGCTATCTTACCAGTGAACTCGGGGAAGTAGTCCCCTTTATTGTTCTCTTGATCGTGCTGCTCATTAAGCCCTACGGGCTGTTTGGTATGGTCAGAATAGAAAGGATCTGATGATGAGCCGACCTGCTGGCGTTATCGATGTCCGGTACGAGCAAGACATTGCGATTATCAGAACCCTTCCTCAGTGGATCACGCTAGGTTTGTTTCTCCTTTTTCTCCTGCTCTTGCCCAAGCTCTTCCCTGCCCGGTATCTCCTCAATGTCATCAACATCATCATGATCATGACGATTTCGATTCACGGGCTGAACATTCTCACCGGATTTGCCGGGCAGATTTCCGTAGGGCACGCGGCCTTCATGGGAGTCGGCGCCTATGCCTGCGCCTCCTTCATGACCCTGTGGGGGCTCAGCTTCTGGATTTGCCTGCCTCTGTCCGGATTGACGGCAGGCCTTGTGGGAGTGCTTTTCGGCCTGCCTTCCCTGAGGCTCAAAGGCTTCTATCTTGCCATGGCCACCATCGCGGCGCAGTTCATCATCACCTCCTTTTTCTTTCATTTCAAACCCGAGCTTTTCCGGGGGGCCCAGGGCATGAACATCGAGCCGGTTCGATTGGGCAGCATCGTTTTCGATAACCAGGAAAACCTTTATTATCTGATCCTTCCCATTGCGGCACTCATGACTTTTTTCGCCCGGAACCTGGTCAGGTCAAGGATGGGAAGAGCCTTTGTCGCTATGCGGGACAATGATCTGGCCGCAGAGATCATGGGCATCAGCCTTTTCGCTTACAAACTGAGAGCCTTTTTCATCGGCTGCTTTTTTGCAGGCATTGCCGGAGCGCTCTACATTGCCTTCATGCGAATGATCCGGCCGGACCAGTACTCCCTGATGGATTCCATCTGGATGCTGGGGATCATCATCATCGGAGGCATGGGGTCCATCCTGGGAGGGATTCTGGGCACGATTTTTGTCAAGGTCCTGGATGAATTCATGCTGGCGCTTGTGCCGTTGCTGGGGAGCATCCTGCCGAGAGAGCTTGCCTCGCGCCTCAGCGCCTCCATGGGGCTTGTGGTCTTCGGCCTGGTAGTGGTGCTGTTTCTCATCCTTGAGCCGAGGGGGCTGGCCCATCGCTGGGAGATCTTGAAGAACCGCTTCAGACACTGGCCCTTCACATATGGTCACTAGGGGCGACGGGGCCGGCCATTTTTCTCAGCGTTGCACTCCCCTGGATTGAGATGGATCTGTAAACATCGAGACCGGAGACAGGGGACAAGCAGGATACGTTCGGGTGGCGGTTTTAGCGTTAATCTCTTGAGAAGGAGGAGGGTTATGAAGAAGAAATCCGCATGGTTGGGGTTGATGGTCGGCTTGATGGTTCTCCCCTTGCTTTTGGGGGGGAATGCCATGGCCAAGGAAAAACTCGGCGTCGCCTTTCTGGGGGACCTCACGGGCCCGTTGGGCTTCTGGAACGCACCGAGACTTGTCGGGATTCAGGATGCGATCGAGTATGTGAATGAGAAATTCGGAGGCATCGGCGGCAGAGAGGTCTTCGTCGAATGGGCGGATACCAAGAGCAAGATCGACATTGCCACGAGCGCTTACGAAAGGCTCCAGGTGAAAGGGTTCCCCGTGTGGCACACCTGCGGCACGGGGGAACAGCAAATCCTGAAGGCCCGATATGAGCAGGACAAATCTCAGGTCATCTACACGTGCAGCACCAGCCCGAATGTCATCTATCCCCCGGGCTACTGCTTCGGCACAGCGGCCTACTACCCTGACGAGTGGGGACTTTTCACGGACTGGGTGGTGGAGAACTGGGATTTCAATAAAATGGGCCGAAAGCCCCGCTTTGCCATTCTCACTTACTCGAGCGGCTATGGAAAAGCCTGCATCACCGACGAGTTCTTTGAATATGCCAAGAGCAAGGGGTTCGAGCATGTGGATACGATTTTCGTGCCTTTTGTCACGGTGGATGCCGTGACCCCTCTGATGAAAGCCAAGCAGGCAGGGGCGGATTGGGTCATTGGACAGTGGATCTACCAGACCGTTCCGCCTTACCTGAATGCGAACCACAAAATGAACCTGGGGCTGAAATTCGCTGTGAACACCTTCGGCGTCGATGATGTGATGATCTACAATTCCACCCCGCCCGAGGCCGCCATCGGGCTGACGGGAATCACGAACTGGCGCCTGTCCTGGGAGGACACGGAGGGTCTGAGGATTATCCGTGAAGTCTGGGAGAAAAAGAACCGCAGGCCTGAAGACCGTGGGGCTTCCTACATCCTGGGCTGGATGAACACCTGGCAGACCAAAAGGGTTATTGAGGAGACCCTGGCCAGAGTCGGGACCTGGGACAAGGTCACGGCAGCGGAGGTGAGAAAGACTTCCGAAGGCTGGGGAGATGTGGACGTCAATGGCCTTGGAAACCTGACCTACGGCAAGGCCTTGAGGGGAACCAGCCTTTCGAGAATCGCCCAGGTGAAGAAGGTCAACGTGGGCGGGAAAGAAGTCATTCGATGGGATTATGCCACGGACTGGAAAAAAGCTCCTTTCCTGGTCCCCAAGGATTGGCAGGCGCCCCTGCCCTATTGATCCAACACTCCGGCTTTTGCAGGGAAATGGCCGGGGCCGTGACGGCTGCCGGGCGGGTGGAAGGGCTGAGGGAGATTCCTGCCGTTTGCTCTCAAGACGCTTCATCCCCGGCAGCCCTGCGTCCGGGCTTTTGAGAAAACAAACCAAAAGGGCGGGAAGGGACCATGGCAGACAAGAACGGGATTGTGCTTGAGATCGAGAAATTGAGCCTGAAGTTCGGCGCAGTCCATGCCCTGGAGAACGTGAGCCTCCAGGTCAAAGAGCACGAACTGCTGGCCGTCATCGGGCCGAACGGGGCTGGAAAGACCTCCCTCCTCAACTGCATCAATGGATTCTATCGCCCCTATGCAGGAGAGATCCGCTTCATGGGAGAGGCGATCACGCATCTCGCCCCTTACAGGATCGCGGAAAAAGGCATTTCCAGGACTTTCCAGAACATGCAACTCTACACGGGCTTGACCGCCCTGGATAACATTATGGCCGGAAGGCATATCTTTTTCAGGAAAGACATGGCTGCGTGTGCCCTGTTCTTCGGGTGGGCCAGAAGGGAGGAGATCACCCACCGGAAGGAGGTGGAAGACATCCTGGATTTCCTGGAGATCAAGCCGAGCAGGAAGAAAGTCGTGGGATCTCTTCCTTACGGCCTGAGGAAGAGAGTCGACCTCGGAAGGGCCCTGGCCCTGGAGCCCAAGCTTCTTCTCCTGGACGAGCCCATGGCCGGAATGAACCGGGAAGAGAAGGAGGACATGGCCCGCTTCATCCTGGACATCTACGAGGAGAAGGGCACGCCTATGGTCCTGATCGAACATGACATGGGCCTGGTCATGGATATCGCAGACCGGGTGGTGGTGCTGGACTTCGGGGTTAAGATTGCGGACGGCAAGCCCGAAGAGATCAAGACCAATGAAAAAGTGATCAAGGCCTATCTCGGTCAGGGGTGATTCAGGGAGAGGAATCCTCGCAAGGAGATCTTATGGCTACACAGGAAACGATCCCAGGCCTCATCAAGCACAACTTCGAGAAATGGGGTGACAGACAGGTCTCCATCAGGGACAAAGACTTCGGCCTGTGGCAGGAGTACACCTGGAAGGATACCTACGAGAAGGTGAAGCACTTCTGCCTGGGACTTGTCAGCCTGGGACTGGAACCCGATGACAAGGTCGCCATCATCGGCGACAACGAGCCGCAGTGGTACTGGGCCGCCTTTGCCACACAGGCGGGAAGGGGGATTGTGGTTGCCCAGTTCACCGACGCCATTCCCGAAGAGCTCAAGTACACCATCGATTTTGCAGATTGCAAGTTCGTGGTCGCCCGGGATCAGGAGCAGGTGGACAAGATCCTGGACATCCGGGAGCACATTCCCAAATTGCAAAAGGTGATCTACTGGTACTACAAAGGAATGCCCAGCTATCAGGAGCCCTTTCTAGCCCGATTCGACGATGTGGAAACCCTTGGAAAGGCTTATGAAAAGGAACATCCCGGCCTCTTTGAGGCCATGATCGACCAGATCTCCCCTGAAGATATTGCCAATATCTACTACACGTCAGGAACTACAGGCACGCCCAAAGCCGTGATGTGCAGCCACCGCTGCCTGATCGGATCTGCCAAAGCCACCCTTTCCCTGAGCGACCTGAGCGACAAAGACAACATCCTGTGCTACCTGCCTCCTGCATGGGTGGGAGAGGCCTATCTGGGCTCGGTGCCCCATCTTCTGACGGGTGCAACCCTCAACATCCCCGAGGAACCGGAAACCGTGCTATACGACATCACGGAGATCCTTCCCTACATGATCCTGGGCGGCCCCAGGCAGTGGGAGGGATGGGTCTCCCAGATCAGGGCCAAGATTGCCGAAGCAGGGACTCTAGAGAAGACCGTCTACAACATCTTCATGCCCATTGCGCTGAGGGTGGCGGACCTCAAACTCAAGGGCATGAACATCCCGTGGCATCTGAAACTCCTCTACGGGCTCTCCGATCTTGTCCTGCTGCGACAGCTCCGGGACCGCATCGGGCTGAGCAATGCCAAGTTCGCAGCCACGGCAGGCTCCGTGTTGGGGGAAGACACGTTCAAGTTCATCTTCGCCCTGGGCGTCAAGCTCAGGCAGGTCTACGGGAGCTCCGAGGGAGGGATGATTTCAGGTCATTCGGAGGACGACATCCGGGTGGGCACGGTGGGGCCCCCCCTTGCAGGGGTCAGCGTGAAAATTTCCGAGGAGGGGGAGATCCTGGTAAAGAGCGATTTCGCCTTTTCCAAGTACTACAAGAACCCCGAGGCAACTGAGAAGTCGCTAAAGGACGGATGGTGGTACAGCGGCGATGCCGGCAATATCGACGAACACGGTCACATCATCTTCATGGACCGGGTGTCCGAACTGGGCGTGCTCAGATCTGGAGAGAAATATGCCCCGCAGTACATAGAGAGCGGGCTCCGCTACAGCACCTACATCAAGGACGCCATGGCCATCGGAGGGAAAACCAGGGATTACGTGGCAGCCATCATCATCATCGACTTCGAAAACGTGGGACGGTGGGCCGAGGTGAACCGGATCGCTTACACCACCTTCACGGATCTCTCACAGAAAGAAGAGGTGGCACAACTCATCCGGAAGGATGTGGAGAGGGTGAACAGCACCCTGCCAGCCCAGGCCCGAATCAGGCGCTATGCCCTCCTTCACAAGGAGTTCGACCCCGATGAGGCGGACCTTACCAGAACCCGGAAACTCAAGCGCGAGGCCCTGGAGAAGAGGTATGCCCAGTTGATCGAGGCCATCTACGGGGGTGAGGATAAGATCGAGGTGGAAGCCGAGATCACCTATCAGGACGGCAGGAAGGGGATGCTCAAGACATTCCTTCAGATACACACCATGGACCTATGAACTGGTGTCTGCGGGGAAGCCTATGGCCATGTTGAGCGTGAACAATATAGAGGTGGTGTACCACGATGTCATTTTGGTCCTGAGGGGCGTTTCCCTGGGTCTCCAGCCGGGGCAGGTGATCACCCTGCTCGGAGCCAACGGGGCGGGCAAGACGACAACCCTCAAGGCCATCTCCGGCCTCCTGAAAACAGAGGTGGGCAAGGTCAGCCACGGGGACATCCATTTCGAAGACCGGCGGATCGACCGGATGGGACCCGAAGACATTGCCCGGCTGGGCATTGTTCAGGTTCTGGAAGGCCGAAGAGTTCTGGAACAACTGACGGTGGAGGAGAACCTGGAGGTCGCCACCTATATTCTCAAACAGCGGTCCGCGTCCAGGAAAGACCTGGACAGGATGTACGCCTATTTCCCGAAGCTGAAATCCCTGCGGCACCAGAAGAGTGGGTATATCTCAGGCGGGGAGCAACAGATGATGCTGATCAGCAGGGCCTTGATGGCCCATCCCAAGATCATGCTCCTGGATGAACCGTCCCTGGGGCTTGCTCCATTGCTGGTGCAGGAGATCTTCAGGATCATCCGGCAGATCAATGTGGAAGAAAAGACGGCGCTGCTTCTCGTGGAGCAGAATGCCATTGCCGCACTGGGCATTGCCTCTTACGGATACGTGATGGAAAACGGCAGAGTGGTTCTGGACGGCACGGCCGCCAGCCTGAGAGAGAACGAAGACGTGAAAGAGTTTTACCTTGGTTTCGGCGCTCTTTCGCAGAGAAAAAGCTACCGCGATGTGAAACACTACAAGCGACGGAAGCGATGGCTGGGGTAGAGAGGCGGGGACAACGCTCGATGCTCGCCAAGCACCGGGCGCTCTTGCTAAACGCCCTCCGATGCGTGCTGAAAAACCCTGCCCGCAGCGCGTTAGTTATCCTTTGCCTGACCGCCCTCCTTGCTCCCTTTGTCACGGGCATCGCCATTTCAGAAGGAACCAAATCCCAACAAAAAAGTGCTTTGGAACAGGGCGGCGATGTGTATGTGACGCGGGACCACTACGGGAGCAATGCCCCCATTGAACTGGACATGATCGAGCAGATCCGGGGCATCCCCGGGGTGATCGACGTGATTCCCCGTGTCATCGGGCGCACCTATGTGGAGGGGAAATTCCTGGCTGTCCTCGGCGTAGCTCCGGAGCATTTTCCGGCTTCCATCAATCTCGTGCAAGGGAGGTGGCCTCAGGCAAAGAATGAGGTCCTTTTCGGCAAGAACGCATCGGCCTATGCCGCTCTGGAGGCGGGAAGTCGATTCTCCGTCATGAAACGGCCCGACCAGGAGTTCAGGGTCGTAGGCCTCTTCGGCTCCTCCTTCAGCCCCTGGAACGCAAACCTCCTGCTCATGGATTTCAAAGACGCCTCCGACCTTTTTGGGCTTTCAGGGAAGGCCACGGACCTTTCCGTGACGACGCGGCCCGGATATCAAGGCATCGTCGATGTCCTTGTTCGGCTGTCCGAGGAACAGGCGCAGAAAGGACTGCCCCCCTTGAGGGTTCAGACTCGGGAGTTGATCGATCGCTACTCCCAAAGGGGGTTCAACATCAAAGCAGGGGTCTACACGGGTTTTTACTGTCTGGTTTTCGCCCTCGGCATCCCGTGCATCGGCGTCATCTCAGGATTCGGCCTCTCTGAAAGGAGGCGGGAGATCGGGATCATGAAGGCCCTGGGATGGCAAACGCAGGAAGTGCTCGAGAGGGTCGCTTTCGAGAACCTGGTCTTGAGCCTTGCCAGCGTGCCTTTTGTGGTCCTGGTCGCGGCAGCGTGGATACACGTTTTCAACGGCGCCTGGATTTCGAAGTTTTTCATCGCCTCCATGGGAGTGATGATGCCCTTTTCGGTCCCGTCCAAGATGTTTCCCATCCCTGTGTTTCTGGGGACGCTCATGGTGGTGATCCTCACCATGGTGGGCAGCATCTATTCAACGTGGCGCGCATCCATTGTGCCTCCCTCCGAAGCCATGAGAGCATGAAAGAGCTTCTGCCCCTGCTGGGCCTTAACCCTGATCTCGGGAGGTGTGGATTATGAGAAGAATTGGTCTGATCACGGGCTTCATCCTCTTCTCCGCAATTTTGCTTGTTTACTCCGTCCGGGCGGAAGAGCAGACCTATTGCCCTCTTTGCAGCATGAACCTGAAGATGTGCTGGAAGACAAACCACTGGTTGACCTTTTCCGACGGAACCAGAACAGGGTACTGCAGCATCCACTGCGCTTCAGAGGTCTTTCAGCAAAGAGCGACGGAAATTGACCGCTGGGAGGTGACCGACTATGACACGGAAAGGCTTGTGGATGCCCGCAAAGCTCATTTTCTGATCGGAAGCAACCTGCCTGGGACCATGACGCCGGTAAGCAAACTGGCCTTTGCAGCTATGGATACGGCGAAGACGTATCAAGAGAAACACGGCGGAACCGTTGGATCCCTGGACGATGCCCTCCAGCGAGCCCTGGAGGGCAGGGGCGAGGACATGGCCATGATCAAAGAAAAGGTGGCCAAGATGTCGGCTATGGGAAATGACCTGTCAAGAAAACACGGCTGTTACACCTGCCATGGGGAGGGAGGGAGCGGCGGCAAGGCTGCGGCCTGGAACAGCAAGGACTTTGCCCGGAGAATGAATAGCCGGGTGAAAGTCAAGGAGGCTGTGCTGGGCGGCGCCCATGGCATGGAGGGCTATGGGGGAAAAATCACGGAGCAGGAGCTTCATGCGATCACCGTGTACCTTTGGGGACGGCGGGCTCCATAGCGATCAGGGAAAGGGGGTGAGGACATGAAGGCGCGGATGAAGATCTCCAGGCAGTGGACCTTCTTGGGGATGCTGGCGGGGATGATACTAGGGCTTTCCGCTTCCCTAGGCTTTGCCGATTCCGAAAGGTGCATGGTTTGCGGCATGGATGTCTCGAAATATCCCCACACGCGATATGTGGTGGAAACGACGGACGGCAAGACCTACACGACCTGTGGGGTTCAGTGCGGCCTCACCCTCCACCTCCGGTTCGACAAACGGTGGAAAAAAGCTACGGCCGTCGATCTCCTCAGCAATCGATCGTTTGACGCGACCAAGGGGTTCTACGTACACCAGAGCACCGTCATCACGGACATGGCGCCTGGATTCATCTCCTTCGAGAGAAAAGAGGACGCCGAGAAATTTGCAAAGGGCTTTGGGGGCCAGATCGTTACTTACAAAGAGGCTCTGGAGATATGGCGAAAGCAAATGAAGTAGGGACAGGAGAAAAGATGAAGCATCCGGTCCGTCTCACGAGAGCAAGCCAGATGGCGCTGGCCTCCCTCGTCCTCCTGGTGACGATCACCGGGGCCGCCATTGCCCTTGATATGCTTGTGTGGAAAGGGCAAAGGGCTCAGGAGATCAGGACCTTTCAGAAGGCGGTCGGAGGTCTCGGCATGGGGGCCATTGCAACACCCCTCTGGCAATTCATCAACTACGACAGGAGAGTCCTTTCCGTTGATGACTCCATTACCTGGCCTGTGCCGGGAGGTTACTCTTACGGTCCTGATCGCACCGGCGCCGTGAGCTATTTTGAGGAAAAACCTGATCCTCAGTGGACCCTTTGCCGGCCATGAAGCACAAGAACATCCTTTTCGCAGCCCTCGGGGATCTCATGCGTCATGGACTGAGATCCTGGGTGGCTATCCTTTGCCTGGCGGCCATTCTCTTCCCTATCGTCACCGCACTGGGGATTTCCGAGGGGTTGAGATTCCAGGCTGAGATCGCTGTGCGGGAAGGGGCCGACCTGTATGTTTCAGAAGATCTTTGTGGGGGGAGCGGGCCGATTTCGCTCGCTCACCTGAATCGTCTCAAATCCTTGGCGGGCGTATCCCGTGGTGCGGCACGGGTAGTGGGACGGACTTATTTCGTGGACCGCCTCGTAGCGGTCGTGGGACTGGATGAAAAGAGCCTCCTTGCCATGAAGCCTCTTGTCAGAGGGGAGGTTCCAAGGCTGCGTGGAGAGGTCCTGGTGGGCGAAGGAATCGTCAAGGCCTTTGGTGTCAAACCCGGGCCGGGCATGCGCTTTACCTTGTCTGCAAACAATCGAAAGGTCTTTGTCCCGACCGGAACCCTTGTTCCTTCCTGTCTCTGGGGCTCCGAGATCCTCATCATGTCTTTTGAAGACGCCAACGAGTTTTTTAGGATGAAAGACAGGGCCAGTCACTATCTCGTTTACAAAGTCCCTGGTTCCAGCTCTCCTCCTCTCGAGGCCTTGGAGGTCGAGACCGAAAGCGGCCTGCTGCGGGTTGCCGATCGGCAAGGGTTGGAGAGGAATCTGGAAGCAGGCTACAGTCGTCAGGGCGGCATTTTCGTTGTGCTCTTTGTCATCGGCGCGGCTCTGACCATTCCCGCCCTTGTGGTGACCTCAGGATTTGGACTGAGGGAGATGAACCGGGAGACGGGAATCCTTAAGGCTACGGGCTGGAGCACCAGGGACTTGATCGAGAAGGCCCTCGTGCAAAACATCATGATCTGTCTTGCCGCCGTATCTCTGTCCATTCTCCTTTCCATGGGATGGATCAAGGGGCTCCATGGCGCAGGCATCGCCCAGTTCTACGTCGCAGAGATCGGGCTTTTTCCAAACGTGGAAGTGCCCTCTCGATATCTTCCCTCTCATGCCCTGCTCTGCCTGGCTTTCAGCCTGGCGCTCACGCTGTCGGGAAGCTTTCTCAGCACCTGGAAAAAGACCCGCATCTCTCCAAGCGAATTGATGAGATGATCGTTCATGGATCCGGTGATCAAAACCGAAGAAATCAGCAAGTGGTACCATCCCGGCAGAAGAGACGAAGTCCGAGCTGTGGATGATATCAGCCTGGAGATTTTTGAAAACCAGACCGCCGTGCTTTACGGTCCGTCGGGGTCAGGCAAGACCACGCTCCTTGGCCTGATCGGAACCATTGATCGTCCGACAGCAGGCAGGCTGGTGCTTTACGGGCGGGACGTCACCCTCTTCTCTGACCTCGAGCTGTCACGGATCAGGCGGGAGACCATAGGCATTGTATTTCAGAGTTTCCATCTCTTCTCCGGCATGAGCGCGTGGGAGAATGTCTCCCATCCCCTGATCCCGACGGGTGCAGGAGTCCGAGAGAGGTTTGAACGGGCCGCTGCCCTGTTGGACCGCTTGGGTCTCGGCGATCGGCTTCACCATGCTCCCGAGGAGCTGAGCGGAGGACAGCAGCAGAGGGTCGCCATCGCCAGGGCCCTAGTCAATGCCCCGAAGATCCTGATTGCCGATGAGCCGACCTCCAATATCGATGAGGATTCCGTCCGGACCCTCCTGGATCTGTTGGGTGAACTCAAGAACGATGGCATCACCGTAATCGTCTCCTCTCACGATCCGGTTTTCAGGACCTATGGGGACGTGCTCTTCAATCTGAATCGCGGCAAGCTGGAAGGGATTCACTATCCGAAGCTTCAAGGGGAAAAAGAAGGAACATGATCCTTACTGTGTTCAGCATCACAGAGATATTTATAGGGGTCGTCTCTATGATCCTGATGGGATGGGCCGGTGTTTTTGCGCTCATGCTTGCTTTGCGCTGGCGGTCCGCTTCCACGGCGGAACAGAGACTTGAAGTGGAAAACCGGTCGCATTTGGTGCTGCTGACGGCCGTAGTCGTTTTGGGGATTCGTCTCCTGAATTGGCCCTTGTTCTATGCAGCGCTCCAGAGCTTCGTTCCGGACATTGACGGCGCCATGTGCATCTTCGGGGTGACCCAGGTGAAAAGGCTCCTGACCGGCGTTTCCGAGCTCCTCAAGCCCATCTCCTTCTTTCTTATAGGCGCCTGGCTTCTACTGCATCTTCTCGACCAGAAAACCCAAACCTCCCCCTTGATGGGGAAAAAACTCCTTTTCCTGAGCTTCACGGCCGCGGTGGTGGTTGCAGAGAGCCTCCTGGACATCCTGCTCATGCTCCAGATTGCTCCCGGCACACTGGTCTCCTGCTGCACCACGGTCACGGATATCCTGGAGAGACCGACCCGACTGTTTCCTCAAGCCGCTGTCGGCCCACGGTATGAGTTCCTCTTGGGAACGGTGTACTATGGGGGCAACATCGTTCTTATGATTCTTCTTGTCGTTGCCATGAGACGCGTGAAAGCGGTGTCCTCGCCCGGAGGACGGAGACTTCTTGGAGGAGCTCTGTTTCTTTGCGCCGTCCTGAACGCGGCTCTCTTTGTTCTCACCCAAGTCGAGGTCCATGCGCCCAGGATCATGGGGCTTCCCTTTCATCACTGCCTGTACTGTTTGTGGCAGTATGTGCCGGATGCGATCCTCATGTATCTCCTGTTCGTGCTGGGGACTTCGGCTGTGGGCTGGGCCTTCATTCTGGACTTTTTTGCCAGAACCGGTGAGACGGCAGGCGCCCTCTCCGCATTCATGAGGGCGCTTTACGGGTTCTCCGTGTTTTGCCTAGCCGCATCCCTTGTGATGAACACGGTTCATCTTTTGGCTGCTTGAGGGGAAAAACTTGGTCTCTAAAAAACGCCTCCTTCTGATCACCGTTTCTCTCCTCGTGCTCGCGCTCGTGGCCTTGCTGGGTGGAATCATGGGAAAGAAGCCCCTAAAGAAGGGCACAGGGGAGATTGAGCAGGTCCCAGGGAGATGTGCCTATGATGGGACAAGAATCAACCCCATTTATCGGGTAGGGGCCTATCTTTCAGACGGTCAAACCTTGAACTTTTGCTCCATCTATTGTGCAACCCGATGGCACGAGCACAACAAAGACAGAGTCATTTATTTCACGGTCATCGACGAGATTTCAGGCGAGAGACTGGATTCCAGCCTGGCCCATTTTGTGGAAAGCGGTGTGGTCACGGTCCCTGAGGTGAACAACCGGATTCATGCTTTTTTTGTGAAAGAGGAAGCGCTGAAGCATGCGAGACAGTTCAACGGAAAACTGATCGAGAATCCCTTTGGAACGGCTTTCGTGCTTCCCAAGGTCGCCCGGTTCGACAAGCTCGAGATCGGCGCTCCGGTTTTGCCTGACAGCATTCCTCTTAGGCTGGCAATCTTCAGACCCATATTCAAGGAAAACAGACTCGATGTGCAGGTGATACCGTTTCAGGAGGAGGGTGAGGGGGTGCGGTTGCTCTCCGATAGAAAGGTTTTGGGGATTGTCTGTGATTTGCCTGCGGCGCTGGTATTGGCGAAAGCCGATCCTCCCATGAGGATCATCAAGAATGTCCTGCGCGCAAACCCTTATCGCCCCCTGTTTGCCATGGTCGCGCGTGCGGGATTGGGCTATGAGAATTTTCTGAGGATGGAGGGACTAAGGCGGATTGCAGTCCCCAAAAACCTCACCTTCCAGTTCTATGCAGACTATTATATCAAAAGCTTGGAATTGCCCTCAGACGGCGTTGCCATAGTGAAAGTCGAGAATCCGGCCCGTGCTTGGGAAATGCTGCAGACCGGCTCAGTCGACGCCTCACTTTTGAGAACACCCTATACGGATATGGCCATGGCAAAGGAGATGACACTTCTGGCCGATGACCGGAATCTCCCCTGGATGAGTGTTTTGGTTGTCCATGCTTCTCTAATCGATGAAAAAGCTGAGGTCATCAAACGGTTTATCTTTAGTCTTGAGCAGTCCGTCCTGGCGCTGAATCTGAAACCCGATGAGTTCAGGTCTTTGCTCCAGGAACAGGGCGGCATCCCTAAGAAGGCGGGAAAGCGTTTTCCCATGCCCATCTTCGAAGGCGCCAATTGCCCTGCGCCCGATGAAATTGAACCGATCCTGTCATGGCTCAATGAAAGAGGGTTGCTCAGCAAGCACACCCCTTACGAGGAACTCGTGGATACCCGGTTTCTTCCCAATCCTGAGGATGTGGGGCTGGCTTTTTGCTGCCGATGAAAGGTATTTCCGACCGCCCTTCTCGCCTTTGATCGAGAGAAGACCGTATTCGGACCGAGAACCCTACACCGTCAACAAAGCGGATTGACCGTCATAGCGTGACGAGAAGACTGCGGCCTTGCCGGAGAAAACGTTGCAGTGGGTGAGGACGTGCTCGGCCACCTCTTTCCTTTTCCCTTGCTCCAGAGCATTAAA
>Ga0113563_10001029_pt1 | contig 15121 bp, 9 predicted proteins | sample Mud3Dept3metaG_FD_80117 | JGI IMG/M metagenome (GOLD analysis project Ga0113563, IMG submission 80117) | Freshwater wetland microbial communities from Ohio, USA, analyzing the effect of biotic and abiotic controls - Mud 3 Core 4 Depth 3... | ecosystem: Environmental > Aquatic > Freshwater >...
CCGTAAAAGTTTTTGTACCGGTAATGGTTTGATTTCCTGCTATAGTAACAGCATCTGTAATACCAAATCCTGATACTGTTGTAGGTCTGCTTTGTATTTCGCTCCAGGCTGGCACATAAGTTATTGGCCTGTATAAACCAGTATGATTTCCCCAAGAAAAAGAAGTATTCCAATTGGCGATCTGTGCGGAAGTGATGCCATTTGAAACATGTGATGTGCTCATTGCATCTGTTATACCATAACCTGCAATTGTTGTAGGTCTTCCGGTAAGACTACCCCATGCGCCATTAAACAGCACCGGCTTATTTATAAGATCATTGTAATTTGATGCTTTTGCATATAAAGCATAGGGGACACTTAAAATCTGACTTACTCCTGTGATAGTGTAATTTGTTCCACCTGTCGGATCAGTCTCGGTTTTTATAAAATAGATGTCGTATGCCCAATTAATAGCATCAAAACCTGTTCCGCCTCCGATTTCAACGCTTACCAAACCATTAGCATTGGTGGTTGGTGTTTGTGTTTCGGTATAAACGACTGTTCCTGTTGCAGAACCCTTCAAAATACTTATTCGCATTCCCACAGTCTGACTTGCCACAAGAGCATTAGCTGCATTACGAATTACTGCCTGATAACTCATCTTTTGAGGCAGTGTTTGGGCAAGGGTGTTAATACCAATTGCCGCAATAATTAAAAGAGTAAATAGTTTTTTCATAGCATTTTATCTTTTAATGATTTTAAATATTTTAATCTCCTGATTGTTCTTTATTACCTTCAGAAAATAAATTGCATAGGAAAAGCTCTCTAATGAAATTTCGGTTTCCTCACTCTCAATCTTTCTATCCTGTAGAAGTATTCCGTTCATATCATAAAGTTTAAACCTGAAATTCTCATTATCAAGTGGTTTGATGGTGAGGTTAATTAAACCTCTGGTTGGATTAGGGTATACTTTATACTCAAGTGTTATTCCCTCAGTATTTTCAACGGCTGTTACAACCGATATTTCATAAGGTTGCTGAACTCCCTGAGCAACCGTTCCATTCGTACCTGAATAAGTATTGAAAGTTACTTGTCCGACAGAGTAACTAACTGTGCCGTCTGCTCCGGTTGCATTGCCGCCTGTAGCCGGGACAGTGTTCTGTGCCTGGATTGTCAGTACATATCCGACCTGACATAATACTAATAACACCCTGTTAAAATGTCTCATAAACTATGAATTTTGAGATGAAAAGTCCTTTTATATCAAAGTTACACCAACAAAAAACCAAAGTCAATTTATTTTGACAAATAGATTTATTTAAACGACTAATTATCAGGTACAAATAGCAGACAACCTAATGATGGTTCTGTTTAATAAAGAAACAACATTTCCAGTAATAGAATAAATTGTCTTAATGAACTGCTTTCTTAAGCCACGAAGGGAATGCCATTAATAAAAAAAAGCGGAAATAAAATTCCGCCAGATTGAACCTGCAATATTATGTTCAAATTTTATGGCAGGTCAGCATTTTTTAATTTAAAGCACACTGATACGATCCAGTTATCCTTATAATTTATTCACCACCCCTTTTCGTTTCTACTATTACCACTCCATTTCCTCCCTTAACTCCATAAATTGATGCTGATGAATCTTTCAGTACACTTATTCGGGCTATTTCATGTGTTGAGATATTTGCAAATTCCTCCTTAGTAGTTTCTCTTCCGTCAACTAATAAAAGGGCAGCATTGCTGCCATAGAATGATGAGGTATTCCTGATAATTATATCACCATTTATTATTTGCAATCCGGGGAAATTACTTGTCAGTATTTCATAGATATTCTGATAATGCGAAAAATCCATTTCACTCTCGTTCTTCCCTGATATGGCATAGAGTTTATTTTTATCCGTCACATGTCCATACCCGACTGCAAGTTTTTTAGCTTCCTCCCCTGCTCTCAACTTCATATTTATCAATACGAACTTTATCTCCTTATTAATCCTGATCTTACGTTTTATGAAACCTTCAGCAGAGAATGTAAGTTTATCGTTATTGGAACATTGAACTGTGAATGAGCCAAGACTATCAGAATAAAATTTCTGGTTATTGCTTTTTACTCGTATCAATACATTCTCTAGCGGAATTTCATCAAAAACGGTAATCTTTCCATTTAAAGTTTTTTCTTGTGCATCCAAACCGGAACAAAGAAAAAACCCAACCCAGATCATCAATATATATTTTAAGATTGTGATTGAGAAGGTTCTGTAACATTTTATAACTGAACCGTTTATTGACTTCACTGCTGCTTTTCTGTGTCTTTTGTCAGTCTGCTTTCAATCGCTTCGTTATTTTCCTTAGCTTGCTGATCCCTTATCAGTGCATAGTTTTCTCTGCGTTTAGCCGCAGCTATTAAATCTTCCTCTTTTGAATCAGGAAAATGATCCGGTATTGTAGTTTCTTTTTTCATCCTACAAATATACGAATAAACACAGTCACATAGCTATTTAATATGGTTATCGACGCAGGAGACTGAGAAGTATATATGATAATTTATATTTACATTTCTTAATTCCAACCCGGATTCTGTGACATCGGTTTGGTTAAGTTAGCATCGATCACAGTCTGCGGTAAAGGGAAAATAGTATCCCTTGCAGTGACTAACTGACCACCATTCTTATTATATTTCCTTACTCTTTCAAGCCATTTCCCTGTTCTGAGCAATGTCCATCTGCGATGTTCTTCGAATACCAGTTCACGAGATCTTTCGTCTAGAATAAAATCAATATTGATTTCACCTGCACTCACATCACTGGCGTTTGATCTTCTCCTGATAATATTGATTGTATTGGCAGCACCCTGGAGATCTCCTAACAGGTATTGTGCTTCCGCTTTCAGAAGGTAAGTCTCGCCCAGTCTTAAATAAATAATATTATTATATCGCTCATCTGCAGAAAGATCGTCAGGATTACCTCCGTCTGCCTTTCTTGACCACGGCCAGTTCATTACCTGTGAATGTGTTACAGATATATCCTCGTCTGAAGGAAACCATATGGTATCACCATAATTATAACCGGCAGGCAGTTTGTCAGCAGCATAAGGAGCATTGGCTGCTGCATCATTCAGAATAAAGAACTTTCTTATTGCATAATTTGAAGCCCGATCATCCTTTGGCTCATAAAGATCAATTGCCCATTTAGTCAAAGATTGCCTCGATTTTCCACGTCCGCCTCTTTCATAAGTCACTGTTAATGGTCTGACTCCTTTGAATACCCAATCGTAATACCTGCTGGCATGGTATCTGCGACTTAAATTTTCGCCGCCACCCTGAGTATTAACGGCAAATTGCCATACCCAAAGTGCTTCAGTATTACCCTTGTTCCGATTTTCATTTCCCTCGACGAACATATCCATGAATGCAACCCCGGGTTTACTCTTGTTTACACCATATCTTTCGGTTATAAGTTTATACTCAGGTGTATTAATAACCTTGTCACTCCAGTACAATGCACTATCAGGTTTTTTCAATACCAGGTACATTTCAGCTAAATAAGTCTGAACAGCGCCTTTTGTAATTCTTCCTTGCATAGCCGGTTGGACAAGAAGATGTTGTTCAGCAAACAGAAGATCAGATATTATTTGCCGTCTGACAACTTTTACTGGTGATCTTTCCCAGTCAGTTCTTATATTTGATCCGAGTGATTCTTCAAGTGCGATAGGAACATCACCCCATCCATAAGAAAGATGCCGATAAGCCCAGGCGCGCACTGCTTTTGCTTCTGCGATCACCCTGTTTTGATTATCAGAAGCCGGAACCCCGCCGCCTGACCAATCTACGTCCGTTCTTTCTTCTGCCTGATTAATAATAGTATTGGCCGCATTAATTGAACTATAAAGCCTTATAAAAGTTACAGCATAAAATTCTTCCAGAGGATTATTGGCATCACCCCATACCTGTGTAATACGATTATATCCATAACTGGATTTATGATTTGAAACCATATTATCATTACCTCCAAGATACATCCCTGCTGGCATTTCAACATCCGTATAGGTTTCATACTCATCCCTCAGAGTCGCATAGAGACCATTTAAGCCTGCTTCAAAGCCGGCAAGGCTTGTATATAGTGATTCTGTGGATATCAGTTGAGGTGGATTCTCATCAAGTATACCCTGTGAACATCCCCAGGAGAATATCAGTATTAAAGAACCAGCGATCAGATTTATTGATTTGATTTTCATGTTATTTATTTTTTGATTCTTCATGATACAAAACTCATTTAAAAGCTCAGATTCAATCCAAAGACATATTCTTTCTGCAAAGGAGTTGATCTCTGACTACTCAGCTCCGGATCTGTTCCTATCCATTCAGTGAAAGTAAACATGTTTCTGCCTGTGATGTAGAACATTACTTTCTCAATCCCTATTTTTTTAATAAGGCTTAGAGGCAGATTATAAGAAAGGGAGATATCTTTAATGCGTATAAAACTCTGATTTTGAAAGTAACTATCATTTGTATGCAGATTTATGCCTCCCATTATTTCTGCATACAAATTGTTCATAACCCACTCATTGGTTGGATTATCTTCAGTCCACCAATTTTTTTTCATGGTATTATTACGGGTTTCTGCAGTAACATTGTCTGTCATTAAAGTATTTTGCGCTGTAGCTCCGTGGACACCATGTACAAAAACACTCAGGCTTACATTTTCATAGGAAAATGAGTTGGTCATCCCCCACAAGAAAGTTGGATCATGCTGACCTATAAATTGTTTATCTGAAGCATCAAGTTTGTAATCTCCGTTGACATCTTCTATTTTGACATAACCTGGCTTAGAATTCCATTTTGCAGCTTCCTCAGCTTCATCGAGCTGCCATGTGCCAAGCCGTTTAAAATCATAGTTTACATTGATGGGCTGGCCTATGAACCAACCATTTGCAATATCATCAACTTCATGTCCTTCCTCATCTAATATTCCGTAGAGTGACAGTATCTTATTCTTATTGAATGAAAGATTACCGTTGGTAGACCAAATAAAATTATTCCATACTATGTTTCTGGAATTAAGAGATAGTTCGATACCTGCGTTCTGTGTCTCTCCAATATTCTGGGTGATTGAAGTGATTCCCTGGATTGGTGAGATGGTTCTGTCTAACAGAAGATCAAAAGTCTTTGTTTTATACAGATTAATATTCCCTGAAATCCGATTTGCGAGTACACCAAAATCGAGGCCCAGGTTAATTGTACGGGATGATTCCCATCCTAAATTATCCTGACCAAGTACACTTGGTCGATAACCCGGTATTGCAATCTTGTCATCAACCATATTATATTCCTCAAGCCGGGAGATTGTTTCATAAGGACCAACAGCCTGATTACCATTCAGTCCCCATGATGCTCTGATTTTAAATTCATTTAATAATTCCTTAAATGGGAAAAAGGATTCATTTGCCAGATTCCAGCCAATAGCAACAGACGGGAAAACTCCCCATTTTGTATCGGCACCAAAGCCTGAGAATCCATCCCTCCGGCTTGTTAGTGTTATAAGATAACGACTGTCATAGGTATAGTTCAAACGAAGCATCTGAGATATCAGATTTGTTTCAGAATAAGTATAACCGGGAGTTTGTACTTCAGCCTGTGCGGAAGCGTACCATGTAAGAAAATCATTAGGATATCTTGAAGCCGAAAGTGAGTTGGAACTGTTCTTATTCCCTTCAAAACTGTAAAGGGCTGTGCCAAAGATCGCATGTTTTCCAAAATTTCTGTTATAACTAAGAATATTTTCAATAGCTGAAGTATTGTATCTGGATCGTTCGGTATCAGAACTTCCACCTTCAGTCAGACCATCCAAAGTATTTCTTCCGCGATATGTAGCCTCATCGGAGAATCTAAAACTGAAACCGGCATTTAGCCTGTAGCTCAGACCTTTAATAAACGGAAAATCTATAATGGCGAAAGTATTGGTCAAAATTGTGGAAGACTGGTCAATATTTTCAAAAAGTATATCCTGAAGTGGATTCCCAACAGTAAGTTGTCCTTTCATAGGGTAAATGGTCAGCTTTCCATCAACATCATAAGCCTCTGACAGCGGATTCATACTATATGCATCGCTCCAGCTTGGGGAATCACCACTCTGATCCTCATAAGAATACTGACTTCGGGTTCCGATTGTAAGCCAGGGAGTAATTTTACTTTCAATATTAATCCTGTTGGTTGCGCGCAGGTAATCATCATTGATTGTCAATCCCTTTACATCCAGTAAAGTACCTGAAATATAATATTTTGTAACTTTTGAACCTCCTGACACAGAAAGATTATGCTGCTGGCTTCTTCCTTTCCGCAAAATAAGATCGTAATAATCTTCCCAGGCACCTGCCTCATAAATCGCTTTTTCTTCAAGTGTCATAAAGATTGGGGTACGAGTCATTTTAAAATCATAAAACTCGGATCCATCCATAATGTCAGGTAAATCAGAATAATTCTGTACTGAATAAAAACCGTCATATGAAAAGGTGATTTTCCCTTCAGATCCTCCCTTTGTAGTTACCAATAATACACCATTAGCTCCTCTTGATCCGTAAATCGCTGCAGCGGAAGCATCTTTTAATACTTCAATGGATAAAACATCATTAGGGTTAATATCACGAATATTCCCCTCATACGGCAATCCGTCAACAACAATTAATGGCTTATTACTTGCCTTGATCGAGTTTCGCCCTCTTATCATTATGTCTTCGGTAGGTGAGGCTCCTGCTGAAGATGTCTTGATCATTACACCGGGAATTGATCCTTGTATAGCCTGGGCGATATTAAGGTTTGGTGCCTTTTCCAGTCTTTCTCTTGGTATAGAGGCAACAGTTCCGGTTATATCGCTTCTTTTCTGAGTTCCATAACCGACAACTATAACCTCCTCAAGACCGAGCACTTCACTTTCCAGCGCTACATTTACAGATTTCCTGCCATTCAAAGGGATTTCCCGGGAAACATATCCGATAAATGAGAATACCAGAATTGCATTCCTGTCCGGTACAGAAAACGCGAATTTTCCTTCTGCATCGGATGCAACACCAATTGTTGTACCCTTAACCTGGATGTTTACACCCCCCATTGCCTCACCGGTTGATGCATCGTTAACAGTACCTGAAACATTGATTTGCTGTTGAAGGTCAGCAACTGATACAGGATTGTCATTGAATGAATTCTTTATATCTTCCGGGCCCAGTGAATAAGCAGGAGTTACTGATCCACATACTAAAAGAAGAATTATAATATTTGAAGTAATAAGTATTTTTTGAAAACGCTTAAATGGTCGTAAAGACCAAAAACAATAGACAGTTTTTTCCATAATGTTAAATTGTTATTTGGTAGTCGATTATGACAGTAAATAATTATTAAAGGTACAGAAAATTGTATCGGACTATTAACAGATATTCATTATAACCAAAATTCATCTATATTTTTTAAGATAATTAAAAGTCATTTCACATTGGGGAAACACCAGCACCCTTTCAGCCCATTGCTGGTATTCACTGGCCAGTTCTTCCACCTTTTCCGGATACTGTGAAGCCAGATTGTCTTGTTCCAGACGATCTTTGTCAATATTATAAAGTTCCCACTCCCCTCCCCGGTAATCCTCTGAAACAATTTTCCATTCACCCTTGAGGTAACCCCGGTTCCGTTCATGCTCAAAACCAAGTGTTCTGGGTTGTACTTTCTCTCCTTTTATTACTGGTAAAAGACTGATACCCTCTATGGGCAATACTTTTGTGCCATTGTTCATTGCAGGATAAACTGCTCCTGAAACTTCAATACAGGTGGCCATAATATCCATGATATGAGCCGGGCGTTTGTCAATGGTGCCTGGATTTTTGATACTTGCAGGCCAGTGGATAATAAAAGGAGTGCTGATCCCTCCCTCATGGGTATAATGCTTGTAAAGGTTTAAAGGTGTATTGCTGACCATAGCCCAACCGGTGCCATAACCTATAAATGAACCCGGTAAGCCCATACTGTCAAGCCTTGTGCCCTTATTGAGAATATTGTCCTTGGGTTCAAAAAAATCAAATCCCAGAGGATTTACTTCTGCATTTGCGCCATTATCAGAAAGAAAAAAGATGAGTGTATTTTCGAGCTCTCCCGATTCTTTAAGTCGGCCGATAACTCTTCCAATGTTCTGGTCTATTTTTTCAATCATGGCTGCATATACAGCCATGCGCCGTGCGAGGTCATGCTGCCGCTCTTCCGTGAATTTGTCCCAGGCAGGGTTGGGTTCACCTCCATAACCCAAATCTCTTCCCCTCATTTCAATCATGACTTCTGACCGGGGGGGCAGGGTCCATGCAGGTTCACCAATACCCAGTTCCATTATGCGATCAAATCTTTTAGACCGTATCGTATCCCAGCCTTTCAGGTATACTGGCATATATTTATCGATTAGTTCTTTAGGCGCCTGTAATGGATAGTGAGGTGCATTGTATGAAAGAAAAAGAAAGAAGGGTTCTGATTTACTAAGTCCTTCGTTAAGGAAATCAAGTGCATAATCAGTAATCGCATCCGTAGCATAGAATTCTCCCTGTGAATAGTTTCTTTCAGGACGACCTTCAGGTAACCTGAACATAGCCTCCGGGTCCCAGCAATCGACATGTGCAGGAACAGTGAAACCGTAGAATTCATCGAAACCCTTTTCAATCGGATCAGGGGAACCACCCATATGCCATTTGCCGCTCATATAGGTATTGTAACCAACTGATTTAAGGACCTGGGAGATACCAACACTTCTGTCCTGTAGACAACCTGTGTAACCAGGCACTCCATGGTCACGGTTGGACATATAACCAATACCGGCCTGGTGCGGGTACAAACCAGTAAACAGACTGGCCCGGCTCGGGCAGCAACGTGCAGAATTATATACTCTTGTCATGCGGATCCCGGAAGAAGCGAGCCGGTCAATGTTAGGTGTACTTATCTCACTTCCATAACAAGCCAGGTCCGAATAGCCCATGTCATCACAAAGTATTAACAGAATATTCGGAGGCTCCTTTTCCCGAATACAGGAAAAGGACAGCAGGGATTCAAAGAAAAATGTTGTTGTAATGAGATTAATGGGAATCTTTTTAGTCCTCATAGTTTATTCCAGGTTTAAATTTAATTCTCCGGAGATTATTTACGGAAACAATAACCCGCAATGAATACCGGGGTTGATAACAAATTTAATATTTTTCAGATAGATTACTATAAGGTGAGTCCTGATGGTTAAAGCCAGATACAAAATATTTTGATTTTATATCTATCTTTCATTCATATCAGAATATTCGATGAATGGATCATTGATTGAATAAGAGTCTATTTATAAATTCTTTCGAAAAAAAAGGCGTCCTTTCAGACGCCATAGTAACTACTAACCAAAACCTCACTGTTAGTATGCTGCTTTCTTGTACCACATGAACCAGGCTGTCTGATAATAACCTTCAGGCACTGTTTCAGGCCGGGTTGGATCAACTGCAGGATTATACGGGACAAGAACATCATTTCCAGCCTTCCAGTCTGCCGGAGTCATAATACCACCTTTATCAGCAGTCTGAAGTGCAGTAATTGTCCTGATCAGTTCATCTGTGCTTCTGCCAACTTCCATAGGGTAAAAATAAATTGCTCTTACCACATCTGCCGGATCTATTATAAATACACCTCTTACATCTTTTGTAGTATTTGACTTCGGATGTATCATTCCGTACTGCTTTGATACAACAAGTTTATCGTCATCAACAAGAGGGAATTTAATACTGGCTTTTGTCCTGCCTTTGTACTCCAGATCTTCCAATGCTTTTTTCCACTGATTATGGGTAGCCAGAGGATCTGTTGAAACTACAACAAGTTTTACTCCAAGTTTGTCAAATTCTTTCTGAAGATGAGCGAGTTCAAGGATCTCAGATGAACAAACAGGTGTGTAGTCCGCGGGATGGCTGAACAGAATTTTCCATTTGCGACCGAAATCATCGGGGAAAGTAATTGTTCCGTTAGTTGATTCAGCTGTAAATGAGGGCGCTTTCTCCCCTATCAGGGGAATTCTGAAGTTCCTGTTTTCCTCTGATTTGGAACTCGTTGCAGAAGAATTCATGTCCTGTGACCATAACTGGGTCATCGATAAGAACAGTGCAAAAACAAAAAGTAGTTTTTTCATAGTTTTATATTTAATTAATTATTTATTTAGACTAATTAAACATAACAAAATGAAATATGTTCACTGAAACAGATTAATTTTAAAATTTTCAGGAGGGTATGATATCAAAAGAAAAGTGAATCAGATGGATTATCTTACTTGTTTGTTATTCTACCACTTTTAATATAAGGTATTGTAAAATAAAAAGTCGTTCCTTCGCCCGGCTTTGAATTCAGCCATATAGTTCCACCCAGAAGTTCAACATATGCTTTACAGATTGAAAGTCCCAGTCCTGTACCAGTATATTGCCGTGATACGGTATTATCTACCTGGTAAAATCTTTCAAAAATCCTTGAATGATATTCCGGCGGGATTCCTATTCCTGTATCTTTAACGAAGAACTCCAGAAATTCTTCTTTCATTTCATATCCGAAATCGATCCTGCCATTCACGGTAAATTTAAAAGCGTTATTGACAAGGTTTGAAAGAATCTGAACCAGTTTGGTACCGTCGGTCATTATCTCAGCTTCATCGTCAGGAAGCGGAATTCTTACACACAATATTATTTTCTGCGGTTTCTCCTTATAACTGAACTGCTCGCAAAGGCTCCTTAAAGCAGAATTTATATTAATCTTCCTGATATTGATTTTCATCTGTCCGCTTTCTATACTTGCCAGATCGACTATGTCATTAATTATTGACAGTAACTGATTTCCGCTCTGCGAGATAATTTCTGTAAACTGGCTCCGGTCGCTGACGGTAAGCCCCGGATCATTCAGAAGTGTGGAAAATCCCATTATGGCATTCATAGGTGTTCTGATCTCATGAGATACATTGTGAAGAAATGCAGTTTTTAACCTGTCGCTCTCTTCTGCTTTTTCTTTTGCTGCAATAATTTCAGCTTCAGCTTTTTTTCTGCTGGTAATATCCCTGAAACTCCATACACGTCCGACTGTTTTACCGCCAATTTTTTGAGGTTGCGAATAACGTTCAAAAAATCTGCCGTCAGCGAATTCCAGAATATCCGAGGTAATTTCTTCAGGTTCAGAATAAAGATGTTTTACCTGTCTGATAAAATTGTCGGGATCTTTTAGCTGATCATGAACATAATTTAATAAAGGAGCATCCTCCTTTAACTGTAAAAGTTCTTCCGGAATCTTCCACATCTCAACAAATTTCTGATTATACTTTACTACTTTGCCTTTTGTATCAATAACCAGAATACCGTCAGCAGTTGATTCCAGCGTTGCCTCCTGAAGGGAAAATGATTTTTCAAGCTCCGATTCTGCAATTTTTCTTGAAGTGATATCCTCAATCATAGTAAGCGAAAATTGAAACTCACCAAAATTATTACGTATCAGACTCACTGTTGTTGAACCCCAGATAATTGAACCATCTCTTCTGATATAACGTTTTTCAGTCTGGTAGACCGGTATTTCTTCTGCAACAAGTCGTAATAATGTTACTTCATCACCGCTGATATGATCCGGATGAGTGAAGGTTCTCAGGGCGGATCCAAGAAGCTCTTCTTCAGAGAATCCCATCATTTTACAGAAAGCCGGATTTGCACTTATGATTCCCATATCTTTACCTGTCATCACCATTGAGATCGGACTCTCCTCAAATATCTTCCGGAATTTCTCTTCGCTCTCCCTTAAGATCTCTTCCGCATATTTCCTTTCAGTTATGTCCCTGCTTATTGACTGATAGTACATATTCCCTTCAATATCAACCCTTCGTGCACTTATTTCTATTGGAAAAACAGATCCGTCTTTCCTTTTATGGAGTGCTTCAAATGTCGAATAGCCAGCCTCATCCATCACTTTAACATTTTTCTCAAAGTTTTTAATTGAAATATCCGAAAGAAGTTTAATGAGAGGTTGATCGATAAATTCATTACGATCATATTGATATGTTTCAAGCGCCTTATCGTTCGCTTCTACAATAATAAAATTCTTATCGACGAGGATAATTATATCATTGGCATATTTCAGTATATAATCAAAATGTCTGACAAGAGCAAGGTGATCAAGTTCTGCTTCATATTTCTGCCGGTAATACCGTACTCTCTGATTCCACCATAGGAATCCAATAAACAGACCTGTGGCAAGTATGAAAAGAAGAATGATAATCAGGATAAGCCTCAGATTGCTGCGTAGTGTGCTGAATATTTCCTCACGGTCAACCTTGGCCACAAGATACCATGATGATTCAGGAATTTTTTTCATGGCTGCAACTACTTTTACACCACGGTAATCAACAGCATCTGAAGTTTCCATGATTCCCCGGAGTGCCATAGCTGCCACAAGTCCATCTTCGTTAATTGATCTGCGCAATATCAGAACCGTATTCTTCAAATGTCTGAGTTCGTTCAGATAAACTATCTCATTCCCTTCGCGATGAAATAATAATGCTTCAGAAGTTTTACTTGTTGATGGCCACGACTGGATAAGAGGGTAAAGGACTCTCTCAGGATCAATCCTGAGCACCAGTGCTCCAAAAGCAGCAGTGTCATTAACCTCAGGACCATTGAGAGGTACAAGAAGATCAAGATGAACAAAGCTAACTTTTCCTGTCCTGTGCAGATCAGTGACGACAATATCTCCTTTACGGATTAAGGCAGGCAAAAGTTGTTTAAGATAGTCACCAATAACCGTATCCTGGTTTGGATAAAAGAGCTTCACATTGGAATTCCGGTCGACAAAAAGTGCGTTTCTGTAATCATAGTTATCGACCAGTGCTTTTAGAACCTGCATAAGATCGCTTTTCAAATCCCGGTCATTATTATCAGTCAGAAAATGTGAAAATTGTCTTATCAGTGAAATGTTCTGCCTGAAATTGAGTCCATCTGCTATTCTTTCCTTGCGCCACTGAATAATCTGTTTTGCTTTCAAATCAGCAATTGAAGAAAGTTCCTGTTTTTTGTTAGTCAGTATCTGATTCTCCTGACTCTTATAGAATAAAAATCCTACAACGACAGAAGCTGCTTAGAGGATCAGAAAGAGAACGATAAGTGGCCATGGGATAGCCGTCTTTACGTTTTTTAAACTCATTATTGAACCCTTTTAGGCATGCATTAAAAATACACCTTTGACTTTCTTCGAACTCAGTAAAATTAATACTTTCCTGAGAATAACATTCTTTATGCCGGGAGGCAAACTGAACTGTATTTTATTTCTTCTTAATAATTATTGATGCAAGAATTGATATCAGCAATATTGCGACTATGACTGATAATGATAAAAGTATCGGAATCTCAAAATTAAAATACGATGCCAGCATTTTCACTCCGACAAACGTCAGGATAAAAGACAGACCTATCTTAAGGTAACGGAAAAATCCCATTATTCCGGCAACGGCAAAGTAAAGTGATCGCAGACCGAGAATTGCGAAGATGTTTGAAGTATAAACAATAAACCGTTCATGGCTGACAGCAAGAACGGCAGGAATAGAGTCTACTGCAAATAACACATCAGACGATTCAATCATTAATAGTACAAGGAATAATGGAGTGGCGTAAGTTCTGTGATTCTTTCTTATAAACAAATTGCTGCCATGCGATTCCTCAGCTACCGGCAGAAATTTTCTGAAAAACCTGACAACCGGATTTTTGGCAGGATCCATATGTATCTCCTGCTGAAAGAGCATCCTGATACCGGTAAATACAAGGAAGCCTCCGAAAATAATAACTATCCAGTGGAATCTGTTTATGAGAGCCACCCCGGCAAAGATAAATATACCCCTCATCACCAGTGCACCAAGAATACCCCAGAACAGCACCTTGTGCTGATACCTGGCAGGAACAGCAAAAAAGGAAAATATAAGAATGAAAACAAAAATATTGTCGACACTCAGTGAGTATTCAATCAGATAACCAGTAAGAAATTCAAGAGCCTTTATTTTTCCAAATTCATAAAATATAAACAGATTAAAAAGAAGAGCCAGTGTAATCCATACTGAACACCATGTCAATGCTTCTTTAACAGGAACTACATGCTCTTTTCTGTTAAAAACACCTAGATCAAGTGCAAGCATCATGAAAATAAAAAGATGAAATCCTATCCAGAAATAAATGCTGACTTCCATTTTACCCTTTTCAGTCCGCAAACTTAAAAAAAAATTCTGCCTTTTTTGCAATATGGTATCATTACGTGCTTTTTTACGTTTAGTATTAAGAGTTCTTTCTCCGGTACATATCCGTAATTAGTTCTTAAACTTTTCTAACTTTGGAATTCAATTTTATAAATCGTGTTGATGAAAAAAATATATATCTACCTGATTATAACCTTATTATTAATAGTCTTTCCTGGAATTTCTTCTGCACAAAAAAATCCTTCCGGAATTGACGCAATCACATCGGGTGATCTTGAAAGCTACATGTCATTTCTTGCTTCTCCTCTTCTGAACGGGAGGGGGAATGGTGAACCCGGACTTGAAATAGCCCAGAAATATATTGTATCTCAGGCAAAGTTGTTAGGTCTGCTGCCGGGCAACGGCAATAGCTATTACCAGCCATATAACATTTCTAACCATATTATCGATCCTGATAAAAGTATGATCCAGATAATTCAAAAAGACCATGATACCATAACCACCAGGATGCCGCTTCTTCAGCTCGTCCCCACCGGACCATCAGATTTTACGGTTGACGGGGAAGTGGTATTTGCCGGTTATGGACTTAAACTGGATAAATACGGTTATGATGACTTTAAAAATATTGAAACACAGGATAAGATACTCTTAGTGATGAACGGTGCCCCGACATCGGAGGATGGAGGGAAATTTATTTCTGAAGAAACTGACTGGTCCTCGCCTTTAAGCATACAGATTAAATTATCAGATTTATTATTTTCACGAGCTAAAGCTGTATTAATTGTGATGGATCCTAAATCGGACTCCGAATCTCTGGAAGAGCAATTTCCTAATTCAATAATAAGTCTGAAAGGTGAAAAACCCTATATCTTAAGGCTTCCCGGGATGCCTAA
>Ga0113563_10001031_pt1 | contig 15116 bp, 13 predicted proteins | sample Mud3Dept3metaG_FD_80117 | JGI IMG/M metagenome (GOLD analysis project Ga0113563, IMG submission 80117) | Freshwater wetland microbial communities from Ohio, USA, analyzing the effect of biotic and abiotic controls - Mud 3 Core 4 Depth 3... | ecosystem: Environmental > Aquatic > Freshwater >...
GGAGTCGGCCAGGCAACCGCTGCGATTTTTTCGCGGAGGAAAGTCCGGGCTCCATGGAGCAAGGTGCCAGGTAACGCCTGGGGGGCGCGAGCCCACGGAAAGTGCAACAGAAAGCAAACCGCCTAAGCGCCGCAGCGATGCGGCGACGGTAAGGGTGAAACGGTGCGGTAAGAGCGCACCGCGTCGGTGGCAACATTCGACGGCACGGCAAACCCCACCTGGAGCAAGGCCAAATAGGGAAGCACGCAGGCCACAGGGCCCGCACCCGCTGCTCGCGGAAGCTTCCGGGTAGGTCGCTCGAGGCGCGCGGCGACGCGCGTCCCAGATGGATGGTTGCCCTCGACAGAACCCGGCTTATCGGCCGACTCCCACTTTTCCGTTCACGGTCCCTGTCGATTGTCAAGTTGTTTCGGCGCCAGTCCGTCAAGGGTGGGCGCGCGAGGGATTGGTCCGCGATCCGCCCCATTTTCTCCCACCTTGCCGAAAAACGGCCGCCAGGCCCCGGTTCGACCAGGTTGCGGCGGTTTCCTCCCACCTGTTTCCCCTGAAAACCGCCGAAGACGCCTGAGTCGACACCGGATGGGGTTATCAGGCGGCATTCATGGCGGCCATTCCCACGTCAGCGCACTTCTCAGCCGCGAATAAGGAACATCTGATAAACGATTGATTCAAATAAGGATAGTCCCCGCCGGGTCTGGTCCAGGGTGAGGTTGCATGGGCTAAGTTCCTGTGCCTCATGGAAAAATCTTTGCCTGGGCCGTTGACTCACCGCGCGCGCGCGACCTATATTCGCGCCCGGTGGGACAAAGTGGGATGAAATGGGCTGCCGGCCCAGAACAGTGACCTGACATGTTTCGTGGCGCCAACAAAGTGACGCTCGACGCCAAGGGGCGGATGGCCATGCCAGCTCGATACCGGGAGACCCTGGTCGAGCGCAGCGAGGGCCGTCTCGTCGTGACCGTCGATCGGGCGGACCGGTGCCTGCTGATCTACCCGCTCCCGGACTGGGAGGAGATCGAACGCAAGCTGATGCGGTTGCCGACCCTGAATCCCCAGGCGCGACGGCTGCAGCGGCTCATGGTCGGGCACGCGACCGACCTGGAGTTCGACTCGCACGGGCGGGTGCTCGTGCCGCCCAAGTTGCGCGAGTACGCGGGGCTCACGCGTCAGGCAATGCTGATCGGGCAGGGCAGCCGTTTCGAGCTCTGGGACGAGCAGCACTGGAACGAGCGTCGCGACGCGTGGCTGCAGGCGGGCGAGGAGACGGGCCAGCTGTCCTCCGAGCTCGAGCAGCTGTCGCTCTAGGCGCGCAGGTGGCGCAGCACACGCCGGTGCTTCCCGACGAAGTGCTGGCCGGGCTCGCGGTGCGGGCCGATGGTCGGTACTGCGACGCGACGTTCGGGCGTGGGGGGCACACGGCTGCGATTCTCGGCGCGCTCGGGCCGGCGGGCCGCGTGATCGCGATCGACCGGGACCCGGACGCAATCCGGGCCGGACAGGTCCGATTCGCGGGGGAGTCACGTCTCACGCTGGTCAGGGGGTCGTTCGGCCAGCTCGAGGAGCAGGTGCGGGCGGCGGGTCTGGAAGGGGAGCTGCATGGCGTGCTGATGGACCTGGGGGTCTCGTCGCCGCAGCTCGACGAGGCCAGTCGCGGCTTCAGTTTCATGCAGGACGGGCCGCTCGATATGCGGATGGACAACGAGGCGGGGCAGAGCGCGGCGCAGTGGCTGGCACGGGCCGGCGAGCGCGACATCGTCGCCGTGCTGCGCACGCTCGGCGAGGAGCGGTTCTCGGGGCGAATTGCCCGCGCCATCGTGGCGGCCCGTGCCGTCGAACCGATCACGCGCACCGGGCAGCTCGCGGCCATCGTTGCGGCCGCAGTGCCGACGCGCGAGCCCGGCAAGCACCCGGCGACGCGTACATTCCAGGCGATCCGCATCCACGTCAACGGCGAGCTCGACGCGCTCGAGGCCGCGCTTCCACAGGCGGTGCGCCTGCTCGCCCCGGGCGGACGGCTGTGCGTGATCAGCTTCCACTCGCTCGAGGACCGCATCGTCAAGCGATTCATCCGCCGCGAGGAGCAGGGCGATCCCGTGTACGCGGGCCTGCCTGACGTTCCGCCGCACGCACGGCCACGGCTGCGCCGTGTCGGCCGCGCGATCGACGCGGGTGACGCGGAAGTCGCGCGAAATCCGCGTTCGCGCAGTGCCGTGCTGCGCGTTGCCGAGAGGGTCGCGGCATGACCGCGTTCACCTGGCGCCTCTCGATCGTGCTGCTCGGGCTCGCGGTGCTCGGCTCCTCGCTCGGCGTCGTCTACAGCAAGCAGGAGGCGCGCAATCGCTTCGACGACCTGCAGCGACTGACCCGCGAGCGCGACGAGCTCGACATCGAGTGGGGCCAGCTGCAACTCGAGCAGAGCACCTGGGCCACGAACGGCCGGGTCGAAAGCGTTGCCCGCGACGACCTGCACATGGTCATCCCGCAGACCACCGACCTGCGCATCGTCCGGCCATGAAGCGCAGCACCAGCAGGGATTACGCAGCAGGGAGCCAGAACTGGCGGCACTGGCTCGTGCTCGCGGCGCTCAGCGTCGGCGCCGTCGCGCTGCTCGCGCGCGCCGTCTACCTGCAGGTGATCGACCAGGAGTTCCTCGAGAAGCAGGGCGACGCGCGCATCCTGCGCGTGGCCAAGCTCTCGGCGAACCGCGGCATGATCCTCGACCGCAACGGCGAGGCGCTCGCCGTGAGCACGCCAGTGGACACGGTCTGGGCCGACCCGCGCAAGCTCGCCGAGGTGCCGCAGGACTTCCCGCGCCTCGCGAAGGCGCTCGACCGCGACCCGCAGTGGCTGGCACGCCGCGTGACGAGCAACCTCGACCGCGAGTTCGTCTTCCTCGCGCGCCACATGCGCCCCTCGGACGCGGCCAGGGTGAAGGCGCTCGACATCCCCGGCGTGGATACGCTACGCGAGTACCGGCGCTACTATCCCGCGGGCGAAGTCACCGGCCACCTGCTCGGCTTCACCAACGTGGACGACGTGGGCCAGGAAGGGCTCGAGCTCGCCTACGACCAGTGGCTCGGAGGGGAGCCGGGCGCCAAGCGCGTGATGCGCGACAGCCTCGGACGCACGATCGAGGACATCGAGCGCATCAAGGCGCCGCGGCCCGGGCAGGACCTGCGCACGAGCATCGACCTGCGCGTCCAGTACCTCGCCTACCGCGAGTTGAAGGCCGCCGTGCAGGCGCACAAGGCGCGCTCGGGCTCGGTGGTGGTGATCGACATCGCCACCGGCGAGGTGCTGGCGATGGTCAACCAGCCGGCCTTCAATCCGAATGACCGCGACCAGTACGCCGCATCGCGCTATCGCAACCGCGCGACCAACGATTTCCTCGAGCCCGGTTCGAGCATCAAGCCATTCGTGATTGCGGCCGCCATGGAGACGGGCCGCTATCACGCGGACACGCTGATCGACACCGGGCCGGGCATGATGCGCGTCGGCATCAAGACGGTGAAGGACCACCACAACCTCGGCACGATCGACGTGACGACGGTGCTCGCGAAGTCGAGCAACGTCGGTACGGTGAAGATCGCGCTGTCGCTCAAGCCGCAGGAGATGTGGACCGCGCTCGACGAGCTCGGCTTCGGGCGCGTCACGGGCTCGGGTTTTCCCGGGGAGTCCGCCGGCATACTCACCGGTCACGAGCACTGGCGCGCGATCGGCCAGGCGACGATGGCCTACGGCTACGGACTCTCGGTCACGCCGCTGCAGCTCGCGCAGGCCTACGCGGTGCTGGGGTCCGGCGGCATCCGTCGTCCGATCAGCCTGCGCATGGTCGATACGCCGCCCGCGGGCGACAGCGTGATGCCGGAGCAGGTGGCTCGTGAGGTCGTGCGGATGCTGGAAAGCGTCGTAAGCGACGCGGGCACGGCGCGCCGCGCTGCGGTCATGGGTTACCGGGTGTCGGGCAAGACCGGAACGGCCTGGAAGGCCTCCGAGACCGGGGGCTATTCGACGAAGAAGTACATGGCGGTCTTCGGAGGCGTGGTGCCGTCGAGCAACCCGCGCCTGGCGGCCGTGGTCATCATCGACGAGCCCAGCGACGGCGCGTATTACGGCGGCGAAGTCGCCGCCCCGGTGTTCGCCTCGGTGATGTCGGGCGCGTTGCGCCTCCTGGCGATACCGCCGGACGACCTGCAGCGCGTGCCGGCGACGACCCTCGTGCAGGCCAAGGACCCATGGTGAGCAGCGTCCCGTCAGCCGGCGTGAGCGCAGCGACCCGGCCGGGCCGCACGCCGGAGTACCGCACGTCGCTCGCGGCGCTGCTCGGTGAGGCCGGGCGTCCTTCGCGCGACGTCGAGGTAACGGATCTCACGCAGGACAGCCGTCAGGCCACGCCAGGCAGCGCGTTCATCGCCTGCCAGGGACGAACGTCGCACGGCATGCAGCATGCGGTGGCTGCGGTCGAGAGGGGCGCGGTGGCGGTGCTGTGGGAGCCGGTGCCGGGTCTCGAGGTCCCGCGGCTTCCGGCGAGCGTCGTCGTGCACGAGTTGCCAGGGCTCTCGCGGCTCATCGGCGGGATCGCCCACCGGTTCTTCCGCGAGCCGTCAGCCGAACTCGACGTCGCCGGCATCACCGGCACAAACGGCAAGACGACCACGGCGTACCTGCTTGCACAGGCGGCCGACGCGGTCGGCCGCAAAGGCGCTTATCTCGGCACCATCGGCTTCGGCCGGCCCGGGGCGCTTGGCGAGGCCGGACTCACCACGCCCGACTGCGTAAGCGTCCACCGTCGCCTGGCGCAGACCCGCGACGCCGGCGCGAAGACCATGAGCCTCGAGGTCTCTTCGCACGCGCTCGACCAGGGGCGCGTCGACGGCGTGCGATTCGGGACGGCCGTCTTCACCAACCTCTCGCGCGATCATCTCGACTACCACGGCACACTCGAGGACTACGGCGCCGCGAAGGCGCGCCTCTTCCGCATGCCGGGCCTGGGTCGCGCCGTGATCAACGTGCGTGACGAGTTCGGTCGCCAGCTCGCCGACTCGCTCGACCACTCCGTGGAGCGCGTGCTGTTCTCGACATCGAACGACATCTGGGCACCCGGCGACTGCGGCTGGATCCGGGTGCCGGAGCTGCGTGCGACAACGGCGGGTCTCACGCTGCACGTCGAGACCAGCGCCGGTGCCGGCACGCTGCGCTCGCCGCTGGTCGGCGAATTCAACGCGGAGAACCTGCTCGCGGTGCTCGGCGTGATGCTTGGATGGCGGATTCCGCTGCAGCAGGCGCTCGTCGCGCTTTCGACCTGCGCCGCGCCTCCGGGGCGCATGGAATCATTCGGCGGCGGCGTGCAGCCGCTGGCGCTCGTCGACTACGCGCATTCGCCCGACGCACTCGGCAAGGTGCTCGATGCGGCCCGCGCACACGTCAAGGGCCGGGTCTTCTGCGTGTTCGGCTGCGGCGGTGACCGCGATCCCGGCAAGCGGTCGATGATGGGCGCCATTGCCGAGGACCGCGCGGACGTCGTGGTCGTCACGAACGACAACCCGCGCACCGAGGATCCACGAGCGATCATCGATCAGATCCTCTCCGGAATGCGCCAGCCAGAGGCCGCGCACGTCGTCCCGGATCGCGCCGAGGCGATTCATTTCGCGCTCGCGGAGGCTGATGCGGGCGACGTGGTCGTGGTAGCGGGCAAAGGGCACGAGACCTGCCAGATCGTCGGTACCGACGTCCGGCCGTTCAGCGATCGTCGCGTCGTGCTCGACTCGCTGGGAGTGGAAGCGTGATCCGCGACCTCGCCGGATTCGCGCGCGTCACCGGCGGCAGGCTGCAGGGCGCGAATGCCGCGTTTGGCCCGGTCGTTTCCGACAGTCGTACGCTCGAGCCGGGCTCGCTCTTCGTGGCGCTTGCCGGCGAGCATTTCGACGGCCACGACTTCGTCTCCCAGGCGGAGGCACGCGGCGCCGCGGGCGCAGTCGTCTCACGGCCGGTCGCCGCCACGGTGGCGCAGGTGGTCGTGCCCGACACGCTCGGTGCGTTGACCCGCTTTGCCCACGCCTGGCGCCGGGACTTCTCCGGCACGGTGGTCGGCATCACCGGCAGCAACGGCAAGACCACGGTCAAGGAGATGACCGGCGCGATCCTCGGCGTCTGCGGTCCCTGCCTCGTCACCAGGGGAAACCTCAACAACCACATCGGCATGCCGCTCACGCTTGCGCGACTCGACGCTGCGCATCGCTTCGCGGTGATCGAGATGGGCGCGAACCACCAGCGCGAAATCGCCGAGCTCGCGGCGACCTGCGAGCCGGATGTCGGGCTCGTCACCAATGCCGGCCCGGCGCATCTCGAAGGCTTCGGTGGTATCGAGGGAGTCGCGCGCGGCAAGGGCGAGATGTTCGAGGCGCTCGGCGTCGAGGACACGGCGGTGATCAATGCGGACGACCGCTACGCAGCGTTGTGGCACGGCCTCGCGCGCGCAGCCGGCCGCACCGTGACCTTCGGCATGCGCGAGCGAGCCGACTTCGGCGCGAGGGACGTGCGTGGCGAGGCGGCCAGCGACGGCTTCGCCACCGAGTTCGAACTGGTGAGCCCGCTCGGGCGGCGGCGCATCCGTCTGGCGCTGGCTGGCGAGCACAACGTGATGAACGCACTCGCCGCGGCTGCCGCCGCCTCGGCGGCCGGCGCGAATCTCGATGCGATCGAGCAGGGGCTTGCCGCGATGCGCCCCGTCTCGGGGCGGTTGCAGTCGCGCCCGGCGTGCGGCGGTGCGCGGCTCATCGACGACTCGTACAACGCGAACCCCGGTTCGGTCAGGGCGGGACTCGCTTCGCTCGCATTGGTGCCGGGCGAACATTGGCTGGTGCTCGGCGAGATGCGGGAACTCGGCCCGGGATCCGCGTCGCTGCATGCCGAGATCGGTGAACTGGCGAGCAAGGCGGGAGTGAAGCGTCTGCTTGCGGTCGGCGACGACGCGCGCCATGCGGTCGAAGCCTTCGGCCCGGGAGCCACGTGGTTCGCGAGCGTCGAGGACCTCGTCGATGCCGCGAAATCGGGCCTGCACGCCGGCGTCACGATCATGGTGAAAGGGTCGCGCTCGAACCGTCTCGAACGGGTCGCCGACGCGCTGGCAGCGGGCGGCACGGCACCGGGCGCGGGGAGCCACTAGCATGCTGCGTTACGTCACCGAGTGGCTCACCCAGTACTACTCGGGTTTCAACGCGTTCAGCTATCTCACGCTGCGGGCGATCCTGGCGGCGCTGACCGCGCTGTCGATCTCGTTCCTGGTCGGCCCGACGATGATCCGCAAGCTTGCGGAGCGCCAGGTCGGCCAGCGAGTGCGTTCCGACGGGCCGCAGAGCCACCTGTCGAAGGCCGGCACGCCGACGATGGGTGGGGCGCTGATCCTCGTCGCGATCGTCGTGGGGACGGTGCTCTGGGCGGACCTCGCCAATCGTTTCGTCTGGATCACGCTCGCGGTGACGGTGGCGTTCGGGCTCATCGGCTTCTGGGACGACTACCTGAAGCTCGTGGTGGGTGACTCCCGCGGGTTGATCGCGCGCTACAAGTACTTCTGGCAGTCGGTCGCAGGACTCGGTGCCGCCATCGCGCTCTTCGCAACGGCGCGCTCGCTTGCCGAGACGACGCTGATCGTGCCGTTCTTCAAGGACTTCGTGCTGCCGCTCGGACCAGTGGCCTTCGTGGTGCTCGCGTACCTGGTGATCGTGGGCTCGAGCAACGCCGTGAACCTCACCGACGGCCTCGACGGCCTCGCGATCATGCCTGCGGTGCTCGTCGCCGGTGCACTCGGCGTCTTTGCCTACGCTTCGGGCAACGTCGTGTTCGCGAACTACCTCGGAATCCCTTACGTCGCAGGTGCCGGCGAAGTGCTGGTGATGTGCTCGGCGATCTTCGGCGCCGGACTCGGCTTCCTGTGGTTCAACACCTATCCGGCGCAGGTGTTCATGGGCGACATCGGTGCGCTCGCTCTCGGCGCCGCCCTCGGCGTGATCGCCGTGATCGTCCGTCAGGAAATCGTGCTGTTCATCATGGGCGGCGTGTTCGTGATGGAGACCGTCTCGGTCATCCTGCAGGTGGGATCGTTCAAGCTGCGCGGCAAGCGCATCTTCCGCATGGCGCCGATCCACCACCACTTCGAGCTCAAGGGCTGGGCCGAACCGAAGGTGATCGTGCGATTCTGGATCATCACGGTGATCCTCGTGCTGGTTGGCCTCGCGACGCTGAAGCTGCGATGAGCGCGACCATGCACAACCTTCCGCCGCTCGAGCCGGGCACCCGGGCCCTGGTGCTCGGCCTCGGCCGCACCGGGCTCTCGAGCGCCCGCTACCTGGACCGCAAAGGGCTCGAAGTTCGCGTCGCCGACACGCGCGACGCACCGCCCGGTCTCACGGCGCTCCGCGAGCAGGTTCCCGGTGCCGACATCCATACCGGAGCGTTCGAATCCACGTTACTTGACGGCGTCGCGCAGGTAGTGATTTCGCCGGGGCTGTCGCTGCGTGAGCCGGTCGCGACCGAGGCGCTGAGCCGCGGCCTGCCGGTGGTGGGTGACATCGAGCTCTTTGCGCGCGATGCGCAGGCTCCGGTCGCCGCCATCACGGGCACCAACGGCAAGAGCACCGTGACGGCGCTGCTCGCGGCAATCGCCAACGCCGCGCATTGCCCGGCAATCGCGGGCGGCAACCTGGGCGAACCGGCTCTCGACCTGCTCGAGCTGCCGGTGCCTCGGCTCTACGTGCTCGAGCTGTCGAGTTTCCAGCTCGAGACGACCCATTCGCTCGAGACGGCGACCGCGACCGTGCTCAACGTCACGCCCGATCACATGGACCGCTACGGATCGGTCGCCGAGTACGCCGCCGCCAAGGCGCGGGTTTTCGACGGATGTGAGGTGGCGGTGATCAACGCCGACGACCCGGTCGTGCGCGGGATGCCTCGCGCCGGCCAGCGCGTCATTTCTTTCAGCCTCGTTGATGCCGGCGCGGACTACTCGCTCGTCGACGTGCCGGAGCCGGCGCTGAGCTGCCGCGGCGAGGCGCTGCTGCCCGTCTCGGGCATGCGGCTGCAGGGCACGCACAACGTCGCCAACGCGCTCGCGGCGCTTGCGATGTGCGAGGCGCTCGGACTGCCCCGCGGCCCGGTGCTCGAGGCGCTGGCCGCGTTCGGCGGGCTCGCGCACAGGACGCAGTGGGTCGCCGACGTGAATGGCGTGCGCTACGTCGACGATTCGAAGGGAACCAACGTGGGCGCGACGCTCGCGGCGGTGTCCGGCCTGGCCGGCCCGCTGGTGATGATCGCGGGCGGCGACGGCAAGGGCCAGGACTTCGGTCCGCTGCGCGAGGCGTTCCGCGGCAAGGTACGGCACGTCGTGCTGATCGGCCGCGACGCGGGTGCGCTGGCGAACTCGCTCGATGGCGTCTGCAGCACGGAGATCGCCGTCGACATGCGCGCTGCCGTGCTGGCGAGCAGGGCGGCCGCCCGTCACGGGGACACGGTGCTGCTGTCGCCCGCCTGCGCCAGCCTCGACATGTTCCGTGACTACGCGCATCGGGGCGATGAGTTCGCGGCCGCCGTCAGGAGCTTCGCGGCATGACCACGACGACGATGTCCTACGCGCGCTCCACCGGCCAGCCAAGGCGCTTCGCCTTCGATCCCTGGCTGATCGGGACGATCGGGGCGCTGCTCCTCACGGGCCTGATCATGGTGGCCTCGGCGTCGATCGGCGTCTCCGAGCGTGAGACCGGCAACGCGTTCTTCTACTTCCAGCGGCAGCTGATCTTCGTCGGCCTCGGTCTCGTGGCCGCACTGCTGGCGATCGCGATCCCGACCAGCGTGTGGGAAAGGCATTCCATCTACCTGCTCGGCGGGGCGTTCGTGCTGCTGGTGCTGGTGCTGGTGCCCGGCCTCGGCCACGAGGTCAATGGCAGCCGGCGCTGGGTCCGGCTCAGCGTCATGAACTTCCAGGTATCCGAGCTCGCGCGGGTGATGCTGCTCACCTATATCGCGAGCTACGCGGTGCGCCGGTCCGACGAGTTGTGCTCCAGCTTCAAGGGGTTCATGAAGCCGGTGGCCGTGCTGGGCGCGGCAGCGGTGCTGCTGCTCGCGGAGCCCGACTTCGGAGCCGCGACCGTGCTGATGGCCACGGGGCTGGCGGTCCTGTTCCTCGCCGGCGTGCGGCTCCATCACCTGCTCGTCCCGGTGCTGGTCGGCGTGGCCGGCATGGCATTGCTGGCCGTCACCTCGTCCTACCGCATGCGCCGCCTCACGGCGTTCCGCAACCCCTGGGAAGACCCGTTCGACAGCGGCTTCCAGCTCGTGCAGTCGCTGATCGCGATCGGGCGCGGCGAGTGGTTCGGGGTCGGTCTCGGGTCGAGCGTGCAGAAGCTCTTCTACCTCCCGGAGGCGCACACGGACTTCGTCTTTGCGGTGCTGGCCGAAGAGTTCGGTTTCGTCGGCGTGGTCGCCGTCATCGGCCTTTACGCGCTGCTCGTCGGCCGTGCACTCGACATCTCGCGCAAGGCGGCCGGCGCGGGCCTCCAGTTCCAGTCGTACCTCGCAGCGTCGATCGGCATCTGGGTCGGACTTCAGGCATTCGTGAACATCGGCGTGAACATGGGCCTGCTGCCGACCAAGGGGCTCACGTTGCCACTGCTGTCGTACGGCGGCAGCAGCATGCTGGTGACGCTCGGGGTGCTGGGCGTACTGCTGCGTATCCATCACGAGACGCAGATGACGGGCCGTTCCGCCGTCAGCCGCGAGGCGCGCCGCGAATGATCCGCCCTACGGCAATGATCATGGCGGGCGGAACGGGCGGTCACGTGTTCCCGGCGCTCGCAACGGCGCGTGTGCTGAGGGCGCGCGGCTTCGACATCGTCTGGCTCGGCACGCGACGTGGCATCGAGGCGCGACTGGTGCCGGCGGAGGGCATCCCGGTCGAGTGGTTGAGCGTGAGCGGGCTGCGCGGCAAGGGTGTCGCGACGCTGCTCGCCGCTCCGTTCCGCATGGCGGTGGCGCTGGTGCAGGCGCTGCGTGCGGTGCGCAGGCATCGTCCCGGTGTCGTTCTCGGCGCAGGCGGATTCGTCTCGGGCCCGGGTGGAATCGCGGCGTGGCTGCTGCGCCGGCCTCTCGTCGTGCACGAGCAGAACGCGGTCGCGGGACTCACGAATCGCGTGCTCGCGCGTTTCGCGGACCGCGTGCTCGAAGGCTTTCCCGGCAGTTTCGGCGCCGGCCTGAAGGCCGAGCGCGTCGGCAACCCGGTGCGCCCGGAGATCGCCGGCGTGGCACCGCCGGAGCGACGGTATGCGGGACGCGAGGGCAAGGCGCGCCTGCTGGTGTTCGGCGGCAGCCAGGGCGCGGCGCGGTTGAACGCCGTGGTGCCTGCGGCGCTCGCCGAGCTGCCGGAGTCGCTGCGCCCGGACGTGCTGCACCAGACTGGAGCGCGGGGCGTCGACGAGACGGTAGCCGCCTACAGGTCCCGCGGCATCGAAGCGGACGTGCGCGCGTTCATCGACGACATGGCTGGCGCATACGGTTGGGCCGATCTCGCAGTCTGTCGTTCGGGTGCGCTCACCGTTGCCGAGCTCGCGGCTGCAGGAGTGCCGGCGGTGCTGGTGCCCTTCCCGGCGGCGGTCGACGACCACCAGACGAAGAACGCCCGGTACGTCGTCGGCGCCGGGGCCGCGGTGCTGATGCCGGAGTCGGAACTGACGCCGATGTCGCTCGCGGCCCGACTGCGCGAGCTGCTCGAGTCCGGCCGGCCGCGTCTGCTGCAGATGGCACTTGCCGCCCGCGCGACGGCGATCACCGACGCGGACCAGCGCCTCGCCGACGCCTGCGTTGCCGCAGCGGGAGGTGCGTCGTGAAGGACCGCATGCGGCGCATCCACTGCATCCACTTCGTCGGCATCGGCGGCAGTGGCATGAGCGGCATCGCCGAAGTGCTGGTCAACCTCGGCTACGCAGTGCAGGGCTCCGACCTGAAGGCGGGCGAGTCGACGCGTCGTCTCGAAAGCCTCGGCGCCCGCGTCATGTTGGGGCACCGGGCCGAAAACGTCGCCGGCGCGGACGTCGTGGTCGTGTCGAGCGCGATCAACACCGAGAACCCGGAGGTCGCCCAGGCGCTGGTGCAGCGCATTCCGGTCGTGAAGCGAGCGGAGATGCTCGGGGAGCTGATGCGTTTCCGCTACTCGATCGCCGTGGCCGGGACGCACGGCAAGACGACCACCACGAGCCTCGTCGCGAGCGTGCTCGCCGAGGGCGGTGCCGACCCGACATTCGTCATCGGAGGCCGGCTGAAGAGCGCGGCATCGAACGCGCGACTCGGAGCGGGCGAGTACCTCGTCGCGGAAGCGGACGAGAGCGACGCCTCCTTCATGCACCTTCAACCGATGATCGCGATCGTCACCAACGTCGATGCCGACCACCTCGGAACCCACGGCGGCGACTTCGGAAGGCTGAAACTGAGCTTCGTCGAGTTCCTGCACAACCTGCCATTCTACGGCCTCGCGATCATCTGCTCGGACGATGCCGAGGCGGCGGCGCTGATCCCGCAGGTCGCGCGCCCGTATCTCACCTATGGCTTCGGCGATTCCGCGGACGTTCGCGCGATCAACGTCCAGCGCCGCGGCACGCAGTCCGTCTTCGACGTGCTGCGGCCCGGTCACGCTTCGCTGCCGGTGACGCTCAACTTGCCAGGGCGGCACAACGTGCTCAATTCGCTCGCCGCGATCAGCGTCGCGACCGAGCTCGAGATCGACGCCGCCGCGATTCAGCGCGCGCTCGCCGGCTTCCAGGGCATCGAGCGGCGCCTGCAGTTGCTTGGCGACGTGGACGGTCCCTTCGGGCGCGTCACGCTGGTGGACGACTACGGCCACCATCCGACCGAAGTGGCCGCGACGCTCGAAGCGGCTCGGCAGGGCTGGCCGGACCGGCGCCTCGTGCTCGTGTTCCAGCCGCACCGTTACACGCGCACGCGCGACCTGCTCGACGATTTCGCCCAGGTGCTCAGCGCGGCCGATGCGCTCGTCGTGGCCGAGGTGTATGCGGCCGGCGAGGAGCCGATCGCAGGCGCGGACGCCAAGGCGCTGTGTCGTGCGATTCGCTCGCGTGGGCGCGTCGAGCCCGTGCTGCTCAAGTCGCTCGACGAGCTGCCGCAGGTGCTGGCGGGCATCGTGCGGGATGGCGACGTCGTGCTCACGATGGGGGCGGGCAGCATCGGTGCGACCGCGCACGCGCTGCCCGCGTCGCTCGCGGGCCTCGCCGCGGAGGGACGCCGGGCATGACGCACGCGAAGCATCGCATCACCGATCCGCGGGAATTCGGCCGCGTCGCGGTGCTGATGGGCGGCACTTCTTCCGAACGCGAGGTTTCGCTCGATTCCGGCCGCAACGTGCTCGAGGCCCTGCAGCGGCGTGGCGTCGATGCCAGCGCGGTGGACGGAATCCAGGAACTCGCGCGCCAGCTGACCGGGTCCGGCGGCACTCGCTTCGACCGGGTCTTCAACATCCTCCATGGCCAGCGTGGCGGCGGCGAGGACGGCATCGTGCAGGGATTGCTCGACGCGCTCGGCATTCCATACACGGGATCCGGCGTCCTCGGCTCGGCGCTGTCGATGGACAAGATCCGCACCAAGCAGGTCTGGCTCTCGCTTGGCCTGCCGACGCCCGGCTACGTGAGTCTCCAGCGCGGGGAGGACGTGGTTGCTGCCGCACACAAGCTCGGCCTGCCGGTGATCGTCAAGCCGGCGTGCGAGGGATCGAGCGTCGGCGTGACCCGCTGTTTCAGGGATGCCGACCTCGACGCGGCCGTCGAGCTCGCGGCGCGTTACCACGGCCCGCTGCTCGTCGAGCAGTTGATCGAGGGTGACGAATACACGGTCGGCGTGCTTGGCTGCGAGGCGTTGCCCTCGATCCGCATCGTCCCCGCCGGCGAGTACTACGACTACCACGCCAAGTACGTCGCCGAGGACACGCAGTACATCTGCCCTGGTGCGAGCGGCGCGACCGAACAGGAGCTCGGGAGCCTCGCGCTCGCGGCGTTCTTCGCCGTGGACTGCACCGGCTGGGGGCGCGTGGATTTCATGCGTGACCGCTCGGGCAGGCCGTGGCTGCTGGAGGTAAACACGGCGCCGGGGATGACCAGCCATTCGCTCGTGCCGAAAGCCGCGCGCAGTCGCGGGATCGAGTTCGACGACCTGGTCTGGCGCGTGCTCGAGACCAGCATGCCGGCGCGGAGCAGTTGAGGGATACCCATGGTACTTCCCTGGAAGAAGCGCAATCGACGCCAGCCTGCGAACGGGGATTCGGGTCCCCTGCAGCGGCTGAACTGGCGCGCGCTCGGCACGGCGGCGGGAATCGCGTTGGGCGGCGTGGCGGTCGCGTGGCTGTTGCTGGTGGCGCTCGACCGTCCGGTCAAGCGCGTGCTGCTCGTTGGTGAGTTCCAACGGGTTTCGCCGCCGGAGATCGAGAGCGCGGTCGTCGAGGTCGTGAAGGGAGGCCTCGCCACGGTGAACCTCGATCGCGTCCGGGACCGGATCGAGCGCATCGACTGGGTGGACCGTGCGGTCGTGCAGCGGCGCTGGCCAGACGCGATCCGCGTGGCGATCACCGAGCAGGTCGCCGCGGCGCGCTGGAACGAGTCCGGACTGCTCAACGCGCGCGGCGAACTCTTCATCCGCAATGCCCGCTACGTGCCGCCGGAGCTGCCGCTGCTGCAGGGTCCGGAGGGCGGCGAGCGCGCCGTCGCCCAGCTCTATCTCGACTCGCAGGGACTGCTCGTCGAGTCGGGGCTGCGCCTCACCGGCGTGCGGCTCGACGAGCGCGGCGCGTGGGAGATCGAACTGGCGAACGGCGTGGTCGTGAAGCTCGGACGGCAGGCCGTCACCGACCGCCTCGAAAGATTCATCCAGCTCGCGAGTCCGCTGGTGGCCAAGCGGCTCGCGGAGATCAAGTACGTGGACATGCGCTACACCAATGGATTCAGCGTCGGCTGGAACGCGCGTTCCGCCGTTGCCGTCGCCCCGCAAGAGGATGCGACACCCGATGCCTAGAAAGCCTGAACGCAACCTGATCGTCGGCCTCGACATCGGCACCTCGAAGGTGGTGGCGA
>Ga0113563_10001032_pt1 | contig 15112 bp, 12 predicted proteins | sample Mud3Dept3metaG_FD_80117 | JGI IMG/M metagenome (GOLD analysis project Ga0113563, IMG submission 80117) | Freshwater wetland microbial communities from Ohio, USA, analyzing the effect of biotic and abiotic controls - Mud 3 Core 4 Depth 3... | ecosystem: Environmental > Aquatic > Freshwater >...
CGTGCTGGACTTCATCCAGTGGTAAGACTTGAGTCTGCAACTGGATGGATGTGCAAATCGATAACACTCCTTCGAGCGCTCCTTTGGTAATCATCAGATAAGAGCCAGTTGTCTCCGCTGACTCATCCTGCAAAATGACGCTCATCCGCTTGCGCACGAAGTCGTAAGGGATTTCATCGATTTTGTGCGCACTTTCGACAGTGCCTCCCGCTTTGTCCAGAATGGCTTGATCTAAAGGATTATCCAGGCCTGTGTGGTTCAAGGCATTCAAAAAGGCATAGCGCAAGACTTCTTTAGAAGCATTACCGGAAATATCCAGAGCGGCATCCAGTTGGACAACGCCTTCGGTCAATGTGCCGGTCTTGTCTGTGCATAACACATCCATGTTGCCAAAGTTCTCAATGGATTCCAGCTGGCGCACGATCACGCCAGCCCGAGCCATATCGCGCGATCCTTGGGAAAGATTAATATTGATAATCGCCGGCAGCAATTGCGGCGTCAGACCTACGGCTAGAGCAATGGAAAACAAAAGGGAATCCAGGAACGGTTTATGAAAAGCGATGTTTAGGGCAAAGATGGCGAAAACCAGGATAAACATCACTTCGCTGAGCAGATAGCCCAGGTGCTTAACGCCACGTTCGAACTCCGTTTCCGGCGGGCGCAAAACCAGCCGCTTGGCAACCTGCCCAAAGACCGTATCCCTGCCCGTTTGTGCGACAAGCATGCGAGCACTGCCACTCCGCACGCTGGTGCCCATATAAGCCGTATTGGTGCGTTCACCCAGACTGGCATCAGCCTTTGTCGGCCCAGGTTGCTTCTCCACGGGGAATGTCTCCCCAGTGAGCACCGCCTGGTTAACGAAGAAGTCTTTGGCTTCCAAGACAACTCCATCGGCTGGGATCAAGCTACCCGCAGAGAGTAACACCACATCCCCAGGAACAACATGAGCCGCGAGAATCGATCGGGGCTGGTGATCCCTGAGGACGTTTACCTTCAAGGTGATTTGTTCCCGCAGTTTCTCGGCAGCGCTATTTGCATTGTATTCCTGGACAAAACTCAAAATCGCGCTGCCCAACACGATCAATAAAATGATCGCTGCATCTACCCAATCCTTCAAAAAGGCGGAAACCAGCGTGGCCCCCAGCAGGATCAACACAATCGGGCTTTTGAACTGGTTTAAAAATAGGCCAATAGCACTAGCCTGTTCTCTTACCTGGAGCTGGTTGGGCCCAAAAAGCTGCAATCGCCGGTCTGCTTCGCCAGATTGAAGGCCATCATCTGAGCTTTGTAGTTGGGAAACCAGAGCGTCTTGAGGTAAGCTCCAATACTTCTCGGGGATGTTAATTGTGTCTGCCATACTAAATTCAAATTATGAAAGCGTTAATTGGCCACACCCAATTTCTTGAATACAAACAGCTTCAACCAATCCAGCCCAAGCATGTAGATTGCCACCATTCCAATTACGCTGCCCACCAAGCTTATGGTAATCGCAGCCATCCAGAATCCTTGAGTAGCCAGGAAAATCACAATGAATATGTCGCCAAGCGTGCTGAGGGACAAAGCCCTCCCTGGCATCGAATCCCAGAAATGGCCGCGCTCGCGCACCAGGTAAACGTTGGCCTGACCAGTAAAGACCAACATGACAAAAACCAAAGTCTGTAGCTCCGGCAATTCTAAATGGTAAATCGATGCCCCCATAAACAGGATGCCAAACGAAAAGAGCAGCCAGGCAACAGCGATCACCAGGGCGCTGATAATCAGAGGACGAAGGCGCCATCGCTCTGGCTTTCTCGAAAACCTCACCCGGTCAGAGGCGAGGGACATGGTTACAAAATCATTGGCGAAGAGCAGCAGGATAACCAAGAGCGGGGTGATCAAAAATTTTCCTGTCAGCAACAAGCCCAGACTTAAAAACAGGGCGATCTGAAAGGTTTTAATAATCTTATTGAGGGTATAAGTCAACATGCGTTGGTAAATCTGCCGGCCAATCTTCACGGCAGAGAGCACATCACTGAGACCTGGATTAGTCAGTACAATGCTGGCAGCAGCTTTTGCTACATCAGTAGCATTGGCTACCGCGATGCCAACCTCCGCCTGTTTCAACGCCGGGGCGTCATTGACCCCATCCCCGGTCATCCCAACTACATGCCCATTCTTTTGGAGACACCGTACCAGATGGAATTTATCCTCCGGCAAGACACCTGCAACCACATCGCAATGAATCTGGCTGTCGTATGAGCCCTGCCGGATGACTTCCGCCGCACAGGCCTTATCGCCTAAACCCACCTGGGCGGCAACTGCCTGAGCGGTTGCCAGACCGTCACCTGTGATCATCACCACGCGCACCGCCAAATCACGCAGGCTTCTTATCAGGTCTTTTGAGTCGGAGCGGGGATGGTCAGAAAATCCGAGCAGCCCCGCCAGGTCTTGATGCCCATTACTCCCATGCGAAACCGCCAACACCCGGTCACCTTGTGCGGCCAGATGCTCAATCTCCTGGCCCACATCAGCATGGTCGGCGACTTGAGCCAGAACGACCTGGGGCAGGCCTTTAATAACATGTTCCAGACTCGAACCGGTTTGTACCACTGCCTCCGTACGCTTAGTCTGCGGGTCAAAGGGGATGAATTGCACTCGCTGATTATTCCCATTGAGCAGACCACGCTCTCTGGCGGCGCGAATGATCGCCAAATCGAGCGGGTCTTGCGAAGCCTCATCTGAGCTCAGGGCGGCGTATCGGAGTGTGTCTACCTCCTTGCAGGGTTCAAAGGAAAGTATAGTTGAAAGGGTTAGCTGATTTTGGGTGATTGTCCCGGTCTTGTCGCTACATAAGATGTCCATTGCTGCCGCTTCTTCGATTGCGGACAACCGGGTGACCAGTACACCTTGACCGGCCAATTCCCGAGCACCCAGAGCGGATGCCAGGGTAAACGTGGCAGGCAACGCGACAGGCACGGATGCCACCAGCAGTATCAATGCAAAAGGGATCGATTCACTTAAAGGGAGCGCATTTACCTGCGCATAGATGAGGACGCCTACAACTAACAGAGTGTCCAGAACAACCAGGTACTTGACCAATTTCAGAATCATTTCCTCCAGATGGCTTGCTGTTTTGGCTGTCCCCACCAACTCTATCGTTCTTCCAAAGAGCGTGCGCGTCCCTGTAGCAAGAACCTGAGCAGTGGCTTCGCCACGCAAGACAATTCCACCCGCGTGGGCGGTCTCTTCTTGCCCCAGATCGATCTCAAGCGATTCTCCCGTTAAAGCAGATTGGTCGACCGTTACTTGACCTTCAACCAGGTTTACATCAGCGGGAATGAAATCGCCCATACGCAGGTGAATCACATCTCCCGGCACCAGCTCTTCCGCAGATAACAATTGCCATACACGATCACGTAAAACTCTGGCTCGAACGATTAATTTTTCGCGTAGCAGTGCCAGCGCATTTTGGGCGGAGTTTTCCTGGAGGAAAGCGATAGAGGTGTTGAAAATAAGCAATAAGGCAATGATAGCTGCCTGGGCTATGTGGTGAGTGGTCAACTCCAAAACGATGATAAGTTCCAGCATCCAGGGGACAGCACCCCAAAATTTTCCGAGATAGGCGAGAATCCGGTTTGGCTTTTTTTCTGGAACAGAATTCGGGCCAAATTCTAGCAAGCGAGCCTGGGCTTCGACGGTACTTAATCCTTGCAAATCTTTATCCCCCGAATTGATTTATGGATCAAGCGCAGCGCCAACTTACTCGCTTCTTGCCAATCGACTTGCCGCTTATGCTGAAATTCGTCAAGAATTGTATTCCCTACCATATTTCTATTCCTCCTTGCACAACTGCTCTTTTCGGTGCTTACATTCTTATACCTAATTTGCTCCAGGTTAACATGGCCCAGGAAGAAGGATAAGACCACTGATGAACAAAAGCAGGCCTACCAAACCAACAATTAGCAGGTAAACCAGGATCAGCACACTCTTTCCGTCGTCTGTCAACCTCCTGGCAATCCCTTTCGGGTGGATGAAAAATAAGGCTGATAGCAACAATACGGTGCATATAACCAAGAGAGAGACACCTGACAGGAGACATAGTTTGATCATAACCAACCCGGCTCGCCTGCAACCTCCAGATACGAGCAAGTGACATGCTACCAGGTCAATGCCTGATCCGTCTCTAAATATGACTTATATATAACTTATGGATAAATTAAATGCTTGGGTTGGAAGGTAACCAAATGGTAAAAGCCGTCTCCTGGTCGGGTTCGCTTTGGACTTCAATCCACCCACCATGTGCAACCACCAGATCTTTGGCGATGCTTAACCCTAATCCCATGCCTTTCGGAACACGTCCCCCTTGTGCGCCCCGATAAAAGGGGACAAATATCTTTTCCTGCTCTTCTGCTGGAATCCCAGGACCGGTATTGCCCACTCGGATCCAATCCCCCTCCTGGTGAGATCCCGCCGTGATAGAAACCCTCCCGCCCGGTGGTGTGAACTTAATCGCATTGCTAAGTAGGTTTCCCAACGCCTGCCCCAACCTCACCGGATCAATTTCTCGCTCAGGCAGGTCATCCGGGATAGCTACCTGCCAATCCAGTCCTTTGGCAAGCGCCGCTTCCCGCCAGGGACTCAGTATGCGTAAGAGCCACGTTTGCAGCGCAACCGGCTCCAAATCGAGCTCCAGCACACCAAGCACCTGATCATGAAGATGAGATAGCTCCTCCAGCAAATGATCCATCCGGCGCGTTTCATCATCGATACCGGTCAGGAGCTCATCTAATATAACCGGGTCGTTCTTTGAGCCGAGCAACAACGCCTGGAGTGCCGAATGGATTGCTCCGAGCGGGCGTCCTAGCTCATGAATCAGGTTAGCTAGCAATCTCTGCCGGCTCTCCTCCAGGTTATGCAACCTCTCAACCAGGTAATTGACGGATCGCAAGACCTGCTGAATCTCTTCCGGCCCCTGGATCGACAAAGCCTCTTTCCGGCTCCCGCGTGCCAGGTCATAGACCGCCCGGGTTACCCGTTGTAACGGTTGGCTGATGCTGATAGCAATCCCTGAGCCCAGGAAAACCCCACCGACTAATCCCAGGATCAGGATGGTAAAGATCAAGTAGCGTAAGCGCAAGAACTCCTGAATGATGGTGTTGTAACGGTGAGACATGCGCACAACACCTACAACCCGCCCATCCGGCTCCAGAACAGGCGCGAAGACATCCACAATCTCCGCCTGCATGCCCTGACTATAATTTGTTCGTACGATCATCGCACCCTGCAGCGCTTCATCCAATCCATCCACATCCAGAGCCTGACCTATACGACTCTGGTCATTGGCATCGCTGGAGGCCAACAGGCGCCCATCCGGGGTAACCAACATCACCCGTGCGTCCAGTTCTGGATGAGCCTGACTCAAAATCTGGCGGGCGTAAGCGGGGTCATCCCAGATTTCCGTCTGTCCCTTAGCCATCTCAGCCAAGAGTCTTGCATCGCCCGCTAACTCTCTGGATAAACCCGGCAGTAACACCTGGCTTTCCAGCGTGTAAATGAGAGCGATGCCCAATAAGGGGATAATCACCAGGGAAGGTAAGATGTGACTGAGAATAAGCCGGTTGCGCAGTGAGCGCAGCATCATCCACCTTGCGGTAGTAACCGGTAGCCGACTCCGCGCGCCGATAAAATGCGCGTTGGATGATCGGGATCCGCCTCGATTTTCTGGCGCAACCAACGGATATGCACGTAAACCACTTGTGGCTGCCCTTGATACTCCGCTCCCCACACTTGAGCCAGCAATTGGTCAACAGAAACCATTTGGTTGGGTCGCACGGCAAGAGCGTATAACAGGTCAAATTCCCGGCGAGTCAACTCAATGAACTTACCCCCAATGGAAACGGTGTGCGCCGCCGGGTCAATAATCAGATCACCCAGCGCGATAGTCACCGTTTGCAGTGAGGCCCCAAGAGGGGGTTCAGCGCGTCGCAAGACGGTTTTAACCCGCGCCAGGAGAACATCGATATCAAATGGCTTGGTAACATAATCGTCAGCGCCTAATTCCAGCCCCACTACCTGGTCCAGGTTGCGCCGCCGGGCGGTGAGAAATATTACCGGAACGCCTAGCTGCTCCTTAAAGCGGCGCAATGCATCCAGGCCATCCATACCAGGCAGGCCAATATCCAGGATGACCAAATCCGGAAGGTTCAGGCGGGCAGCAGCCAGGGCGTCCTCTGCATTTGCGGCGGTCGAAGCCCGGTAACCTGCCCTTTCCAGGTTCAGGGCTAAACTTCTCCGCAACAAGGTATCGTCATCTACCACCAGAATGTGTTTCGTCATGGCAGGGCATTTCTGCGGCCTGTGTTGCTTCTCGGGTTATATCTTAACACAAATCCCCATCTGTTCTCAAGAAGTTATATCGTCGCCAGATATTGCCAGAACAAAGACACCGCCGCGTCGCCGTCCCCGGCCGCGGCCGCCACTCCATGCTTGGTGCCGTTGCGCACATCACCGGCGGCGAAAATGCCCGGCACGCTGGTCTCCAGCAGCAAGGGATCGCGGTTGAGCGGCCAATTGGGCGGGCGCTTGCCGTCTTTCACCAGGTCGAGACCGGTCAGGATATGCCCACTCTCACTGCGCATCACCAGGTCGGCGACGAAATCGCTCTGTGGCTTCTGGCCGATGAAGACGAACACCGCTGCTGCTGGCAGCGAACGCCTCTCGCCCGATTGGTTGTTCTGGATGACCACCTCATTCATTTTACTTTCACCGTGTATCTCAGCCAAATCGCTATGGTATAGAATTTCAATCTTCGGATCAGCCTGGATGGCTACATCCAGATACTGCGACCAGTCCGGGTCCGGGCCGCGAATGATCACGGTAACTTTACGGGCATACTTGCTTAGGAAGAGCATCCCCTGGGCAGCGGCGTTGCCCGCTCCAATGACAATCACATCCTGATCCTTGTAATTGGCTGCTTCTGTATGGGCTGCACCATAGTAGACCCCTGCCCCATTCCAGCGCTGGATGCCGGGCAGGTCCAGGGTACGAAACCAGGCGCCGGTGGCAATGAGCACGATCTTCGCCGATAGCTCGCTACCATCGGCCAAGGTCACCGTTTTGGTGTTGCCTTCCGAGCGAATGGCGGCGACGGTCTGGCTGGCAAGCATCTCGGCGCCAAAGCGCCTGGCCTGGGTGACCGCCCGGCGGGTGAGCTCCTTGCCGGAGATGCCACTGGGGAAGCCTAAGAAATTCTCGATCTTGGGGCTGTTGCCTGCCTGCCCGCCGGGAGCCTGGCGCTCGATCAGCAACATTCTCAAGCCATCCGCGCTGCCATACACTGCAGCGGAAAGACCCGCCGGACCGCCACCGATGATGATGACATCATAAAAAGGCCTTTCGGCGCGGGTGCGTAAACCAGCTTTCTCGGCTAATTGCGCCTGGGTCGGCTGCACCAGCTGGCCGCCATCCGGGAAAAACAGCACGGGTACTTTTAGCGCATCCAGGTTAGCCGCTTTCAGCAGGTTTTGCGCTTCTTGATCGCGCTCGATATCCAGCCACTGGTACGGGATGGAGTTGCGGGTCAGGAAATCCTTCGCCTCGTGGGAAGCGGGCGACCACAAGGCGCCAACCACGCGGATACCCTCAAACGGCAGCCGCACGTTGAGGCGCCACTCCTCGAGCAAGCCGTCAATCACCGGGTAGAAATTCTCCTCGGGCGGGTCCCACGGCTTGAGCAGATAGTAGTCGAGACTCACCCTGTTGATAGCGCTGATAGCAGCTTCCGTGTCAGCGTAAGCGGTGAGCAGAACCTTGCGCGCTTCGGGGAATAGCTGAACCGCCTGCTCGAGAAATTGCACGCCGCTCATTTGCGGCATGCGCTGGTCTACGACAAAGAGAGATACAGTTTCACCGCGTTGCTTGAGTTGTCCTAGCAAATCAAGTGCCAGCGCACCAGATTCCGCCTTGACGATACGGTAGTCACGACCATATTTCTGGCGCAGATCGCGCTCTATCGAGTTCAATACGGCATAATCGTCGTCAACTGTCAGTATGGTTGCTTTTGCCATAGTCTATCTCCTAAATGAATTATACTGGCAAATACAGATATTTATCATGAAATTTAGAATAATTCAAAGGTCAATCGGTGGCCGCTTTTGCCTCCGGGCCTCTCTGCCAGGGCGGAGATCGAGCGCTTATCGCTAGCCAATGAAGTTGGCTGGGGTTTTATGGATTACGGCTTAACAGGTTGGATTTGTGGTTCATACACCTGCATCCAAAAAAGTGGCTCTTGATCGTAAGGATAAACATCTCGAATTACCCAATCACGTGAAGGATAGCCCGCTGCTCCACCCCAATATGGCTGCTCACGAGCGAAGACATCGAAGGTATAGAGTTTCGGCTGTTCATTCTTATCCAGGAATTGAACCATTATTCTTGCTCCACCTGCATTTCGGGAGTCGCAAGTTACAGACGGTTCACAGCAAGTCGTCCACCATTCAACACCAAGTATCCTATAATCCGGTCTTATTCCCATGGACATTAAATCGGAAATCACGCTCTTTTGCCTTCCCAACAGCTCACTCTGCATAGTTGTATCTTCAATTTCCCAGAGTTCAAGAGCCGTTGAGCGGTCGCCGAGAACGATGGCGTGCACAAAGGCTTTAATTTGTGCTTGAGGCTGATTGCCAGTTGGACGCTCCAGTAAGTGGTAACGCAGTTCTATATTGCTCTGAACGATCAGCCACAATCCACCTGCTCCTATGCCAATACCAGCAAGGAAAGCAAACACAAAGCCTATCACTTTAGAAATACTTTTCATCACTTATCCCTTGTTGTACATGCCGGATGGTCAGGTGAAGCCACCATAATTTAATTATAATTCGGTCAGAATAATACCGGTGTGATTGAACGCGCAATGCTTCGCGGCCAGAGGCAAGGCAACCCATGGCGTGAGCCGGGAACAAGATAAATCATGTTCTACTCGAACAATTCCTTCCTGCGACAATATTATTTATGAACTATATCTTAGGATGATGGGTATTTGTATTGGGATGGTAAATGAGCAGTCAATGACTGCCGGGGTGTTTCCGTGAGAAGATACGTACTGACTCGTTTGGCGCAGAGCTTGCTGGTGCTGCTGCTCATGGTCACAGCAGTGTTCTTCCTGGCGCAAATCATCATGCCTGGCGATTTTGCCATCCTGGTGGAGTATGGGGAAGGCCCGGAGAAGGTAAACGAGCTGCGCCGGGAGCTCGGGTTGGATAAGCCCATTTTCCTGCGCTATTTGACCTGGATAGGAACCTTGTTGCGCGGGAACCTGGGGCGCTCCTTCTTTACCACGCCTGATTTCAGACTCCCGGGCAGCGGGATGACCCGGCTGCCAGTCAGCGCCTTGGCTGGACGGGCTTTGCTGGTCAGCGCCTTGCTGTTTGGCATTGGCTCGTTGCTGGCATTCCAGCTTGGATGCTGGCTGGGGCGCTCAATTGCCTGGGGCAAGCCAAACGCGCTGACAAGCGCCATTACGTTTCTTGGCATCCTGCTCTACACCACATTCCCGCCACTGCTGGCCTGGATGGTGACCAGCATCAATCGCCAAATTGGCGTCTTTCGCGAGAATATCACCATCACTGCCTGGAAGGAGCACTATCTGGAAGGGCCCTTGTGGCGACCCTCCACCTTCGCTGCCCTGATGCTGGCTACACTAATCCTCATCATCTTTATCCTGGGTTTCATTCACGCCTGGGCCACGCAGCGCTACAGGTTGCGCATCACCGCCCTGCCGTTCAACCTGCTGGTAGCGGCAGTATGGGTGACAGGCTGGTTCGCCATCGGAGCCAGCGCACGTTTCATGGATATCGTCCATTTCTTAGGTCTGGGCATCATCATCTTTATTTTGCTCTCATTTGGCGATACGATGCTGATGATGCGCACAAGCATGACCGACACGCTGTATGAAGAATACGTCTTTGCCGCCCGCGCCAAGGGGATGCCCGAGAAAGCTATCCGCGACCGGCATGCTGCGCCTAATGCGCTGCTGCCCGTGCTGAGCCGCCAGATTATCAACATCCCGATCCTGTTATCGGGCATGGTGATGATTGAAGAGGCGTTGGGCACCGGGGGAATGGGCACGCTCTTGTTTGATTCGTTGCGCAATTATGACATCCCCGTCTCAATGGGTGTATTGTTGATCATCGGCATCATCGCCCTTGCCTCCCGCCTGTTGCTGGAAATCATCATTGCTTACCTCGATCCACGCCTGCGCCTGAGCGATTCGGCGCAGGGAGCTGCCACAGGCGGCGCCGAATTCAGCGGTGAAGGCTTGCTTCAGGCTGTGGTCTCGGGACTGTCATCCTGGCTAAAGCCTGCGAATAAACAAACGGATGTACCGGTTGCCATGGCGCACCCGGCAGGATACACTCCCACAGCGGTTCATTTTACCCGGCGGCTAAGACGGAGAGCTCAAGCCTTTCAGAGAGGATTGCGAGAGAACTGGCGGATATTTTCCGAGAATCGTCTGGCTGTGCTGGGTTTAGTCCTGATCCTTATCTTCATTGGAATGGCTTTTTTGCATCCACTGCTGATGAACACCGTCTGGATCAAGCGGGTTTATGACCCTCTGGTCGGATTCGACCCGCTGGTTTACCCCAATCCGTCACCGCCAACCCAGGGACATCTTTTGGGCACGGATGCGCTCGGTCGCGATATTTTCAGCATGCTGCTGGCCGCCACATCCAACACACTGGCAGTAGCGCTTTCCTCGGCCCTGACAGCAGCTGTCACAGGCACATTGATCGGAGCTATCTCGGCATACTTCCGGAAAACCAAGCTGGCCACACTGCTGGGCTATTTAAGTGACACGCTGCTGGTGCTTCCCGCGCCGATCCTGATGATTATCATCGGAACGCGCTTCCACGACGAGATTACAGCACTCATGTTCGGATTTCTCTTTGGCATAATCGCCGGGTGCAGCTACGTGGCTATTGTGATGCGCTCCCAGGCGTTAGTCATTATGACTAAGCCGTTTATCGAGGCTTCCTGGGTGGCGGGCGCTGGCCATCGCCGGATCATTTTCTCTCACCTGGTACCCCACCTACTGCCGCTAGCAGCGGTGCAAATGATGTTGGTGGTGGTCAGCGCAGTGATCTCTTACGGTTTTATCGCCTTCATTGGCGACACGATGCCGACCATGAATTGGGGGGCGATGATCTACCAGGCGCTTCGATTCTCTCTGGACATGCTGGGGAAGCTCCCCTGGCTGCAGCTGGCTGCTCCGGCGATAGCTCTCTCGCTGTTTGCGGCGGCTTTTTACATGGTATCCAGGGGGCTGCATGACATTGCCGAGCCGCGGTTGAGGAAATAGGGCAGCGTTGGGGAAAATACTTCTAAGTCAAATCACGAATCTTGTGTATTGCTCTTTGGTTCTTCAAAATTAATCAGAATTGGCAGCTCTGCAACTTTTTGCCAATCTGCCTCTCCTTCTTTCGATTCAACCTGGTATACGTATCTTCCTGGGCCCGCTAGTGGTAAACCTTGAATAGATATTCTTGTCCGATGAAAATGAGATTTTGAAAGATCGATTTTAACTTCTACGGGATTGGAAGATTCGCCATCCGGTTTTATTTGCATTAACCTCATTACTCCTTCAACTGGAGTTTCCCCAGTGCGTTCCCATAAAGTAATAACTTCAAACTTTATCGGAATCCCATAAACCTGTTCTGGATTCCCATAAACCGTCAAACTCTCGAGTACATTGAAAAGGCTAACCTTGTTTGATTCGCCGTCAATACTCGAGCTATCACACAGTATAGACCAAATGTGTTTAATCATTACAGCACCACTTCCTTTTTTGTGGAAGTTGTTATAGGGGCAATAGGATTTCCATACCCGGGTTTAATTTCCCATTCTGGGACAAGAAACGGTTTGCTTACTGTAATCAGTTTAATAGGTGCAACATGGACCACTTTAATCTCTTGTTTCGACTGTTCTGTTTCTAGTTCTTGGAATTTAGGATTAAGATCGAGGGCCTTACAAATCTTGCGTATCAACTCAAGGGTTGGGTTCGCCAGCCCCGCTTCAATGCGCGAAATATTCGCCTGCCTGGTACCCACCTGCCTGGCTAGTTCGGTTTGTGTCCAGCCTTTCTTCAAGCGGGCTTGTAACACCGCATCCCCCAGGTCAAAAGCCAGTTGTAGTTCTGCTTGTGCTTCCCTATATTCAGGGTTCTGCTCTAGTTGCTTTTTATAATCAGAATATTTCATCTTCTTTGCCCTCGACGGGAGGTTAAATAATCCTTACGATATTCAATTGCCTTATCAACTTCCGAATCTACAACTTTGTTAGTCTTTTTTTGGTATCCATGTGTAATGACAATCGTCTGGCCGTCAAAATAGAAATGAAAAAAGCGGAATTGACCACTACGCGTTTCAACCCGTAATTCCCAGATATCATCTCTAAGATAAGCTACATGAGGACGCCTCAACTCCGAACCAAATTTTGCTAATAATTCAAGCCTACGATTTATAAAAGGCACATCAGCCTTGGGTGAAAGATCATCGAGGAATTCCTTAACAGGACAGCGACCATTTGGTTTTTCATAGAATATGATGTCCCACATGATCTACTCGATCAACTTATTTCCACAAAATATAGCATATATGCTATATAATAATATCACACTGACTTTCCTTTGTCAATCAATCTCGGGTGTAAAAATGTTAGGTATACAATGCTCAATAAGGTCAAGCCGCTCATTAAGGAGATGCTGGATGGCAAACTGTAAGACGTAGCTCGAGTAATGCAGTAAGGGATCGATTCTCCGCCTTTAGAGGCGAAGCGACGCTGGATTTGAACGGGGGCGATGAGCTATCACAAAATGACAAAACTCTTGACTTTTTGGGCGGTCCTCGTATAATACAATTAATCATAAATTAATATTACAAATTAGGCTTCTTACAGGGACGAATTCATTCTAGAGCCTTTTGCTGCGTCCTACTGAGAATGTCTCGGGCTGAGAACATTTCAGGCTGAGGAGGGTTCAGTAGGATGTTTTATTTAATCTGTTGCCCAATGGGGTCACTACTCGAAAGGAGGCGCCAGAACCTTATTCTTCAAAATAATTAAACCAAACAGTCCTTTCCAACAAGAAACAACTATTTGGGGAGATTAAGTCATGAAAAAAACTGCTGTGTTTCTAATTCTAGTGATGCTGTTGGCCGGCTCAGTGCCAACAGCCAGTGCGGGCACCAGCGCACAAGCTTACCTCATCAGCAGCCCTGCCCCGCTGACCGCCGCTCAGGTGGCTCAGCTGCGGCTGGCTGGCGCTAATGTCAAATATGTGTACCAGCACTTTGGCGGGGCTGCGGTAACTATTTCCCCCAAGAAAGTTGCCAAAATCCGCCTCCTGCCTTTTGTCACTTCTGTATACGAAGATACACATGCTCAGCTTACTGTATCCGAGTTTGCATCAGCCTCCTATTCGACGCTTCCAGGAACTCCCTGGTGGCTCGACCTAATTGACGCCGAGCAGAACACCACCTACGACGGCAGCGGAGTGTGGGTTGCCGTTCTTGACAGTGGTTTCTTCCCCAACTGGCGCGACTACATCAACGAAAGCAGCATCCTTACCCAATATGCCACGGCTTTCATTGGCGCCGGCGGCAACCAAAATGAGAAAAAATGGGATAACGGCAGTACCCCGCACGGTATGACAATGTCTGCGCTGATCAGCGGCTACTGGCTCGTTGATGGTTTAAACGAAGGCGGCTGGGGCGAAGGTTACCTGACCGGCTGGCCTGGCACATACTGGGTGCCTGGGATTGCACCGGGCGCTAAAATCATCCCAGTTAAAGTCTGTGAACCAATGGATTGCAAACTCAGCGCCGTCAATGCCGGAATAGACTATATCATCGGCATTAAATTGGCAAACCCCGACCAACCGATTGTGATCAGTGAAGGTTATGGTCACTCTATTTTCACTCCACTTGACAAAGCCGCCCTAGATGCAGCAATTAGTGCGGGAGTGGTGGTCGTAGCCGATGCAGGCAATGGGGGCGATAGCGGTATGTGGTTCCCTGGGGCATATGAGCCGGTCATTTCCGTAGGCGCAGGCGGCTGGGACAATCAATTTCACAATTTTCCGGATAAGACATGGTGGCTGGAGGATGTCCCTGAAAATGGTGTGGATGAGGTCCACATGCATGCTATCAGCTCTCGCCAGCTTCCAGGCCAATACCTGGATGTAGTCTCGACGGGCCGCGGCCTGCTTCTGCCTTTTCCATGTCCTCCCTTTACACACATGGCTGCGGGGAACTGCTCTAGCTACGCCATACCTGGTGGTGCTAAATCGAAGCCATACCAATATAATTTTGTGGGGGGAACAACCTTCTCATCGGCTACGATCGCCGGAATTGTGGCCCTGATGTTGCAGAAAAATCCCGCCTTGAACAACTCCGATGCGACCTTTGGGACGATTGGTGATCCCTCTTCATGGGGTCGGGGTTTCCTTGAGAGGTTATTGGAAAGTGCTGCGACTCCAATTCCACCCGGATCGGTTCAGATTAGAAGGCCTAATGGCAGTTTCATCACTCAATGTTGGGAATTGCCAGAATGCCCGCTGGAAGCCACCGGCCACGGTTGGGTATTCATCGATGACGCTCTGGCAGCTGTGCCATAGCCAGAAACACATTTCAACTTAGACAAATCCCGCCAGCGGAGACTTACTTTGGCGGGATTTTTCATACCACACCGCTACGGTGTCTCTGTCTGATAAATAAGGGGCAGGCTCCCAGCCGGATGGCGTGCACACCGCCCTGCGCCTTGAAAGAAAGCCTGTTAGGTGTTACTATTTCTCGAGATAAAAACACCGCCTTTAAAAGGCTGGAGGTTAACCTGAGTAAGTGGCTGGCGTGGTCATGGACGGTTCCAATAAGACTAGCGATTAAAACCTGATGCGAAGGGAAGCTTACGCCAGCGAAGAGGCCAGGACATGACAAATCACAAACAAGAAAAATCTTGTTCTACTCGGTCAAGGTAGCATCTTGTCCTAAAGGCTTTGGCGGACAGACTTCTGATATAATCTAATCAATAAGCCATTGTTACATTCAAATATGGCGGGTTGAGGCTATTGCGCCTGACC
>Ga0113563_10001033_pt1 | contig 15108 bp, 18 predicted proteins | sample Mud3Dept3metaG_FD_80117 | JGI IMG/M metagenome (GOLD analysis project Ga0113563, IMG submission 80117) | Freshwater wetland microbial communities from Ohio, USA, analyzing the effect of biotic and abiotic controls - Mud 3 Core 4 Depth 3... | ecosystem: Environmental > Aquatic > Freshwater >...
AGGGATTTAAGACCGTCTCAGGAAACGTATCGATGATATCCTGAATCGTATCTCCATCGGTGTCCCGCCAGCCCACCTGCAACCGTGTCCCTGTCGAGAGGCTGAGGGCATTGGTGTCCATCAGACACCCTGATCCTTCTACATCAGCGATATTTAGGTACGCACTGTATTCCGTGTATCCATCGTATTCATCGGTTGCCCAGAAGATATGACCAAATTCATGAGCCATGACTTGATTCATGCAGGAAATCCCCCAACCATCATTATCATAGGTCATCACGATGTACGGACCACCAAGATAGGCGTACGCGAAATACCCATCAGAGAAATCACCGCCAATATCCACGCTACTATCCACAAGGAACACCGTCAACGCCCAATCTGTTCCTTTCGCAGTCCTCATAGCATTAACATAATCCCGGGTCCGTTGCATCCAATCACCCGAGCTGTACCCTAGGGAAGCCATCGCCTCGGATACCCAGAGCTTTTCATAGGTAGGATCGGTCATTGCAGAGGGGTGGATTATCGGCTCATAGCTCGTCGGAACAGCGGTGTGAACATCAAGCACATAATTTAGTCCAGCATAGATGTTCTGATTACACCACCAGGTCATCGCCTGATTAATTTGATTTTGAACATTGGTTGTTTCAGTCGAATTCCAATTCTCTGTACTCGGATCACTAGCCCCATTACTTTCAAGGAAAATCAGACCAACTCCTATGGATCCAATGAGATATTCACTTGTATCATAATACCCGGGGGTTGGGTCATCGGTGCGACTCTTCCCGGAATCCCTATTTTCAAGATAACAGAGCAAGTCGTTACTCAAGACGTGTACTTCTCCTGAGGAACTTGATAAAATCGTGGTATCCAAAGTATTTTCTTCAGCAACTGTTCCATACGGGATGGTGCTTGTACATATGAACAATAGCATACATAAACCAATTACTTTCTTTTTCATTGAATCCTCCAATAAATAATAACTAGATTATATTATTTATACATTTCTTTATAGAATTTTTCCTTGATTTTATGTTAAAATCATATGATTAGGTGTATAAAAGCGGGTGTAAAATGGGTAAAAAAATATATATTGAATACTTGATAAATTACTTAGAAGAACCAACTGTGAGAGTATGAAGCGTAGGAACGTATGGATATTACCTTTTGCAGTAATCGCAACCTCTATGGTCCTCTTAATAAGTCTATCAGGGTGCGTCCGGAAAGTCCCAGAGGACCCACACACCTTGGAAAGGACGATCATATCAGATGGTCTTCTGCGTACCTATCGGATGCATATCCCACCAAATCTACCTGAAAACAGCACACCTGCCTTGCTGCTTGTTCTTCATGGTGGTGGCGGCACAGGGGAAGGAATGGAGCGGAGCCTTACACTTGGAGGTTTCAATACGTTTTCTGACGAACAGGATGTACTGATTGTGTACCCTGATGGAATTGAGAAAAACTGGAATGATGGAAGAACAAATGTAAGTGACCCTGCGCACGAACAACAGATCGACGATGTCGGTTTCTTCACTCTGCTAATGGAAGAGCTCTCTGAGGAGTTCTCTGTCGACCCACATCGAATCTTTGTTACGGGGATCTCAAATGGTGCAATGATGTCCTATCGGCTCGCTATCGAATTACCTGAAAAAATCGCTGCAATCGCACCGGTTGCTGGTGCACTCCCAATTGATTTGGTTTCCTTTAACATGTCAAATACCCCAGTCTCCGTCTGTGTGTTAAGTGGAACACAAGATCCCCTTGTTCCCTGGGAGGGTGGCTTGGTTGGGTTTCCGAGGAATCCTCGGGGTATCGTTCTATCCGTGCAGGATTCAGTGATGTACTGGGTGGAACATAATAATTGTGTGAACACCCCAAACAACACGCTTCTTCCGGATAATGATCCAAAGGATAAAACCTGGGTGCAACAAGATAGCTATTCCTACGGTCAAAACAATACAGAGGTGGTTCTTTACACGATCTACAATGGTGGGCATACCTGGCCGGATGGATTACAGTATCTCCCAGAATCTCTTGTTGGAAGGACTACTCATGATATTAACGCAAACAATGTGATATGGGATTTTTTTCTGACACATCCAAAAGAATAATATCATGACGAGTGTCACTACATTCGTATGAACTGAGAGAAGTCGTTAATATTTTGGTTTTTGATTCTGTTTTATGTATAACTCGTTAATCTCATTTTTTAATTCCATCATCTTCATCTCTCGGTTCACGGTAATGGTCTTATAGCGTTCCAGTTCGTTGATTTTTACTTTTAACGCTTGTTCTATCTGTTTGTTCTCCGTGATGTCCTCCATGGTGGTATAGACGGAGAGGACCTTACCGGTCTCATCGAACAGGAAGAAATCATGGGCGACGAAGAGTTTTTTCTCCCCGTTTTTCGTCAGATATTCCCGTTCACGTCCACCCGTGTAGGATTTCCCTTCAGAGATCTTCTGAGCAAAGGATTTCTGAGCCGAGGTTTTTTCTTTTTCTGAGATGAAATCAAAAATGGATTTCCCACAGATCTCGTCTTTTGTGTACCCGAACGCTTGGCACCATTTCTCGTTGACATCGGTGATAGAACCTTCGGGAGACAGGGTATGGTACGGCACAGGTGCTTTTTCATAGAGCAGCTTGAATTTTTTCTCGGATTCCTCAAGAGTTTTTTCAATGCGTTTCCGAGCGCTAATGTCCTTCATGACCCCAATGGATCCAACCACCTGGTCTTCATGGTTTTTCAGGACACTTAAGGAGATGTCCACGTCGAGTTGCTCATTATTTTTCTTTAGTATTTTTGTTTCAAGGTGATGCTGCATACCTTTCTGCCGGATATGCTGTGACCGTATCTTTTTCCATTCAACCTCCGGGTATAAGTCCCGGACAGGTTTGAGTAATAAATCCTCCTTGTTCATCCCCAGAAGCAGTTCAGCGTATCTGTTCCAGGAGATGATTCGCTCATGTTCATCGGTCATTGTGATTGCGACTGCAGAGTTATCGAAGATCGTCCGATATTTCTTCTCAGATTCCTTAAGTTCTTTTTCCACCTTTTTTAGCTCAGTAATATCAGTAATAATTGCGACAGATCCAACGAGTTCTCCTTTGAAACCCTTCAGGATGCAGATGGAAAGATCCACATCGAACGCTCCGTGGTTCTTCCGAATCATCTTGGTTTCCATTCGATATCGGATGCCTTTTTGTCGTACGTTTTCTTTGCGTATTTTTTCCCATTCCTCAACCGGGTAGAGGGTGCGGACTGGTTTCATGAACAAGTCTGCTTCCTGCATGTTAAGGAGTTCTTCGGTGTATTTATTCCAGGAGACGATGCGTTCCTCAGTATCCGCTAGGGTTATTGCGACCGAGAAGTTCTCAAAAATGGTTTCGAATTTTTCTTGTGGGCTGACCAGATCGATAATCGTTCGTTTCGGTTCATATCGGGAGGTTGGTTTTGAAGTGGTTGTTTGAGTGGTCTTCTGGTGAACAGACGATGGGGAGACCATTGTTGTATCTGTTGCTGTTGATGGGGAACTCTGAAGTGTACCAAGACGTTCCTCTTCCCGTAATATCTGGACGATATCAGGCTCATTTGTCATAGCACCAAATCCTCCGTCCTTTGAATGGAAGAAAGAAAAATCCTAAGAAGTCTCACTAGAGGTAATATCCTAGTTTCCATTCTCCTGTTTGAATCTCCGTTACCACATCCCATCAAAGCATGAAATGCTTTCGTGATATAAAAGAGTACGTGTCAGTGGACAAAAGAACAGTACTGATTGAGGTTGAAAGAATGAATGAAAAAGGTAAGAGAAAATTTTAAATTCTCTGTTTTATACATGCCAAGGGAGGCACTAGGTACTATGTGGTTACAAGCTCGTCTATATATCTTAGTAGGTCTAATGTTTGCGATCCTCTATGGAATCCTTGTTGGGATCGGATATTATCTTCAAATAACGGGTCTATCTTTTTATCTCTTCATCGTTGGAATCGCAGCAGCATTCGTCCTTATCCAATATGTGATCGGACCAAAAATCGTCGAATGGTCCATGCGTATCAAATATGTCAATGAACAGGAGTACCCACGGCTCCATCAGATGGTTGCAGAACTCTCAGAACGCGCAGGATTACCCAATAAACCAAAGGTTGGCATCTCACAGCTGCCGATCCCCAATGCGTTTGCGTTTGGGAGAACCAAGAGAGGTTCTCGTGTTTGTGTCACCAAAGGACTCCTGGATCTCCTCAGCGAAGATGAGTTAAAAGCAGTCCTGGGTCATGAGATTTCCCATATCAAGCATCGTGATGTCACAGTGATCACTATGCTAAGTGTCATCCCGATGATCTGTTACATGATATACGTGTCATTCCTCTGGGGCGGCATGGGGCGACGGGATCGGGACAGCGGTGGAGCAATCGCAATCGGGGTCCTTGCGTTGGTCGTCTACTTTATTACAAATCTCCTGGTGATGTATGGGTCACGTATCAGGGAGTACTATGCGGATCAAGGGAGCGCGGAATTAGGCAATCAACCGCACCATCTGGCGACCGCGTTGTATAAACTCACAGTCAGTTCTGCACGAACACCTCGGAATGCACTAAAACAGACAGAGGGGATGAAAGCATTCTTTATCAATGATCCTTCCCGAGCAATGTTCGAGGTCCGGGAGCTTAAGGACATTGACTTAGACATGAGTGGGACGATTGATCAAAGCGAGCTAATGATGTTGTCCACAAAGAAGATTTCCTTAAAGACCACCGATAAACTTATCGAGGTTCTCAGTACGCATCCAAATGTCGTGAAACGGATTAAGCATCTCGCCTCATTGACTATGAATTAAGAGGATTATTCCTATGAGGATCTGGGATATTCCACCAGAGCAGCTCTGTCGAAATCATTTATTAGGGGAACATCGAGAGCTCCATGCGATCTGGTCTATTTTAATCAATGGGAAGAAAGGGTACGCGCATCATCCGGAGACGGTTCGATGGAAAGGGAAACAAAAAGCATTGTATCAACGCCATGAGGCACTCGTCAGGGAGATGATGCGACGGGGATTTCATCATCAGAGCCCATTGGAGTCTCGCTATGCAGTTGGATTAGAGTCACAAGAGGTCTTTGTGAATTCGTATGAGGCGCAGGTTCTTCTGCTCCGTCAGAAACAATGTGGTTGTCGTGTTTAAAAAAGAAAAAAATGAGGGGTTATTTTATTTTTGTACAACACCGCCCCATTTCGATATATAGACAATACCAACAACGGATATGATTGTTATTACTAATCCGACGACGATCCCAATAATAAGAGACATCGTGTCTGGAAATCCACCTTCTTGCCACAGTCCGGCTAATTGCATTGCTCCGACAATGACATCTTTCCAGATTAGAGCAATAATAAAACCGAATGCCGCAGCTATTGATACTGCTATTGTGCTTTTTATTTCTTTTATGGTTACCATTTTTCACCTCCCCACAATCTTATTTAGACAGAAAATATCTCGGCGCTATATAATAATTTCGAAAAAAATCATCTTTTTATGGGTTATTCCAATGGAATGAGTCTTTTTCCATAGAGGATACGTAAACAAAGTAACGGCCAGAGAATCATCACGATCAAGAGGAGACTTGGTAGGATGACATCAAAGTGTTCTGTGAGGTAGCTGAAAAGGACTACAGGGAGTAACAGCAGGGCGAGTCCCTCATGAATTCCTTCGTATCGAAGCATCTGATCCCGACGGTTGAGAGGAGCGGAAAGAATTCCCTGGGTGGTTATGAAGAGAATGAGAGCAAGTAGGAGATATCCACCAAGGGGTATTGGATATCCATTGAGCAGGAACGAGGAATATCCAAAAACAAACGGAAGCAGGGCGATACTCAAATGAAGAAGTAGGATTCCATAAGTATACATCACAAATGAGACGGGTTTTTTCAGCTGTGTTCCAATGGCATGAACACCGAAGAGGACAGGGGTGGTTTTGATCCCTTGTTGTGTGTCGAATTCAACATCCTTGAGATTTGCAGATACCCCGACGCTGAAAACCCATTGAAGGAAAGCAACACCTGAGATGATGACAGCAAACCTGGAGATCTCATCTGAGATGGTCAACGCACCGAAGATCCCATAGAGGAATACTGCGGCTCCGAGCACATATTCCATGAGGGGGAGTTTTTTACTGTATCGATTGTAAAGGGTCATGAGGATAAATGAGAGAAACAAAACGGTAAAAGACCATACAGAAAAGAAAAAAACGCAAGCAAGGAGTAGGGAGATAAAAAAGCAACCAAGGTAGAGGATTCGTGCGTTTGTTTGTGACAAGACCCCGCGGGTAAGTGGTCGTTGGTCCACGTATTTGGAGCGACGGTCGACTTCAACATCATAATAGTCGTTTTGGACGAAAACGAAGATGTGGCCAAGCAATCCGATCAGGAGCAGGATGCAGAGACGAAAGAGATCGAACTGCCCGTTGCATAAAGCCCCAAAGACGGGAGTAAAACCAATAAAGAGAATCCCATAGGGGCGAATGAGTTTCACATAGTCTATTAGATGGCTCACACACTCAACTCAGCATCAGAGGAGTATCTCTGCCCATTTTCCTTGTCCTTCCCAAAGCTTAATCGAAGAGACAGGGAGTTTTCCTTTGAGTTGCTCAGCGATCCAGTTAAGGATGTGTTCTGCGGTGGGGGTCTCGAAGAGCTCATTTAATGCTTGATGATCGAGTTTTTCAAGGACCGCTGTTTCGACAATAACCTTCATTTTGGCAAAATCCACGACCATCCCGTCTTTCTTCACCCCCCCTTCAATGACGATTTCAAGTTTATAGGTATGTCCATGCAGCTTCTCGCATTTTCCCTTATAGTTTGGGATGTAGTGGGCGGCATCAAAATAAAATTCACGACAGAGTCTCATGAAGCAATGCTCCTTTTGTTTCTGTGGAAGAATCAAATGGAGGAATATAAACATCATCTATTTGTAGAGTGTGACTTTTTTTTCTTTTGAAACCTCGTTGTAGAGCGTTTGGATCGTTTTTTTAAGGATAGGATGTTTGAGGGATGGATTGAGATCCATTAGTGGTTGGAGGACGAAAAGTCGATCCTGTAACAATGGGTGAGGGATGATAAGGTCTCCTGTATTGATCATCTGTCTGCCATAAAACAGGATGTCGATGTCAATGATCCGCGGCCCATGTTTTTTTGTTTTCACCCTGCCTAGCTTGTGTTCGATGGTATGAATAAAAGCAAGCAACTCTACGGGTTCAAGGGTGGTTTTTGCTTGTATTGCACAGTTTACATACCAATCCTGTGGGATGGTACTGATTGGTTCGGTAAGATAGAGTCGGGAGATCTTTTTTATGGTGCAGTGTGTTGAGAGAAGCGAAAGGGCATTGGTGATCGCATGTTCTTTATCACCGACATTTGACCCAAGGCTCAGATAGACAATAGTCATCAGACGCTCCGTATCGCATCAATCACTTGAAGGGCTCGTTTGCATTGTTTCACATCATGGACCCGTATGATATTCGCACCGTTTTGGACTGCGATGGTGACTGCCGCAAGTGTCCCTTCCAGGCGCTCATTTACGGGGAGACCTGTGATCGTTCCGATGAAGGATTTTCGGGAAGGACCAATCATCAAGGGACACCCAAGGTCGGTGAATCGCTCGAGATGTTTGAGGAGTTGCAGGTTATGATGCAGGGTTTTCCCAAAACCAATCCCTGGGTCGATGATGAGCTGGGTAATTCCTGCTTTCTTCGCTGTTTTTATCTGGTGTTGAAAGAATGTATGGATTTCACCGATAACGTCCTGATAGACCGGGTTCTGTTGCATCATCTTAGGGGTACCAAGCATATGCATCATGACCACAGGGACGTCATGAGTCGCAACGACCTGCTGCATCCGAGGATTCGTCAACCCCGTGATATCATTGATAAGATGGGCACCAGCCTGCAGACAAGCCTCAGCAACCCCGGGCTTATAGGTATCAACTGAGAGAGGGACATTGAGTTCGTTTTCTAAACAGGTGATAAGGGGGAGGACTCTTGAGAGTTCTTCTTTTTCAGAGAGAGGTTCTGAGCCAGGGCGGGTGCTCTCTCCGCCGATGTCAATGATGTCAGCTCCATCAGTAACGAGTTGTTTTGCATGGGCAACCGCGACTTCTAATGTGTTAAATCGTCCACCATCGGAGAAGGAATCAGGGGTGACATTCAGGATACCCATAATCAGTGTTTTCTCAAAACGCAAGGTGAACTTCTTACAAGTGATGGGTGCGAGCGGTTCCATATTTTTCCTAAAATAAGGACGACCTATTAATACCCAGTGATTAAGGAAAGGAGAACCTCTCTTTTGTAGCACCTATTTTTATAAAACTTGTTATTATATAAATGGATAAGACCTGTACAACAAGACTTTATAAGCATGAAGACAACCCCAGATTGCATGATAGTCATCGGACTTTTATCAACCGAGGAAGAAGCACAGGAAATCCAATTCATCGCAAAGATCTGCACCGTCGAAAACCGCATCCGATACCTGGCCCACGTCGACCGAATAAAACAACTCGTAAGAAAAGAAGAAAACCTCTGACACAAATTACAAAAACACCCTGCTGGTTCTCCAGTACCATATGACTGTTCTTATTATCTCATCAACAGAGGACCCAGCAAGCACTCACATCAAACACGGTCTTTTAGAACACTCACCCTGGGAAGAACACGGGTCTTTTTACAACACCCCTGTGTATCGACACACTTCAATGAAGAACCTAGCACTAGTAACAATCCCAGATAAAAAAATACGACATGAAAACATCGACATCGAGCTACATGACCAACTCAGCCTCACCCCAGACATCGCCATCTTCCTCTCCAGACATCGGAGTAAAACAGGTGAACCAACCCTCACCGTCCACCCAATTGGTAATTTCAGTGACGCTCAGTTCGGCGGCCAACCAAAAACACTAATACCCACCGTACCAAAACTGATGACCCACCTCCTCCGACTCATCGCAAAAAACCTCCAAAAAACAGATCTCACCTACAAAGTCTGCTATGAAGTCACCCACCATGGACCATATCTTCAAATCCCCACCGTCTTCGTCGAGGTAGGCAGCACCGAAATCCAATGGCAACAAAAAGAACCAGCAACCATCATAGCCACATCGCTTTTGGAGATGCTCCCCTCCCATCAAAATGAAGATGATTTCCCAAAAGATATCCCTGTTCTCATTGGCATCGGAGGAGGCCATTACGCACCACGATTCACCGAAATAGCATTACAGAAGAACGTCGCATTCGGTCATATGATCCCAACCTACAAAATCGATGAAGGAGCAATCACCGATGAAATCCTCGAACAAGCAATGCAAAAAACACCAGGTTTTAATGGAGTCTACCTCCATAAAAAAGACCTCAAGAAATCCCAGGTGACCTACTTCCGGAACTGGTTCCAAACCCGAGGCATCACGGTAATCTCCAGCAAAGACCTCAAAGACCTATGATTTCCTTTTCTTTAAAGGATACATCGTCTGAAAACCGTCAAAGAACACAGAATCAAAATCAACAATCTTCCCCTTTCTCACCTGAATCCCCTCGTTTTGTAACCGACGTATTTTATCCGGCAACCCCAAACCAAACCCACCTAAACTACCATCAGAGCAAACGATTTTAAAACACGGCATTGTATTGGCATCTGGATTCCGATTCATATACAATCCAACGACCCGTGCATAGTTTTTATCCCCTAAGGCTTTGGCAACAGCCCCATAGGTTGACACACGTCCTTTCGGGATTTGCCTGACAAGATAATACGTATATTCGGAAAGATTCATATGGACACATAGACATTGACCTAAAAAAAATTTTCCACAGGGAAACAATGAACACTATTAAGTTCCTAGGCACCGCAGGAGCCCGCTTTGTCGTCATGAAACAGCTACGAGCCTCCGGTGGCATCTGGCTGACCCTTGATGAAACCCAAATACTCATCGATCCTGGCCCAGGGGCACTCCTCCGCTGCCTCTCCAGCAGACCGAAGCTTGACCCACAAGACCTGGAAGGGATTATCCTGACTCACAAACATCTGGATCATTCCAATGACATCAACATCATGATCGAAGCGATGACCAACGGGGGATTCAAAAAGAAAGGCATCGTGTTTGCACCCCAGGACGCACTCCAAGGAGACCCCGTGATATTCAAATACGTACGTGAACAAGTAAATCACATCGAAACCCTCAAAGAAAAAGGACACTACCAAATCGGAAACATCTCCTTTGAGACCTCAAAACAGTTGAAACACGGTGTGGAGACCTACGGGTTAAACATACAGGAAAAACAACATACAATCTCCCTTATTACTGACACCGATTACTTCCCTGAGCTAGCCTCCTACTTCCCCGGCGATATCCTCATCATCAACGTAGTGATGTTCGAAGACAAAAGCTCCATAGAACATCTCAGTCTGCCTGAGGCAGAACTCATCATCAATGAAAACAAACCACGACTCGCCATCCTGACTCATTTCGGGATGGGGATGGTGAAAAGCAAACCATGGGAGATCGCAGAGCAACTCACAAAAAAAATTGGTGTCCCCGTCCTGGCAGCTCAAGATGGTATGCAGGTGGATATCGACCAATATACAGCATAGTTTTTAACTTCCTATGGATATCAACACATGATGTTGGAACGGGAGCTCCTTCCAAAATATCATGAGATCCTTGAGGAGAACAGAAGCGCTGTCTATCTTGATTGTCAACACATCCCAGTCACATTTAACCTCTCCCAATCAACTGAGGTTCTCTGGAAGATACATGAGAAAACACTCCGTTCGTTCCACGTAAAAAACACGAAACAAACCCCCTCGCTCCTTGATTTGAAGGTAGAACTTGCCGATCGCTTGTTCCAATCCTGTTGTTTCTGTGAGCACCGCTGCAAGGTAGACCGTCGGACGAGCCCAGGGGTGTGCGGTGTGAAAGAAACTCGAATCGCCACCGAGTTCCTTCATTACGGGGAAGAAGCCGTCCTTGTTCCATCTCATACGATCTTTTTTTCCGGATGCACTTTCCAGTGTGTGTTTTGTCAGAACTGGGATATCAGTCAGTTACCCGGTGGTGCACCAATTAGCGCAGAAAAACTCGGAACTATCATAAAAGAACGGAAGAAGCAAGGATCTCGTAACGTGAACTGGGTGGGTGGTGACCCGACTTCAAACATGCTCTATGTCCTCCAGGTGCTCCAAGAGATGGATTCAAACATTCCTCAGGTGTGGAACTCAAATATGTACTGCACTGAAGAGACCATGAAGCTCCTCCAAGGGGTTATCGACATCTATCTTACTGATTTCAAATACGGCAATGACACCTGTGCAAAAAGACTGTCAAAAATCGATGGATATTCGGAGGTGGTGAGAAGAAACCATCTGCTTGCCCATAAGCAGACTGAAATGATTATCCGACATCTGGTCCTTCCCAATCATTTTGAATGCTGTTCCAAACCAGTCCTGAGGTTTATCGCCGACCATCTACCAGACGTCCTGGTCAACATCATGGGGCAGTACCGACCAGAATACCGGGCAAACGAACACAAAGACATCTCTCAACCGGTGAGCCCTGAAGAAATTAATGCTGTCAAAGAATACGCTGATACCCTTGGAATCCATCAGGTTTGATTTTCATCGTTTTCGATTCCATTTCTCTGTTAAGAACGTTTCTTTTTCGAATTGTTCAGCGAAGGTTTGTTCCTCGATGGTTAATCCCCCCTCCACGAGATGGATTTGAAATTCTTCCTCAAAGCCTCGTTTCATGGCGTCGGCTACTTGAGTAAAACGAATGTGTTTTCCAAGACAATGATGAATCGATGTCACCCGTTGTTTGACATCAGCGATGAGTTTATCTTTTATTTTCTCGTTTGGGACTTTCAGCAAAGAAAACATGGTGTCCACATCGACATCCATAAGGACGGTCCCATGTTGCAGCACGGTTTGGTGTTTTCTGGTTTGCGCATTACCTGAGATCTTCCGACCATTTGTTACAATATCATTAATGGGAGCGTATTCACTGTTGATTCCTAGCTGTTCCAATCCTTTCATTACTGCTCCGCAGATCCTGCCGTAGCTTTGTAGGATATTCTTTGGAATCGAGGGATGGGATTCTGCAATTACGATACTATAGGTGAGCTCTTTATCATGGAACACGGCTCCACCCCCGGTGATTCTTCGTACGCAATCAACCCCATATCGCTGACAAGCCTCGAGGTCGACTTCCTCCACAAGACTTTGGAAATACCCTATGGATATCGCAGGAGGAACCCAACCGTAGAACCGTACTGTTGGAGGCACCAAACCTTTGCTGTGTGAAACAAGAATGGCTTTATCTACTGCCATGTTGGTAAACGCCTTTGCATATCCTGTCTGTAGCAACCGCCATTCTTCGCTCATAAGACACACATAAGAATCCCTTGGGTGAGTGCTTCTGCATTCAGGCCAATAAATTCGATATGATACTGTGAAATAAGAGAGGATATCTGTAGGAGCAACTCTTTTCGATCAAGAGGGGTGTCTTTCAGTTGTTCTTCGAGATGTTCCATTGCTTCTTCAGGGTATGCGAAGAAATCACCGGTGATGCGGATATGAAGTATCCTGTGTGTTGTTTCATCATACTCTAAGTTAATCTTGAGTAATTTCCCTTGAGGGACTTTGTAAACAGAATGTGACTGCATCGACTTCCTGTACCGTTTTATGATTTTTTTTATACTAGATCCTTGTGAAGGGCATGTTGTGCATGGTAGGAGCTTCGAACCAATGGTCCTGATTCAACATGTGTAAAACCAAGTTGAACAGCAGATTCTTTCATCTGTAAAAACTCAAGGGGCGTGTAATATTTTTGTATTTGGGCATGTGACGCGGTTGGTTGTAAATACTGTCCAATGGTCAAGAAATCCACCTGTGCCTTTCGTAAATCACGTAAGGTCCGAAGGATTTGCTCAGTGGATTCCCCAAGCCCGACCATGAGACCGGATTTTGTAGGAATGCTCAGTGTCTTGTTTTTGATCATGGAGAGAAGCTGTAGACTTCGTTGGTAGCTTCCTTGGGGACGCAGGTGGGGAAATAAGTCTTCGACGACCTCGATATTATGGTTCATGACGTCAGGGGCTGCATCTATCACGGTTTGTAATGATGCCTCATCACCTTTGAAATCAGGGATGAGTACTTCTATGAGTGTCTCAGGGGTAGTTCGCCGTATTGCATGGATAGTTTGAGAAAAGACACCGGCTCCTCCATCAGGGAGGTCATCGCGTGTCACTGAGGTTAACACCACATATTTTAAATCAAGGGTTTGGACGCTGGCAGCGATATCCTCTGGTTCTGTTGGATTCAGAACACCCGGCGTTCCATGCATCACATGACAATAGCCACAGTGTCGTGTGCAGGTGTCTCCAAGGAGAAGAAAGACGGCGGTGCCGTTACCAAAACATTCCGCGATATTGGGACACCGTGCTTCTTCACAGATCGTGTGAAGTTTCGCAGACCGAAGCAGTGTTTTTACTTTGGAGTAATTTTCTCCACCACCGATGCGTACTTTGAGCCAATCAGGATGTCGTCTCATACGCCCATCGTCACCCGTAACAAATCACGTAAACCAGGGGAGACACCTAGGATGAAAATACCTATTTTTAGGAGATTGACGAACCGGGAATATCGTTCCAGTTCCTTTTTATAGAACACATCAAAGACATAGATGACAAGAATAATAAGCAGGAATTTCACGATGGGAAATAAGGGTGGCCATGCTTCCATCAAGCTGTTTGATGCCGGGTGTTTCTCTATGTAGGAGGGCAGCCCCATATGGAGGGGATCATAGATACTTACATAACTGGTGATTCCATCGATGAGGTGACCTGCCAGCATCGAGAGATTCAACGGGAGTGTATAGACGACCAGGCGGTCGTTTTTGCGGAATTTCCATCCAATGAGGTACACGAAGGAGACGATGAGACTGACCAAGCCGATGACTAGGACCAGGACGTTGACATAGGTGCCATATGAAAGACTCCATTGGTCACCGATGATCCATCGTCCAATGAGGAAGAAACAGGGGAGGACGACGAAAAGGCCACCAGAGAACACTACGGTGTTTATCGAAAGGGGTCGCTTTCTGAGGTATCGATACAGAAGTGGGAGAAACGCAAGGAGGGAGAGACCGTAGAAGAACAAAGGTTCGATTGTGGATTCTCCAAATGTTATCCCAAAAGCCCAAAGGAGGGTGTAAAAAACATCCAGAAGGAAAAACACGAAGAGAAGAATCAAGAGTGTTTTCGTTGGAGTTTTCGTCTTTCTCTGGAGGAAATATCCGAGTAACAGAAAAATCAGCACGTAGAATGTTGTCTGAAAATAAATCAACGGGGAGATGAACCAGAACACGTAAGGCTCACCATAATAATTGGTGTCTTCTAGCACCCTAGTCACAGGCCCAAACAGGATGTACGGGAGCAATGCGAGGCAGAAGTACCAATTTATCTGGATATCGAGTCTCTTAAGCATTTTATATAATCCGAAGAGGGCGCAGACAAGGATAACACCATAGGTGAGCTCGGAAATCAAGGTGTATCCTTCTTGCGCCGCGACACCATGGTACGTGACAGAATGACCGGTCGCATCAGCAACCACCGGCCCCCAGTAATATTTCCAGATCCATTGGTCATACACCAGGCTTGGAGCGACCAGGTATGCTATGATGATACAGATGAGAATTGTTAGAAGAATTCCAAGGGGAACTACTATTTTCTGTCGGGGAGTGAATTGTGGAAGTTTCATGCGCTGAAGGCTAAGAAAATGAGTCTATATTAACTTACCCGCTCGTTATTTCCTCAATAACAATTCTTATAAAGGAAAAATCACATGTATTGTATAGGGGAATACTATGAAGAAGACTCTTCCGATTCTTTGTGCAGTGCTTTTAATTGTACCACTCATTTCAGTGAACGCAAGTAACACCAATAGTCGAGAACAATCGGGGGTACTGCCTGCATCGTTCAGCTGGCGTAATATCAACGGAACAGACTATGTGACCCCCATCAAGGATCAATCACCAGCTCCTACGTGCGAGGCGTATGCTATTTGCA